>Ga0114918_10003889_pt1 | contig 13059 bp, 14 predicted proteins | sample LantaG_FD_87015 | JGI IMG/M metagenome (GOLD analysis project Ga0114918, IMG submission 87015) | Deep subsurface microbial communities from Baltic Sea to uncover new lineages of life (NeLLi) - Landsort_02402 metaG | ecosystem: Environmental > Aquatic > Marine > Oceanic > Sediment | place...
TGACTTTTCACTTAGGTTAATAATTTTATCTAATTTCTTAATATCTAAAACAATACCTCCAAAAAAGGGAATGCCGCCGCCAAGTCCACCAGCTCCTCCACCTCTTGGAGTAATAGGAATAGAATAGATATTGGCTAGTTTTAAAATTTTTGAAATCTGTTCAGTATTTTCCGGTAGCACAATAAAATTTGGTAATTCTTTTATTAATCCAGAATCAACCCAATTTCTAGATACACTCCACACATCTACTGAATATGCATCCTTATCAAAATTTGATTCATATATATTTTTTTCTCCAACAATATTTATTAATTCAATACGGATTCTGTCATTTATAAACTCATGCATTATAATTTACCTTTCATTTTTTTTATTTACTTTTCACCAATTACCATTCCCCAATCTGTACTAATACCTAATTGCTTACATATTTCAAAGATAATTTCCAAGGTTTTCATTTCATCATAAATATTGGGAGAAGGTTCTTTTCTATTAATAATACAATCGAAGAAGTGCTTTAAATTTCCGATATATCCATCAAGGGCTAAAGAAGAATTTCGTAAATGCGGCATCCAATCTGGTTCCCATGTATAAGAGTCATTCTCATTATAATGTGTCACTTTTCTTACATTCTCTGCAAAAACACCTTGTCCTTCTGATCCTACTAGTTCTAATCTTTCACAATAAACCCCCCTGTTTCCCTCAGTTCCAATATGAGTCGTTCCAATAATTCCATTTTCAAACTCCAGAACCAAGACTATCGCAGATCTATTAGCTGCAATCTTATTTTGAAAAGCGTTTATTTTTTTAACTTCTCCGCCAAATGCTCTTAATATATCGATATTATGGATTTGCAATTCAATTAAACAATTAAATAATGAATTATATGGATACCCGTGCTGCTTGCTTTCGATCATTACGACATCCCCAAATTCTTTTTTACTTATAATTTCCTTCATTTTCAAGTATACAGTGGCTCTCCTTTTTTGGTGATCAACCATTACGAATTTACCTGTTTCCTTTGATAAGTCTACAATTTCTTTACATTCTGCAGGAGAAATAGCAGCGGGTTTTTCAACAAATACATCAATGCCATGTTTCAGGCTTTCTTTGATTATAGCGGGGTGTTCTTTAGCATTAATACATATAATAACTCCATCAATATTTTCTGTTTCAAACATCTTTCTATAGTCAGTATAGTTTTTTGAAAATCCAAATTTAACTGCAGTTTCTTTTGCTAATCCTTCTTTTATGTCACATACTGCAACCCTGTCAATATTATTAATAAAATTAAGACTTGGATATAAAGCATTTGTTGAGTGAGTTCCGGCACCAATCATAGCCAATTTTATTTTCCCCATTGTTTTACCCTTCTAATAATCTATTATTTTTATTTTTTAATATTATTTTTTTAAGCTTATAATTTATTAAATAGTTATCCTATAATTAAATTTTATTACAATTAGAAAAATCATTTTGGCGGAATATGCTCTCTTAATTTAAACAATTCATCACTTAGTGGATAAGTACCCCACTTTTCCGCAGACTTATATAAAGCCACAACGTTTTCCGGGGAAACATCGTCCTGAATACAATGTGCAGCACATATAATGTATCCCCCTTCAGGAGCATAAATTGCAATTCTTCTTTTTACTTCATTTTCTATATCTTTTAAAGTCCCCATAGGCATGACTTCCTGTATATCTATTCCTCCGTGAAAACTAAGTTTTTTACCAAATCTATCTTTTAAGAACGTAGTATCCATACCAGCTGCCCTGGGCTGCAATGAATTTAATATATCAATACCTGCATCTAAAAGTAAATCTGCAGCCTTTACAACGGAGCCACAAGAATGATGAAATATTTTCGCATTTGTTTTTGATTTTATAAAATCGAGCTCTTTTTTATAATATGGCAATATCATTTCTCTGTATAATTCCGGGGATATTAGCAAATTATTCTGGCTACCTAAATCATCAGCCATTTCTACTATTTGAATATAGGGTCCTATAATATTTAAGAAGACATCCATTAGCTCAATATAATAATTATTTAATTTATCAAGAAGAGTATGGGCAATTTTCTTATCAAGCATTAAATCTATAGGGAATTGGTCAAAACCCCTCATCCAGTTGCATGTTTCAAGTAATCCTCCTACTGCTCCAGCTGCAACAATGGCATAATCAGTTTTATTATATAAGTATTCAACTCTTTCTTTAAGACCCTCAACCCTTGCTGGATCATAAGCATTAAAAAATTTAAATTTTTTAATGTCTTCTGGATCCTTGGCTTTTCTTAAGGGATGATCTATCATTTCCCCGTACATTCCACTAAACCGTCTCGTAAATCCAAGTTCATCTAACCAGGTACCATCTTCTCTTATGATTTTTTCATACCCGGAACTTGCTTTTAAAAATACTCTCCTGAAATCTATATCAAAGGCTTCAAGTATTCGTTCATCAAATTCTTCTACTACAAAATAATCGCTGTTAATAGTGTCGTACCCACAATCATCCAGACTAAAATATTTTTTTAAAGCATTATATGGGTTTATCATCATAGAAGAAACCCTGCCACCTAAGTCTCTTGGCACCCTGTCAGGTTCTTTATGATTTAATGTTGTAATGACTCTATCTCTATGATTATAATTGTCCATCCAAGCCTCCCCGTATTGAGTAATTTATTATCTGAATTCTTCCTTTTATCCTTTTACTGCTCCCAGTGTTATCCCTTTGATAAAATATCTCTGGAATAATAAGAAAACGATAATAGTCGGTATCGCTGTAATGTTTGCCCCTGCAGTTTGAATATTCCATTCAATTGTATACATACCCTGCAAATTAAAAAGTGCTACAGTAATAGGCCGTGCACTTTCACTTTGAGTAAGTATTAAGCCCCATAAGAAATCATTCCAAATCCAGGTGAATTGAAAAATTAACAATACTGCTATGACTGGTTTGGCAAGAGGCATTATAATTTTGGAATATATCCTAAAATTGCTGCAACCGTCCATTTTAGCTGCTTCTTGAATTTCAAATGGAATATTTATAAAGAAATTTCTTAAAATAAAAACACAGATAGGCTGGCCAAATGCAACATGCACTATAATTAAGGCCCAGTAAGTATCATAAAGCCCTAACATATTAATAAACTTGTAGAGAGGTAATAAATTTATCTGCGGAGGTAAAAATAACCCTGCTACAAACAGAAAAAAAATGATATTCTGGCCCTTAAATTTTATCCTTGACAGAGGATATGCAGCCAGTGACGCAATTAGTATGGCTATAATTACTGATGGTATTGTAATAATGAAACTATTTAATATATACCTGCCAAAATTTTTTAATTGCCATGCTTCAATGTAATTTTCAAGGCCAAAGTGTTTTGGAAAACTCCAAAAACCCTTAGTAAGTATTTCCTGAACTGATTTAAATGATGTTACTATAGACCCGTAAATAGGAATTAAAAACCCAACCGCAAGTATAATTAAAGTTAAGTATAATACAATACGTCCAATAGTTTTATTAATCTTGTTTTTGTTTATACCTTGTCCATCCAATATTATATTTCCCCTTCTTGTTTTATAGTTCTGCTTAAATAGACGACCATAACAATAAGAATAATCAAAAATTGAATAACTGATATTGCAGTTCCGTATGACATCTTGAATTTCCAAAAAGCTTCTTTATACATAAACAGTGCAAGTACATTAGAAGCTTCACCTGGCCCTCCGCTTGTCATTGTATAAACCAGGTCAAAAACCTTAAATGAATTTATTATAATTGTGGCTATTACCACAGTCCTTACATTTCTTAACATTGGATAAACAACATGCCAGAATGACTGCCAGTTATTTGCGCCATCGATTCTGGACGCTTCTATAATATCCTGACTGATACTTCTGAGACCTGCAAGATATAACACCATTGTATAACCTGTGATTTGCCACGCACCTGTCAGGACCAATGAATAGATTGTCAATTTTGTATTGCCAATCCAGTGTTGTGCCAAGGAACCTAACCCTATTGCTGAAAGTGTTGAATTAATAATACCTTTTGTAGGCTCATAAACCCAGGACCAGATTACGCCAACAACAACAAAAGAAAGCGTTTGGGGAAGATAAAAAATACTTTTAAAGATATTTTCGCCACGTATCTTCCTGTCTACCAGGACAGCAAGATATAATCCCAAGAACATTGGAATTATTAACGAAATCACAGCCCAGATCATATTATTCTTAAGCGCATTATAAAAAGTTGCATCTTTAAATAATTTTATGTAATTTGCAAACCCGATAAAATTAAAATTTTTTGTTAAACCATCCCAATCAGTAAAACTTAAGATAAAAGAATATATTAAAGTTCCAAAAGTAAAAACTAAATATACTAACAGGGATGGAAGTAAGAATAGAATTGGTGAAATTACCCTGTCAGCAATATTACCTAACCTATTCATCTTATGTTTCAATTTATAATCCCACAGATAAAAATAATAATTATAACAATCGTACCTGTTTTTATAACTATTTACTAATTTTGAGAGAAGGCAAACCTTTTTATATAAACGATTTTGCCTTCTCTCAATTTACTACATCAGTATTGACACCTATTTACCGGATACAATACTTATCCTATTTACCGAATACACCTGCTGCTTCGGCTTCAAGATCTGCCAGTATAGATTCAATACTGCCAGGATTTGCCAGGAAGTTGCCTAATGCTGTCAATCCTTCGTCTGCTACAGCCGGATCTGTTGCCAGATCATATGGGAAGAAATTTGCCACACCTGCCATCTGTGCTATTTCTTCTTTCTCAAAATCGGAATACATGTCCTCGGAAAGATTAATGTTTGGGCTGAGGCACTGTATATATTGCTTGAATATTTTTTGTGCGTCAACAGATGCTGCAAATTCCATGAAGTACTTTACAGTATCAGGATTCTTAGCATTAGCTGAGGCAACAATAACATCATAACTTACCGGTATTGCTTCATCGACGCTGGTATCAATTGCAGGCAGCTTGAAGAAATCTAAAGTTTCACCTGCCACCATGCCAAGATCTACTGTAAGCGTTCCTACTGCAAAAGTTCCCTGATAGACCATGGCTGCTTCACCATTGGCAAGTGTTGCCAGATCCTCCCCATAAGCTTTGGAAGCATGGTTTGGGTCAAAATATCCTTTTTCCAATAAATCTGCCCATATTGCAAATGCATTTAATACTTTTGGATCGGTATAGCTTTCCTCGCCAGCCATCAGTCCTTCCCTGAAATCAAGACCTGCAGTTCTTACAAGTATAGCGTCAAACCATACATAAGCCGGCCATCTATCCTTTGTTCCCAGGGCAATTGGTATTACACCATTAGATTTTAATGTATCACATACTGTTAGGAATTCATCCCATGTTGTGGGAGCTGTCAAACCGTATTGATCGAAAACCTCTTTATTATAATAAACATACATCGGGAACATAGAAAGAGGCACACCATATTCTTTTCCATTGTAAGTTGCGGCAGCTGCCTTTGTTGTTGCAGCAAATTGACTATCCAGATCATATTCACTCCAGATATCTGATATATCCATACACAAATCTCTATCAACAAAGAACTGCGTTCTTGCTCCGCCCCAATAACTGAAAACATCAGGCGAATTATCTCCTGCCAGCATAACTCCTATTTGAGTTTTAAAGGATTCACTTTCAACATCATTGCGTGTAACTTTTATATCAGGATATTTCTCATTAAAAGCTACAAGAAATGCATCGCATGAATCTTTCCATGATCCTGATGACCAGTAATGGGTAAACACTATCTCACCGGATGGATTTTCAGTTGTTTCTGCTGCTGTTGTTGTTTCAACTGCTGCTTCAACAGCTTCTTCTTCTTTAACAGGAGCTGCTTCCTTTTTACAGCCAACACCCATAATGAACATTGAAGCTATAAATACTATCATCAATATCCAAATTGATAACTTCTTCATCTTAAACCTCCCCTTTTTAATAAATAACCATTTTTTATTTCTCTGCAATCTTACATTTTGCTTGAGATTTGTTTGAAACCTACAGTATTTAAATATTTTTCAAAACAACTCTCTTCTCATCATTTTAAATCCTTTTTTCTATACAATCACCTCCTTTTTATATATTAATATTTTAATACAAAAATTTGCATTATCTCCCCTCCTTCTCTATAATTTTACAAATATTTCAATTAACATTTATATTTCCATCCTTTACTTACTACTTAAAAAACATCTTTCTACATATTTTTAAAATATTGAGCTTCCTACAATTCTTTTCCAGTAAGATCTTTCCCTAAACTACCACCTGGATGATACAGAGCAAAATCTTCTTTTTTAAATCCTCTTAAATAAGATATTGTTACTGCAAGAGCATCCCCTATAATTAAAGTCGCAGTTGAGCTTGTGGTAGGGGCAAGATTTAAGTGGTCTACTTCTTCTAATTTTCCTATTGAAATGTGAATATGGCTATTTTTAGCCATAGTTGAATTTGGATTAGAAGTAACTGAAATTATCTTACACCCAATTTTTTTCAGCGCTGGAAAGCAATTTAGCATTTCCCTTGTTTCTCCTGAATTAGAAAGTGTAATAACCACATCATCTTTCCCGACCATTCCCAAATCACCATGGAGTGCTTCATCACCATGAACAAAAAAAGATGGAGTTCCTGTTGATGCCATCGAAGCAGCAATCTTTTTACCTACATGTCCTGACTTCCCAATACCAGTTACAATAACCTTTCCCTTGCAGTTTAAAATTACATCAACTGCTCTAGTAAAATTATCATCAATGGAGTAGTCAAGCAACTTTTTTGCACCATTAATTTCCTTATTTATCACACTTTTTGCGTAAGATATTACTTTGGTTTTATTTAGACTTGTATCTACTTTCAAATCACTACTCATAATACTTGACTTCACTTCAATCTTTAATAAAATAATCTTTAATAAAATTAATAATAAAACTTTAAAAGCAATTAAATTTCTTATCTTTAAACTTAAATAATTAATTAATTTTATAAAGTTTCCATTAAATCACTTACCCTTAGTAAAATATGGTGGAATTACCTCTTCTTTTAATGGCAAATCTACCCAGCCATCATCTTGCATTGATTTAAATACAGCACAGAGTACCTCCATATCCTTTGCCCCGTCTTCCATCTTTATAATTGGTTCCCTATCATAAGCAATACATTCAATAAAGTGCTGTATCATTTTTTTATAAGCCCACCCTCTGGGAGGATATATTGAAACCCATCTTTTTTGTACAGGCCTTGTTACATTATCTGCTGCCCAGAAAACCTGCGGATACCTATAATCTCTAATTATCTCTGGTAGATCTTCCCAGTTATAGTCTCTATCAATATATATAGCCATAGGAGCAGACTGATATGGATTTTGAGCTTCAGAACTAGTGAGAATTGTTCCTTCGGTACCCAGTAGCTCACACCCTTGAGTTACTGCAGGCGAAAATCTATTTAAATCAACTATCCCATATGTATTATCTTCAAATTCAATCTGAATATAAACACAGTCATCTAAAACCGTATATTCTTTTGGTCTTGTTATGTTCTTAGCAATACCACAAACTCGTCTGACCTCTTTTCCCATAAACCACAGAAGTAAATCTACCATATGAGACCCCAGATCAAAGAGAGCTCCTGCTCCTGCCAGTTTTGAATCTTGTCTGAATTTTGTATATGAAATCATCTCGTGATACAAGTCCCACGATTCATGAGATTTTGAGCTTCCCATTTTGAGCTCACCAATTATGTTTTGAGATAGTAATTCTTTTGTAATTAGGTGCTGTTCCCAAAATCTATAATTACAACCAACCATTACCTTTGTATTATATTTTTTGGCAGTATTTACAACATCCCATGCTTCGTAGTTGGTGCAAGTAAAAGGCTTTTCTATAATTACATGTTTTCCTGCCTGGGCACAGGCAACAGCCTGCTCGTGATGATAAACATTTGGTGTTGCTATAATTACTAGATCAATGTCATCTCTTTTTAGCATCTTCTGATAATCCTTATATGCCACTTTTGCACCCCATTTTTTAATTCCACGGTCCGCATTCTCCTTCACAACATCACAAACTGCAATAAGCTCACCTTCTGGTATATGCTGTATTGATGGAAAGTGAGCAATTTCAGCAACGCTCCCAGAACCTATTACACCAATTCCAACTTTTTTATTTTTTTCCATTTAATTACCTCTCTCTAATTAATTCATTAATTGTTTTAATAGATTAACCCTCTCTAATTAATTCATTAATTGTTTTAATAGATTAACCCTGTTCTCTACTTCTTTTTTTGAAGGCATTCTAGATATTACAACACCACCACTACGTTCTATAATGTATGAAGCTACAGCGGTTCCATATATTGCTGACATTATCGGATCTTTATTTTCTAAATAATTAACTAAAAAACCTGCTCCAAAACAATCACCAGCCCCAGTTCTGTCAATAACTTTTTCTGTAGGAAAAGGAGGGATATATTTTTCAATATCTTTTGTTTTAAGAAATGAGCCTTTCTTGCCTAATGTAATAACACAGATTTTTACTCCCCAATTTAGTAAATTATTTGCTATTATTTTTTCTTCACTATTTCCAAAAATATGGCAACAATCTTCTTCAGAGGCCTTCACCATGTCGAAATAGTTACATAATTCTTTAATCTCATATCCATCTTTTTTAACAGGGTGAGTATCTGAAGTTCCTCCTCCATATCCACCTAAATCAACTGCGATAATATTTTTTAGTTTTGATAGATTTATAATGGTATTTGCATCAATCTCATAATCCATAGGGCAAATATAAAAAATTTTTGCTCTTAAAAAACTTTTTGGGATATCTTCAAATTTAATATCTTCGGCTTTTGTTAAAAATTTTAATGCCTTATCACCATTTTCATCATATATTAATTCGTTATTACTGGAATATTCCCCAACTATAATTCCTTCTTTATCTATATTTAACTCATTAAATACCCCAATTAGTTTTTCAGGATAATCTTTACCAATTTTAGTTACTATACCTACCTTTATACCAAGAGAAGCCATACAGGTTGACGAGTAAGCTGCTGGACTGCCAAGAACAGGAAATATTGTTTTATCAGGAAATATAATTTTTTCATTTAATATATGGCCTAATACAGCTACTTCGATATCCCTAATATCCATAATTATGATCTCCTTTTACCAGTCAATTTCTCCATTTATCATTTTTTCACAATTTATCTTTGCTTCTTCATCATGATACTTTTTAGGTGGGTGCTTCATTAAATAAGAAGAAACGGAATAAAGTGGTCCGCCAATTTTTCTATTTAACGCAATTTTTGCATATCTAATTGCATCAATAATACATCCAGCAGCATTAGCAGAATCCTCAATTGAACATTCTAACCAGAGCCTTACTGGATTTCCTCCAAAATTTTCTGCGTCAAAGTATAGTCGGCAGATTTTATTATCTCTTTGAAGAGCTATATATCCAAAACCTACTGAAACCTCAGCTTCATAAGGAATCAAACTTTCAACAGAATCTTTTTTTGAAAATTCTTTTGACTCTCCTCTTTTTACAAGATTTACAAAATCAGTATTTCCCGCAAAGTTTAGTTGTGAAGTTTTGTTTATTTTGACTCCCCTGTCAACACAAAGTTGTGTTAAAACCCTATGTAATATTGTTGCACCAATCTGGGATTTTATATCATCGCCAATTAATGGAACTTTAGCATTTTTAAACTTTTCTACAAAAACTGGATCACTCGATAAAAAAGCAGGCATGCAGTTTATAAAGGCACATCCTGCTTCAATTGCACAATTTGCATAAAACTTTGCTGCTTCATCAGAGCCGGTTGGAATAAAATTCACAAGTATTTCAGCTCCAGAATTCTTGAGTTCCTTTACAACATCACAGGGTTTTAATTCATCTGCAACATCAAAAAATTTTCTTAAATGTTCAGGTGCTCCATCAAGTATTGGCCCCATCTTTACTTCTACATTTTGTTTTGGGACATCTGCAAATTTTGTCATATTATTTGGAGCTGTAAAAATAGCCTCTGAAAGATCTTTACCAATTTTTCTTCTATCTATATCAAAAGCTGCTACATACTTTATATCACTTATTTTATAATCACCAAGTACGGGGTGCATAAGACCTGGTATCCATTTACTGTTATCAATTACATCATAGTATTTATATACTCCCTGGACTAAATGCGATGTACAGCAGCCTATTCCTGCAACTGCGACTCTGATTTCATTTTCTTTCATTTTTCTCTCTTATAATTGTTTTTTATCGAAAATTTAAATAAATAAATTAATTAGCTAAAATATAAAAATGTAATATTTATAATTTATAAAACATAATAATTTGATAACAAAAACTTGATAATTTTTTTAAATATATTAAAATTAGCAAATGATAAATTAGCAAATGTTATTGATAAATGTTATAGATAAATGTTATAGATAAATGTTATTGTTAACATTTTATTAAATAAAAAATTTAATGTCAACATTTTTATAAATTTTTTTAGAAGTTTATTAATATTTTTTTTAAATGATATAATTTAAAAAATTCGCAAACTAAATATTTTGGATAAGGATCAATTTTCATGACAAACATATATGAAATTGCTAAAAAAGTTGGTGTATCACATATGACTGTGTCAAGGGCTTTTAATAACCCAGAATTAGTAGGTAAAAAGACCAAAGAAAAAATATTCAAAATTGCTAATGAGTTAAATTATAGACCGAGTATGGTTGCCATTAGCATGAGAACAAAAAAAACTTACTATATTGGTTTAATACTTCCAGACATAATAAATCCGTTTTTCCCGGAAATAGTACGGGGTGTAGATGATTTTGCCCGGAAGAGTAATTATAACGTTATTTTAGTAAACACAGACAATGATTATAATATACAAAATTCTTCATTAAATATGTTTTCAAATAGAAGAATTGATGGAATTATCTTAAGCGGTATTGCTGGTGGTAAAAAGGATAATATATTTATAAATGAAATAATTTCAAGAAATATACCTGTAGTATTAATAGATAGATATATTCCCGAACTAAATTCTTCTTATGTGATAACAAATAACCAAAAAGCTGCTTATGACGCAACGAGCTATCTTATTAAGCTTGGCCATACTAAAATAGGAGTTATATCTTCACCTCAAAAAATAAAAATATTCCAGGATCGATTAAAGGGTTATAAAAGCGCACTTATAAATTCTAATATAGAATTTAATGAAGATTTAATTATTGAAGGCGAGGAAAGCATAAAAAGTGGTTATATAACTACAAAAGCTCTTTTCAATAGAAGCAATAAATTTACGGCATTATTCTCAATGTGTGATTTTATGGCTTTTGGAGCTTATCAATATTGTAGAGAAAACAATGTTAGTATCCCTGATGATATATCTATAATAAGCATAGATGATATTTACGCTTCTGCTTTACTTACACCACCTTTAACAACAATGGCTCAAAAAAAATATGATATGGGGTATATTGCTGCTAAAATTTTAATTGATTGTATTAGAAAAAATAAAATACCTAAAAAGCAAGTTATTTTGGAAGCACAACTGATTGAAAGACTGTCTTGTAAAAAAATAATATGAAAAATATTACTGTTGCCGGCGCAGGATATATGGGTAGTGCGATTACCTACCCTTTATCAGATAATGATTTTGATGTATCTCTCTGTGGAACATGGCTTGATGATGAAATAATTTCAAATTCTAAAGCAGGTATTCATCCTAAACTAAAAAAACCGCTGAATAAAAATGTTAAGCTTTTTTACTAGACTGAAATTAATAAAGCTCTCATGGATTCTGAAATTATTTTTATCGCTGTAACTAGCGAAGGTTTTATAGGAATATTCAAAAAAATTTTAGAAAATATAACAAAAGATTGTGTTTTTTTTGGCACTTACAAAAGGATTTGGCGAATATAAAGATAAAATTTATAGAATAAGTGAAATAGCTGAAGTTTTATTTAAAGATAAATTTAAAGATAGTATTTTTAAATGGTGCTCTATCGGTGGTCCTGTTAAAGCTGTCGAACTTACAAATTTTATTCCTACTGTCAGCATTTATGGTGTTAACAATGAGAATCTTAAGGATTTGGCAATCTCATTTTCTACTGATTATTATGAAGTTTTTACTATCAGTGATTTTAAAGGAGTAGAAATTTCTTCAGCTTTAAAAACATCTACTCTACTTCAATAGGAATAATTGATGGTTTATTTATAAATGATAATAAAAATTCTTATCATAATTTTTCCTCATGGATTTTTTCACAGGCAATTAAAGAAATGGTGGAAATATCTGCTATTTTTGGTGCAAGTGAAAAGACCGTTTTTGATTTTGCAGGGATAGGCGATCTTTACGTAACTTCTCAATCGGGAAGAAACAGGCGTTTTGGTGAATTAATTGGAACAGGACTTAAAGCTTATGATGCTTATAAGCTTATGCTTAAAGAAGGGAGAGGTTGCAGAAGGATTTAATACTCTTAGACTCGGGTTTAAATGGATTAAAGATAATAATGAAGACTTACTTATTAAACTCCCTCTTTTACAGACATTACATATCATTCTCATAGAAAATAATGATCCTTATTCTTTACTAAAAAACCTTTTTAAAAAAATATAATAATACAATTTACTAATTTATTTTGAATTAACTCTATTTCAAGTGAGTAGGTTCACTCCAATAACTTATACTAATTAGTTTCTGGTGAATAATTGGTTTAAAAAGATAAATTAGGAAAAATTTAAGCACAGTTTAGATAAAAAATTCAATAAAAATTGAATTATTCACCAGGAACTAATTAATTATTGCATTCTTTTTCAACTACGCCCGCCCTCTCTATTCTTATTATTTCTTACTTTCAGAAGTTTTTTTGTAAACCAGTTGGCCGCATGCTGCATCTATATCTTCCCCAAATCTAAAACGTTCGGTTACAGTTATTCCGCTATTTTCAATAATCCTTCTGAACTTGGTTATTCTGCTTCTTGGCGAGGGTTTAAGGTTATCA
>Ga0114918_10003890_pt1 | contig 13058 bp, 27 predicted proteins | sample LantaG_FD_87015 | JGI IMG/M metagenome (GOLD analysis project Ga0114918, IMG submission 87015) | Deep subsurface microbial communities from Baltic Sea to uncover new lineages of life (NeLLi) - Landsort_02402 metaG | ecosystem: Environmental > Aquatic > Marine > Oceanic > Sediment | place...
AGGATGTTGTATTAGTCCAGTCAAATGGATGATTCCAGAAACCTCAGTGATTTAGGAGATTTGCCTATGACGCTTCACGAAGGCGACATTGATGTCGTCCCCGAGTCAGACGATGAAACCGGCTTGATTGAGTTCGACGGAGCTGAGGTGGAAGTCCTCGACGCCGATGACGGAGACGATGAGTCTGACAACGAAGTGATTCCCACGGACGAGGGTAAGCGGATCCGAAAGCGGATCAAGATTTTGGCTGAGAAGCTCTCAGACAACTACTGGGAAATCTCCGAGCTGATTGCTCGGGTTCACAATGAGAAGATCTTTCGCCAATGGGGATACAAGAAGTTTTCTGAGTGGGCGAACGGCGAGTTCTCGGTGGGTCGGAGCAAGGCTTATAATTTCGCAAAAATTCAGAATTACTTCAATAATACTCTGAGGAAAGAACTTCCTGAGCCCATGTACAATCAGGCGATTGAGACGGCTCGCAAGATTGGCTGGAACAAAGCACTGGAAGTCGCACGCGCTAATGTCATCACCAAGGACAATTGCGCTCAGGTGTTGGAGGTCGCGTCAACGCGCTCATACGATGACCTGAAGAAAGAGCTTAAGGTCATCTTCAAGGAGATGCCGAAGGACGATCAGGACTCATCGGTTGAGAACAACACGATGAAGACGTGCCGGAAGACCTTCGTCCTTACGGTACAGCAAGAGGTCGATGTTAAGGCGTCGATTGAGAAAGCCAAGGAGTCCATGCGCGAGGGGGCTACTGATAGTTCGGCACTGGCATTGATCTGTGCTGAGTATTTGAGCTGTAACCCAGAGGGCTCATTGTCTGAGAAGCTGTCTAATTTTGAGCGCCTTCTCGGTGTTCAGCTTGTTGCCGTATCCCAGGATGGTGTGGTGATTGAGTACGGCGAGCAGACTCTAAAGACGTTAGCGGAGCCTAAACAGTGACGATCTATCGGGTGAATTTGCATTTTCACCGCACGGTGAAAAGACAGGCGAGGTTTGGGATGAGGAATATTGATCTCGAAGTGGATCTTGTCCAAGGTGACAGCGATCCTATTTTGGAATTCACTTGTCTCGATTTCGACAATTCCCCGGTTGATTTGACGGGAGCTGCCGCTGATTTGTATTTGAAGCGTGTCAATGCAGATTCTCATGCCAATGCGAGCACGGCTTGTGTTGTCACTGATGCGGTCGCTGGCAAGGTTCAATACCAGATTCAGTCTGGGGATCTAGATGATCCCGGGACTTACTTCGGAGACCTCGTAATCACTTTGGCCGGGAAATCGGAAACCTCACCTGAAGCAGTTCGCCTGATAGTTCGTCCCTCAAATCAGTAGGACGAAGCGATGACAACACGAGAGCAGGCTCTTAAGTTCCGTGAGAGCGGAAAAATCTTGGCGAAGCAAGAAGACGGTCAGTATGAGATCAGAGCCGGAGATATTTACGAAGGCAAGACTGTACGTGGCCATACTAATCTCATCATTGCTCTTCGGATTATTGATGATTTCATGTGTTATGGGCATGGAGATACCGTCAAGAAAACTCCTTTGGAGCATTTCTTGAGGGCGATTGAGTCAGGAGATTTGGTTCTCAAGTACCTCGATGAGATCGATGTAGAGAGAATCGCGATGTGTCAGATAGCTTTGGATGCGATTGCGAATCGAGTGACCTTCGAGAAGGCGGTCGATATGCAGCTTGAAGAAGCGGAGAGAATGTCGAGGGAGGGTCACTGTGGAATTTCGGATCAAGAATGAATCAGGATTGATTTGTGATTATACGAACGAGGAGTGCGACGTACTGATCAAGCTGTCTTCCTATCACGAAGGGGAAGAGACGAAGTGGATCAGTCTTGGAGCTTTGCACAAGGCCATGGGCGTGATTAGTGGGCTCACAGCTTCACCAACCGCACCGAGAGTCGTACCTCAACTCACCTCTCAATACGCGCAACCGATTGCTCCTGTCAGCGTCAAGACCCAACCTTCAGTCGGCCTTGATGAGCGCACCAAGATTATGCTTGAGTCTTTGAGTTCGGAATGTGTAGACCTCGCAAGAGCAGACACGGAGAATAAAGGTGTCCCGGAGGTGCAGATCTTTACTCTGGTCGATAAATTTCGCAGTAGATTTCCGAATCGCAAAGACATGTATCCTGTACTTAATCATCACTTTGGTCTCAGCAGAGATCGTTTTGACTTACTTATCAATCGTCCTTCGGAACGAATTGTAAGGGATGATCCTGAATGAAGTGATATCCTGATTTCGGGAGGACTTCTCATGATCACCTTTGAATACCTGCCGTATCTCGGTCGAAGCGTTTACATCAAGTACGAAGTGATCCAGGAATACCAGAAGATCGAGAACACTATGGACCGACTTATGGTGTGGGGTCAGTATAGCTGGTCCGATACCTCGACTGGTCCTTGGGAAGTATTCCGCTGGATCCCATTCGGCCTGAACGCTGTTGCCTAGTCCCTCTAAGGAAAACTTGCGGTTGACTTCAACTGGTGCTAAACTGAGGCATCATTTGGAGGCATAGCGATGAAGGCCAAAGACGTTGCAGATTTTGCGTTTCAGCGACTTCAGACTCTCATTGAGGAAAAACGGATTAGGCCGGGTACGCCAGATGAGAGAGCGTTTCTCAAGAATGAGATTGAGCTTGGTCTCAATTCCTTGTTCCGTGCTCATGGTGTGGATTTTTTCCCGAAGATTGAGATCTGGTGGGATCCTGCAAATCCAGATGAACTGGCTGTCAAATATTGTGAGAACACGAACAGGTTGATGAGTACACTGGGGCTCGTATGATCGTCTGGACAGAAGAGAATCATCGACTGTGCGCGGAGACCTATTGTGCGATAGGCAAGGCGTGGACTGACAGGACTCCGAATTTCGCTCTTGATGATTTCGTGAAATTGAATCCCAACCTTTGGCATCGAATTTGTGAAGCAGAGACGAAGATTGATCATCCAAATGTAACCGCTCCTGGTGTTGAGTATGGATTGAATAATCTCTACAACCTGTGGATGGATATGTTTGATGCGGCTGAAAAAGAGAACAAGAAATTCCTCAAGAGAGGGTTTCCGGTTGAGCCTTCCGAAGTTACTGGGATGCAGTGGTATCAAGATGAAGACGACTTGAAGAGGCATACCTTCGTGAAGATGGATGGGTGTTCGCTCTTCTCCATATTGGATTTCTTTGGTAGAACGAAGACCTTGGTCGAAGTGGTGGAGGAGAGGAATCCACGTCCCCCGGTGGTTTATGGGATTTGGGTTTGTGATGACGGCACGGTCAGAGCTTCGAAGGGGAAGCGGGTCGAGAGCCCGGGGCTAGAGTCCCGTCCAGAGCCTCGTTCAGAGTCCCAGAAGGTCGCGTGGGAGACTGTGGCGACCAAGAGCCCTGAGACCAAGGTGGATGATTTTGATGAGACGGATATTGAGATAGCCGGGTATCAGACGAAGCCGAAGGTGATTGAGCAGCAGATCGAGGAGATCGAGCCTCTTGTTCCGGGCGCGTCACACGAGTTCGATTTGCCGGATGATTTTGAGATCAGAGAAGTGTTCGAGGGATGAATGAAGAGATTTGCTCAGCTACCTAAAGAGATCAAAGACGGCCTGGATGAGAAGCTCATCGCTGGTGAGAGGGTTGTTGATGTCGCTCGTTGGCTTCAGAGCAGTGGTTATTGTGGTGATTTGATCGAGTCGTCATTGACTCAGCACTTGTACAAGTACGTCAACCATTCTGGTTTGATTCGTCGTCAATTGAGAAATTACCTTGGAGAGATAGCTTCCATTGTGAAGTCGTTCCGGGAGATCATGAGCCCTGAAGAGGGGTATCAGTTCTTGGTTCACATTCAGATGGAGCGAGTGGTCTCGGCGTATGAAGAAGAAGCGAAGAGTGGTCAGGGCTCGGTGCGTGTTGCGAAAGAGATCGCCCTGCTTGAGAAGATCCTGAAGAACATGTCCGACATTGATACCGACAGGACTCTTCGATATTTGCGACGAATCAGCGATCCTGACAAGGAAGGAGAGAAGACGCAGAGCGATGTGTACAACTCTCTTCGGGATGCGCATGGTGAATCAGCGGCGAGAGCGGCTCTTGACCCATCGAGTCGGAGAAAGGTCCTCTCATTTCTTGAGACTTTGAGTTCCCGAATTGATGGTCCGTTAAAGCGGATCATTGAACAGCAAAAAGAAACGATTGATATGATTCCCGAGGAGAAGAAAAGTGATTAGATTCTTTTTGATTTGCTCTTTGTTTGCTTCAACAGCAATGGCTGAATGCCCTTTCCAACAGAAGGACAGTGAGGCTCGTTACGTTCCCTACGTTGATTTCTTTCCTGAGTCTGATCTCGCTATCAAGAGCGCAATCAAGCTCGTTTGGAAAGCGTTTGGTGAAGATTGCGCACCGCTTGAGATCAATTATCACGAGAGTAGGTGCAAGATGATTTCCAGCAATGAGGTGTTTTCTGGTTCATGCTATGTTTCCAGTCAGAACGGCTATTATTTTGTGACCTCTGACCAGATATCTGGGGCGTGGGTAATTTGGAATCGATGGGATTAGACATCGTCAGGTGTGAGACTTGCAATGGCTTCTTCATGATTGAGGCCATTGAAGGCGGGCAATGTCCGCTTTGCCGAGAACGGAAGGTTGATTTCAAAGTCTGTTCTTGCTGTAAAGAATTCCTGTCTAAATCCTGTTTTTATCAACACAAAAACCGAAATTATTGTCGCCCATATTGTCGCGCTTGCGATGCTCTGAAGTCGAAACAGAGAGCAGCGAGGAAAAAGAAAAATGACTTGGCATCCTGAAGTATCTCTCAGCTTTTGGATGAAGAAGTACAAGCTCAATATCCCTCATCGACAGTGTTGGAATTGCGAACGTCCCTTGGTTTATCGGCCATTTGTCAATCGGGATTGGGTGGGGATAGAGGCTGATTGTTGGTGTGGAAAACAGTTTGGAACCGCAACGGGTCGCAATGGTCCGAAGAGAGGGATTCCAGATGTCAGTAGTGACGAGAAATAAACCGATCAATTTCAGGCGAGCGCGGAAACAAGAGGACTGTTGTTTGCTGTGCGAGTCTGTTGATTCCGATGAACTCGGCTGGGTGTGTCGATTGTGTTCTGGGTTCAGCATTGGTCCATTACCCACCGAATGGATCTGCGATAGCTTCAAGCGGAGCCGTATCAAGTTTCAGACGTTTTACCGGAAAGTGTTCTTCGAAATCGGTTGAACAAGATCGCTTTTTGTTCTGATGTTGTTGGGCTGTAGTTCATCTCTCGAAAAAATCGCGAGATGACATCCTCATCAATCGTCTCGACGTCTGGATTTTTTTCCATCCAAACTGCCCATCGATTGATTGTTGCCTGGAAGGTTTCAATGGAGCGGACGCTGTATCCTGATTTGATTTCGTCGAACATCGCCTGGATCTTCTTCACGAACCAGAGGTTTTTTTGGATGGGAACGATCAGGTTGTAGACGGCGAGGATCCGATGGTCCGTGGTGTACCAGAATTTCAGGGTAGGGTCCCAGACGGCGAATTGAGCCATGTCGTCTCGATTCAAGCCCTTGTCGTCAAGTTTGAGTTTTTTCATCATCAGGTTCGTTCTCCTTCTTTGCCCATTTCTTCTTACACACTCTAGTGACAATTGCAAGGCGATCGGGTATAACGAGCGGAGATTAGGAGGTGTCTGATGGATCGAACAGATTTCGCAGAAGCTATTGATTTCGATAAGTTGGGTGATGTTTTACAGAGCCTGAGTCACTATCACGCTGGATTGGACCATGAAAATCATTACTACATTGAGGGGACTTTCCAGTGTTTTGATGTCAAGGTTGTTTCCAATGATGCGAAGCATTGCCTGGAATTGTTTATCAAACAGCCTGAGGTTATCGACCATTACGCTCACATCGCTACTGTTCCCTATGAACTATCTCCCTCGGCACGAGTCTTTTTGAGAGAATGGTATTCGGAGATTCGTTCTGAGATGATCCCCTTGTTGAAGGAGCGTTTTTTTATGGAGGTGAAAAATGCTATTCGGCCAGCTTAGAGTCGGCGATACGTTCAAGGTGTCCGGTCGGGATCTGAAAGATCGGAAGGAGTTTCAGAAAATCGGAGCATATCACGCGGTCCCGGTGGATCAGCCAGGGATTCGGCATGTCTTCCACCAGACGGAAGATATGGAGCGCACGGGTGCAAAGGGTCTTCTCATCGATTACCAGGGGACTGTGTCTGGGGATTCCCTGTAGGGGAGGGTTTCATGAAGGTCTTCCATGAGTGCGAGTCCTGTCTTTCGGTTTTTGATGAGGAGTCAAAGATTGAAAGGTGCGATTCTTGTGGTTGTGATGTTTGTGATGACTGCAAGACGCTTTGCGCTGGGTGTGAATCGTCGTTTTGTGATGACTGCTTGGAAGACGGTTTTTGTTCGACTTGCCTTGAGAGCGAGGGAGATGATGTGAGTCTTCCGAAGTCAGGAGAGGATGATGACGAATAATATCGTTCGAAAGTTCACATTTGACACGAACAGTAAGACGATCGATTGCGATATTATCCGTTCCGGATTGGAGCAATTGACGCAATATTATCAAGATGGACGGAACGTTTCCAAGCTTCTCCTCGAAGATATTATGGGTTACGAATGGTTACTGGCTCAAGAAGATCCCGATGCCGCTTGCAGGAGATACTTGGAGTTCAAGGATAAGAACAATCTTCGGGAAACAGTATCGCGAGTTTTGGATATGCTGGAACCAACGTGGCGAGGAGTGGGTTAAACTAGCTCATTGTTCATGAGATCGAAGAATCCCTGTAGGGCTTCTGGCGCACATCCTCCACCGTCTTTTCTTGTCTGACATTGTTCATCAATGGTGAGCAACAACCGAACCCGAACGCAGGATTGACTCGGGAAAAAGGGTCTTTGATGATTTCGTGGTATTTCTCACACAAGTTGTCTTCGGTTAGGTAGGAACATTGTGATTTAGTTTCATTCCATACCCCGTGGCCGCAAGGACCCTTTTTGCAACAGTACCCACATTTGACGCAAGGTTCAGTCATGTTTGTATTTCCTAATGTGTTCGTTGATCCATTTGAGTTTGCGCTTTGAGTTAGCTGGTCCGCACGGTTGCCAGCGAAAATACCCAGAGACCGTGGTTTCGTCGATGTAATAGACCCTGGGGTGCTTGAAGAACCAGTTGACCAAAATCGCTGGCTGGTCTCCACCGTTCCATGGGAGATCCCTGTCGAGGAGATCGCGTTTGATTGTTTTGTTGAGTTTAGGTGCGGGTGGAAGGAGTTCTGTGATGGGGTCTTCTGAATCGATGTAGAGGTTGGCGTTGATGAGTCCGCAAATGAAATGCAGATCATCAGGTAAGGTCTCTCGTGTTTTTTCGATTACTTGTCCATACGTAGTAAGGTCATCAATATCAATGCATATATCGGTCATCAGCGCATTGTCGCCATGGTCTTCAACGCCGAGTAGTAATACTCTGCGCGTTCCGTTGAGGCTTAATGAGCTAACGAAACCGGCCTTGTATTTCGGGTGTCCAGAGAAAGAGAAGAATTTGAAGCATTTATCGATTGGTTCGAGATCGTCATCGATAGGGATTGATCTTGGATCCACGTTTTGTAAGACTTCGAAAAAACTTTTTGGGATGTGATAGATTGGATGATTGGTTGGGTCTAGCGAAAACTCAATCATAAATGCCCAAAACGCTTTTGAAGATATTGTGCGTGGAAGTTCATCCCTGTCGAAAGCTTTTACGAGTTTTTCTCTCAACTCGTCTCGACTCAATCCGGATTGCCGTAAGAATTTGATGTCTTCCCAGAAGGAAAATTTGCGCTTGAGCATAACGAGTTGGGGCATTGGTCACTCCATTCATAGTCGCTACGGTACCACCGAGGCATGCTATAGCGTAAAACGCCTACAGCTTCTAGAGAAATCGCAACAAAGTTTGGATGGACAAGGGGGGATGATCTCAGGTAGAAGGGTCGATGGTTACCTCGTTGTAATCGTTATTGGATGTCTGACTGGGGAGATTCGAGACTTGGAGGACCGGTGTACCAAAGGTGGGGTTTCAAAAATAAACGCTAGTACGATTGGTCTCTTAGGAGATTTTCCTCAAGGTTCCTCAATGTGTCCCGATAAGACATACATAAGGGAGAGAGGAACCAACTCCCAGAGAGAAGGAGATTCCCATGATGAAGCGAGTATCAACCAGAGACATCCCGAGAAACTGGAAGGTAATCTGTGAGACGAGCGGTGGGAAAGTTTGGGAAAAAAGCTTCGCGTTGGGCATGCAAGCCGAACAGTACGCGACTGATATGGAACGGAAATACCGAGCGAAGACAAAGGTTGTTCCTGAGCTTTGGGATGGGAATCCTGATACTTATTGTGAGGCTTATCAGCGAGCTAATGAGTGTGAGAGCATCTGCTACGCCGTAGCAAGGAGAGCGTGATGAAGGCTATCAAATACAAGATGCGAGCAGAGTGTAGTGTGGATGTTGGCCGTTTTCTTCAGGAAGTACCCGTCGAAAGCCTCAAGGCATCCCAGGTTGAAGTTGACGGAGTAGCTTATCCCGATGTGATTGTAGAATTTTCCTCTGTAATGCCTCTTGATGAAATCCGTAAGGCCATGGGGGAGATCGTTGACGGACACGTTATGGCCGAGACTGTGGAGCTGGAATCTCGATATACCGGAAATCGGGGGTGAATCATGAGTGTTAAGGAAAAACTTCTGGAATGTTTGCCGAAAGATTTCAAGCCTGCACGGATTGTTCGTTTTTGGTTCTCCTGGAGGGTCATGACGAGATTCGTAATGTGGATTTCAAGGATCTGAAGACCGCGTGCATGTAGGGCGGTACGGTGTAAACTTTTTTGGAGGGTTCAACAATGGATGAAATTACGACACAAGTTGCGCAAGTTGAGGAACAGCTTCGAAACGATACAGAAGCAGAAGTTGAAGTTTTCGTTGCAGGTGTTGCTGAGGTTCTGGAGGAGCGCGGGTATCGTGTTGAGCATGATGAAACAGAACCCTATGTTTGGTTGATAAAGTCTCCAAGAAAATCAGTGGAAATAACATTCAATTTCGAGTATTTCCTTGAGACTGACGACAATGTTCCCTTGTATTATCGGTACGCTTGTCAAGCTGATTGCCAAGACGCATACGTTGAATTGGATGTGGAAAGCGAAGAGTTGACGGCGGATTATGACGGCGAGATTGGCAACGCTGTTCCCTCTTCTGTTTGGCATAACCGGGTGTTGCGGTTCCCCTGTTCGCCGTATCTGAGTGTATCCGATCTAGAAGATCTCCTGGACAAGGTTTTGCCGCTTGCGCAAATTGTGTGCGATAACGCGGAGATTGAGTGGGATGGATCAAATCATGTCGGTGTTTTCAATGCGAAAGCGGATTCAGCTATGGAAAAGATCCGTGTTCTCTGCGAAGAGACCAAGACAGAAGTTCACAATGTTTACAATGCTTTGGATTGGATAGCGGCTGACGGCAATCTCGAAGCACAAGCCTATGATTTCTTGGCTGAAAACGAATGGCTGGTATCGAAGGCATTGAAAAGCGCGGTTGATCAGGCCAATAGTGATGGCGTGCGCTTGTGCGAGCTAGGTGCGCTGGAAAAAGAATTCGATGAATTGCTTGAAACCAAAGGCAAAATCGAAACTGAGGCTAGGGAATTGGCGCATGAATACATCGAAAAGTACGGCCGCGATCCTGACTTCGATGGCTTGGATCAGGAAGCTTTCGATGAGTCGTCGTGTCCTGATTTCCCGCATGGTTTCGACATATTTCAGAAAGCGTTTGCTGAAACGGTTCTCCTGGTTTCGGTCGGCAGAAAGGTCGGGCGGGTTGTCAAGCGACATGAAAACGGGGAAAGGATCTGGGCGCAACTGGAAGTGGTGTTTTTGGACGGTGAAGATCAACTGCTAGTTGATAATCTCCCGTCTGCAAATGTCGATTACGTTAAGCGCAGAATCGCAGAAGTATTGACAGCAGAAATCATGAAACACGATGACGAGTTTAGAATGAGAGTGGAGATTGCAAAGATTGAGTACCATGATGGCCGGGTAAAGATTACGAGATATGCTGATATTTCCGAATATACTCGAACGAAAAAGGCGGCGAACATCGTTCTTTGGCGAAATCGTTTGACTGATTATCTCGGGATTTATCATCAAATTGTGGTCTTTTTGAGCGAATGTGAGCGGGAAGGCTTTGCGCTAATCTAAAAAATCCCTCAAGTGTTTCTCGAAGTGCTCGGAGGATTGAAAATGGGTTGTTTCAGTTGGTTGTGTGCGAAGACGGGGAAACCCATTCTGGGAAGGATCAATAACGACTGGTGGAGTCAGGAGTTCAGTCGGGTTGTGCTCCTGACGAGGACCGGGCTTATCCGGGGTTATTACGACGGATACGGTCGGATCGTAACCGATGATTTCGGTGAGATCGATCTCACCGACATGATTTCGGTGAGGCTTGTGCTCGCGAGGTATTACGACGGCGAGGCTTTCGATGCGATCGCGAGGGACTCTGAAGGCGATCCAAGGCAAGGTTATTTTTACGATGAGAAAGAGTTGGTTGATCTGTTCGGGCAGCCGGAAGGGGTCGGGGAATCGAGGAACTGATACGCGCCGTATATCAGGATGTTAAAAGAAACCCCTAAAGGGTTTTCAGAAATGATCCGTAAAGTTGAGTTCGAAAAACAAATGATTGAGGTGTATCGTCGCGCTGCAAAGAAGGTGTGGGATGAGCTTCAATCGCAAGGGGTTGTCTCGATAATCGAGATTTATCAGAAAAAGATCGCAATGAATCCTGAGTGGATGTCTTTGTTTTTTAAGAATCGCTCCATCGTTAAGGGCTTCCCAAGGGAACAGGTAGAGGAATCGTCAAAGGCAATGGCCGCTCGCGATGCTGTTGCAGTACGAGAGGAGTTCATCTACAAGAGTCATAATAAGATCACTCCGTTACTCAACCTGAAGCCGCTCAGAGAAATCACCCGAGCAGCGGTGAGTGTTCGGCGGGAATCAATCGATAGCTCCATCACGTTCCTGTTCGATGATGAGTCTCGTTTCACTGTCAGGACTCAAATCGTCTGGGTGTTTGGGCGAGTCAACTCTCGTCCTTTTGCTCGGTATCCAATGACATTTCATGATGTGTTTGTGTCCGGCGAGAAGATGAAGCTTCCGTCCGAGCTGAAGGTCCGCGAGGCATTCATGAAGGAGGACAGCAATGAAGCACGGTGAGACTCGCAACCAGCGAATTGAGAGGCATGAGCGCACTCAGACGCTGGTCACTGATGGTGGAGAAGAGGTCGAGGTGTTGGCCAGCTCTGGTGAGGGAACGGTCAGTGAGACGTGGTGTGCGCACTGCCAGAAGTGGGTGGTATGCAGGGGAATCACCTCGTCTTTTTTTTGCCCGGTTTGCAGTGCTCCTTGGGATGAAGAGAAGTGATTCATTCCTGGAGCATCTCTCGCTTGAATTCCAGGTACATATTCACCAGCTTTTCCATATGCTCCAACCCGATAGGCCGTCCGTTTTGAGCCCTGAGATACACAGCAGCTAGGGCATTTCCGTATTCGTCAAAGAATTTGTCGAGTCGGGGATTGAGCATGGTTGGATCCTTTTAGGCCAGTAGTTCGATGATTTGCTTGATTGCTCTCTCGGTTTCTTCACGGGAGAAAGATTGCTTGTCTCCCAGGATTTTCTTCTGTAGCTCTAGAGCCCGGTCGAATCGTCGTTCCCAGTCCGATTGCCTCTGTTCGGTTTCATCGTGTGTGTCCATCCCTATCATGCCCATCTCCTCGTAAGGGAGGGGGATCCATTCCCCCCCATAACCATTCCATCGGAACATTCCCAAAACCCATGAGGGAAATGTCCTGACCCCTATTCTTTAGACGAAAAACAGTTGATTTCCAACCAGAAATTTGCTATATTTCCTTAGTCACTCTAGGGAAAGGGGCTCGGTTTGAGGAAGTGGATAATCTCTTTGATAATCTGGTTCTCGATAGTGATCGTGTGCGGACATCTGTACATCGACTGGGGGTCTTCGGACAAATCCCCACCAGCACTTCCCAAGGTCGAGGCGCCGTCCTTTCCTGAGATTGAGGAGCAGGCCAGAGCTTTTGACCAGCAAACAGACAAGCTTCTCAGACAGGCGAAAGAACTGCGAGCTGAAGTCGAGGAGACAAGTGCTCTAGCTCAGGCGGCATTAGAGAGACTCGCGAGCCCGTTACCTTCTTTGCAGGAGAAATTCCCCTCATTCCCATCGTCGATCACATTCCATCGAGATCATCGCAAGGTCCTTGAGATAACCCCTGACTCAAGTCTTATCTGGTTCAAGAGGGATGGAACAAAAATCACCATCAGTGATAGGCCAGATCTGATCAAAGCCCTTGAGGATTTGGTCAAGGGAAAATGCACACCATAACCAGATTTGGTTATTGGTAACACATAACACTCAAACCATCTTGCATATAACAGATCCATCATCCATTACAGACAAATTCATAGCTCCTTCGCTCTCTGGTATTTTTCCATTTGTTCCTTCTCCTCATAAGGTCAAGATCAAAACGAAGGACACCCCTGTCAAAGTAATCTCGATATGTTCTTAGATTCCGTAAGAAAAGTAATTTCCCCTGTTTTTTCGGTGTTTTGAAAATATCCCCTAGATCCATCTTGTCACCCATACCTCCAAATGATAAAGTCCCTAGATCCTCTAGGGATAAGGAATGATTTGAATGACTATAGAAGTCCAGATGTCTGGATGGATGGAAGGGAGAGAGCCATGATTAGGTTTCGGGCAACAGAGGAACAGGTTCTACAAATGGCGGCTAATGCGTCTAATGCATCGATTCCGGTGGGTATGGGGCATATTGCTTTCAGGCCAGAAATCATATTCAAGCCAGATGATTTCGAGATGCGTCCTATTGGGATTTTCGTTGATTATTGCCAGGGGAGAATGGTGAAGTTCAGGGCTGATCGGATTGATGGGGTGTGGGAGATGCTGGATCCTCGCCCTGACTATCAGTCATGGATTGGGACTTACCCGACAGCACGGGATTTGA
>Ga0114918_10003891_pt1 | contig 13058 bp, 1 predicted proteins | sample LantaG_FD_87015 | JGI IMG/M metagenome (GOLD analysis project Ga0114918, IMG submission 87015) | Deep subsurface microbial communities from Baltic Sea to uncover new lineages of life (NeLLi) - Landsort_02402 metaG | ecosystem: Environmental > Aquatic > Marine > Oceanic > Sediment | place: Baltic...
CGCCGCCAGGCCTTCCCCCCCCCCCCCCCCCTCCCCCCCCCCTCCCCCCCTCTCGCGGCCCGTCCTCGCCAGGAGCAGGCACCGGACGTGCCCGCGGGGAAGGGCCTCGCCGAGCCAGCGCGTGGCCAGCCTTCCCAGAGCGCCGAGCCCCCCGGAGACGAGCCAGGTCCCGGTGGGAGGAGCGGAAGGACGGGACCAGGACGACGAAGAGGAAGAGGAGGACGACAGGGGCAGGAGGCGCCTCGAGCAGATGACGTTCCCCTCCGCTTCTTCCCTTCCTTCGTCCCTGAGCTCAGCTCCGGGCTCGAGGCAGGCGCATCCCGCGGCGGCGCGGAGGGCAGCGGCAGAAGCCGCGGAAGAAGCGCGAGAGGAGGGGGAAGGAGAGGGAAGCGAGGAAGGAGGAGAGAGGCCCCTCGAAGAATTCTTGTCCCGTCCTCCTGTTTGACCTTGGGCCTCCTCCTCCGCCTCCCCTGCGAGCGAGCGCACGAGCTCGAGCGCCTCCGCAGCGCCGTGCGCGGCAGCAGCGGGGCGCACGGAGGACGAAGCCGAGCGGCGTCGCCGCGGGAGGAGAGCGCGACGGCGGCTGCGGGGAAAGAGACGCTGGCTCCCGCCGCCGCCTTCGCAGAAGCGGCCGCTGCCGCTGCCGCTGCCGCCGCCGCTGCCCCGCGGCTCGGAGACCTGCGCTTCCTCGACGAACGAGAGGACAGCAGCCCCTTGTTCGCTCCGGGAAAGACTCGAGGGGGAAGCAGAGGCAACAAAGTTGGCGGCACTCGGTGCTCCTCTCTGCTGTCCGATCGGGCGAGACACGAGGCCGGAGAGGAGGACGCGCGACGACGACGAGGAGGGAGAAGAGGGCGAAGAGCCGGAAAGCTCAAAGGCCGCCGAGACGCTCCCGCCTCCGATCTCCTCCCGCGAGCGACAGAGGGCGAGGACGACGTCATCATCCTCTGCATCCTCGGGCGAGGCCGGAGCGAGCAGGGCTCCCGCCGCCGCGGGGACGCGAGCGACGGCGGCGGCGGCGGCGCTCCCGGTAGCTCCAGCACCAGCTCCAAAGGAGGCGTCGGTGTCTCTCACGGCCCCGAGGTGCGTCGCCGCGTCGAGGAGAGCGGGGTGCGCTCCGTGGCCCAGCGAGGTCACGGGAGGAGGGGCGAGAAAAGCGAAAGAGGACGACGACGACGACGACGACGGCGACGACGACGACGAAGAAGATGATGAAGAAGAAGATGATGAAGAAGAGGAGGAAGAAAGCAGCTTTGGCGAGGCAACGCGGCGGCCGAGAAGGAACGGCGCCGGCGACGACGAAGAAGCGAGGAGCTTCACCGCCGCCACCGCCGCGGTCGTCGCCCGGAACAGCTCGACGCCTCCGGACTCGAGACGCACGTCCCCCTGTCGAGAGACCGCGCTCTCGATGATGAGGGAGGAGGAGGAGCTGCCACTGTTCCCGCCGAGGAGCAGCGGCGCGACGATGACGGCCGCGACGAGCGCGAGCCTTGTCGTCGTCGAGTTTCCACTTCCGCTCGGCGAAACCGCTGCCGCTGCCGCCGCCGCAGCGACGGCCGCCCTCGCTGCTTCCAACATCGCCGTCCCGGGAAGCAGCGGCCTCCCTCGCACGACGTGCTGCCAGAGGAACGAAAGGGCGGGCGAGCTCCGCAGGTCGGTCTCGAAGCGGAGCAGCAGCGAAGAGGAGGAAGAGGACGACGCCGACGAGGAGAGCGCCGCTCCTTCCGCGACGGCGACGCCGGCGGCGACAAAGGCCGCCGCGGCGAGCCTGGACCGCGCCGGAGACAGCCAGTGCCTCCCTCGGCGGCAGCAGCGCAGCCTAGCGGCAACAACAGCAGCCGACGCTGAAAGAGAAGGAGAGGGAGCCCTGGTCGTCAGCGCGTGCGCGTTGGTGCCCTGGAAGGCGAACGCGGAAACGCCGACGACGTCGCCGGTGCCGTCCCCGCCGTCCCCGCCGCCGCCGCAGCTGCCGACAGCGACGACATGCGGCCCGCTCCCTCGCGCCGCGGTCACGCCCTTCCCTTCCACCGCCTCCTGCACGTGCGCGCTCAGCTGCCTGAGGTGCGCGAGGGGCGGGCAGCTCGCCGCGGCGTGCCTGGCCGCGGCGGCGAGCAGCCCCACGGCGCCGGCCGCGGGCTCGGCGTGGCCGGTGCGGGTCTTTGGCGCGCCGAGGGAGAGGGCGCGCGGGGGCGGGGGCCGAGCGGCGCTCCCGCCGCCGCCGCCGCCGCCGCCACCGCAGCGGCGGCGCTCCCTGCGGAGCCCTCCCATCAGGGCGCCGACCTCCAGCGGGTCTCCCAGCGGGGTCCCCGTGCCGTGGAGCTCCACGGCGGAGACGCGCGAGGGGGCGACGGCGCCGGCGCCGGTGCCGCCGGCGGCCGAGGAGCCCAGTGCCGCCGCGACGACGGCTGCCTGCGCCGGGCCCGAGGGGGCCGTCAGCGACGAGGAGCGCCCGTCCTGGTTCACTTCGATGGAGGCGAGCAGCAGAGCCGACGGCGGCCGCGAGGACGCGGACGCGGACGGAGGAGCGGAAGCGGCATCGAGGCTCCCGTCGAACAGCGAGAGCCCCAGCGCGAGCGCGGCCTCGCCCCTCGAGTAGCCGTCGGCGGCGGCGTCGAGCGCCTTGGCCCTACCGTCGGGCGAGAGCATCGAGGCCGCGGCGAGGCCGGCCGGGGTCGCGGGGTCCAGGGAGAGCAGCGCGGCCGCCAGGATCGACCGGTGGCGTCGCCGCCCCCGCTCCCCCCCGGAAGGAGCGGGGGGGGGCGAGGGAGCCAGACTCGAGCTGCCGCTCGCCGTCGACCTCAGCTCGCGGGCGAGGAGCGCGGCGGCGACGAGCGAGCTCGAGCACGCGGTGTCGACGGCGAGCGCCTGCCCCTTCAGGTCGAACGTGAAGGCCAGCCTCCCCGCCGAGACGGAGAGGCACTTGCCCGAGGCCCCGTACGCGTCCTCCGCGGGGCTCGAGCGGGACCAGAGGGCGGAATAGTCCCAGAAGGAGAGGCAGGTAGCGACGGAGGTGACCGAGACAGAGGAAGAAGCAGTCGCTGCGCCGCCGCCGCCGCCCCTGCCGCCGCCGCCGCCGCCCCTGCCGCCGCCGCCGCCGCCCCTGCCGCCGCCGCCGCCGTCGCCGAGGAGGAGGCCCGCGCTTTCGCCTTGCCTCTCGTTCCAGCAGCTCAGCACCTCGGCCCCGACCTCGAGGACCAGCCTCTGCTGTGGGTCCATCCTGGCGACTTCCCCGAGGCTGGTCATGCCGAAGAGGGCCGCGTCGAACGCGGAGACGCCGGGGAGGAAGTGCCCGAAGCGAGCAGCAGAAGGAGCCTTGGAGGTCGAGGTCGAAGAGGCCGAGAACGCGGCGTCGGCGTCGCAGTCTCAGCGCTCGAGCGGCACGACTCGAGCGCTGTCGATCGACGTCGAGGCAGAGGGCATCCTGGTCGCGAAGCAGTCGATTGCGATCGGGAGCGGCGCCGCCGCCGCCGTCGTCGAAGAAAAAGAAGAAGAAGCAGGCGAGGAGAGGAAGGGCGGCGGCAAGAGCGGCGGCGGAGGAGCGAGCGCTTTCGCCGCAGCCGCCACCGCCGCCGCCGCCGCCGTCGCGAGCAGCGAAGCTCCCCCTCTCCCCTTCTCTCCCCGCTCCTCCTCCCGCTGCTGCAGCGCCGCCGCCACCCTGCCGACCAGCGCGTCCACAGTGGGGGCGTCCAGCGCCAGCGAGGCCGGGAGGTCGAGCCCGCCCAGCGACCTCCGCAGCTCGTCGCGGAGCTCGACCCCGGCGAGCGAGTCCAGCCCCATGGTGGACAGCAGGGCGCGGCGGTCGGCGGTTGCGGCCGCCGGGCCGAGGACGGCCGCGAGCGCCGCGGCGACGGCGGCGTCTGCCGCGGCGAAGGAGGAGGAGGAGGTTCTCCCCTCCGTCTCTGTCGCCTCCTCCTTGTGCCGCTCCTCCGCGCTCGCCGGAGAAGAGGGACGGGGAGCTTTCGCTCCCGGTCCCTCTCCTCCTCCTTCTCCTTCGAGGGGGACGAGCCCGTCGAAGAACGCGTCGGCGGCGAGGGCGGCGACCCCTCTCCCCGCGGCGCGGCGGAACGCGCCCCAGTCGGCCGCGAGCGCGGCGACGACGCCGCCGCCGCCGCCGCTTTCGCTCCCCCGGCGGTCGACCACCGCCTCGAGCACCCTCAGCCCTTCCCCGGGCCAGACGAAGCCCATCCCCCCGCGGCGCATGCGGAAGGCGACGGCGGAGGCGGCAGCAGCAGCAGCAGCAGCACCAGCAGCGGAAGGAGAAGAGGGAGCGGCGGCGGCGTCCGCTCCCGCCGCCCCCGAAGAGGCAGCGGCAGCGGCAGCGGTTGAGGAGGGGGCCACCATCCCGATCCCGCTCCAGGGGCCCCACTGGACGGCCGAGACGCCGGGCAGCCCCGCCGCCGCCGCCCGCTCCGCGGCAGCGTCCAGCGAGGCGTTCGCCGCAGCGTAGGCCGAGGAGCCCGCGGGACCGAGCAGAGAGGCGACGCTGCTGAAGAGCACGGCAGATCGGAGGGGCCTCGTCGAGGAAGAGGAAGGAGAGGAGCAGAAGCACGAGCGCAGCCCCGCTGCTTTGGGCGCCGCGGCCCGTCGCGCCGCAGCCGCCGTCGTCTTCGACAGCGGGGCGTCGTTGAGGACCCCGGCGGCGTGGAAGAAGAGCAGGGAAGGAGAGCGGGCGAACGAGGAGGAGGACGGGGAAAGAGAGAAGGCGGCGGCGGCGTCGGCGGCAAACGCGACGTCCGCGGCGACCAGGGACGCGGCAGCAGAGGCGCGACGGCTCTCTCCGCTCCCCGCCGCCGCCGCCGCCGACGCCGAAGCAGCAGCAGCAGCAGCAGCCGCAGCCGCCGCGACCTCCCTCGCCGTGTCGCTGTCCCTCGCCGACCTCCCCAGGAGCACGACGCTGCCGGCCCTGGCGCCCTGGCAGAGCCAGGAGGCGGCCAGCGAGCCGAGGGCGCCCGTGCCCCCGGAGACGACCGCGGTCGGCCGGGACGAGGACGAAAAAGAGGGAGCGGGAGAGAGAGACGGCGAAGAGGAGCAGGGGCCCGTCGTCGGAAGGAGCGAGGGCCGCCTGACTGTCCCCTCGGACGCGCAGACTCCAAACGGCGAAGAGGAAGGAGGAGTGACAGGAGCAGAGGCGGAAGAAGAAGAGCCTGCCGCCGCCGCCATCCCGTCCTCGCCCGCGGCGTCGAGTCGGAGGTCCCTCGCCTCCGCCGCCGCGCACCTCGCCGCGGCCCAGACGGCGGCAGCAGGAGCAGCACCAGCAGCTTGTCCCTCGCCGCCGCCGCCGCCGAAGCCACCGCCGAAGCCGCCGCGCGTGCGGAGCCTGACGATGGGGGGAGAAGGAGCAGAAGAAGGAGGGCTCGAGGAAGAAGGGGCTTCGCCTCCTCCCTCCCCGACCCCCGCCCCGATCCGCAGGGCGGAGAGGGCGACGGCGGTGGCGTGCCCGGGAGCGGCAGAGCGGGCGAGGAGCCGCCGCCGTTGCCGCCGCAGCAGTCGCCGCGACGTCGGGCCGGTCGTCGTCGTCGAGGAGGCGACGACGACGAGCTCCAGCTCGAGCTCAAAGTCGACCCCCGCTTCCCCTCGCCGCCCTCGCCGGGTCATCCTCCTCTTCCCGCTCCGCGCCCCCTCGGCGGCGAGCGGTTCCGAAACCGCCCACTGCTGTTGGTAGAGAGAAGTGGCAACAGTCGACAGTTCCTGTTCGGGGTCGGGAAAAGGAAAAGAGGAGGAAGGGGGGCAAGAAGCGGAGAGCGAGGTGGAGCAGAGCGAGGAGGAGGCGCGCCGCCGCTCGAGGTCGAGGTCGAGGTCGGTCGGCGCGGCCGCTGCTGCGGCGGTGCCCCCTTTTCCCTCCTCCTCGACTTTGGTCGCTCGAAAGTCGACGCCCCGCACGGCAAACGAGGAGCCATCGACGTTGTAGCAGTCGAGAGATGCGTGGACGCAGTGCTCCTGTCCGATCGTGCTCGCAGCGGAAGAGAAAGCGGGGGAAGAAGCGTTGTAGATGGACAGGGAGCGAAGAAGAAGAACCGCGGCAGCGGCGCTCTTCGCCGTCGCCGCCTTTGCTGCCGAAGCGGCAGCAGCAGCAGCAGCAGCAGCAGCAGAGAGCGCCGCGGCGACGACTGCAGGGTGCGCCCCACCAAAGCCCGCCGTGTCGGAAGGCACGGTGATAGAGGCCGTCCAGAGCGGGGAGGCTGCTGGGCTTCCTCTGCGTCGCTCCCTCCTCGTGAGGAAAGAGAGGCTCGGAAGCGGCAGGCGTTTTTTTGCCTCGCCGCCGCCGTCGTCTCCGACGGCCGACGCCGACGCCGAAAGGATATCTCTCCGTCGACCTCCTCCTCCGCCTCGCATCGCCACTCGCCCCTCGGCACACGAGACGGAAACAAAGAGCTCGTCGCTAGCACTTACTGAGAAGGAAGACGAGGAAAAGGAAGCCCCGGAGAGGGCGACGGGAGCAGAAGGGAAAGAGCCGCCGAGCCGCTGCTGCAGCGCCCGGAGCGCCGCGAGCGCGGCCTCGGCCGCCGCCGCCACGGACGACTCCCTCTGGAAGAGCAGCGCCGCCGCCGAGGGCGACGGCCGCAGGGCGAACACGGCCTCCTTGCTGCTGCTGCTGCTGAAGCTGCTGCTGCTGCTGCTCCCTTCGAGCGACACGAAGTCCGTGAGCAGCGCGTGCGGCCTCGGGGCCGGGAAGTGCCTCTCGCGGTGGTAGAGCTTCCGGGGAGAAGGAAAAAAGGGCGACGATGACGCCACCGACGGCGAAAAGACAATCGCGTGCGCGTTGGTGCCTTGGAACGCGAAAGCGCTCGCCCCAGCGGCGAAAGAGAAGGCTGAAGGAGTTGCTGCTGCTGTCTTCCTCGACTCTTCGGAGGAGGAGGAGGAAGAGGCGCAGCAGAGCGGGGCAGCCGAGCGAGGCACAGAGACGGTTCTGCCGCCACCGCCCCCTCCCCCTCCCGCCCCTCTCCCGAGCGCCGCCTCGACGTATGGGTTGAGCGACCTCAGGCGGGCCACGGGGGCGGCCTCGGCGACGCGCGTTCCCGCCAGAGCAGCGACGAGGGAGACGAGCCCCGCGGCGGGCTCGGCGTGGCCAGCGGCGGCCTTGGGCGCCGCGAGGACCAGGGGAATGAAGGGCCAAGGAGAACACGACGACGAAGACGACGATTTCTCTACTTCTTTGTCCCTCGCCAAGTGAACCGAAGCCGCTGCCCCGAGCTCGATCGGGTCTCCCAGAGGAGTCCCCGTACCGTGCAGCAGCAGCGCCGAGAGGCGCAGAGGAGGAGAAGAAGAAGATGAAGCGGAAGCGGAAGAAGAAGAAGAGGGAGAAGACGACGACGAAGAAGAAGAGGAAGAGGCAGCAAGAGCTCCGCGACGACTCTGCCTCCGCGCTTCCTCCAGCGCCGAGGACAGCAGCGCCGCCTGCGCCGGGCCCGAGGGGGCCGTCAGTGATGAGGAGCGCCCGTCTTGGTTGATCGCGGCCGCGGCGAGCAGGGCGCGGCCCGGGAGGGAGCGCCAGGCGCGGGCGACGCGCTGGTTGTCATTGCTGCTGCTGCTGCTGTTGTCGTTGTTGCCGCCGCCGCTGCTGCCGTCGTCGCTGCTGCTTGTGCCGTCGTCGTTGCGGCTTCCTTCGTCGTCGTCTCCTCCTCCCTCGGGCTCGGAGACCAGGGCCAGGGCCCCGACCGCCTCCGCCCTCCCGTAGCCGTCCGCGGAGGCGTCGAGGGCCTTGCAGCGCCCGTCGCCCGAGAGCATGCCCGCGGAGGAGTAGGCGGTGTGCGTGCGAGGGGAGAGCAGGAGGCAGGCCGCCGCGGCGAGGGCGGCCTCCGGCGCCGACGGCGAGTTTCTCCCGCTTCCGCTGCCTCTGCCGCTGCCGAGGGAGCCGCTGATCCCGCGGGCAGCGAGCGCGACGGCGACGAGCGCAGAGGAGCACGCCGTGTCGACCGCGACGGCTTCTCCGGAGAGGTCGAACGCAAACGCGACCCTCCCCGCGGCGACGGAGAGGGCGCCCCCGGCCGCGGCGAGGGGCGACGGGTCTGAAGAAGAGGAGGAAGAAGAAGAGGACGAAGGACTCGCGAAAGCTCCTCTTCCTCCTCCTCGGTTTCCCGCTGCCTCCGCGCGCTCCCTGCCCGCGGCGAGAGACGCCGAATCCGAGTAGGAGATCCCGACGAACGTCGTGACGGCGTCGGAGCGGCGAGCCCGAAGGAGGAGCGCAGAACGCCCGCCGCCGCCGCTCCCGCCCCCCTCGACCCGCTCCCACGCCGGCGAGAGGAGGTCGGCGGCGGCCTCGAGCACCAGCCGCTGCTGCGGGTCCGCCGCCGCCGCGTCCGCCGGAGACATGCCGCCGAAGGCGGCCGGGTCGAAGGCCGCGACGCCGCGGAGGAGGGCCGCGAAGGGCGCGGCGGCCAGGGCGCGGGAGGAGCCCGAGTCCCAGCGGGTGCAGGGGACGCAGCGCGTCGCGTCGAGGGACAGCGGCGCTGCGTCGGGGAAGGGAGCACGGTCGGCGGCGGGGGGCAGGAGCACGAGCGCGTCTCCTCCTCCTCCTGCTCCTGCTCCTGCTCCTCCTCCTCCTCCGTTTCCGGAGGCTCTCGGCGAGGCTGCCCTCAGCGTCGAAGCGGCAACCCAGACCCACCTCCTCCCGGGCGCGGACGAGGCGCCCGAGGAGGAGGAGGACGAGAGGGAAGGGGCGAGCCTCTGCCGCTGCTGCTGCCGCTGCTGCTGCCGCTGCTGCTGCTGCTGCTCTCGCCCCGCTTCTCCCTCGAAGTCAGCCAACGGCACCCCGGAGGTGATCGTTCTGAGGAAGGATGCGGGCCTCTGCGAGCGGCGGGGAGCTACATCAGCAGGAGCAGCAGCCGCCGCCGCCGCCGCAGCAGCAGCAGCAGCAGCAGCAGGGGCAGCGGCAGACGAGGAAGGAGGAGGAAGAGAAGAGGGAAGAGGGCCGCGAGGGAAGACGACGTCGGAGAGGGACCTCCTCGCCGCGCGCAGGAACAGCTCTGTCATCGAGGAGCGGCGCGGGCGCGCCTGCTGTTGCTGCTGTTGGGGCGTCGAAGTCGAAAGAGAACCGACAGCGGCAGCGGTGGCAGCGTTGGCAGCGACGGCACCCGCCGCCGCCGCCGCCGCCATCGCCGCCGCGACGAACCCGGCGAGCCTCGCCGCGCTCGGGTGATCGAACAGCGCCGTCGAGGGAAGGTCGACCCCCAGGGCCTCGGATAGCGCCGAGGCGGCCTTGAGCATGTCGAGCGAGTCGAGCCCCGCCTCGGCGAAGGGCGTCGCGGGGCCGAGGGGGGACAGGGCCCGGGAGGCTTGGTCGGCGTCGTCGTCGGCGTCGTCGTCGTCGGCGTCGCCGGCCCCTCCTCCTCCTCCCCTCGAGGCAGAGAGCAAAGAGCGCACCGCAGATAGGATCGCAGCGAGCACCCTCTCTTCGTTCGAAGAGGAAGGAGAGGAGATGGAGCCTCTGGAGCTGGCTGCCTTCGCAGTCATTGTCGTCGTCGTCGGAGCAGGAGCAGCGGAAACGCTCTCGAGGATCTCGACTTCCTCTTCCCCGACGAGGACCTCGGCTTCCTGCAGCGCTCCTCCCTCCCTCTGCCCGCGGGAGGCCGTCGCTGCCGCCGCCAGCACTCTGGCCAGGGCGGCCACGTCTTTCCCGGGGGGCAGGCGCCCCCTGCGCTCGCCCTCGGCCCTGCGAGACTGCCAGGCGTCGAGGGAGAGCAGCGGGAGGAGCACGTGCTGCTCCTCGGAAGGAGGAGGAGGAGCGCCGCCGCAGCCGCCGTCGCCGCCGCCGTCGCCGTTGGCGCAGGCCGCAGCGACGAGCCGCATCCTCCCGTCGCCGAGCTCCCCGACGGTGTCGTCGGCCAGCGCGTCGAAGAACGCGAAGCCCAGAAGACAGAGGGCGACGTCCTCGGCGACGGCCGCGTCGGGCAGGGGCGCGATCCCTCCCCCGAGGAGGGAGAGGCGGCCGCCCCCGTCTCCCGAGGAAGGGGAGGGAGCGGGGTCGCCGCTGCCGCTGCCGTCGCCGCCGTCGCCGCCGCCGCCGACGCGCCGTCCTCCTCCTCCCCCTCCGCTTTCCCCCCCGTTTCTCTCCGCGACCAGCCCCGCGACGACCCAGCCTGCCCCCGCCTCGGCGATCCAGCCCCGACCTCCGGAGCGCAGGGCCCGCTCGACCTGGAGCGCGGAGAGAGGAGGCAAGGGCGGCCGCTGCCGCTGCTGCTGTTGCTGCTGCTGCTGCTGCTGCTGCTGCTGCGGCGGCGGCGGCGGCGGCGAAGGGGGCACGAAGGAGGAGGGAGGAGCTCTCGCCGCGAGCGCCGCGAGCGCGCCGGCGTCGGAGGAACCCGAGCCCGAAGGCCTCGACGCCGAGCTCGAAGTGCTCAGGGAGGCCCTCCGCAGCCTGATCGGCAGCGCGTCGACGTGCATCACGACGTGCTCGACCCCGGCCCTCGCGAGCCTGGCCCCGGCCGCGGGCCGCGGAGCGAGCCCGGCGGCGCCCGCCGCGGCGAGGAGGGAGGAGGCGGAGGGGAGGGGCGCGGCGGCGGCGGCGGCGGGAGCGGCGCTTCCTTCTCCTCCGATGCTTCTCCCGCCTCCTCCTCTCCCTCCTCTCCCTCCCCCGAGGACGGCGACGACCGCAGAGAGGGAGCCCAGCTCCGCGTGCGGCAGCGCAGACGTCACGCGGGAAGAAGAAGAAGAGCTGGGAGCGACGGCGTCGACGCAGACGGCACCGGCGTCGCCGAGCAGCGCCCAGACCCGCGCGAGCCTCTCTTCGAGCCTCGAGCCGAGAGGAAGAGGAGAAGAAGGAGGAGGAGAAGCTCGAGCTCGCCGTCGAGGTTGCTTCGCGCCGTCATCGTCATCGTCGTCGTCGTCGTCGTCGTCGTCGTCGTCGTCGTCGTCGCCGTCGTCATCAGCGAGGGAGAGGACCCAGAGGAGGCGCTTGGGGTGCGGGGCCCCGGCCTCAACGGCGGCGGCGTCCAGCGCTCTCACCGAGGCAGCAGCAGAAGAGGACGAAGAAGAGGGAGGGCGCGAAGCCGCCGGCGGCGGCGGCGCGCCGGGCCCCCCAACGAGCGCAAAGTGCGCGACCCCCTGCCTCGACAGCCGCGACGAGACGCCCTCGACGAGCTCCGGGTCCGCGTGGGCGATCACCAGGGCTGCCGTGGCTCCCTCGCTCCCCGCCCCGGCCCTGGCGGAGACGGCGGCGGAGAGGCTCGCGGCGAGGCCCGCGGCGGCGTCGGCCGGCCGCGAGAGCAGGAGACCGACCCCGGCCGGCGGCGGCGGCGGAGGCGGAGGCGGGGCGACTCCTCCTCCTCCCGCTCCTCCTCCGCCTCCAAGGACGGCTCCAGCAGCTCCCGCCGGGCTCAAAATAAACGCAGGGAGCACACAGGCCGCAACCGCGGCCCTCCAGTCGTTCCAGCGCGCCCAGGGGGCCGACAGAGAGCGCGCGAGGGCCCGAGCGGGAGGAGAGGAGGCCGCGGGCGGACGAGTCGACGTTTCCCTCCCTCTTCCCCTTCCTCCGGCTCCTGCTCGAGCGTTCGCGGCCCAGAGAGTCAGGACCAGGGAGAGGTCTGCGGCGCGCTCGAGCGTCAGCCAGTCTGCGAGCGGGCCGCACGAGGAAAGAGAGAAAGCGAAGGAGGAAGGAGGAACAGAAGATGGGGAAGGAGACGAAGAGGAAGAGGACGACGCGCGCTGCCCCGCAGCGGCGGCGAGGGCGGCGGCGACGGCGGCGACGGCGGCGACGTGCCTCCCCAGGTCCGCAGGGAGGGAAGAAGAACGAGAACGAGAACCAAAAGAGGAAGAAGGAGCAGGAACAGCTGCACCGGAGCAGAGGCTCTCGACCGCGGCGACGGCGGCGGCAGGGGTCGCGGCGGCGGCGACGGCCGCGGCGACCCCCGCTGCCGAGAGAGGCATGGGAGCTGCGGAAGGGGCGGCGGCAGCGGCGGCGCCTCCTCCCTCCCCTCGTCGCCGCCGCTCTCCTTGCCCCGCCTCCTCCTCCTTCTCTCCGGCAACGAAGCCCCTTAGCGAGGACCTGAGGACGAGGGGCCCGACGAGGGCCGCAACGGCGGAGCAAGTCACCGGAGGGGCCGCGTCCGCGGCGTCGAGCGCGGAGAGCAGGCGCTGCGCAGCCGCGGCGACGAGGGCGGCGGCGGGAGGAGGAGGAGCAGAGGGCAGAGGGGAGGAGGAGGAGGAGGAGGAGGAGCAAGGCGGGGTTTCTCCTTTCTCATCTCCCTTCTCCAGGAAGAGGTCGAAGAACGCGTCGAGGGCCGAGGCGATGGCCCTGTCGGCTGCCGCGGCGGCGACGAGCCCTCGAGCGCAGGAGGCGGCAGCGGGGGAAGAAGATAACTGCTGCCTCTGCTGCTGCTTGCTGCTGGCGACGTCGCCGCTCGCCTCCTGCTGCTGCGTCGGCAGCCCCAGCGCGACTCTCACCGCTGCGAGGTCGCGAGAAGGAGGGTCAGACGCGGCCTCGGCGAGGAGGGCGTCGAGAGAGGGGCGGGAGGCGGCGGCGCCGGCGGCGGCGCGGCGAGGGGCCGTCGCCGAGGGAGGAGGAGGGTCGAGCGGGGGGCGGCCAGCGTCGTCGCCATCGCCGCCCCGATCGCCGTCGCCGCAATGCGATCGAGAGCCCCGGCGGCGGAGCCAGGCGACCGCAGCGACCGCCGGGGCCGCTGCGAGGGCCTCGAAGGACATGCCTCGCGCTCGATATCGACGGAGGGTGGCGGCAGCGAGCGCAAGAGCGATGAAAGAGCGAGAGAGACTCCGAGGTTGCGGAAGGAGCGGCGTCGGTTACGAAAAAATGGGAAAATCAATCTTGCTCTCTTTCTCTAAAAAAAAAACCTCGAGTTTTGCAATGAGCTCCCCACGACTCTTCTTTCGTTCTCTCTCTCTCTCTCTCTGACGACAGAAACATAAAGCAACATATTTTCTCTTTTTCGAATCTGACAGCAGGCAAAGCGCTTGTCTCTCTCTCTCTCTGAATAAAAAAATGCCTCGAAACATGACGGCCGCGTCTCTGTCTTCTCCTCTCTTTCCCTCAAAAACGAAGACAGCACCGGCGCTCCTTTCCTCCTCTACGAACCGAGCAGCCTCCGCAGCACGTCCTGCCCCGCGGC
>Ga0114918_10003892_pt1 | contig 13054 bp, 7 predicted proteins | sample LantaG_FD_87015 | JGI IMG/M metagenome (GOLD analysis project Ga0114918, IMG submission 87015) | Deep subsurface microbial communities from Baltic Sea to uncover new lineages of life (NeLLi) - Landsort_02402 metaG | ecosystem: Environmental > Aquatic > Marine > Oceanic > Sediment | place: Baltic...
ACAACTTCGTGATCCAGGATCGAGGGCACGGTGAGCGAGACAATATCACCCCTGGTTTCATAATCCGGGCTTCTATCACTAACGAGCAGATGAATTTTATTCACTTTTGTATTTGGGGGAGTTTTTATCTGAAGTTTTTGCTCGCCGATGGGAATGAATTCTCGAAACGGCCCTTTCATCATCATTGGGTTGGTAAGATTCACAAGATGAACAGTCATTGATTGTTTCTGCCGCCATACGGTCACATCAAGGACCCCTGGACCCGCCACCTGAACGGGTGGCTCTTCATTTGTCGCCCAATTGATAATATTTCGCAGAAGTTTACCATGATCTACATTCATGATTTCCCAAAACGTCCGGTCTATATCCCAGGGAATGTAGGCAATCCGGCTCTTGCCCAGCTCTCGCAAATACAGTTCCCGGATATCAGTTTCCGGCGTCCTGGGATAAACATGTTCCATCGGCAGGTCGGGATAGGTAGGAATCAATGTCACAGGGGAGGGGAAATCTAAGTGAGGTTTTACATCCAGGCGCCAAATCCCGTTGATGATACGATATGCTTCTTCCAACCCGTTTAAGACAGGATGAAATCGTCCTGTTTTCGAGTCATTCTTCAGCCTCAGATACGAGTTGTTCATCGGTCCCTCGACCCGGTCGTTATATGACACACCGAACAGATCGGTAAGACCGAAGTCCTGCCTTCTTTTCCCCTCCTGGTCGTACAGCGACGTTTCAAAGGTAGCGACTATACTTCCTCCACCCTTCACGTATTGTCTGATCTGTTCGCACTGCGCCTCCGAAAGAGCGGCAATATTTGAAAGAATCAGCAACTTGAAGGGTTTGAGATGCTCGGCGTCGAGCAATCGGTCGTTCACCATCTCGAACGGTATACGTGCTTCGATGAGGGCATGATACATTCCTAATTCATGACCGCTGCTTTGCTCCTGCCATCTCTGGCCTCCATAGTAACGCTCAGTCTGCTGCGAATAGACCATCCCCGCCCGTGCAAGCGGGGCAGTGTTTCTCAAATAAGGCTCAGCGCGATAATGCCACTGATAGATTCGCTCGATAACCTTGAGCCAACGCCGGTCGTAGATAGTGCCCGAGAACTTGACAAACCATGGACGCATGTTGTTAGCGATACCCTCGGCCACCCAGATTCGTATTTCAGGCTCACTCTGTACGGAGTCTTTCCACCGGTAGCGTTCTTCCAATCCAATACTGAATATACCGCCGAGAGGTTTCATTCCCATCGTCGCCCGAAGTTCTTTCGCCCGCTTGCCATTTGACCAGGGTGGAATCACACCTCTCCTTGCCTGGTGATCAGTGAAAAAGATATCGGATAAAGCACCTGTTACAACGTTATCTGGAAATCCATTGGGAATATACCGCGAAGTGGACTTGACCTCGCGGATTGTCCGGTCCCATAAGAACCACAATTCTCTTAGCCGCTCGACTCGCCACTGAGAGTATTTACGATAAGCCGGGTTGTCGCGCTCTGTCGTTCGGGGCAAGTCCATCCCGGAAAACGACTTAAAATTCCGGATGCAATGCTCGCAATAGCAGGTTCCGTGACCGGCCCAGCGGTTGGAGAAAATCCCATCCAACTGATATAAGTTCATAATTTCCCTGTGAACCTGGGTCATGAACTCATAATTGTACGGGCCCATCGCACATGTGACCCACAATTCAGGATTCGACCAATGGCGCCGTTTCTGTCCTTCCGAATCGACGGCAATCCAATCCGGATGGGCTTTGTAGACGTTATCCCATGTTGCGTGCGGGTCTGTACGGGCGATTACCGCCATCCCCATTTTGCGGCATCCTTGCACCAGATAACCGAACGGATCAGAATCCCCAAGCCATGCACTTCGATGGTGCATGGGAATCATGGTAGGGTAGTACGCGACCGCACCACCGGCACTTAAACAGGCTGCATCCGCGTGGATACGCTTAAAGTAGTCCAGCCAGAAATCAGGATCGAAGCTGCCGGGATCGTTTTCCACTAAGACTAATTGAGCCCATCGCATCGGCCGATCAAACCAGGGCTCTTGATTCTCTTTGGCGGCAGCCCACGGCGATCCCAGCACTGCATACGCCCCGGCGACTGCCGAGGTTTTCATGAAATCTCTTCTGTCCATATCTGCTATCTCCTCTACAATTTGTCGCAGATCTATTATTATGTTCGATTGTATAATACCACAATATCTGACATCCGTCATACACTTAGGCTACCCGAACTCTTATAGAGAATACGTGAAAAAGCGGTGATATGACTTACTCTCAACAGATGAGTCGCGAAGTTTTAATTTCATGGGAGGCTCAGACTATTATACAAAGAACATGGTTGTTTTTCAAATTCCAGTATGTAGAAGTCCCCTTATAGGTGTTTCTTGATCCCTTCCCGCTCCGACAGCTATCTATCAGGATAGTACAGCAAGATGCCCTATAGCAACTCAACCCTGTCCAATTTCGTGTGGATGGGTTGCGCCTTGACCAGTTCTATCTGGTTCTCCTTGAACTGACGAATGATGTCAAGGTTGATGTGTGTGCGTGTCTTCAAATTGGATACCCCCGGTTTTACCCAGTACAAGAGCATGATGTCCCGTGAATACTCTGTGATTGCGAAAAAGCCGGATATAACTTTTTCTTGGGTGTCAGGATTGGATCGGGCGATTTGTTTGAGCAGATCCATGGCCGAGGAAATCTGTTTGTCATTCATGTCCGGTGTCAAGCGGTATACCGAAAACACCTGACGCCCATTCTCGCTTTCCACATTCACGATGTCCGCCCTGGCGACCATGGAATTCGGAATTGTCACGATGCGTCCCTCATAACGGGTCCTAATTCGCGTGCTCCTCAGGCCCACGGCCTTGACAACACCATCATGGCCGTGTACCTGGATTCGATCGCCCACCTTAAATGGTTTATCGGTAAAGATGGCGATGCTGCCAAAGAAATTTCCCACGGTTTCCTGGGCGGCCAAGGCAAACGCCAGTCCGCCAATGCCCAGTCCGGCCAATATCGAAAACACGTCCAATCCGACATTGTCCATGGCCAAGATGATCGCGATAACCCATACCGATATCTTAATCCCTTTACGAATAAGCGGGATTAACTGATCGTCGAGATCACTTTCAGTCTTCCGCGCAAAGGGAATGAGATACTCCTCAACCAATGCGTCAAAGACCCGTGTGATCAGCCAGGCAATATTGAAGATGATCAGGCCTATCATAGCCTTATCTATGACTTCCTCGGCTTTCGAGGAGAAAGAGAGTATCCTTAATCCATGCCAGATGCCAAGAATAACGATAGCTAAAACGACTGGTTCTTCCAGCATGTCAACGAGAATATCATCGAGCCGCGTTTTTGTCTTGGCGGCCAGTCTTTTGACGGTTTTTCCGATCAGCCAGTAGATGAGTTTCCCCAGAATCAGGGCGCCAACAATAGTCAGACAGGCCAGCATCCAAACCGAGATTGGATTGCCGTAAAATGTTTTTGTGAATATTCCTTGGTTCATAACGACGTTAGACACCATACCTGATCCTATGACTAACAGGAAACCGAATTTTTCATGACCGGTGGATTATACCACCATGGAGATACCGGTTCAAGAGAAAAAACGGCAGTCACGTGACCATAAGTCGGTTCCTAATCACTGCCAGTTTCCTTGAAACACGGGTTCAAGTCAGGGGAGGAAAAGGCCATGGCAATGAGTGCATCCTCCTCCTCAATGCGACACTCCTGATCGATAAATTCGCCTGCACTTGGTTTGGGATTCATAATCACTTGGTTCTGTCTGCGTATACCCAACAGGATAACGGGATTGTTTCGATCTCGGTTTGCGTAGAGCATATGGGCGCATTCAGCGAAGGTCTTGCCGATAAACGCATCTGGAAAGCGCTCGCGCGTAATAATATAGATCTCATTCCCCTCGAACGAATACGTCAGCAGGTCTTTATAGACCACAGAGAGTTGCTTATTCAAGGCACAGTGAGCCAGGATGCCAATACCAATTTCAGTCGTACAGATCGTCTCATCGGCACCTGCATCCCTGAGGTGCAGGCTGTTATCCGAATTGACGACCTCACTTATGATATGGGGTTTCCTGTGCTTACACTCACTCAATAGCGCCAAAATAATCATGGCGGATTTTGCATCCGGATCAGGACTCTGGTCATCCGCCAGCACAATAATGGTATCTGCTGAACTCACGCGCGCGGTTTTTAAGGTGCCATGCCGGATGGGATTTTCACGGATGCAGTGTATCTTACGAAATTCCGGTGTGCGCAACAAATCCTTTTCATCCAGGAGTTTGTCGTCAATAATGACGATATCGGCATCAGGCTTTCCCTCAGGATGGCGCAATTCGGCGATCACGCGCTTTCCCCGCTTGTTCCAGTTGCATATGACAATGTGATCATGGACATCTCTCGGCATCTTTATCTCCTCTCTTTTTAGAAACGCAGCGGCAAAGCGGCCTGCAACTGCACCAAAGAAGAATACACTCAAAATGAATATCAAGATCGAAATAATGCGACCCGGCCAGGTGACTGGGTAACGGTCCTCAAAGCCGCTCAGCATATAGATCGTAATGGACCAAAACGACTCACTTAAACTTTCAAAGAACCGATTATTATAGCGTTCGCAAAAGAACATAGCGAGCGTACCTATCACATAGAGACAGACAAATATAATGGACAGCCTGACATGTATGTGTCTTTCGGCGATGCGCTGAATGACAAACCGGTATTTTATAATATAGATCAGCACGACAATACAGACAGTAGTATAGAGAATGCCCGGTAAATAATCGACCAGGGTCTTTTTGAGCAGTCCCTTTTCCGAAAAATACGTGCGAGCCTGCGGATGAATTGGGATAATCGGTCGCAAGCGATGATCCAATATGCCGTCCAGCCCTTCATCCAGAGAGAAGTGGTACTTGCTGAGGTCGACACCTTCGATGCCATGCTCCCTTGTAATGACGTCACTTTTCTCAAAGATGAGTTCCGTGACCGTCTTGATGAACTTGGGTGGTATCTTGCGGTCTTGAAGATTGATTTGCTCAAAACCCCGCCGCGCTACGAGAATGGCACGCACGCCGACGGTTTTAACGGCCTTGTCCTGAGTATTATAGGTATTCGCCGGGATCTCAGTGTATACAAAATAGGGAAAGGCCCGGATGAGTCTATTTGCCAGGCCCTCACCAATAGGAATAAGATTCACATAATCCTGTAAAGAGACGCCGTCAATTTTCGTGGTCAGAAGCGGTGTGGGAATACCGGCTGTGACAAATGCCGCATCCAATGAGTTGGCAAACAGCATATCTCTGGCTACACCGAACTTGCAGCGCACGTCCGTTAGATCTGTGGCTTCCCAACCAGCCAGCGCAAAAATCAGAGTGGCACTATTGGCAATATTCTCCGGTGGAGAACCAGTCCGTATGCGCCGGCCCTTTAGTTGTTCCAGGTACTTTATTTCACTTTTCTTGGAGGCAACGATTTGGATCAGTTCAGTATAGAGTGAGGCAATGGCCAATGCCTTGGTCGAAGGCAGATTAAACATGGCTTTGCCATGGCTAAAGTAGTAAGCAGTGTCGTTCTGGACTAATGCCAGGTCAACTTGCTCTTTGTCAAGTAATCGTAGATTCTCAAGGGTCCCACTTGTTTCAACAACGTCGATAAGCACGTCATTAGGAAAGGCTTCCTCTATTACCCTTTTAAGGCCATGTCCCAGGGGGTAGTAAACGCCTGTCTTACTACCAGTGGCCAGACGGAGTGTAACCTTTTCCGCCAGAGCAGTGCCCGCCAGTGTATGGCACAGTACAACCAGAGCTATTATAATCATCCGGTGCGATAGCTTCAAGAAAACGCTCGGCCTCAGCACATTATCTATCCTCATGAATTCTCATCAACTTTGTAATTCGAAACTGTTTTTTGCGTACGTCTCTTCGATAAAGTTCATTATAGAGTAAACCATTGGCATAGACTATACAGACATTCTGAGGATTTTGCAATCGGATTTCCTGGAGCAACAAAGCCGCTACCAGAAAGTAATAGAATGTACTCTATAAAAAAATATAGTAACATTCTTTATAAACGTTCAAGTTAAAAGAAAGGATGCTACTATGAAACCAATGGAATTATACAAAGAAAAAATTGTGGGTGCAATAAGAGGTTTGGACAGAATCAGATTTCGGGGTACTCTTCGCAGGCTTGCTGATGATTCAGGAATGAGGACTTTTTTGCCAAGACGGCATATATTGTTTAAGGATTTCAAGCAATGGACGGAGAGATTCACTTGTGCCCTGCGCAAAAGTAATGAAGGGCGTGTCAAGCAATTAGGTATTCCAATTTAATATATACGTAGCGGATCGGCAGGCAAAGAAAAACCGGCCCGGCGTATTGCTGAGGAAAGAAGAGCTACCACGGCTCTATCTGCTTATTTAGTGTTGTAGAGTAATGTATTTCTCAGAAAGTTAAAGGCAATAGGTCAACGAAAAAGCTTGAGTTGAAGATGATTCCGAGGAAATGTGTATGGCTGTACATTATTTTAATCATCCGGAATTTGGCTTTGGTCATGTTCGTCTTCAAAGCTGGTTGTCGTTTAATATATTTATCTGCTGACGTTTTTAGCCAAAGGCGAACATGTGATTATTGGATTTAGGAATAAGGGCTTGAGGAGATGGTTTTACGCCGAATGGAGGCTTTGTCAAAACAAGAACAAAAAGATATTCGGGCAGAACTTCAAGAGGTATAAAACTGCTTCGAGTGCATGGTTTGGTGAAGAAGGTGGCCAAAGAAAATCGCGATATTTAAACAGCCAAATGGCAAAAGTTAGCCTGTGCGTCAATGTCGGTTTCAGCCGTTGATATAAAAGGACTTACGAACATTGTAGCATGAAGAATACGCAAAAAATAATGATATACAAGATTGTATCACGGATATGTGATCCTCCTGTGTGAGCCCTTGTTTTTTCATTCTCTGATTTATGTTGATTAGGCTTGCCTGTTACGATATAATCCCATATAATCATTGAAGTCGTGTTTTGTGTAGCGTAGCATAGAGAGCACAATGAGTGACTCGTATTATGTCTATCCAAGAGGGCAAAATGACTTATACTGATGAATCCAAAGCCACCATCAGTGGAAATTTATGCACTTTGATCTCTGGTATGTTCGTCCTGAGCCTGGTGCTCATGGCCGGTTGCTTTACCAACAAGAAGACTGAAAAGGTTGTGACAATGGAGGAACCGCGTGCAAACACGGGCATTGTCATGGAAGAAAAGAATCCAATGCCACTGGAAAAACTCTCCAGGGCCATAGATGCACTGGAGCTTGGCCCGCCTGTGATCACGGCAGGTACTGGGGCAGATGGTACTAATCCCATGGGACATGATCCCAATAGACCCAATAACACAGGGGCAACCTCTCCCAAGAGAATCGGCGTGCTTGAGGCTCTGGGCATGGCCAACGGCCAGAGCCTACCCCCGGATACCACACGTGTCATCTCCCTGCCCAAGCTCAGTACCATGGAAATCAACGAGATCAGTGCACGTCTGGAACTGGATATGCGTACGCAGTTCGGCTATATGGTTGCTCCAGGTACGCTGGCCGACTCCCTGCCCCTGCCCCCGCAGGGCATTATAGGTGCCCGGACCATGTCCCGATCCGATGCAGGCACAACCCACGTACTGCGCTTCGGATTTCGCAGCTTTGTGTCCCAACCGCCGCAGTTCTGGGTCCTGGGTGTGATTGTGGGCGATTCGGGTGCTCTCACAGCCAATCCCGATCTGGCCGGTATTGAACCGGCAGTCACCAAGATGATCACGGATCTGAACGAGATGCGCAAAGGTCTGACCGTACGTGATCTTGAGATCAAGCTCGTCCAACTAAGCTATGTGGATGCCAAAACTGCCCTGGCCATGTTCAAGGGCATGGGCATCACCACCATGAATCAACCCACAGAAGTGCCTGCACTGGCGGAGTTTGCCAAGCTCCCCTACGTCGTCATGGTCCCGGATCCCGAGAAAGAAGATACCGGCCTGGTCGGTACAAAAAACATGGTTAGCGGGCAAATGGGACTGTCACTAACACCTGGCGATGCCAGCGAATTGACAAACAATGCTGTGGCTGGGCCCCTGACCCAGCTCATGATCATATTCCATCCGGCCCATCCTGAACAGTTTAGCGACGTGCGTCGCCTGCTGGACACCTTTATCGATCGCCCGGCCCGTCAAATCTTCATTGAGGGCATGATCCTGGAGATCAGTGAGACAGGTCTCAAGGAACTGGGCGTTGATTGGATGCATTTGAGCACCGCGGCTCCATTTTCTGCGAGTCTTGGCTCCCTCAACGTCGGCACTGAAAGCACACTGGGCGCAAAGATCTTTGATTCATCCGAGCTCGATGATATAGTTATGGACGATTTTCTTTTGAACTGGTCAACAACCATCCGTGCCCTGATCCGTACAGGCAGGGCAGAGATCCTCTCTCGTCCCAGTGTATTGACCCTCAATAACCGTCAGGCCACGATTCGCGTGGGAAGGGATGTCCCCATTCTGAGCAGCACTGAGGGAGTAGCTACATATTCTAATAAGTTTAAGTTCGAGTTCAAATATCTCTCCACGGGAATCCTCTTAAACATTCGACCGCGTATCAACGAGACCGGCACGGAGGTCAGCATGCTCATCGATACTATCGTCTCCGCCCAGGTCCCTGGCGAGGAGCTTGAAGTATTAGCGTCTGATACCAAACAAATCCTGGCATCAGCGCCCACTATATCGACACGGCGCGTGCAGACCTACGGTCGCATCCGCAATAACACGCCCTTCATCATCAGTGGACTCGTGGCCCAGGACAAGACATCCACCCATGACAAGATCCCCATACTGGGCGATCTTCCCTTGGTGGGCTGGGCCTTCCGCGCCACCAGGATCGAAAACACCAAACGTGAGGTCATTATTGTACTGACGCCCTATATCCTGCCCGAAGAGAAGCTCCTCCCGCGCTCGCTGCCCAAGGACGAGGATCTCTTTGACAGCTTTGGTCACGAACTCTTTCGCGATTCTTACCGTATCCGCGCGGAAGACGTATTTGACCTGACCTTCCTGCTGGAGAATCCGCGTATCGTGGCTTATCGGGACTGTGCACGCGAGGTCGTGGATAAGAACTTCCGGATCGGGCAGATCGAGCCCTTCCGGACCTTTGTGCGCGATAATGTACCTGGTGAATCCATCCTGGTCACGCGTATGATCTATGAGGTCGTCAAACGCCTGAACCTGGCAAATTCGGTACTGGCCTCACGTCTGATCTACCTGCAGAACCAGCAGGCCGGGGGTGGCTATGGCGTCCAGTTCCTGGAGGCATTCCTGGCACAGGGGAGCAAAAAGAAATTCAAGGATCTGGGTGACAAGGCCATGGCAATCACCTTTACAGACGATCCGGCTTCATTGAGTGAGGGCATGGACAACGAGTCTATTCCTGAGGTCAGCCTGATCGACTGCCCGGACCGTGAGGCCTGGGGCAAGCTCCTGTGGGAACTCAATCAGCCAACCCCAGACGGAAAGGAACGCTATACCGTTCTCATTCAGGACGAGTCTGACATACTCCGCCTGAGCCGGGCCCAGGCCCTTAAGAAGATCATCGTGCTCAACGGGGGCACCGATCAAATGCGTCTGCGTAACTTCAGTGTGGGTAAGGTCCTGCTCATGCCGGAGTTGAGAAAAGATCAGACCCACCTGATCGACGCCGAGAGTGCCAGGTTCTTCTTCCATACGGAGCACTATTACGCAGCCACCCTGCAGGAGGTCGAAACTCAGTTAAACCTATTGGACGCCATGCTGCGTCGTCCTGATATCAATGTTTTGCTGGAGTCTGATATACCGACTATTGGCTCCGCGGAGATACAGAAATAAGGACTACGGAACGGGACTAAATTAGATGGATACACTGAGACACTTGTGGGTTTTGCCGGCATTCCTGCTGACTGTTATGATGGTGGGATGCCAAAACTCCTGTGATGCGCCCCCAGCGCCCGCCACCCTGGTGTTTCCCTGTCAATGGATCGGGGACATAGACCAGGTGGGATTTAATGAGCCGTCCGGGATATGTTGGCACATCCAACGTCAGACCCTGTTTGTGGTGGGCGACGAAGGGGATATCTGTGAGATAAGGACGGATGGGACATTGATCAAGCAAAAGCAGATTCGTCCGGCCGACTTCGAAGGCGTGACGCATGATCCTTCTACCGGTCTTCTGTATCTGGCTATTGAGGGAGAGGAATCGATCCTGGAAGTCCATCCGGAGACATTCGAAATCCTTCGCGAATTCTCTGTTCCGCGAACCTTCAAAGGGAAGACTCTCTTGGAAGCCGGTGCTGAGGGCATTGAGGCCATAACCTTTGTTCCTGATCCGGAGCATGCCCAGGGTGGCCTGTTCTATGTGGCCAACCAGGCCTTCACACTCTCGAATGAACGGGATATCTCCGCGGTATTCCAGCTCGAACTGCCCCTGCGCAGCAAGACAGGTGAGCCCAGGATCACCGGTTATTTCACCCCCGGCATCATTGATTTGTCAGGTCTATACTATGATCCCGTGACGGAGCATATTTTTGTTATAAGTGATGCAACCAATACCATCATCGAGTACTCTCTGGACTATCAACTTATCAGTGCGTATGCCTTTCCCGGAGACAATCAGGAGGGCATTACGGCTGATTCCAATGGCTTCCTCTATATTGCACAGGACACCGGAGGGATCATCAAGTTCAAATGGAAGGATATCGTATCTAAACCTTCTTTTTCGGGCAGCGCGAGATAGCCGAGACTGAAACCTACCAGAATTTCGTTGCCCCATAGTGTAGTCCTGGAGTTAAACGTACCAAGCTACCGAGCCGAACAGGCCAGAAAACACAAAAGAATTAATGTATAAAAATCCGCCCTCCCTATAGGGGATAGGGGGGGCTCCCAGATGGGCTTACACTATAAAAAGAATGTTACTAAAGAACGGTAGAAATAATTGTCCTCAGAGGGAATTTATTATTGACGTAAGTCAGACTATATAATGACAAAGGAGCAAGCCATGTATTGGTTCTCGACTCGAGCTTTTCTTCTGATTGCGGCCGCACTGGTCGTCTTGAACACTGTTAGCGTCTCGCCGTTGTCGGCCGAAGACAAGAAAACCGATCGCATTCAGCCCTATGCAAAAAATCCGCGTTACTGGCAATACAAAAGCAAGCCCGTGATGTTGCTGGGCGGAAGCAAGACGGATCATATCTTTTTACTCGATGACCTCAAAACGCATCTCGACGAGATACAGGCGGTCGGGGCCAACTACGTACGCAATACGATGAGCCAGCGGGAGGGCAAAGATCTCAAGCCGCACAAGCTGCTGCCGGACGGAAAGTTCGACCTCGATCAGTGGAACCAGGAATACTGGAAACGCTTCCAGAACATGCTGACATGGACCGCCGAGAGAGAGATTATTGTGCAGATCGAGGTCTGGGACCGCTTCGACTTTTCGACACAGAGCTGGGAGACCAGCCCCTGGAATCCCGGCAACAACGTGAACTACACCTACGAGCAAACAGGCTTTGCTTCCGAGTACCCCAAGCATTCCGGCCAAGACCTGCAGCCATTCTTTCACTCGATTAAAGGCATGCCGCGGTATAGCAGGAAGCTCGATACAATTCGGATGCACCAGGAGAAATTCGTCGCCAAGATGCTCTCCTACAGCCTGGACTACGGACATGTTCTCTACTGTATGGACAACGAGACGTCCACCCCGGCTCAATGGGGACAGTACTGGATTGGGTTCATTAAAGACAAGGCAGCCGAAAAAGGCGTGATGGTCCGCACAACCGACATGTTCGACGATGCATTCATGGCCGAAAAAGCAAAGCATACTTCGCTCATCTTCAAAGACGCCGAGCATTACATGTTTGCCGATATCTCGCAGGTGAACAGCCGGAACTTCGATCAGACGCACTGGGATAGCCTGCAATGGCTTGTGCGGCAGGTCAACACGCATCCGCGACCCAGCAACCATACGAAGATATACGGCAGCGGGTACTATAGCTTTGGGACGGGCGGGCCTGAGGATGGTGTTGAGCGATTCTGGCGAAACATCCTCGGCGGCTCGGCGAGCGCCCGGTTCCACCGTCCTGACGCCGGCAACGGGCTCAACGATTACGCCAAGGCAAGTATCAAGGCCGCGCGCATTCTGGAGGACCTGATCAAGTTCTGGGATATCACGCCGCAGATGGGTCTGCTTTCGGAACGCGAGAGTAACGAGGCCTACCTGGCAGCGAAACCCGGAGAACGCTATGCGATCTATTTCACGAATGGCGGGTCCGTCGGGCTTGATCTGTCTGGCGTAACGGGCTCCTTCGATGTGACATGGATTAGCGTGTCCATGGGTATAACCACACAGACGTCTGCCGCTGGAGGCTATCGCCTGATGAACAAGACCATCAAGCCCGGTGGTATTGTAACGCTCTCCGCGCCGTACAAGGGCGGCTGGGTTGCCGCAATTGTGAAGAAGTAAACCAAACGAAAAATCCCCGTTTGTTTAAGATTTTGGCACCGGCCGAAAATCAAACGCAACCACCAAGACCAAGAGGAATTTCTTATACCAACAGACGTCAACCTTAACAGTCGCTGTTTAGCACTCCAGACATACACCTACACACATTTCAGTCTCTTAACAACCTAATCGAATTCTATGAAGCTTGGAAAAAGCAAGAAAAGGCCAAAGAGTGGCGAGCAAAACTGCCGCAAGCAGAGACTGTAGAGTAGTGAAAAGTCACCTTTTTTCATGAACTGAAAAGCGTTGCGATTTTCAGGGGACTTCTTGTCACCTTAAAGAAATTTTTACCGATTCTGGATTCAATGAACGGTACGATTTCTCGGGCAATAGCCAGCTCAAACAGCCCACACCGATCCGCACCTGCTGGAAGGAGGTTTAGTGGGGACACGGAACAGTAGCCTTGACTTCGGTGATGTTTTTTCCGACGCGGGACATGAATCTTGTTAAGTCGGCCAATTCCCCCTATAA
>Ga0114918_10003896_pt1 | contig 13052 bp, 10 predicted proteins | sample LantaG_FD_87015 | JGI IMG/M metagenome (GOLD analysis project Ga0114918, IMG submission 87015) | Deep subsurface microbial communities from Baltic Sea to uncover new lineages of life (NeLLi) - Landsort_02402 metaG | ecosystem: Environmental > Aquatic > Marine > Oceanic > Sediment | place...
AGGATAGAAAAACTTGAAGCTGCAGAAGACGATAAAAAGTGAAAGCAGAATGCGAGGACGCGGCCTGTTCGGGGGCAAGGAAGTGAAGGTTGTCTTCCGCCCCGCTCCTGCAGATTCCGGCATAACTTTCGTTCGGACTGATGGCCCTGAGCCGGTGCGGATTAGTGCCGTAGCGTCAAATCTTGCCGAGCGCAGTCGCCGCACGTCGATTAAGAAAGGCTCGGTTAGCATAGAAACCATCGAGCATTGTCTGGCCGCAGTGAACGCACTTGAGATCGATAACATGATTATAGAAGTGAATGGCCCCGAGCTGCCGGCTCCGGACTGCAGTTGTGCAGAATATTTCAAGACCCTCAAACGCTCAGGTTTAATTGAGCAAAACATCAGCCGAAAAGAGTACGTAATCAGAAAACCTATCACCATTGCCGCGGGTGATGCATGTATTTACGCCCTTCCTTATTCCGATGACGGATTGAGTCTAACGTACGATCTCGATTACGGCGGTCACACCGGTATCGGCAGACAAATTTTCAGTTGCCAGCTTACACCGGAGAGCTTTGAGAGGCATCTTGCACCGGCCCGGACATTTTTGCTTGAGGCGGAGGCAAAACAGTTTCAGGCCCGCGGCATGGGAACGCACATCAGTCCTCGCGACCTGCTTGTCATCAACTCAGACGGACCAATTAAGAACAGTTACAGGTTTCCCAACGAGTGCGTCAGGCATAAGCTTGCCGATTTAATAGGCGACCTGGCGCTTGTCGGCCGGGCATTGAAAGGGAGGATTGTCGCCTATAAGAGCGGCCACGCCCTCAATCAGCAGCTTGTCAGGAAATTGTACGAGGCGGCCCAGCAGCAGGAACGCATCGCCAGATATGGCACCGATGCCCTTTTGGATATTCGGCAGATTGCCAAGATTCTGCCCCACAGATATCCGTTTTTGCTCGTGGACAAGGTCATCGAAATCGAAGGAGAGACACGAATCAAGGGCATAAAGAATGTCAGCTTTAACGAGCATTTCTTCCAGGGTCATTTTCCCGGCACGCCGATTATGCCCGGCGTTCTTATCGTTGAGGCAATGGCACAGGTGTCCGGTTTGCTGTTTGCACAGAGACTGGAGCATACCGGCAAGCTTGCAGTGCTGTTGAGTATGGATAATGTAAAATTGCGTAAATCTGTTGTCCCCGGCGACCAGCTTATTCTTATCTCCGAGACGAACAGACTGAGAAAAAGAACCGCACAGTGTCAGTGCAAAGCGATGGTTGGTGATATAGTAGTAGCCGAAGCACAGATCAAATTTATGCTCGTCGACGATGAAAAAGTATAGAAACAGTTTTAAAGAGGTAATATGACTCAGATACATCCCAGTGCGGTAATCCATAAAGATACGCAGTTGGCCGACGACGTTATCATTGGGCCTAATTGTGTAATTCACAGCGGAGTCACGATCGGATCCGGTACGATACTCGAAGCCAATGTGGTAATCAATAAGGATGTCAAGATCGGCCAGAAGAACCATTTTTTTCCGAATTGTGTGCTTGGGAGCCGGCCTCAGGTTCTGCGTTTAAAGTCGGATTCCGAGATCGGTGGGCTTGTAATAGGCGACGAAAACGTAATTCGCGAACAAGTAACAATACACCGGAGTATTCATGCGGGCGATCTGACTACAATAGGGAATAATAATTTCATGATGGTCAGTACGCACATCGGACACGACTGCACAGTGGAAGATGATATTGTGATGAGCAATCTCGTGCAGATAGGTGGGCATTGCAAGATCGAAACGGGAGCATGGTTCAGCGGCTTGGCCGCTTCACATCAGTTTGTAACGATCGGCAAGTGGTGCTATGTAGCCGGATTAGCCGGGATTAACCGAGATATTCCACCGTTTCTGACAGTCAGTGGACATTATCCGCCGAGAATTCGAGGAGTAAACAAGCGAGGTCTGAATCGAGCCGGTCTGAGCGAGCAGCAACAACAGCGAATATTCGACGCGTATAAGACGTTATATAGACAGGAAGGCACGTTACTTGAAAATGCAAAAGCTTTGGCAATGGAGGATGAACTCGATGAAAATGTTCGAGCCATGATTGATGCGATAATCAAAAGCAGCGAGCATCAATTTGGCAGGTACCTTGAGAAGTTTAGACATAGTTGATAGTTCACACTTAAAAAAATAACAGTGAACAACGAGAACTGGATAATGAATAAAGATATACAAAACAGGAACTTACGAACCGCTGTTATCGGCGCAGGCAAAATGGGGGCAATACACGCAAAGGTCTATAACCAATTACCTCAGTGCGAACTTGTTGCCGTGGTCGATATCGATGCCAACAAGGCTCAGCTTCTGGCCGATCAATATCACTGTCTGGCCTCGACTGATTGCGCAGAGATCATAGACAAGATCGATGCCGTAACAATCGCGACTCCAACGGTGACACATCTGAAGCTGGCGAAGATATTTATCAAGAAACAAATCGCGGTACTGATCGAAAAACCGCTGGCGGCCAATGTCAGAGAAGGCAGGAAGATCGTCGCCCTTGCTAAAAAGCACGGCACTGTCGTGGCGGTGGGTCATTCCGAGCGATGTAATCCGGTGGCCCAGGCAATCAAAAGGCTCGATATCCAACCGAAATTTATCGAGGCCAACCGTATCAGCCCATATCCGTTCCGCTCGACCGACGTCGGGGTTGTGCTGGATGTTATGATCCACGATATAGATATTATCCTGTCCCTGGCGGCAGGCAAAATTAAGAGAGTGGACGCCGTCGGTGTCAATGTCGTTGAAGACAGGGAAGACATCTGCAATGCAAGGATCGTTTTCGATAATGGCTGTATCGCGAATATTACCGCTTCGAGACTCGCTCTTAAAACCGAAAGAAAGGTCAGGGTTTTCAGCCGGAAGGCGTATCTGAGCGTGGATTATCTCAGAAAGAGCGGGATTATTATTAAAGCCGATCCAAATATTAACGTTCTCAAGTGGATAAAAGGGCACAAAGAATCCGGGGATTTTGACATGACTTCGGTAAATTGGCCGGATTTACTCCACATCGAACAGCTTAACGTCGACGATAAGGAACCCATCAGGCTGGAACAGGAGGCTTTTCTGCAGGCCGTTACCGACAGAGCATGCACGCCTGAGGTCAGCGCCCAGGAGGGACTAGCCGCACTGGAATGTGCACAGAAGATTCTGGCCTCGATCAAAAAACACAAGTGGAAAGAAAAAATCGGCGTTGATACGTAACGAACGGCCCATGAAAAAAATGAAACGGGGCGCCGGCAGAAATGTTTAACTTTGAAAGATATGTATTATGAATAGAAAATCTTGGTTCTGTGGATTGTTGATGGTTCTTGTTCTGATCTGTGGCTGCGGTGAGAAAACGAACAAGGCGGCGGCCGACAAAAAAATAGTAGACTCGGAAAGGAATATTGTGAAGTCACAAAGCAACATTGTAAAGTTGGAAACAAGCATGGGAAATATCGTCATCGAGCTTAATGAGCAGGCGGCTCCTGTCACGGTTAAGAATTTCCTCGGATATGTCGAGGCAGGATTTTATGATGGTACGATTTTTCACAGGGTCATCCCGGGCTTTATGATCCAGGGGGGCGGTTTCACAAAGCAGATGGCAGAAAAAGATACGCGAGCCCCAATCATTAATGAAGCCAAAAACGGTCTTAGCAATGAGAAAGGCACAATCGCGATGGCCCGGACCAGCGATCCCGACAGCGCAACAGCTCAGTTCTTCATTAATCACAGAGACAACGATTTTCTGGACTATATTGATGATAATAAGGCAGGATATGCCGCGTTCGGCAAGGTCACCGAGGGAATGGATGTAGTGGATGCCATCGCATCGGTAGAAACAACAACTCGAAACGGCATGGATGATGTTCCCGTCGAACCTGTAATAATACAATCAGCAAAAGTTGTTCCGGAATAAGTTCAAGGTAAACTGAGAACTATATGTAGTCAGGTATTTTGCAGGGGCGGTTCGCGAACCGACCCTATATTTTTTTATGCCGGGCGGGCCAATGAGAGTAATCTGGAAGGCACGCATCACTAAGCAGATGGCGAGAATTTTTCTCCTTGTATCATTCATGATTCGTTTTTTCTGTAACGAAATCACACTTTCGTGCCTCTTTAATATTGAGCAATCAAATTTATACGAGATGAAATTTGAAAGGGAAGAATCATGGCTAAGAACTCAAAAAGCATTGTAGTGTTAGTTGTGCTGACGCTCTGCATCATACTGCTTGCCGGCCGTTCTATCGAACCGACCGCCGAAGCACAGGCAAAACAGACCGGGAAGGCTGAAGAACCGCACCAGGATGTGTGTGTCCTCGTCGAGGCATTTATCGTTGAGGTCGATCTCTCGGAGCTTTACAAGCAGGGAGTCAGTCCCATCGGCGAAAAGCCCGATTCCGTGTCAGTGGAAAATATCCTCAAATGCCTGGACGCAAAAGATATAGCTCAGGTCACCACGGGTGTGAAAGTGGCAATTCAATCAGATCAACGTGGAGAAACCAAAATTACAGAGACTATCTACGTAGAGCGGCAAGCACCTGTTCCGAGCGGCAGAAAAGTTTCCGGCACTGCACGTTATGCGAATTATGATATTGGCAAGACGTTCAGAGCCACGGCATCTGTCCGCCCCAGCGGCGAAATACTCGTGAGTTTTGACTTCAACGAAAGTACATACCGGAAGGTTGCCTCCACCGATGAAACACGACCCAACACTATAAACAGGGGATGGTCGGGTGCAGTAAATCTCCATGCCGGCCGGCCCGCCATCGCCGGCGCGACGCAGAATGAAGAGACTGCGGTTTTTCTGATTATCTGTGCCGACATAATGGGTAGGTAGAACTTGCTCAGGTTTTTAGCTTTAACCTGCTTACTGCCTGGTGGGCAAGCCGGGTCGGCTCCGGCAGACGATACTTCACGGCACAGTCAAGAACTACTCTGATAGCATCTTCCAGCAAGCACTTGTGCCCTACCGAGACAAAGACCGGCTTGACATTTGTACGTGTTCTAACAACCGCCCCAATTATCTCGGATTTTGTATTCTGCTTTCTCTTTGCATCTTTCAACAGGCTGTAGGCCCCCTTTTCGAGCGGGGGTTCTTCATACGTTCCGGTCAGTCTGCTTTTTGCACAGCCGATTGTCGGCTGATCCAAAAACAGACCCAGATGTGCCGCCAGGCCGAGCCGGCGGGGATGTGCGATTCCCTGGCCGTCGATTATAAACACATCCGGTTGATTTTGCAGTTTCTCAGCCGCCGCTATACAAACGGGAGCCTCCCGAAAAGAAAGCAGACCCGGTATATAGGGAAAAGTGACCTTTCTCGAAGCACTTACCGTTTCGGCAAGCTCAAATGTCGGCGGCCGCAAAACAACAACCACAGCTAAAATTCTCTCGCCGTCCCTGCTGAAAGCACAATCAATCCCGGCGATAAGTTTCGGGCCTTTCCTTAATCGCGTAAACTCCACCTTACAGGCCAGTTCCGCCTGCACCTCTCTTGCCTGCGAATAAGACAAATTCCAGCTATGCAACTTTTTCATCGATTATCGACCATCGAGTATTCGTTTTTTACCGGACGAAAAGCATTTTACCTTTTCGATGTCTTGTGCTACAATGATCAATTTGTGTTAATGTCAACTTTGTGCAATATTGTTACTGGGGTCAGTAAAGACGTAATATGGCCGGAAAAGCAGAAAAAGCAATTAGAATTACAGGTGCCTCCGAGCACAATCTCAAAAATATCAGTCTGAGCATTCCTCGTGATAAAATGGTGGTTATTACCGGCATCAGCGGCTCGGGAAAAAGCTCGCTCGCTTTCGATACGATTTATGCCGAAGGGCGCAGGAAATATGTCGAGTCGCTGAGCACTTACGCCCGGCAGTTTCTCGAACAGATGCAGAAACCGGCAGTGTCCGATATTTCGGGTCTGCCGCCGACGATTGCCATCGAGCAGCGAAGCGCCAGTCACAATCCTCGCTCGACCGTAGCTACCACTACTGAGATTTATGACTACTTCAGAGTACTTTTTGCCCGTGTCGGCACGCCCCACTGCTGGGTTTGCGGCAAAGAAATCACAAGCCAGCATTCCTCTCAAATAGTCGAGTCCATTCTTTCCCGGCCGGAGGGTACTAAAATCCAGATATGTGCCCCGCTGGTTCGCGGCAAAAAAGGCGAGCACAAGGATATCTTCGCCCATATACAGCAAGAAGGTTTCGTACGTGTCCGTGTTGACGGCACCATTTACGATTTACGTAACGTGCCGGCTCTGGATAAGAACAAAAAGCACGATATCGCTGCGGTAGTCGATCGGTTGATCCTCAAGGACGTAATTCGCATCAGGCTGGCCGATTCGATAGAGACAGCACTGAAACTGGCTGAGGGCGTGATTCTCGTATTGACACAGGAATCTAATGCGGACAAAAAAAATGGCGGTGACGGAAAATGGAAAGAAACGATCTATAGCGAGAAATTCGCCTGCCCAAAGCACCCGCAGGCAAGTCTCGAGGAGTTATCGCCCCGGTTGTTCAGCTTCAATAGTCCCTATGGCGCCTGCAAAAGCTGCGACGGCCTTGGGACCATTCTGGAGTTCGATCCCGACTTGATTGTGCCGGACAAAAGCGTCTCGCTGGAAAACGGCGCTATCGACGCCTGGCGTAAAGGCGGAAAGAGAATGAATATCTTCTACAACAGGCTGGTCAAACGGTTCTGCAGGAAGATGGATATCAGCAAATCAATACCATTCAACCAAATACCGGAACAATACAGAACGGTTCTGATGTACGGGACGACCGCAGCCGACGAGAAGAAATACGGCGTGGCATTTGAAGGAGTGATTCCAAACCTTAAGCGACGCTGGGAAAACACAACAAGTGAATATGTAAAGACCAGATTGACCAGCTACCTGTCGCAGCACCCCTGCCGGAGTTGCCAGGGCGCCCGGCTGCGGCCCGAGGCGATTGCCGTTACTATCGGTGGCAAGAGCATCAATCAACTGACCGCTCTTAGCATCGAAAAAGCACAGGCTTTCTTCAAGAAACTGAAGTTGGACGAGGAGAAGACACTGATTGCCGCCGCGGTGTTAAAAGAGATAAAAGCACGGCTTAAATTTATGTTCGACGTCGGCCTCGGGTACCTGACTCTGGACAGAATGAGCAGCACTCTTGCCGGCGGAGAAGCACAGCGAATCCGCCTGGCCACGCAGGTCGGAAGCGGGCTGGTCGGGGTCTGTTACGTACTCGATGAGCCGACAATAGGCCTGCACAAGCGAGACAACGACCGATTGCTGGGAATCCTGCAGCGGCTCACCCGGTTAGGAAATACGGTAATCGTAGTCGAGCACGACGAGGATATCATCAGAAGCGCCGACCATATCATCGATATCGGCCCTGCCGCCGGTGCACAGGGCGGCGAACTCATCGTGCAGGGCAGCCTCAGTGACATTACCGACTGCGAAAAATCACTGACGGGCGATTACCTGAGCGGCAAAAAGAGTATCGCCCTGCCGGCAAACAGAAGGCGTTACAATCTGGGAAAATGTATCGAGGTAAAAGCGGCGGCCGAAAACAACTTAAAAGATATCGATGTCAAGTTTCCACTCGGCGTCTTTACATGCGTCACGGGTGTCTCCGGCTCCGGCAAGAGCACCCTGGTCACCGAGATTCTGCTCAAAGCCCTGAAACGCCGGCTCTATCAGTCTCGCGAGAGACCCGGCAGGCACAAAACCCTTCTTGGTACGTCGCAGATTGACAAAGTGATAGAGATCGACCAGTCACCTATCGGAAAGACGCCGAGGAGCAACCCGGCAACGTATACCGGGGCCTTCGACGTAATCAGAAAACTGTTCAGCATGACTCGCGAGGCGAAAATTCGAGGCTATAAACCGGGACGATTCAGTTTTAACGTCAAGGGCGGACGCTGCGAACACTGCAAGGGACAGGGCACAAAAAAAATCGAAATGCACTTTCTGCCGGACGTTTATGTCACCTGCCAGAGCTGTAAGGGCAAAAGATATAATCCGGAAACCCTCACAGTGACATACAAAGGCAAGAATATCGCCGATGTGCTCGATATGCGGATCGAAGAGGCGGTGGATTTCTTTGCGAACTTTCCGACTATCGTTCGGATCCTGCGGACATTGGCCGATGTCGGGCTGGGCTATATGCAGATCGGCCAGGCCTCGACAACGCTCTCCGGAGGCGAAGCCCAGCGTGTCAAGCTCTCCTCTGAATTAGGCAAGGCGGCGACGGGGCACACCCTGTATCTGCTCGACGAGCCGACTACGGGGCTGCACTTTGCCGATATTCATAACCTCTTGAATGTGCTTCAGCGGCTGACAGATTGCGGCAATACCGTAGTCGTTATCGAGCATAACCTTGACGTAATCAAGATGGCAGATTATATAATAGACCTCGGCCCCGAAGGCGGCGAGGCCGGGGGCAAAGTGGTCGTCGCAGGAACGCCCGAGCAAATTGTCAAAAACAAAGACAGCTATACAGCCAAATTCCTGAAAGAGAAACTCGTCAAGAGCAAATAGTGAGGCAAGCAATAAAATGTGGGAATTCCGATTGCGTGACACTGAGGATTTGAAACAATTAAGCAAGCGACTCGGCGTTAACGTCCAGGCTATTGAGGATGTTTCGATTTTGACCGAACCCGTGCAGGTTGGAGAATTAGTAATACCGAACTCGCTGGCCGTGCATCCGATGGAGGGCTGCGACGGCGATTCGCAGGGCCGGCCGGGAAAGCTGACGCTCCGGCGTTACGAAAGATTTGCCGCCGGCGGCGCGGGGCTGATCTGGGCGGAAGCCACGGCTGTTGTCCCCGAAGGCCGGGCAAATCCAAGGCAATTATGGATTCACGAAAAGAACAAGGACAGCTTCGCCTCGATGGTCAAAATGATGCGGCAGGCTGCCGCCAGGAGTATGGGGCCGGGCCATCAGCCCGTAATTGTGCTGCAGTTGACCCATTCGGGCAGGTACAGCAAGCCGGAAGGGGCGGCACATCCGATCATCGCTCAACGCGATCCGTACCGCGATCCTATGGCCCCTCAGCAAAAACCAGATCCAAATAGAATAAGCAGAATACCGGACGACTGGCCGCTTGTGACGGACGACTACCTCGACAAGCTCCAGGATGCTTATGTCGAGGCGGCAAGAATCGCCTTCGAAGTCGGATTTGACGCCGTAGATGTCAAGTCCTGTCACGGATACCTGATCAACGAGCTTTTCGGCTGCCGCGGCAGGAAAGGAAAGTACGGCGGCTCGTTCGAAAACCGAACGAGATTTCCGCTGGAAGTCATCGATAAGATTCATCAGGAACTCGGCGAAGATGCTGTCGCCGCGATCCGCCTTGGAATTTACGACGCGATTCCTTATCCTTACGGCTGGGCTGTTGACGAAAACGATTATACGAAGCCGGACCTGACTGAGCCAAAGAAGCTGATCGGGCTCCTGCGCCAGCGTGGCCTCGGGCTGATGAATGTCACGATAGCGAACCCGTATTATAACCCGCACGTGGGCAGGCCCTTCAATGAAACGATTGTGGGCGGATACGAGGAACCGGAACATCCGCTGGTGGGTGTCGACAGGCTCGTCAACCTGACGGGCGAGATTCAAAAGCAATTCCCCGATATTGCCATGGTCGGTACGGGTTATAGCTGGCTGAGAACTCTTTTTGCGAATGTTGCGGCGGCAAACAAAACCAACGGCCTGACCACGCTGGCCGGTGCCGGGCGTATGGCCTTCGCATATCCCGATTATGCAAAAGACATTCTCAACGACGGCAGAATGTACCCGGAAAAAGTGTGTGTAAGCTGCAGCGCCTGCACGCAAATCATGCGCGACGCCGGAATGACGGGCTGTGTCGTGCGGGACAACGAAGTTTACGGGCCCATTTTCGAGCACGGCCGAATGAGTGACAGGGACAATCTTGTCCGGCTCGCATCAGCCTGCCGTAAGTGTCAGGAACCGACATGCCGTTTGGGCTGCCCTGCCGGCGTGGATATCCCGAAATTCATCAGCCAGTTTCTGGATGGTGAAGAACAGGCTGCTTACGAGACACTGAGAGAAGCAAATATATTACCGGAAGTCTGCGCGTGGCTTTGCCCGGTCGAGCAGCAGTGCGAAGGCCATTGTCTGCAGAGCTTTATCGGCGACGGCCCCCTGCCGATTGCCGAGATACAAAGGTATCTTGCCGAGCAGGCCAACAAGAACGGCTGGTCAAAACTTCGGATACCCCAAGAGAGCACTGGAAAGAATGTGGCGATAATCGGTGCCGGCCCGGCGGGTTTGTCCTGTACGGCAAAACTCCTCGAATCAGGACATACGGTAACAGTCTTTGACGCGAGCACCAAATTCGGCGGTATGATAGCATCGGTAATCCCAACCGACAGGCAGAGCAATTCGCTCAGAAACGAGATCGCGGCGATTTTCGCCGACGTGCCGAAAGGGCGGATGATTTTGCGTCTGGGCACAGAATTAAATACCGATTTTAATCTGGATAACATAATCGAAGAAGGATTTGACGCCGTGTTTATCGGGATGGGCCTGCCGAACTCCGTCAGCATCGGCGGCAAAGATGAGAAAATCGACGGCCTGTGGAACGCGATGGACTTTCTTTCAGCGGCCAGAAAGCCGGGCACGCTGAACCTCAAAGGCCAAACGGTAGCGGCGATCGGCGGCGGCAATACCGCGATTGATGTCGCAACCACCGCCAGGCAGCTCGGTGCCAGGGACGTTTACGTAATCTATCGCCGGTCGTTCAAGGAAATGCCCGCCTGGAGCGCCGAGCGCGACCGGGCGATTGAGCAAGGCGTACATTTTCTGATATTGACTCAGCCTATCGGCTTTAATTCTACCAATGGCAAATTGACGGGGATTAAGGTTTGCCCGACGAGACTTGGCGAGCCGGACAGGAGCGGACGCCGCAAGCCTGAAACGATCGAGTCGAGCGTTTACGTACTTGATATGGATATTGTCGTCGAAGCGATAGGCCAGGAGCCGCTCGAAAACATCGGCGAAATCCTGCCGGGCGTCGAATTAACGGCAGGCCTTATCCGGACAAATGAAGGAACACTGGCGACATCCAGGACCGGAGTTTATGCCGGAGGCGACCTTGTCAGGGGAGCATCGACTGTCGTTGCCGCCGTGGCGGATGGATTGGCCGCTGCGAACGAAATGAACGAATTTTTAAGACAATAGAAAAATGAGAGGATTTTGAAAATGGCAGAACGACCCGTAGCAATCGTCACAGGAGCAAGCCGCGGCATCGGAAAAGGCGTCGCGAAAGAATTAGCGTCACTGGGTTACGACCTGGTAGTGAACTACTTCGACTTTAACGCCGAAGGCAAGCCGGACGAATCCAAAGCCCTGCAGACGCAGAAGGAAATCAAGAGCCTCGGTGCAGCGTGTGAAATTTTGAGAGGTGACATCAGCAGCCCCGAGGCTCGCAACAGCCTGGTTGCTCTGGCAAAGTCCACGTTCGGGCGATGCGATATGCTTATGAACAATGCGGGTGTCGCTCCTTCGAAACGAATGGACATTCTGGAGGTTACGGAAGAGAGCTTCGACAGGGTGCTGGGAATTAATCTCAAAGGCCCCTACTTTTTGACCCAGCAGGTGGCAAACTGGATGATCGAACAGAAAAAGGCGCATCCTGAGCGTGCGTATCGGATCGTAAGCACAGGCTCGATCTCATCATACACCAGCTCGCCGGCACGCGGTGAATATTGCGTGAGTAAGGCGGGCATTTCAATGATGACCAAGCTGTACGCAGACAGGTTAGCCGAATACGGTATCGGAGTATTCGAAATCAGCCCCGGCATTATTATGACCGATATGACCAGCGTCGTCAAAGACAAGTACGACAAGCTGATCGCAGAAGGTGTGACTCCGATTAAACGGTGGGGCCTGCCGGAAGATATAGGAAAAGCGGTCGGGGCCATCGCAGAAGGCAGGCTCGATTTCTCGACCGGCCAGGTCATCAACGTCGATGGCGGATTTCATTTGAGAAGACTTTAGGGAGTGACAATGAACATTAATAGTACAATCGAAACGCTGTTAAGAGACGGCTTCATTCTCGTATTCAACCAGGACAAGCTCGACGTTGTGAAGACCGCTGAGGCTTTGATCAAGGCTGGCATCAATAATATGGAAGTCACCTGCCGGATAAAAAAGCCCCTTGAAAAAATGTCCCGGCTGCGTAAGGAGCTTCCCGATTTTGCGACGGGTTCGGCAAGCCTGATCGACTCGCCGCAAATGCTCGAGCTTTATAACAAGGCCCATCCCGAGGACCCGCTGCCTTCGCTCGATGAGGTTGTGGACGCCGGTGCGTGCTATCTTGTCTCGGCGATCAATTTCAGTGACGCCGGCTTCGAGAAATTTGCCGGCCGGATTCCCATGATACCCGGCTGCGGCAGCGCTACTGAAGTCGTCAGCCAGTTTTCCAAGGGAGCGAATCTCTGCAAGATTTTCCCGGCCAAGCAGCTTGGCGGCCCGGCCTTTATCAAGGCCGTCGACCCGGCGATTCATAAGACTATCAGCCTTGTCCCCACGGGCGGAACCAACGCCGGCAATATCCCCGACTATATAGATGCGGGCGTTCTGGTCCTTGGCGGTTCGTTCAGTATGATTGAAAAATCCACGATGAAGAAAATCGTCGATGAGCAGGACTACGAGCTTTTGGCCGGGGAACTGGGAAAGGTTAAGCAGTTAATCGACAAATTGCGGGCGGACAAATATCCCGGCATCGATTTTGCCTCCGCTTCAATTGAGCGGATAAGCCAGGCCACAGGCAGAAATTTCAATATTACGTAGGAGCACAATTCGTGCAGAGCGGGCTCCATGCAAATTCAGAGAAGGGAAAACGGTTGCGATCTCTTACTCTTGTAATCTTTTTGCTCGCAACAGCTTCTGCGGGGCAACTGGCCGCTGGTGAGAATCTATCCGCCCAGGCACCTACACTCAACGAAAAGGATACGGGCTATCGCGGCATCTGGTACATGAATCAGCCCTCGGGCGATGAATATGTCTACAAG
>Ga0114918_10003898_pt1 | contig 13048 bp, 7 predicted proteins | sample LantaG_FD_87015 | JGI IMG/M metagenome (GOLD analysis project Ga0114918, IMG submission 87015) | Deep subsurface microbial communities from Baltic Sea to uncover new lineages of life (NeLLi) - Landsort_02402 metaG | ecosystem: Environmental > Aquatic > Marine > Oceanic > Sediment | place: Baltic...
GGGGGGGGAGAGGGGGAGGAGAGAGCCGGGGGGGGTTGGATTTGGGGGAGGGGGGGAATGGTGTAAAAGGGAAAAAGAGAGCGAGAAGCGTAGCGGCGGGAGAAAAAAAAAAAAAAAAAACTCGCCCTTGCCCTCGACCTCTTCTAGCTTCTCGCTTCTTTCTCTCCCCACGCCCGCCCCTACCGAGGTCTCTCGGCGTCCCCGCCCAAACACGGGGCTTTCTCTTTCCACGTTTGTCGGCGCTCCTGCTCTCTCTTTCTCTCTCTCTACGAAACAAGCGAACTCACAAACCGAAACAAAACAAAAAACAACGAAAAAATCAGGCCCCCCGCCGGCAGCAGGCGCGCCTGCTCCAGTGTTTGGCTCGTTCGAGGCCCCGCCGGCAGCGGCCGGAGGCGGCGCTCCTCCTCCTCCTCCTCCTCCTCCGCAGCAGCAGCAGCAGCAGCAGCAAGGAGGCCCGCCGCTTCAGCACATGGGCGGCATGGGCCGCGGCATGGGCCGCGGAGGAGGCGCGAACGGAGGCAACAAGTCCCGGAACAACAACATCGGCATGAGAGGGGGGCCTCCTCCCTTCATCCCCGGAGGAGGCTACCCTGGAGGACCCTTCCCCGGAGGGCCCCCGCCTCCTCCGCCTCTCGGCTGGAACCCCAACCCGAACTATGGCGGCGGCGGCTTCATCCCCGGAGGAGGGGTCATGCAGATGCCTGGGCAGGGAGGAGGAGGCCCCGGGGGAGGCGCCAGCGTCGGGATGATGATGCCCCCCCCGCCCCCTGCTTACTTCATGGACGGGAGCTCCATGGGCGGGTACGGTGGCGGAGTCCCCCCCGCCGGCATGATGTTCGCGGGAGGAGGCGGCGGCCCCGGCGGGCCCGGCCAGTTTGCGCAGATGCCGCCCCAGCCGCTGCAGCCGCCGCGGGGCGGCGGCGCGCCGGGGCAGATGCAGCAGCAGCAGCTCGGCGGAGGAGGCGCCCCGCCTCCGCCCCCGGCGGTCTTCATCCCTCGCCTGCCCATGCCCGTGCGCGCGAAAAAGGTCCTGAAGCTCGAGGACCCGAACTCGCACGAGGCGATCGACCTGACCAAGGTGGAGAGGGTGCCGTCGACCCCAAGGTCGGCCGACGCCGCGCCCGCGCCCGCGCCCGCGCCCGCGCCCGCGCCCGCGCCCGCGCCCGCGCCCGCGCCCGCCGGTGCCGGTGGTGCTGCTCCCGCGGGAGGAGGCGCTGCGCCCGCCGCTGATGCGCCCTCTTCCGCGACGGCGGTGGCCGTCGCTGCCGCCAAGGCCGCGGCGGCCAAGGCCGCGGCCAGGGAGAGCGCCGCGACCCCTTCGAAGCAGATGACGATCACGACGCCCGACGGCGCGACGGTGGCTCCGCCGTCGCCCAAGCCCAAGCCCGCTGCGGCCGCGCCGGCCGCCGCTCCTGCCGCCGCCGCTCCTGCCGCCGCCGCTCCTCCCGCTGCCGCCGCCGCTCCCGCTGCCGCTGCTGCTGCTGCTGCTCCTGCCGTTGCGGCTGCGGCTCCTGCGACGCCCGCGGCGGCGGTTGCTCCTGCTGCCGCTGCGCCCAAGCCCGCGGCTGCTCCGGCTGCTTCCGTCGCGATGGAGCCGCAGCCGGCTGCTCCCGCTGCTCCGGCGGCCCCTCCTGCCGCTCCTCAGCCGAAAAAGGAAGACGACGGCTGGGAGACTGTCGGGGGGAAAGCAGCCGGAGAGAAGGCTGCTGCTGCTGCTGCCGCTGCCGCTGCCGCTGCCGCTGCCGCTGCCGCTGCTGCTACTGCCGCGGCGGCTGCCACTGCTGCAGCGGCTCCGACTTTTGCCGCCGCCGCCGCGCGCGCCCCCTCGACCTCCTCGTCGGCCGCGGCCCCGGCCGCGTCCTCGATCCCGGCGCCGACCTTCGCCCCCGGGGCCCGCAAGCGGTACCCGCTCGACTGGCTGCTCTCGCAGAACTTCCCGGAATCGAACAGGAAGATGCCCCGCGGCCTCGAGGGGCAGATGGATGACGTGCTCTATAAGGGCTGGCCCGCGGAGGGCCTGGCCTCGGGAGGCGTGCCCGGCCTCAACGGCGGGCGTGCCGGCGGCAGCGGCGGTGGCGGCGGCGGAATGAGGAACGGCGGCGGCGGCGGCGGCGGGATGATGGGAGGGGCCATGGGCATGGCAGGAGGAGACCGCAGGCAGGGAGGAGGAGGCCAGATGGGAGGCTTTGACCAGCGCGGCGGCGGCCCCGGCGGCCCCGGCATGCGCCAGGGCGGCGGCGGAGGAGGGCAGCAGGGCTACGCCCAGGGCCAGATGCCGGGCGGCATGATGGCCCCCCCTCCCGGCGTCGGCGGCGGCGACGACCGCTGGAAGCAGCGCGGCCCTCAGGCCGGCGGGCCCGGCCAGCAGGGCATGATGGGCGGCCAGCGCGGCCCCGGCGGGCCGCAGCAGGGCATGCAGCAGAACCGCGGGCGCGGGGGCAACCAGCAGCAGCAGCAGCAGGAGGCCGACCGCTGGGCGCGCGGGCAGGCGCTGCCGCCGGCGCTAGGCGGCGCGGCTGGTGCCAACGCCGCGATGATGATGAGGAAGTCGTCTCTGCACAAGGCAGAGTCGCGCTACATCATCGGGCAGGTGGTCTCGGACGACCCGGAGGAGGCTCGAAAGCAGCGCGAGTTCAAGAGTCTGCTGAACAAGGTACGTGGAGAAGGAGCTGTCCCTTTTTTTTGCTCGAAAAAGACGACGACAGAGGGCGCAACGGAGGCGTTTTTTTTTCGTTTTTCGTTTCCAAACGCTCTCTCACCATCTTCTTCCTCTTTTCCCATCGACAAATCAACATAAACAACCCCCTCTCCCTCTCTCTCTCCTTCTTCCAAAGGTCACCCCCGACAAGTACGAGACCATCCGCGACAAGATCCTCGCCGTCGGGATCGACGCCCCCAAGACCCTGGGCGGCCTCATCAACCTCGTCTTCGACAAGGCCCTGCGCGACGTCACCTTCTGCGAGATCTACGCCGCGCTCTGCTTCGACCTCAACGCCGCCCTGCCCGAGTTCCCTGCCGAGCCCCCGGCCGAGGGAGGCGAGGCCGCGGCCGCGGCGCAGCCGGCCATCACGTTCCGGAGGCTGCTGATCAGCAAGTGCCAGGTCGAGTTTGAGCAGGGCACGCAGGCGATCGCTGCGGTCGAGGCGCGCGAGAAGCAGGCCGCCGCGGACAAGGCCGCCGGGAAGAAGACCACCGACGAGGACGAGGAGGCCGTCGACGACGAGGAGGAGGAGGAGGGAGAGGCGAAGAAGGAGGGGGGGGAGGCCGGCGGCGAGAAGAAGAAGGAGGAGAAGAAGGAGGAGGCCAAAGAGACTTCTTCGACTGCCAAGCCCACAGACGCCGACAAGGAGAAGGAGGAGGGCGAGCTCGCAGAGACCGCCCCCGCTCCCACTTCCCCTTCCTCCACGGAGCAGCGCGCCGCGCCCAAGTTCATCGCCGTCGACGAGGCCAAGCTCGCCGCCAAGGCCGCCGCCGCCGAGGCCCGCGCCAAGCGCCTCGCCGAGGCGCGCGAGGCGCAGGCCGAGCTCGACGCGCGCCGCCGCGCCCTGGGCAACATCCAGTTCATCGGCCAGCTCTACCGCCAGAAGATGCTGACCGAGAAGATCATGCACGCGTGCATCACGACCCTCTTGGGCAACGTCGAGGCCCCTCGCGGCGAGGACATCGAGTGCCTGTGCAAGCTGCTCGCGACGGTCGGCAGGCCGCTCGACCAGAGCGTGGCCAAGACGCGGCCGCTGATGGAGGTCTACTTCCAGCGGATCGACGCGCTGTCCAAGTCCGAGGCGCTCGACTCGAGGCTGCGCTTCCTGCTCAAGGACCTGGTCGACTTGCGAAGCAACCAGTGGGTCGAGCGGCGCAAGAAGGAGGGCCCGAAGACGATCGACGAGATCCACCGCGAGGCGCGCGACGAGCTCGCGAGGCAGCGCGCCGCCGACATGAGGCAGGGCCCCGGCGGCGACCGGAGAGGAGGAGGAAACGACAGGAGGGGCCCCGGCGGCGGCCCGCCCGCCGAGAGGAGGCCCCCGCGCTTCGCCTCCGAGGTTGAGGCGCCCATCAGGCCGATGGCCCGCCCCGGATCGCACGAGATGTTCGGCGCCGCGTCGTCGCTCAGGCCGGGCGGCGCCGGGGGTGCCGCGGGCTCCGGCGCGGGGTCGGGCGCGTTTGCTCGCGCCGCCGGCGGCGCCGGCCTGGGCCCCAGGGCGCAGCCCTTTGGCCGACAGGCTTCTCCCTCGGCCGTCGACGGAGCCGCCGCGAGCGCCGCTGCCGCGAGCGTCGTCGCTGTCGCAGCCGCGACCGCGGCCAAGGCCACCGCTGCCGCCGCCGCCGCTGCTGCTGCTGCTGCTGCCGCCGCCACCGCCAAGGCTGATTCCGAAAAGAAGGGCGCAGCGGCTGCTGCTGCTGCTGCTGCTGCCGGCGCGTCCCCTCCCCCGGCGACGGCGCCCTCCGCTGCGTCCCGCGCCGCCTCCCCGGCACCTTCGACGGCAGCCCTCTCCCCGGCCGAAGAGGCCGCGCGTTCGAGGGCCAAGACCCTGGCGACGGAGTTCCAGTCGCTGGGCAGCCTGAAGGAGGTCGACGCGACGCTCGCCGAGCTCGGCATCGCAAGCGCCGCCGCAGCCGAAGGCGAGGGCGCAGCCGCAGCAGCCGAGGGCGAGAAAGGAGGAGCTGCCTCCTCCTCGCCTCCGTCGCCTTCTCTCCCCGAGGCGGAGGCGGTCGCGGCCACTGCCGCGCTCGTCGACGAGCTCTTCCTCACGGCCTACGGCCTCAAAGGGCTCGACAGGGGCAAGTTCCAGGAGCTCGTCGCCCACGTTGCGCAGGCGTCGGATGTCGCCAAGGCCGGCGTGCCGAGGGCAATCAGGCTGGTGCTCGACACGCTCGAGGGCGAGGCCGAGGACGCTCCCTTCGCCCCGACGCTGGTGGGAGAGGCCTCGGCCGGGTTCATCGCCGAGGGGCTGTTGAGCTTGGAGGAGTTTGCTCGGACTCTGCTGGCTGCCGGTGTCGAGGACTTTGAGGGCGAAGAAGAAGAAGAGGAAGACGCTGCTGCCGCCGCCGCTGCCGAAAAGGTTCTGATGGGCAGCGGTACCACCTCGAAGGTCCTCGCTGCGACTCTCTCGGCCCTGGCGAAGCGCAAGGGTGCCGACGAGGCCAAGGCGGCCTGGGAGGCGACTGGCCTTTCGCTCAAGTCGTTCTTGCCCAAGGACGACAGGGAAATCGACGCACTCGCCGACGACTTGGCTAAGGACTGTGGGCTGAACTAGAGAGAGTATTTTTTTTCCTGTTTTTTTTCTGTTCCTTCGAAAGGTTGAGGCGGGAGAGTTTGTTTCTGATCTACTATTCTGGGGTGTTCCTTTGTTGTCTGTTTTCTGGGTTCTTCCGGGGCAGCGTGCTAGAGAGTTCATGTTTTCAAAAGAGAGGGGCAGAGAAAATGACGACAGGAGAGAGAAAGAAAGAAAAAAAAAAGTGTAAACGAAAAAAAACATTTTTTTTTCTATCATCGTTCATTTTTTCGTTTCGTTTCCGATACATGGTCCCCTCTCCCTCTCTCCCTACCCATCAACCCTGAAGACATCCTAGAGCTCGTCATCGCGGTTGCTCTGCATCCATTCAACCTCCCTAAATCTACGTCAAATCATCACCGGACGTCGTCTTTTTCTCGAGCCCGTCAGAAGTCGACGCGGCTAAAAGCGCTGCAGCGTCCACTCCCAGTTCCGCGAGCTTGGCCGACAGGACCTCGACCTTGCGCTCTTCCTGTAGAATAGGTCATTGAGTGTAATGCGGTGATTGTGAGCTCAAAAAGGGGGGCGAAGGGGTGAACGAATCGCGTATAAGCACTCTTTACCTCTCCGAGACACACTAAAAGGTCCTCAAGGCCGGCTTCCCCTTCCGCTCGGGCCGCATCCGCTGCCTCTGTGATGCGCCTCTCTGTTTCCGAGGGATCGGGGGCGGTGGTGGCTGTTGAAATGGAGTGGAAGGCAGTCAAAAAGAGGAAAAGTAGGAAAGACGGTGAAAATGTTGCGTTTTTTTCACGTCTTTCGAGGTTTTCAGTCAAGTCGAAAACGCACGCGTTGCTTGCCGAGCCCCGGGAATTCGAATCTCACCTGCGCCTCCGCTGCTGCTCCCGAGGCTCGCAACGCGCGATTCAAGGTCCTGGGCGTGCGCCTCGAGGCCGGCGTAGGCTCCGGCGAGGTCCTGGAGGTCGCGTTCGAACTTTGCCGCCGCTGCGGCCGAGGTCGCAGCCTCGGCGCGAGCAGCGTCGACTTGGGCTTGGAGCTCGCCGCAGCGGGCTTGCACGTCCGCCGAGGGTGCTCCGCTTGTTGACAATGGTGCAGCAGAAGAGATACGGGCTTCTTGCAGTTGGCTGTAGACGTTTTTTGAGGGTTGAATGAAGAGAGAGAAGAAATACGTGAGGTCACAGGGAGAAGGCGTCTAGCCGTAGACGGTCACCGTCAACGGTCACCGCGCGCCCGAGCCACTTTGGCACCCCCGAAAATTCGATTTCGTTGACGGCCGTTCCACTCACCTCTCGAGCGCGGTAATGGTCGCCTTGGCCTCCTGGAGCCGCTTGGCGTCGGCGGAGGGAGCAGAATCGACGGAAGAGGACGGCGGGTGGGTTGAGTCCGGGAGGGTTGACGGCAGCAACGAGGTCGCCGCCGGCGCGACGAGCGCGTGCTGAAAAGTTGACTCGAAAGCGCTCAAGAAAGTCCGCATCTCTAGCGTCAAAGTAAACTGCGACGCATGATCTGTCAGTTGTTTCGGTTGCGGAGCAGAGAATTGTAAGTAACAAAGAGAACGCCGCTCGGCGAATACAAAAAACACGAAAGCGACCACACGTGAAGCCTTACCATCGGGCGAAACGTACGCCTGGAGCCTCCCGAGGACGCCAAAGTACTTGGCCAGCCCCACTCGGGACATGATGATTTCTTTCGACACGACCTGAGACTGTTTTGAGGAGTGGGAGCGAGGCTTCGGGCGTTAATTCACTTCTCCGCACTTGCGTCGAAATCGCCGCAGGGCAGCTTTTCCTGCGTGCGTACCTGAAAATCTTCGCCGCAGTACAGCAGGCACTCGCCGAGGAGCACTGCGGACAAGCAGCAGATCCAATCGTCGCAAGGAAGAGGCCTGCGGCGAAATTTGGGGAAAGTCGAGGTGGTGAGCGTTACTGGTCGAGCTTTTCTGCGGCGTTTCGTTCCCCACTGAATCGACGTACCTCTCTATCAGCACCGCGATCGTTGCGTCGATCCATTCAGCCGCATTCAAGAGCGCTGCCACGGCCTTGGGGCAGTCGACGAGCCAGTCAACCAAAAGCGTCGCGGCCGCCGCGGCCAGCGGACGCGCGCGTTCTTCTTGCGGACCACCTGCGGAGTTTGATTAGTGTGGGTTAGCTCCATCGTCGCATTAAGAGAGGAAACAGCTGCGCGGAAAACTAAAGTGCGCACCTGGTGCATCAAAGTAATTCGCGACCGTCGCGCTCAGCGTCTGGAGCACCAGTCTGTGCGGTCCATTGGTGCCGGGTGCGGCTTCCACGGGCAGCTGAAGGAAATAATCCTTGGCGCGAGTGTTCCCGCGGATCAGGGACGCCGCGACGGCAGATGAGGGAACAGCCAGCGTCGGGTCTGCGTTGAGTAGGCCGCGCACGAGCTCCTGTCCAAAGTTGGAGGGGACGAAACCTGTTGCGGAGCATGTTTTGAATACAGATATTAGAATGCGGCGTGAACGGGCGCAGGAGCGAAGCTGCGCGACGATTTCGAAAAAACGTGCGCACTTGTTTTTTTTTCAAGCTCGCTCGAGCAAAGAAGAAAAAAAAACTTTCTCTCTTCGTCTCTCTTTCTTCCCCCCCCATCACTCTCTCTCTCTTCTCTTACCTGGCTCCACAGGGCTAATCGTGCTCAGCAGCTCGAGCTGCACCTCTTCGTTGCGGCAGCAGAGCCTCCTCAAGACGCCGTCGCCTGCTGCGCGCTCGGCGACGCTCGGCGCTCGGAGTGCGGTTCGCAACAGCGCCTGCACGACGGGCAAGGGCTTCCCCACGACTGTGATGTTTGTCCTCGCCAGGGCTACTTGTGCCCCTGCGTTCCCCAAGACGAGCATCCCGAGGGCAGTCATCGCCTGTTTGAAGTGTGTGTGTGTGGGGGGGGGGGGCAGGGTTTTTTTTGCAGAGGCAAACGGAGGTTTGAAGATAAAAACAGAGGTGAGTGGGTGAGAAGAAAATAAAGTCAACTGCTCATTTTTCGCGCCGCCACATCCCTTCCACCCATTCCCAAGCCCTCCGCCCGCGCGGCATCGACTCAGTACGTCGAAAGGATCAGATTGTGGGGGTCGGAGGTGGAAACTGGCGACTCGAATTTTCGGGTCCGCAAAAGCAACTCGTGTCGCCGCCGCTGCCGAGGGCTCAGGCCTCGGGCTCTGGAAAGCTTGGCCTTGAGCGTTCTCGAGGTCGAAAAAACCCTCCAGAAACAATCAACTCTCACCTTGACCCTCAAGGCGTCATCAGGAACCCCTCCATTATTCATATACAGGGCTAAGAGGCCCTGAATGCCACCGTACTGCAAAAGCGCGTCCTGGTTTGCAGCGCGAGCCCTGGCGGCCTCGGCCGCCGTGGTCGGCGTCGAGGCGCTGCTGCCCAACGTCGTCATCGCTGCTGCGTTCCCTCCGTCGTCTCCACTCCACACCAGCGCCATCACCAGGTCGAGCGCCGCGCAGATGACGACGGCGCGCTGCGGTGTCAGCCTCTTGTTCGGGTTCTGCCTGTTCCTGTTCTCCCCAGCAGCGGCGGCTTCACCGTCGACAGAGAGCAGCGCTGGCAGCGCCGCCGTGTGGCCGCCCTCGCGGAACAGGACCTGCATCGCCGGGTTGCATTCCAGGAGCGCCGCCGTGAGCTGCAAAAAGTCCTGAGCCGCAGAGACTTCCCCGACGGAGGCGGCGGATCGAGCTCCGGCCAGGAGCCTCTCGAAGGCGCCCTCGAAGGCGGCAATCTTTTGCACCTCGGGCGCCGCTCTCGCGAGCCGCAGCAAGAGAGGCCTGGCCTCTCCCGCGACAGCTCCGTGACTGTCAGAGAGCAAGTCGAGCAGGAGTCCCACGCCTCCGGGCGAAGAAAGCACTGCCGAAGCGAGGCGCGGCGCGTGGCTGGCAGCGAGCGCCGCGAGCGTCGCCGTCGCGTGGTATCGGATCCCGAGGTCGGAGGACACGTCGATCACTTCGCCGCTGCCGTTGCCTTTCGAAAGCAGCGCGAGCAGCGCGGAGACATTGGCCGGATCTCGGGAGAAGAGCTCGCAGTTGATGGCGGCCGGGGAGATTGTCTTTTTTTTTTTTGGAGAGAGAGAAGAGAGAGAAGAGAGAGAGGTGAGAGGTACGAGAGAAAGAAAGGAAAAGAACGAATGGAGAAGGGAGAGAAGAAGGAAGGGAGTAGGGAGAGAAGAGAAGAAAAAACTCTCGCCTCCCCTCCACTTACCTGCTGTATCTCGGCCTCTGCTGCTGTCGCATTCGAAGCAGCGACTGTCCCGGCCTCCCCGAGCGCCGAGGACAGGCACTCGAGCACGGCCCGCAGCGTCTCGAGGTCTCGCGGCTGCTGTCTGAGCGCCGCGGCGAGCGCCGGCAGGCCGGCCGAGCCGACCGCCTCCTGCGCCGAGGGGTAGTCCGCGAGCAGGTCGCGGAGCCTCTCGGCGGCCTCTCGGCGGCGTTCGAGGGGCGCCGTGGGGTCGGCGAGCGAGTCTGCTAGGGAGGCGACCGCGGCGTCAGCGTTGAGGGCTGGTGTTGTTGAGAGCAAGAAGAGGAGAGTTTTCGGGGTTTTCGAATTCTTCTTTTAAGTGACGAGATCGATCGTCGATCGATGGTCTCTCTCGCTTCCCTTTTTGCCCCCTTTCCACACGCGTATTTAACGCACTGTGCTCTCCCGCACCGCCCATCACAGCTCCCAGTCGGTTGAACATCCTCGCGTGGAAGAGAAAGAGAGATCCGATGCCCTGCAAAGGTGGGAGAGACGGGCGCGTTCTTGGAGTCAAAGACGCTCTTCGCTCGCCTTCTCGTCGTCGTCGTCGGGGGCAGAAAAAAAGTCTGAGAATGCGCAAGCACCGCCGACGTTGCCATAAGCTTCTTGATCGATGCCGAGAGGAAGAGACAAGCGAAAAAACCCGTCCGTCCTCGTCCCTCTCTCTGACACACACTGGTTCGCAGCTCTGGCGCGTCTTTTTCCCCTACGCAACTGACACTCGTCTCTCTTGGTTCTCGTCGAGCTTTTATTACCTGAGACGGAGCAGGCAGACCAGAACAAAGCGTGAAAAAATGGAGGTCGATGGCGAGAGCACACTTACTGCTGCTTCTGCGCCCTCTCCCCCGCTCTCCCTGCCCATCTTCTCCGTCATCCGCGCCGCACAGGCAGCGCACGGCCTTCGATATTCCGACTATGCTCGGTACAGGTGAGTCGAGAGGGATCGGCGGAGTGGAAAAGAGGGGGGCAGACGAGAGAAGCCGAACGTCGATCGAGATGGCGCTTGCTTCTCGATCGATCTCTCACCTTCTCGACCTCAACCTCATCTCCCTCTTCTTCCAGGTCCTTCTGCTCTAAGAAGCTCCGCCGCCTCTCCTGCTCGCTCAAGCTCGGCGCCCAGTCCCAGCGCGGCAAGTTCGTCAAGCGCAAAGTCGAGCCCGAGGCGTCGATGGAAGTCGGGTAAGAGGAAGAGGGAGGGAGGACTTGCTCTTGTTTGTCCTTGTTCTTTCCTTTCTCCCTCTTTTGAAAGAGGCAACCTCACTCATTTCCCTCTCTCCCTCCTCTTCCTCCGCAACAACAAAACGAATCGAAAAGCCACCTCTCCCTCCTGTTAACCTCCGCCGAGCGCGCCTGGTCGCGGGCCCAGGAGGCCAAGCTCGCCCTGGAATCGGGCCCGGACATGAGCAAGAAGCGCGTCCTGCTGTCGAGGTCCGCCAAGGCCGCCTCCTGGGGCCGAGAGCTCGCGGCCGCCGCGAGCGCCGCCGGAGACTCGCGAACCGCCGTCGAAGGCGCGGCGTACGCCTCCTGGCTCGAGGGGCTCGCGGCGATGGAGCGCGCCCCCGGGGCGGGGAAGCGCGGCGGCGACGGCTCCTCCGTCGTCGACGTCGAGGCGTCGGCCGCGGCATGGACTTCGGCGCTCGAGGCGCTCGCCCGCGCCGGGGAGCTGTGCTCGAGGCTCGCAGCGTCTTCCGCCGGGTTCGGCTCCGGCTTTGATGCCGCTACCTCCCCCGCGGACGTTCGAGCTGCCGCGAGGGCTCAGGCGGCGGACATCGCCCCGCTGGTGCGCTTCTGCCAGCACCAGCTCGGCCGCGCCCATGCTGCTTCCTCGGGCGAGACCCCCGAGCGCGTCTCCGCGGCCGCCGCTGAGGGCGCCGGCGCTGCGTCGGGCCCGAAGGTGAAGGCAGCGCTCGAGGAGCTCCGCGCTGGGGAGGGGAAAGACGACGACGACGATGGTGGTGATTCGACGAAGAAGGAGCGCCAGTCTTCTTCCTCCTCTTCTTCGAGTTTCGCTTGGCGCGGCAGCTTGTTCGCCGTGCCCTCGGAGCGCGCCCGCACCGCGCTGGCCGCGGCGCAGGCCGTGCTGGCAGACGCCCGCAAAGTCGGCGGCGACGACGACGTCGCTCGCCTCGCCGCGCTCGACCGCGCGCTGGCGGCGTTTGGGGACGCCAAGGGCATTGTCAGGCAGCAGCAGCAGCAAGCTGGAGGAGGGGCGACGGCTGCAGCGGCGGCGCCCTCCGCCTCCTCCTCTACGGCCGACGCCGCCCGGGCCGCCGCGGACGCGCGCTCCCTCGCGCTTGCCGTCACTGGCGCGGCCCTCGACGCCGCCCTCGAGCGCGGTCGCCTGGCGACCTCTTTGCTGTCGCGCGCCCTGGACGGGGGAGAGAAGGAGGCCGCGACGATCTTCAAAGTCAAGCAGGCCGCGCTGGCGGCGTCGGTGTCGGCGTCGGCGTCTGCGGCGGCCGAAACAGCAGCGACAGCAGCAGCTCCTCGTACCACCACTTCCGACGCCACCACTGTTGCTGCTTCCGCCTCCGCGTCCGCCGAGAAGAAGAAAAAGCAGCAGCGCCGCAGGGCCGCGGCGGCGGCTAAGCGCCCCCCCAAGCCCGAGGACGCCGTGCGGGCCTTTGCGTCGCTGGCCAAGACCGCCAAGCAGCTGGGCGAGGTCGCCGCGGCCCTCGGGGGCACAACAGGCGAGCTCCTGCTCGACGAGGCCGCGGCCCTGGGCGCGGACGCCTCGGCCAGGCGCACCTTCTGGGCCGCCAGGGCCTTTTTAGCCTCCAGGAGGTGCCCCGACGCGATGGCGCTGCTCGACAGGGCGCGCGAGCGCGCCGAGGCCGCCGCGGAGGCGCACGAGGAGTGCTCCCGCCCCGACAACGCCGCGGTCCTCTCGCTGAGGTCGCTCGCCGAGGACGCCTGCCCCGGGTGGAAGGCCGTGGCGCACGCCGAGGCCGCCGCGAGGACCGCGAGGGGGGTCCGGGCCGCTGGGAACAAGGTGGCCGGGCTGAAGGTCGCTGGGAAGAGGAGCAAGAGGAGGGGTGCGGGCGAAGACGGCGGCGATGATGACGACGAAAAGGAAGACGACGAAGAAGAAGAGGAGCAAGAGCGGGAGCAGAAGCGCCCCTTTTTGATGGACCGCTTGGACGAGTGGGCCTCCTGCGCGCCCACCAGGATCGCGCCGATCCCGCCCAGGCTCGAGACCGTGCCCGTGAGGCCCTTTGTGCTCGATGTTGCGTTCGACGGGGTCGTGCCGCCTGACGTCTCGAAGCGCGTCGGGAGGCAAAAGGCTGCCCGTGGCGGTGGTGGAGCTCCCGCGGGCGCTTCTTCCGCTTCTGCTGCTACTGCGGCTGCTGGTGGTGTTGCTTCCGAGGAGGAGAGCGCGGGTACGCTCTCGAAGCTGGCGGGGGCTTTCGGGTGGGGAAGCAAGTGAAAAAGAGAGGAGAGAAAAGAGAGAGAGAGAGAGAGAGAAAGAGAGAGAGAGAGAGAGAGAGAGAGAGAGAGAGAGAGAGAGAGAGAGAGAGAGAGAGAGAGAGAGAGAGAGAGAGAGAGAGAGAGAGAGAGAGAGAGAGA
>Ga0114918_10003900_pt1 | contig 13046 bp, 6 predicted proteins | sample LantaG_FD_87015 | JGI IMG/M metagenome (GOLD analysis project Ga0114918, IMG submission 87015) | Deep subsurface microbial communities from Baltic Sea to uncover new lineages of life (NeLLi) - Landsort_02402 metaG | ecosystem: Environmental > Aquatic > Marine > Oceanic > Sediment | place: Baltic...
AATTTCACGTTATATTAAGGGAAAATTGGGTCAGGGGGGCTGTTGAAAAAATCTTGTTTTTCCAGATAAAAAAGGGACCTGACCCCTGATGCCATCTCCGTAGTGAGTAATAGACCGAATGGAGTGGCCACTAAAGGCCAGATGGAATGAGGACTGTTAGTCAATACGGCGAGGATTGTTGATAAGTTGTTAAATGTTTGTAATATGTGTTTTGTAGTTAACGCCATGATGTGGTCACGGTCTCCTGACCCCATCCCGTTAAGGGACTATTAAAGATCACCGGGCTACATTATGGTGTGAGAAAACCTGTGGGAAAAAATAAAAAAAATAAAAATTTACCCTTGCAAGCATAGAGAACATCTTTAATTTTGTAAGCGTTCACTGAACAAAAATGGCGTTTTTTGGCCTAATAATAGGTATTTTAGAGTACAAAATAGGCCATTTTTTTGTTTTTTTGAAACAAAACAGCGTTTTTGGCCCAAAAACCGTGTTTTTGCGTGAACGCTTACTTAATTTTTATGTTAATTAAAGCCGTGATATTTCGATTTTGTCGGGTGCGTGGTCGGGTGCGTGGACGGTGTATTTTATGTTTCGCCAGGTTATCGTGCGTGTTGTGGCGGAGGCGAGAATAGTTACTAATGTAAAAACGGCCAGTAGCGGCTGCAGAAAAATGTCTATAATTGCCGGTGTTATAAGGCCATTACGGTCTTCGGCTAAGATTTTGCCTATCATGGCCTGACGCATCAGAGCCCTAATGATGCTGATAGCCATTATCGTGGTCGGCAGAATAGCTGCATAAGTTGCCTGAGATGACCCGATTGCCATGAGATACAGGCTAACAACCAGGCCCAGCCAGAACGCCGTTACGTAACAACCAAAGCCAAGCAGTGCCATTTGCCATAATCGGCGAGCGTGAACTTTGGTGATGAAAAACTGTCTGCGTGCAAACAAAAAAAGGTCTGTCCATGAGATCTGTTCGTAGCTGGCGACGAAACATGCCGGAGCGAACAATACGCGTAGGCCAGCTCTTTTGACCGCGTAACTTAATGTGTAGTCGTCAGTTAGTGCGTTTTGCCAGACTTTTGGCATTTCTATTTTGTCAAACAGATCATGGCGAATGGCCATGGCGCCGCCCCAGGCTGAGTTCCAGCGGTGGGGCCCGAGCATCGAAGCGAAAAATGCGTTTAGAGCACTGAGAGTCTTGCTACTGAGTCGGCCGTCGGTCGGAACAAACCAGCGGTAGCCGGTTGAGGCACCTGCATCGGCCCTGCGCAGCGGGTAAATCAAACTGGTGAGAAAATGGCTTTTCAGACATGCGTCCGAGTCGATAAAGGCAAAGATTTTGATATCGTCCGGCAGTTTTTTGCAGACGGTAAGCAGGTTATGTACCTTTTGTGCGGATGTTTTTGCTCGACCGGCAACAGTTATTTGTGCTTTGATTTTGCTGTTGGCCCTTTGTTGCTGTGCAATTATGTCTGTCAAACGGGCGTATGCAGGGTCGTCGGTGCTTTCGACGACGAAATGAATCTCATAATCAGGGTAATCCTGAGCGAACAGCGAGGTGAGATTGCGGTCAAAAGTGGTGTCGATCCCTTTACAGGGGCAGATAACCGCCGCGATGGGCTGATAAACCGGTTTTCGAGGCCGATACTTGCGAATAACAAAACGCAAATGCCGATACGACGAAACCAGAAACAACAGCTGTGTCAGCAGAGCGATAACCGCAAAGATATAATAATAAACCATTTTGGGATAATACCCAAAACGGACACGATTGTAAAGAACCGGTGCTGATTAGTTACTGTTGCCGAAGACGAAAAGTGACGATGCGTAACATGTCATTCCCGCCAAGGCGAGAATCCGCGATTCCCTGCATAAGATGTGTTTATGTAATAAAAACAGGCCTAAAGTAAATTTCTTTGATTTTCTTTGGATATTTGGGCGATACGTTGCATACTACAGGTTGTTGAGTAAGTTTATTTTTTAACACCGATTTTCGCAAGGGGTGAAACCGTCATAATTGAACCAAGGTTTTTACCGCTCCCGATGCGATTCTTACGCTTTCTCGGCCGCTTTTTTGGCAAAATCAACATAACTCTATTATTAACAAGATATTACATAGATTTTCGGGAGCTGTTTTTTTTGCGGTTTTTTTCAGGAAATCACGGTTTTTTTCAGTTTTTTTACGATTTTGACGCAAAACTGATTTATCTAAACGACCTCGGCAAACAAGGGAAAGGGCTGCAAAATAAATTCGCAGCCCTATTAGTTTTAAGAACAATTTACGGACTATGGACAGGTTTGGAGCCATTTACTTGCGACGATAGCAAGATCGCTAAGATCAACAAATCGATCGCAGTTGAGATCCGGACATATCAAACAACTTGTATCCGGCTCAAAGAAATAATCTTCAGTTTCGCCGATTGCGTAACCGTCGGGAGGACCACTTCCTCCATAGCCGGGCCAAACGGAAACATTGCCTGGCCAAGGCTGCTCTGCAAGTGTAATCCGCATCCATATATTTTTCGCTGTCTCCTGCGGGGAGGTGAACGGCGGGTGATGACACAGGAACTTAGGCGTACTAATGGTATGCAAACCCGGCAGCAAACCCATCAGTAACTGATTCTGCACCGCCCATTCTGGTGCCGATACCGGCGCCAACAATCCTGGACAACTGAGTGTGTCATCCCAGTCGCCGTCGCTGTTGTCGATACGGATATCCATACCGTTGGAACTAACATCCGGTAGTTGAATCCATTTAACATTGGCATCTGATTCGATTTGGACTACATAGTCTTCTACATCGCCATCGTCAGCCAGGCCATAACAATTCAGACCACCCCTGCTGCTGATGCGGAACCGCGCATAGGTGGTTTTGCCGGCAGAAGCGGTTATAGGTACCGCAAACATCAAATTGTGTGTGCCGGCAGTAAGCGTAACATTATCAAAGATTTTTTCGCTGCTGTCGTCCCAATCACCGTCGGCATTAAAGTCGAGCCAGGCATCGAGCTGAGCATCGGCACCTCCTGGGGAAGTAACCGTAACTGTAACCGTTGCAATAGATCCCGGTGTAATCGGAGAGGTAAAAACAACACCGTCCTCGTCATCATTGCCGTCATTATCATCACCTGTTGCCTCTACGTTGGACTGACCGTCATCTTCGGCGTCCACATCATTGCCCAGGCACAAAGAGGGTATAGTCGTGGCAATCGTATGCCGGACACCGTTGTTAGTAAGTAAGGTAGGATAGCCGAGGGGGGTAAGGGGAGAATCGGGTGCATCGCCGAAATCCATAGTCGGATCGCTCTGGCCGTCATCAACTACAAAAGCCAGATCAATGGGTGAAGGCACAGCACCGCTCGGGTCGAACAGTTCTTTCCATACCCCAAAAGGAGACATCCACACCGCATTATCCTCAAACCCCCGGTCGGTTTCTTTCCAGCCGATACCCTGGAAATCGTCTCCAAAATCGATTACCAACCAATAAATGGTACCCTCTTTCTGGATAAATGGTTCTGTGATGTTGGTAACATTCAATTGGTACCATAAATCATGATCATCTTCTGTGTAGGCATCGTTTGCCGGGCTGAGCCAGCCCTGGTCGTTTGGAGTCATTCGGACAATTTTTGTAATCGCCCGGCCCAACCCATCGCGGCCCCCACAACAACTGGCCGGGGTGGCTGTAGTCCAGATTGTCATCAGGATCTTTGGGCACATTTGAATAGATGCTCAGATTGAAACTGAAAGCCGACGGAATAGGGGTATTGTCCCGTAATGAAACCCAAAAGTGAATCTCCCTGAGCGGACCGTCCAAGGTGCACTTGAAATCATCACCGAGCTTTGAATTTTCAAAACTAACATCCCAGCCGCCTAATTTCGGGGTTTGTGGGTGGTGCATCTTGTGCGGATCCCCTTCAGTCCGGTCAGCCAGAGCATTAACATCCACACTAAGCAGCAGCGCAACTGCCAAAATCGTTAATACTTTTAAATACTTTTAATTTGCAAATTTTTATTTTACTTTCTTCTAAAACTGAATTTTCATTAGTCTAATACAGGGCGTACACCTATCTTCTTACTGCGATCGCCCTTGCTTTTTTTAATATTTCGTTCTCCAACGCCAGCTTGGAAATTAATTTATCCCTTTGTTCTAATTCAGCGTTGTGTGGATCTTTGAGGTGAGATTTGAGTCCTTCACGACCGCCGAGCATGTATTTTTTGCGCCATTGAGCCAATTCATGCATAGCAAACCCGGTTTGTCGACTGACAAACTCCATATCTTCACCTTTGAGCAACCGTAAAACCGCCTGCTCCTTCAAACTTGCACTTTTTCGAGTCTTCTTTTTAGCCATTTAATGATCTCCTTGAACAATGGGGCTATTGTAACAATATCTTATTAACTGTCCAAGAAGATTGCGGCCGCCCCAGTATTTAACGCGCCCATTGACATTTTGACCCGTTCGACAGTGTCCTGACTGGAAAAACACGCAAACGCCTGCTCGACACTCATAGATATGTTCTACAATGTGGACAATTGGAGAGGTGGGGCAATTATCAGGTTGATTTTTGAGAGATGAAGAAGCGGATATTGAAGAAGGGGACAGATGATGGATTTGGTATTCGTGATGTTGCCGGGCGAAAGAAATAAATCGGCATTATGTTCGGGGGCCAATGCTGATGGGTGTAAGGTTGTTGGCGTCGGCAACAAATCTGAGTAGCATGGAAATTTTATTGTTCACCCACATTTTTCGGTAAATATTACGGATATGAGTCTTTACGGTACCATGTCTTATGTTCAATTTCCGTGCAATCTTTTCGTTCCTTAAACCCTGACAGGCAAATTTGGCTATCTGCAATTCTCTGGCGGTCAGGCGATAACGTCTTTGTACATACGACCAATGTTGGTCCTGAAGCAAAGTTACCTGAGGCAGTTCGCGATCAGATTCATCGCTGGCAACCCGATCAATTTCCAGTGGGTGTGGTAGATGGGACATGGCTAAACTCCTTGAGAAAGTTTTTCATAAAGACTTTGGGCTTCGTTAATATCTGTTTTGGATAATCCCCCGATTTTTTTATTCAAATCCAGTGCCCGCTTTAAGTTTTTGATTGCCTCGTGTTTTTGTCCGAGCTTGGCTAAAGCTCTGCCGAGATGAAAATATGAGCCAGCCGCGTCTGGATTCCACTGTGGATACAATTCCACACACTTGCTGAAATCCTTAACAGCTTTGTCGAATTGGCCGAGCCGATAATATGCAACGCCGCGTGTGTCAAGGATGTCAATGTAATCCGGGTTTTTTACCAGGCAGCGCTGTGTAAGCTGGAGAGCCTCCTGGAATTTACCCTGCTCCTCACAAAGTATCCAGGCGAGGTTATTAGTAGCAATAGCATTCTCAGGCGTGATTTTAAGGAGTTGCTGATAAAGAGCGACCGATTCTTCAATACGATTATCCGCGTGCAAGAGGATGGCCAGCGTCTGCAGGGCCACGGGATTATTGGAATCGCGAGCCAACACCAATCGCAAAATATCCTCAGCTTTTTTCGTTGCTTCGGCCTGTCGTGCGGCAGCCAAATCGTTAGCAATGGTAATAAGTAACTCAGCTCCTTTTGAATATGTGTCATACCATTTAGTAACATTTTTCATTAGTTCGGCCCACTGTTTGTCATCTTTGAGCAATCTGGCCTGTGTCAACAAGGGAAACGGATCATCCGTGTCAGAGGCAAATAATAATTCCAATTCTTTTTTAGCTTCGTCCTTGGCGCCGTCCTTGTACCTTGCCGCAGCCAGGGCAATGCTGCACTTTCTGCGATCGTTATCGTCGCAGGAAGATAGCTGTTCCTGCAGAAGGGCAACTGCCTTATCAGTAAGACCGGCGCGGGTGTAGTTGTCAGCAAGATACAAGGCGACATCAGTATCGTCGGGATTGATTTCCCGCAGAATCCTGAGTGTGGCAATCGCCAGGGCCGGCGAGCGAGCTGCCTCGTCGCGAGCTTTCAACAATAGCAGATCTCTGTTGTTGGGTGAGGAGACAAGGCCTTTTAACGCTAAATCCAGCGACTTTCCGGGTTGGTTCTGTTGAAGGGCCAACTTGCCTAACAACAGCCAGGCATCTGCAACTTCGGGGTTATCTTCGGTCAATTTTCGCAAAATGTTTTCTGCTTGTTCTATTTTGGGACGTGTTCCAGAGGTCAGCAGGAAACGAGCTTTATAAAGGTTCAGTTCTGGGTCCTGAGGATTAACCTGGAGAGCTTCGTCAAGAATAGTATTTCCATTCTGGATCAGGTTGGAATCTTTCGAGGCCAACAAAAGTGAAATGGCGCGTTTTTGAATCCGCATGTTACCCGGTACCAGCGACAACGATTTTTGTATGGCTTCGACGGCTTGGTCAAATTGGCCCAGTGAACGATGAAAGTCACTCTTATTCATCCACACATCGGCATTCTCTGACGCCATGGCGGTAGCCTGGTCAAAATCTTTTTCTGCCTGGCGCGGTTGGCCAAGTAAGGCAAAGGTTCGGGCACGAATCAGATAAGCGGAAGGATTATCAGCTTTTTCCACCAGTTCATCACACAGCTTTATCGCTTCTGTGGATTTTTTCTGTCGAACATTCGATTCAATCAGGGCAAGCACCACAGGCAGCGAATTCGGCTCTTCTGCTCTTAATTCATTTAACAATATTTCAGTCTCATCGAACCGTCCTTCCCGCATCTTGAGGTTAGCAAGAAGCAGCCGGGTTTGTAGGTTATCAGGATTGTTCTTCACCAAATCTTCGAGAATGGTAATACCTGGATCCCATTGGCCGCGTGTGAGAAAACCGCGCAGTTTGAGCTCGGTCAACGCGGGATGAGAAAGTTTTTCCAGCGCGGCCCGATTAAGAATTTCGTCTGCCTCGTCATACTCTTTTGCTTTATAGAGAATAGCGACTATGGAAGTAATTACAGGTAAGCTGTGCGGCGACCGATTGTATGCCTGGCGATAGGTTGATACGGCCAAGTGCAGTTCGCCGGCCCGTTCATAAGCGGAAGCCAGGAGCATGCGGCTTTCCTGGTCATCCGGATTGGCGCTAAGATTATCTTTAAGCAGCGAAATAATCTGGGAATATTTGTTTTTGAAATCATCTCCGACAAACCAAAGCCTTGCCTGCTCGTAGCGCCAACGCCGACCATCCTGACCTTCGACGTCCTTGATTTGGTCAATTATCTGCTGAGACCTTTGCTCCGATTCTGCAACCTGTTCGAACTTTAGTAATCGACTTTTGATAGTGATGTTACTGGGCATCTTTTGGGCGAGCGTATCCAGTAACTGATATGCCTTGTCCTTTTCATCCCATGCTCGGTAAATATCAGCGAGAAACAGCCCTAATTCATGCTGGGCAAGGGGCTGTTCAATGCGTTTTAACGCGTCTTGAACAACACTTTGGCAAGCCTCCCTATCGCCTTGTCGGGCTAACAATATTGCCAGTGTTTTGACCGGCGAAACAGATTCGGGAAATTCATCGATAATTTTTTCCAATTTTGCTTTGGCTTGTTCATTTTTGTCCTGCAAGTTTAATAATTCCACTTCCGCCAATGCAACTTCCAGGCTTGTGGTATTATTTTTTAAGTCGTCCAGCAATTTTTCTGCCTTGCCGAACTGCTCACGCAGCATAACCATCTGCAATTGCACCAGTTTAACAGCAGGTGTCCCTTCCGCAGCCTTTTCTAATTCAGCCAACCGACTTTCTATATCCTGCCAAGCCTGGGCGTTACTATTTACTTCGCTTCTTGCCAGAACATGCATGCGAGCCTGAATATACAGTAGGGCAGCATCCACGCTGCGGGGAAAAATTTGCATAGCTGTAAGGGCTTGTTCGGCAGCCTGGTCCCAGTTTCCGGTTTGAGACAACAATCTGCCAAGATTCAGGCGTGCCTGGAAATGATTAGGTTGTTCGGAGACTAATGTCCGCGATTGTTGGATGGCAGATATGGTGTCCCCTGACCGCGCTAAAGCACTGGCCAGTGCCAATCTAACTTTGGGCAGTTTGTAACCTTGTTCCAGGGCTTCGCGCAGATGTTTAATTGCCTTATCGGGTTGTTTTTCCCTGTCGGCAATGATCCCCTCGAAATATGCCAACGAAGCTGGAGCAAAATCTTGTTGGCGTAATTGGGCGATACACTCCACTGCGCGATCGTATTGATCGGATTGGATAAACAGTTCTATAGCTGTGGGTATGAAATCGAACCGTTGATACGTAAGGGCCTTTAGCCCATTTTCAGCAACTTGCGACATTTTGGTTTTATTTTTTTCTGCCAGAGCCAGCATTGCCCACGTTTGCCAAAGAGCCAGGTTTTTCGAATCTAACTTCTGCGCAGTGGCGAGGTGCTTTTCTGCCTGGTCCAGAACGCCGACGTTAATGAATTCTCTGGCAAGACGCAACAGGATGGTGGGATCGGATAAATCCTGTTTTTGGGCCTGTTCCAAATCGACCAAGGCCTTTGTTCTATCGTTGTGCCTTATGTGGAAAGCGGCACGAGCTATATATGCCTGCGCAGAAGACGGATTATTTTTCACCGCTTCGTTAAACCAGTGTTCAGCAGGAAAATCCGGGAAATCTTCCGGACGCTGCTCTGCGAGTTGGCCTGATATTTCGTAGGCTGATATTTCTTCAGGATGATTCTTGATGATATTTTGCAGTTCCGCAACTACCTCCTGGAATTTGCGTTGTCGCATCAGAGCCACCGCCAGGAGACTACGTATTTTGGGATCTTCATTTACCTGCAAGGCTTCGTTGGCAATAAACTCGGCCTCTCCCGGTGCGTTCATTTGCAAATACATCTCAACGAGCTTGCCGCTTGCTTCGGGATTGCCCTTATCTATTCGCAAAATAGTTCGGTACGCAGCGACCGCTTGCTGAATATGATTGCGCTTGGGCGGCCTGATATTGAGCTGAGCTTCGGCATATTTAAACAATATGGGTACATCATCAGGCACTCTGGAAATATAACGACCGAGATTTTGGGCGGCATCCTGCCATTGACCTTCTTCGTAGGCCTTAATGCCCAGTTCAAGTCCCTGTTCGGCCATATATCTGCGCCGCCAGCTGCGCAAGCCAAAAGCGGTCAAGGCCAAGGTAGCAATGGCAATCGCCAAAACGATGGTGAATTTCCAGTTAAATTGTCTCTTTGCCATGAAATCTATCCTTTCCAATCAGAAGAAATCTTTTTTTAGAATTGTCTGGCGAAGTCCCTGATGAGTTTTTTGATTGTTTGGTAACATATCCACAGGTCTAATGTCAATGACACATCCCTGACGTATTTGGTGTCATAATGGATCCATTCCTGAAAATCCTGACCTTCCGATCGAGTTCTACGAATTTGCCACAGACCAGTGATACCAGGTCTCATTGACAAACGCGCATCGCGCCAGTATGGACATAAAGAGTTTTCCGACTCGGGAGAAGGCCTCGGACCAACGGTGCTCATCTGGCCTACGAGTACATTGAAAAACTGAGGTATCTCATCAAGAAATGTGTCTCGCAAGAATCTACCGACGGTAGTTATTCGTGGATCTTTTTTCATTTTGAACTGAGGCCCATCAATCTCACTTCTGCCCCTGAGCCGATCCTGAATCTCCTCTGCGTCGATCATCATGCTTCTGAATTTAAGACAGTAAAATTCTTTACCGTGCAGGCTCTGGCGTTTGTCTTTGAAAAACACAGGGCCGGGTGAGCTCAACTTTATCGCCAAAGCAATAATAGGAAGTACCGGCGCGAAAAGAATCAGTACAATTGTTGCCAGGGTAACATCGGCGATCCGCTTGAGGCAGCGTGTGTAAGAAAATCTGGACCAGGATCTAAATCTGGAATTCTTCGGCGTTGGTCCAAAAAGATTAGTGTTGCCATAGCGCAACACACCGTTGCCCCGATGGTAAGCCAAATGCTCCAAGTTGCGCTGGGAGCCAAGTAAGACGCGGTTTTGAATGAGATGATTTGGCGGTACTGACTGGCCGGGACCAATAATCGACGATCTGATTGCCGCTCCACGTTCTATCCTGACATTATCGCCGATGATAGTTGGCCCCAAAATGATCACGTCCCGTCCGATAGAGACATTCTGTCCTAACACCACGGTTCCGAATAATCGGACTTCCGGGGATATATTGCTTTGGTTTGTATCTGAGGTTTTTTCGGCAGGATATCTATGATAAACGTTCGAACGATTCCGTGTACCGGCGTTAAGCCTGTTACATATTAAGGCAAGAAGACCCTTTTCTGTTTCCAGGTCCAGCACACCTCCGGCAATGTTAAGACTACACAGGTTCAATTTTTTGGTGTTGCATCTGGTTATGAATTCAGAAAATGACAACGGCATAGCACCGTTGATGAGAAAGTTATCGAGAACCTTAGGCTTCAGGAAAACATGGTGAGGCCAATCGGCGGGAACAGGTGCCACCTGAGCTGAATCACAGTACAATCGGCGGAAACTAACCACATCACCCCGTGGTGTGGTTCGCACCCTCTCCTGAAATGCCGCCAAGTCTGGGTCGGCACTAACCGCTATCACGTCGGCATCCGAGCCGGCCAAAATCCTGTAGAGCCATTTGTGATCAAACTGAGTCACGAATTGCCCATTGGAGACAACAAACCATGTATCGATATTGCCTTTTCTTCTATGCCACAGGTCAATTGGCAGATTTTCTTTATAGGTGGTTATCCTCGTGCTGGTTTTGGGGAGGTTTACAGGCCATGCTTCTGGCATTGCTATAACAATCTTTTGGCTGCCCTTATCCAGACAATGAGCGTGCGCCAGGCCGTTGAGTGTAAAGGCAGCGATAAGCTCGCTCGAAACGGCTGACTGAAGAAAACCGCAATGGTTTTCCGTGTGAAAATTGTTATGTAAAATGACTAAATTCATCTCTTAATCAAGATGCGATATGATGGTAGCGTACTAAGTAGGCCAATATATCTTTTCAAGCGTCGGAACCATCAATACCGCTGTCTTCCTCCTGCGTTGCCAACAATAACGGTCTGTTCTTATCTGATTTGCCGTTGTTTTTTTCCGCGGCATTGCGATTATAGTAAGCGTATCCATAACGGTAATAGGTGTTACCGGCCCGAACGTTGTTTAGAATGTTACCCAATATCCTGGCATTTACCTGTGCTAATCGTTCAAATGCTTCTTTGAGGTCTCGGCCGGCAGTTTGTCCGGCAAAACTGCATAGAACAACAGCATCCGTGATCTTGGCCCATAATAGAGCATCCGGGGACGAAAGCACCGGAGAAGTGTCAATAACTATGTGATCATAATTTTGGCATATAGCATTAAGGCACACGGCGGTCTGTGGTTTGCCTAAAACGTCGATAGTGCGGGACACATTGCGTCCATCGTTGGCCAATACATCCAGCCCATGTTGAGGCATGGAATAGAGTGCATCTTGAAATTCACTCAATCCTAAGAGGACATCCGCTAATCCCCACCTTCTGTCAGGAAGGTGTAAGATACGGCCAATGTCAGGTTTTCTGATATCGCCGTCTATCAACAGCACCCTGTCACCAGCCTTGGCAAGACTGGTCGCCAGATTAATGGCGAACGTGGTTTTGCCATCTCCCATCGCTGCGCTGGTAACAACTAATTTTTTCGGTATCTCGCCACCGCTAATTAATCCAAGATTGACACGAATGGTTTGGTAGTCATTAGCTACGTATTCTGGTAGGCTCTCCCGGTCAATGTGGGCTGAACTGGTAGTCGTCCCGATCATGGGAATACCAATACGCCTGATGATATCGTCAGGCGTACGCAGGCTGCGGTCAGCTTTATCCCTCAGAAAGGCCAGAAAAGCTCCGCAAGCCAGTGCGCCAAATACAATGGCAGCAGTAAATTTGATGCGTTTATTCGGAATAGGAATGCTGGTAGCATTGTAAGCAACAGAGATTCTGGCCGGACGTTGCCGCTCCATTTCCAGTTCCTGAATACGACGTCGGACAACATCATACAATTCCTTGGTAAGGTCCAACTGTTCCTGCTGCTCCTGAATGGCCAATTGTTTTCGGCCGAGTTCTATCGTATCGGCATTTTCCTCAGCCAGTTTGGCCTGCAGAACTTTTTCGTGGACTATCGTTTGCTCCAATGCAGCTTTTGCTTTAGCAAGTTGATCTCCGCTGTTGGTGCCGAGCTCTTTGGCTATATTTTCATCAAAAGTCTTTCCCAGTTCTTCACGGCGTTCTTCAAGACGCTTATTAAAAGCGTCTAAAAGCTCGTTGTGACGTTTCAGTTCGGGATTCGTGGCAGCGAACTTCTGCTGAGCAACAATAAGGTTTTCTTCCAGTTGGGCAATTTTTTGGCTGAAGTTCTGCACCGTGGGATCAGCGTTAATAAACGCGTGGCGTCTTTCCATCAAACCTTCCGGCAAAATTGTGGTTTCTTCTGTTTGTTCAAGTAATTTCACTCTTACTTCCAGAGCCAGTCTGGTTGATTCTATCTTTGTAATTTCCGCCTGAAGGTCCGCTACTCGCTGAAGCATCATGTCCTGCCGGCTGGTTAAGGCTACAGTTCCGTACTCTTCAGCCATACGCCGAATGACTTCTCGCTGGCTCTGCAACATACTTGCCTTTGTCCTGCGCTCATCTTCCAAAACACGGAGTCTTTGGTCTCCACCCTCTGTTGATCTGGAACCTTCTATAGCCATGTAGGCTCTCACAATGGCATTTACTGTTATTTCAGCCTCTTGTGCAGATGTACTGTCAATGGAGACCTTAATTAATTCGCTGCGTCGGCCTGGATCTACCATAATAATACCATCAGTTATTGCCTTCCGCAGAGCATCAATCGGACGAATCACCTTGATTTTTTTTGTAAATAAATTCTTTTCCTCAAAAAGCTTGAGCTTCTTGTCAGCCAGGTCGTCCGCCACCCGCTGAAGCACCAGGCTGCTCGTAATAAGATCGGCCTGAGTGTTCATGAAATTACTGTACATGGGTATTACCCCTTCGGAATCCTTGTCGCTAAACAGGATACTGGGGATAATCGGTGCTACCCGGATGGCTGCGATGGCACGGTACTTAGGTTCAACCAGA
>Ga0114918_10003901_pt1 | contig 13044 bp, 11 predicted proteins | sample LantaG_FD_87015 | JGI IMG/M metagenome (GOLD analysis project Ga0114918, IMG submission 87015) | Deep subsurface microbial communities from Baltic Sea to uncover new lineages of life (NeLLi) - Landsort_02402 metaG | ecosystem: Environmental > Aquatic > Marine > Oceanic > Sediment | place...
ATCCGGTTCATGTCAGCGACCTTCAACGTCGGGACTGGGCCGAGCAGCGTAACAGCGTGCTGGAATCAGCCGTTGATGTTTATAAACGTAATAAAGCTTTACCAATATCATGAGGTAGTACCACATTTTTTATTTTTAACTTTTGCATTTCGTCTGCAGGCGAACCACAAACTATGAACTACAAACGAACATAGAAAGGAAATCGAGATGGGCAAAGAGAATAAACGGAACATCGAACAAGAGAAAGACATCAGCCGCCGGAGCATCCTTCAGAGTGCCGGCCTCGGTGCTGCAACCGCAATGGCTTTGACTCTTTCCTCTTGCGCTGATAAACGTAAGGGTATGAAGATGGCAGCCACGAAAGGCCGTATCAAACAATCCATCACGTACTGGTGTTTCGAGAAATACTGGGATGTTGAGAAAACCTGCCAGATCGCCAAGCAACTCGGCTGCAAGAGTGTCGAGCTGGTCGAGCCGAAGGACTGGCCGACTCTCAAGAAATACGGCCTGGTCTGCGCGCTTCACGGTAGCCACTGGTTTGACGAGGGAATGAACAACCCAAAGTACCAAGATATGTGTATTGGCAAGATGCGCAAGTCCATTGACGAGTGCGCTGAGTTTGGCTTCCCCAGCGTAATTACCTTCACCGGTTTTCGTGAGGACATTTCAGACGATGATGGCATCAAAAACTGCGTCAACGGTTACAAGAAAATCATACGCTACGCCGAGGAGAAAAAGGTCAATCTCTGCCTGGAGATACTCAACAGCCGAGTCATCGAGGAGATGAAGGGCCACCCCGGCTACCAGGGCGACCATACCGACTATTGTATGGAGATTATCAAGCAGGTCGGCTCACCGAGAATGAAGCTGCTTTTCGACATCTACCACGCCCAGATTATGGATGGGGACATCATCTCCCGCATCCGGCAGTACAAAGACTACATAGGCCACTACCATACTGCCGGCAACCCCGGCCGCGGCGAACTCGACGACAAGCAGGAGATTAACTACAAGCCCATAATGGAAGAGATTGTCAAGACCGGCTACACCGGCTATGTCGGCCAGGAGTTTCTACCTACCCGCGACCCGCTCGAAAGCCTGCGGCAAGCCGTCGTCCTATGTGACGTATAGTACAGTTCATTCAGTTCGTAGTTCTTAGACTACGAACAATGAACAATGAACTATGAACTTAACAAACCTGATAGATTCTTTTGGCGTTCTCCGCCCAGATAGCCGCCTGCTCATCACCCGAAAGCTGTTGCACGTAATCGGCGGCAATGCGCATAACTTCCTCGTACTCGCCCGCCACTGTGCACACCGGCCAGTCAGAGCCCACCATAAGCCTGTCGGCACCGAATGCTTCCAGCACGATGTCCATATACGGTTTGAAATCTTCCGGCTTCCAGTTGCGCCAGTCCGCCTCGGTCACCATACCGGAGAGCTTGCACGAGACGTTCTCGAATGACGCGAGACGATGAATATCGGTTTTCCACGGCTCTATCTTGCGGTCTTTGATAAACGGTTTGGAGATATGGTCGAGAACAAAGACCTGCTCTGGGAATTTGCCCACCAGTTCGCAGGCAACCCGAAGATGTTTCGCAAACAGCAAAAGGTCATACGTCAGACCGTATCGATTAAGTTTGCCAATGCCGCGAATGAAGTCGTCCCGCATCATAAATTGGTCGTCAGGCTCATCGTGAACAACGTGGCGGACACCGCGCAGTCGCGGATGATAACAAAAGCGCTCCAATTGTAGCTCGAGTTGGGGGCTGCGCAGGTCCACCCACCCAACCACTCCTTTGATGAATTTGTTTTCATCGGCCAGTCGGAGCAGCCACTCGGTTTCCTCAAGACATTGGCGAGCCTGCACGGTGACAGTCCCATCGATGCCGACTTTTTCCAGCAGGGGGGCAAGGTCACCCGGAAGCCGGTCACATTTGAGCCTTTCCATACCAGCCCCCATCCACCCGTAGTCGCGGTCGTTGTACTGCCAGAAATGCTGATGTGTGTCGATCTTCATTTGCTCTTTTCCTTCTCCATATCCTCGCTTCGTTCCATCCCGAGGGTTCGCTTTTCAATTGCGCCAGGGTCGTCATTCTCCGGCAATCCCTCCTTCCAATAAATGTTCGCCACAGGCTTAATCATTTCGAGAACCTCTGCAAGCAGCTCAGGCTCTGGCTCAGTACCGACAATCTTGATATTTGCCTCGACGTGACGCACTTTGCTCATACCGACTAAGGTTATCGCGACATCCTTGTGGGCCAGCGCAAACTGCATTGCCAAGTCTGATATTGTTGTACCCCGCTCGCGGCAAAGTTGGGCGACTTTCGCTACGACTTTGAACACTTTCTCAGGGGCCGGATGCCAGTAAGGCGCTCCCTTTTCAGTCAACACGCGCATATGAAGTGGCGAGGCATTGATCAAACCGATACCGCGCCGCCTGGCCACGGGCGTCAGGATATCGTCCATAGTCGTATCCATCAGATTGTAGCGGCAATAAGTAAGAACGGCATCGATATCTTCGGTCTCGGCGATTTCCTTTAGTGGCGTGAGCGGATAACCTGTGATGCCAACAAAGCGTACCTTGCCCTGTTCCCGCAGCTTGAACAAGGCGGGAATCGCCTCGCCAACAACCTGTTCCCTTTTGGCGTACTCCACATCGTGAATCTGATAGACATCGACATAGTCTGTCCGCAGCCGTTTTAGGCTCTCCTCGATGGAACGCATTATGCGTTTGGCAGAGTAGTCAAAATCCGTAATGTCGTAGCGGCAAGCCTTGCTCGTGAGAATGATTCTGTCACGTCTGCCTTCAAGAAACTCACCGAGCCGCGTCTCGGCCAGGGTTCGGCCATAATAGGGGGCAACATCGAAGTAGTTGATTCCCTGTTCGATGGCGTAATTAACCGCCCGCCGGCCTTGGTCCGGGTCAACTGGGCCGAATTCGCCTCCCAGCGGCGAAGCGCCAAAACCAATGACGGAAACTTTCAAACCTGTCTTGCCCAAAGTTTTGTAAATCATTTCAGCCCTAATACCTTTTCCACAAAAAGGTTTTATTATATCCCTCAAAGAAAAAACTTTCTAAAGGCAGCTATGGTCTGAGCAGCAGCCTTATCAGAGTCAGGGTAGGGCAAGGCTTCTGCGGAGGCGTAACCATCAAAGCCAATTTCGCTCAAAGCCTGCGCTGCTTCGGCTAAGTCTATATGTCCCATTCCTGCCGCTCGGCGGTTGCTGTCCACAAAATGCACATACCCAATGTAGTCCCCAACCTCCCGTATAGTACCGGCAATTGATTCCTCTTCGATATTCATATGAAAGAGGTCCGCAAGCAAAAAAACATTGCTGCAACTCAGTGACTTGATAAGTTCGACACCGTCAGCAAGTCTGTTAATCAAATCGGTCTCGTAGCGGTTGAGTGGTTCAAAAATCAGATTGACGCCGCAGGCAGCTGCCTTCGCACCTACCTCATCCAGACCTTCAGCCAACCAGGCCAAGGCCTGTTCCCGCTCAACAGTTTCTTCCAAACAGCCCTGCATCGAGCCGATAATTGCCGGTGCCCCAAAACGAGCTCCAAACCCAATCATAGCACTGATAAAATCGCGCGCCCTCCGGCGAATTTCCTTATCCGCGCTGACTAGATGCAACCCGTGCAAGACTCTGCCCGCGCCGGTACCTACTGCCGCGAGCTTTATATTATGCTCATCAAGTAGCCTTGCCAGAGCATCCGGATTCACTGCATCGGCCGAGGCAGTGAACAACTCCACAGCATCGAAACCTGCCGACTTGGCCTTGGGAATGCTGATTTCCAGCTCGTCCCAATAAATCCAGGGACCACCGGATAGCGACCGAACAAGTGAAATTGTCACGCATGATTTGATCATAAAAGCCATCAGGTTATCTGGTTATCGGGCGGTGGCCATCAGGTTATCAGGACATCAGGCCGAACCCTGCTGATGCCCTGGTCTGCTGATAACCTGCATCCTGGTTTACTGATACCCTGATTTCCTTACTCCATACTCACCATAATCTTGGTCACATCCAATGGGTTCTTATTCCAGTCCGCCAAAGCTCTCCCCGCTTCTTCCAGCGACACAACTTTCGTGACAACATCGTCCACCGCAAAGTCGCCCATCCCTGGGCCCAAGGTCTCCAGCACTTCAATCACGCGGGGGAAGTCACCAAGACAATTTCGCGACCCAAGAATATCCAGCTCTTTCTGAACGAACAGCTTAGTCTCATATTCGACAGGAGACCTGGCGTAACCTATATACACAACTCTGCCGGTAAAGACCACTTCCTCAACTGCTGCTCGAAAAGTCTCCGGCAGACCAACCGCCTCGATGACCACATCAGGTCCGTCTCCACTTGTCAATTCATGCAAAGCTTCGTGCAGGTCGGCTTTAGCTGAATTGATGATATGATTAGCTCCGCCTTTCTGGGCGATTTGCAGCTTTCTGTCGTCTATATCCACCGCGATAACCTCAGCACCGCGTGCTGAAGAGCCCAAAACTGCTCCCAGTCCCACAATTCCGCAGCCCAGCACCGCTACCTTGTCGGCTGAACAAACTCGGCCGCGCTCCACCGCATGAAATCCCACCGTCAACGGCTCCACAAGTGCAAGCTCCTTGAGGCTAAGCTTCTCGGACTGATAAATGTCACCCCAGGGTGCCGTGATGTACTGCGTCATAGCGCCAGGCCGACGCACGCCCATCGTCCGATTGTCCCTGCAGGCATTAGGGCGGCCACGCTTACAGGGAACACAGTGACCGCAACTTTGGTAAGGCGAGACCGTAACGTTCATACCCCGACGGAACTTATCAGGGACTTTGCTGCCTACATCTTCGATTGTAGCGCCGATTTCATGGCCGAGGATAATCGGGTAATGCTGCAGTGGAAATGTACCTCGGTATGCATTCAAGTCGCCGCCGCAGAAACCAACCATCCTCACGCGAAGCAGCACCTCATCTTCAGCGGGTCTCGGAGCATCAATCTCACGCAGTTCTGTTTTGCCCGGCTCGACGATGTACAAGGCCTTCATAATGAACCTTTCGCAGAATTTACATGTTGTTCTCAGGCCTTCCTTCGAACCACATCTTGTTTTTTACGGGCGCAACCAGCTCCTCGATTTTGGCTATTAGTTCAGGCTCGTTTTTGAAATCCAGAACCTTCACATTTTGCTGAACGTGGCGAAGCTTTGACATTCCCACGACAGTCATAGCCACATAGGGATGGTCCAGGGCAAAACGCATCGCAACATCCGCAACATTGACACCATACTCACGACACAAGGCTGCAATCTTCGACCCCGCCTCCAATACTTCCTTCGGAGAGCGATGCCATTCCGGAGGGCCTTTCTCCGTCAACAGCCGCTGATGCAGAGGCGAAGCGTTGATAAGCCCGATACCCTTCTCTCGCGCGAAAGGAGTGAGCACCTCGTCCATTTCATCTTCCACTAAGTCATAGTGGGCCCAGGACAGAATTGTGTCCACCTCGACCCGGCTTGCGACATGATGGAGGTATCTGACCGGCAGTCCTGTAATTCCAACAAACCGCGCCTTACCTGACGCCTGAACCTTCCTCGCAGCCGGTATGGTCTCATTGATTACCTGTTCCTTATCGCCGAACTCGATGTCGTGGACCTGATAGACGTCCACATAATCCGTCTGAAGCCGCTCCAGCGATTCATCGATACTTTCCAAAACCCGTTTTGCCGAAAAATCAAACTCCTCGATATCGTACCGGCAACATTTAGTCGCCAGGAATATCTTGTCTCGCTTTCCTTTAAGCGCCTTGCCCAGCCGTTTCTCGGCCAGCGTGACTCCGTACATAGGCGCCACGTCGAAGTAGTTGATACCGTGCTCAATTGCGTAGCGAACAGCCCGAATGCCCTCGGCCTCATCCGTTTCTCCGAATACGTTGCCCAGCGGTGAAACGCCGTAGCCGATAATCGACACCTTCATCCCCGTCTTGCCAAGCGTTCGGTATTCCATTTTTCCTCCGCTCACAACTCAATGGTTTCCCACCGCTGCTTTCTCGCCGACGACAGCACTTTTTCACAGACGATTTGCGTCGCCAGTGCGTCCCTGAAATCCGGACAAATCTTCTCACCTTTCTCGATTCCCGAAATGAAATCGGCCAGCAGATGGATATGAGTGTGTTCGTACCCAATCCCGCATCCCGGCACCCACCAGTGTTTCATATATGGATGGTCCGAGTCCCAGACCTGAATATTGCGCCAGCCGCGAAGACGACCGTCGTCGCCGTGGTCGAAAAAGCCAAGTTCGTGCAGGTTCTCCAGGTCAAAAGCAACGGAACCCTTTTCGCCGTTTATCTCGAAAGTGTGCTGGTTCTTCCTGCCCCGGGCGTAGCGCGTGGACTCAAATGTCGCCAGCGAACCATTCTCGAAGCGGGCCAGAAAAGCGCACGCATCGTCAATCGTCACCGGCTTTACCGTCTTTGGGTCATCCTGCATCTTTCTTTCCTTAATAAAGGTCTCGGTCATCGCGCAGACTGAGGAGATTTTACCGTTCAGCCACATAGCCAAATCGATTGAGTGCGCCAATAGGTCACCGGTGACACCACTGCCCGACACCCTCGCATCAAGCCGCCAGAGTGCATCGCCGCCCTGAGGAACTTTCGGGCTGATGGTCCAGTCCTGCAGATACTTGGCTCGGTAGTGAAAAACACGGCCGATGCGTCCCTCATCGACAATAATCTTGGCCAGGGCCACTGCGGGAACACCGCGATAATTGAACCAGACTATATTTGGCTTGCCGGTTTTTTCAATGGCCTCGGTCATCTTCCGAGCCTCATCGACATTCATCGCCAGTGGTTTCTCGCACGCAATAATCTTGCCGGCCTCAACAGCCGCCATCGCAATTTCATAGTGAAGATTATTGGGCACACAGATATCGACCACGTCAACGTCGTCTCGCTCGACCAGCTTTCGCCAATCGGTCTCGCAACTCTCCCAGCCCCAGTTGGCCGCGAATGCCTTGACCTTCTTCTCATTGTTATCGCATATAACCTTCAGGACCGGCTCATGTTCCAAATCAAAGAACTGGCCCACCTTCCGATACGCGTTCGAATGCACCCGCCCCATAAAGCCGCATCCAATTACGCCGACATTTAGTTTCTTCTTCATTATGTCATCTCCTTAACCAGATTCTTGAGAAACGTAACGCCATCTTTGGCTGCTGTTTCCGTCTCCGCACAGAAACAATAGTCGGCACACCACCACTTCATACCGCCAACCAATGATTTAATCGGAGACAATGCAGCCTTGAAATCGATATGTCCCTCACCAAAAGGCGTGTGTGTGCTGGTCTCGTCGTCATGAAGCGTCCCGTCGGAGTCAATCAGATGCAGGTGCCCAATTGCGTCACCCAGAAACTTAGCATATTCGGCCACCCCACCAGGCAACGTCTCTTTCTCGCCGGTCTGACGCGCACCGACCACTGCTCCCATATATGCGTGACTGGTGTCGAACAGAAGTTTGAAGTTGTCACTGCCTACTGCTTCGGCTATTCGTTTGACTTCACTCGGTTTGCTCAGCCAAAAGCCCGGCTCGAATTCCCAGACAACCAGCACGCCAGCCTTCGCGGCTTCTTCCGCCGCTGCCCGCCAGTTCTTTGCCAACCGCGCGAAACGCTTCTCATATTCATCCTTAGGCAGCTCGTCCGGCGGGCTGACCGTGTCCACGCGCATAGTCTCGACGCCAAACTGTTCACAAACGAACAGACATTTTCGCACCGTCTTGAGATAGTCTCCCGTCTCAACCAGTGCCGGCGGGACTTCTGTCAAATCAGGTGCATGACCGGAAATTCCCAGCCCAAGCCCTTCAATCTTCTTTTTGAGCTCAGCACACTTGGACGGTGTGTCGTAATCGTCGTGATGAGGATGCGGGCGAAATCCATTCAATTCTATCCCGTCATATCCGGCATCCGCCGCGTACTTTATAACTTTGTCAAACGGCCATGGGTCCTTTGCAAACGGGCCAAAAGAAAAGGCCCAGCTTCCTATCGATATTTGCGGCGTGTTCATTTTGTTATTCTCCTTTCTTTTCTGTAAAATGGCTTCATAAACGCCGTAGTAAAATCGCGGCCGGTGGTGGCCAAAATAGCTTCGTTGCGACCCTATTTACCCCCGCCTGTGGGGGGTGTCAATCATTTTCTGCTCAAACTTGGAGTCCGGACCACTATTTAAGGTTGTTTTGTTGGACTCAATCTATATAATCTTGGAAAGGCTTATTTCTCTGGAAGGCAATATGTTTTTGAGCAAGGTAAACGTATTCGCAAGCTCGTTCACGGCGAATTCCTGATTGAAAGGGACAGGTATGAAACTCAACCGAAAGTTGAAAATGGGAATGGTCGGCGGGGGGCCGGGGGCATTTATCGGTGAGGTGCACCGCAAGGCGGCCCGTATGGATGGAGGTATCGAGCTGGTCGCGGGAGCGTTCGACATCAACCCGCGCAAATCCAAGCAAATGGGCCGAGAGCTTTGCGTCAATCCCAGACGCGCCTACCGTAACTACACGGAAATGATTGAGCGAGAGCTTAAGCTGCCGCAGGGCGAAAGAATAGACTTCGTCTCAATCACCGTACCGAATAACTGGCATTTTCCAATCGCAAGGGATTTTCTAAAAGCAGGTTTCAATGTGATGTGCGAGAAGCCGATGACATTTAACGTCAAAGAGGCCGGGGCCTTGCATAAAATCGTCAAGCAGTCACGTCTTGTATTTGGACTTATGCACAATTATACAGGTTATCCAATGGTAAAACTCGCACGTGATATGGCCCGCCAGGGTGACTTGGGCAAGATTCGCAAGATTGTCGTCCAATACCCGCAGGGCTGGCTCTCGACATTGCTGGAAAAAACAGGCCAGCAGCAGGCCGCCTGGCGCACAGACCCAAGGCAAAGCGGCGGCTCCGGTTGTATGGGTGACATCGGCACACACGCCGAGAATCTGGCTGAGTATATCACCGGGTTGAAGATAAGAGAAATCTGTGCCGACCTGACGATATTTGTCAAGGGCCGAAAACTCGATGACGATGGCAACTGCCTCCTGCGATTTAACAACGGCGCCAGGGGAGTCCTGCACGCAAGTCAGATTTCAATCGGCGAAGAAAATAATCTTGCCATCTGGATTTACGGCGACCAGAGAAGCCTCGAATGGCATCAGGAGCATCCAAACTATTTGTACGTTAAGGAACCCAACGGGCCTGTGCAGGTCTGGCGCCGCGGGAACGACTACGTGGCAGACAGAAGCCCGGCCGCAGGCAGAGCGACGCGTCTTCCCTTCGGCCATCCTGAAGCTTTTATTGAGGCCTTCGCAAATATCTACTGCAACTTCGCTGACACCGTCCGTGCAAGGATGACCAGGACAAAGCCTGACCCTCTGGCACTGGATTTTCCCACCGTTGGCGATGGCCTGAGAGGTATGCTCTTTATTGATACACTTCTGGCCAGCAACAAAAGCAAGCAGAAATGGACTAAAATGAAAACCTAAAAAAATAACTCAGGAGGACTAAAAAATGAGCAGACCTGTAACACTTTTCACAGGACAGTGGGCGGATTTACCGCTGGAAAAATTGGCGCAGAAAGCGGCAGGCTGGGGATATGACGGCCTTGAATTGGCCTGCTGGGGCGACCATATGGATGTTAACAAGGCCGTTGCAGACAAGGCCTACTGCAAAAACCAGCGGGCAATTCTTGAAAAGAATAAGCTTCAGGTTTTCGCTATCAGCAATCACCTGGCCGGCCAGTTGGTTTGCGACTTGAACAACGACAGCCGAAGTGATGCCTTTGCCCCGCCTGATTGCGCAGGCAATGCCGAAAAGAAACGACAATGGGCAGTCGAAGCTATGAAGAATACCGCAAGGGCCGCCAAAAACCTCGGCGTCAAGGTCGTCAATGGCTTCACCGGCTCGTCAATCTGGCACTTCTTATATAGTTTTCCGCCCGTAACGAATGAGATGATTGAAGAAGGCTTTGCGCATTTCGCAAAAATGTGGAATCCGATATTGGATGTCTTCGATGAATGCGGCGTCAAGTTCGCCCTCGAAGTCCATCCGACAGAAATTGCCTTTGATATAATCACCGCCAAGCGTGCGCTGGAAGCAGTGAATAACCGCGAGACCTTCGGCTTCAACTTTGACCCAAGTCACCTGCACTGGCAGATGGTTGACCCCGTTTGTTTCCTTAATGAGTTTTCAGACCGTATTTACCACGTACATATGAAGGACGCTACACTGCAGCTTAACGGCCGAACAGGCATCCTGGCCAGTCATTTGAATTTCGGCCACCCGGACCGCGGCTGGGACTTCCGCTCGCTTGGTCGCGGCGATATAGACTTCGAAGAGATTATTAGAACCTTAAACCGAATTGGTTACACCGGCCCGTTATCGGTAGAATGGGAGGACAGCGGTATGGACCGCGAACACGGTGCGCAGGAGGCCTGCGAGTTCGTCAAGGGAATAGATTTCAAGCCTTCGCAGGTTGCCTTTGATGCCGCATTTGAAAAATAGATTAACTTTACAGGATAGTTGCTGATGGTTGATAAGAATAGCATTGGCCGACGCCAGTTTCTAAAAAGAGCAGCAGGCTTCGCCGCAAGTGCGCTGGCCTTTCCTTATATTGTTCCTTCATCAGCACTGGGTAAGGCCGGCACTATTGCTCCAAGTAATAGAATAGTTATGGGCGCTATAGGCATAGGCTGGCAGGGCGGGAACAACATGCGGGGCTTCCTCGCCAAAGATGAAGTCCAGTTTGTGGCTGTTTGCGACGTGGACAGAAACCATCTCGACAAAGCCAGGAAAACTGTGGACGAAAAGTACCGCAACAATGACTGCGCAGCGTACCGTAACTTCCGGGAGCTCCTTGCCCGCAGCGACTTGGATGCTGTTTGTATTGCTCTGCCGGACCATTGGCATGCCATCCCTGTCATCGCCGCCGCGCGAGCCGGAATAGATATTCATGGCGAAAAACCGCTTTCACACACCTTGGCCCAAGGCCGCGCGATGTGTGAGGCGGTCAGCCGGTACGGCCGGATATGGCAGACTGGAAGCTGGCAGCGCTCGGTTGCCAATTTCCATCATGCCTGCGAATTGGTCCGCAATGGGCGAATTGGCAAGGTTTATAAAGTTGAGGTCGGCTTGGGGAGCGGACATAGCGATTATTCCAAGAACAAGGACCAGCAAACACCCGGGCCGCCGCCCGAAAACTTGGACTATGACTTCTGGCTTGGCCCGGCACCTCTGGCTCCATACTGCCCCGCGCGCGTACACAAGAACTGGCGCTGGCACCTTGATTATGGCGGAGGCAGGGTTATGGACTGGGTCGGCCATCACGTTGACATCGCCCATTGGGGCCTGGGGTTGGACTACACCGGGCCGGTCGAGGTTGAGGGCTGGGGCAATTATCCCAAAGAAGGACTGTGGAACGCCCCCACCGAATACGAGTTCACCTGTAAGTACGCCCCCCTGCTTTCTTGCGAAAGCAAGAAGGGGGGCTTAGAAATGGTCGTCGCCAGTAGTTTCGCGGGCGGCACCAAGTGGTACGGTGACCAGGGTTGGGTCTATGTCAACCGTGGCAGGTTGGATGCGAATCCGAAAAGTGTTCTAAAAGAAGTCATTGGCCCCGATGAGATCCAGCTTTATAAGAGCAGGGACCATCTGCAGAACTTCCTGGACTGTGTTAAGAGCCGTCAACTGACCATCACGCCCTGTGAGGTCGCTCATCGGTCAGCCAGCGTCGGGCATCTCGGCCAGATTGCAATGGCGCTGGGACGTAAGATACGCTTTGACCCTGATAAGGAGCACATCCTCCGCGACTCAACCGCAGCCAGAATGCTCCGTAACCCGATGCGCAGCCCCTGGCACTTGTAACGGAACAAGAAAGCAAAAAGAATACCTGTAACAGAATAACGAACCGGAAAATCGAGAAAGGAAAAATTATGAATCGCTGGGCAAAAGTCTTAATTGCTTTGTTAGTTGTCGTTTTGTGCTTTGGTCTGGTGGGGTGTGTATCACCAACACCGACGGACAGAGCGTCTTTGAAAGCACTTATTGTCAACGGTCAAAACAATCACGATTGGAAAACAAGCAGCCCGATTTTGAAGCAAACATTGGAGCAAACGGGCCTATTCAAAGTTGATATGGCCACAAGCCCGCCAAAAGGCGGTGACATGACAACCTTCAAGCCCAGCTTCGCAGCTTATGACGTAGTGGTACTCGACTATACGGGAGACCCCTGGCCTCAAGACACAAAAACGGCATTTCTTGAATATGTCAAATCCGGTGGCGGTGTTGTCGTCTATCATGCCGCAAGCAATGCCTTCCCTGACTGGAAGGAGTTTAACGAAATAATCGGTCTGGGCGGCTGGGGCGGCCGAAACGAAAAGTCCGGCCCGTATGTTTACTGGGAGGACGGCAAAGTCGTCCGCGATATGAGCCCGGGCAGGGGCGGAGAGCACGGATCACAGCACGCCTTTCAGGTTATAAACCGAAACAGAAAACATCCGATTACAAAAGGCTTGCCTGCCAAGTGGATGCACGCCAAGGATGAGCTTTACGCCAGGCTTCGTGGTCCGGCCAGGAATTTGACCGTTTTGGCAACAGCATATTCAAACCCTGAGCAGCGGGGCACGGGTAGACACGAACCGATTTTGTTTACTGTCACTTACGGCAGGGGCAGAACCTTTCATACAGTCCTCGGTCACGTGGGAGGCGGCAGCACCTCGTTGCCCCCAATGGAGTGTGTCGGCTTTATCGTAACATTCCAGCGAGGCGCTGAATGGGCCGCGACAGGGAAAGTGACGCAGAAGGTTCCCGCAGAATTCCCAACCGCAAGTCAGGCGCGCAGGTGGAAGGGTTACAAGCCCCCATCATTGGATGAGGTCCTCGCGAAGATTGCAACCTATGATTATGGCCAAAGTCGTGAACCCCTTACCGAGCTAACCGATATTGTGCGCAACGCATACGAAACACCGGAGCAATTGAAACAAATCGAGAAACGCCTGCTGGGGGTACTGCAGTCGGATGCAACCCC
>Ga0114918_10003902_pt1 | contig 13043 bp, 13 predicted proteins | sample LantaG_FD_87015 | JGI IMG/M metagenome (GOLD analysis project Ga0114918, IMG submission 87015) | Deep subsurface microbial communities from Baltic Sea to uncover new lineages of life (NeLLi) - Landsort_02402 metaG | ecosystem: Environmental > Aquatic > Marine > Oceanic > Sediment | place...
ACTATATTCATTTAATGCTTCTTTATCAGTAGAACGTAGTTTAATATCCTTTAAATAATCTATTGTAGGTTCTTTATCTGGTATAGATCTTTCACCGTATTCTTCATTTAAATTAAATTTTTTAAGTTTCATTTTATAAATACTTTTTTTAAAGTGATGCTGCTTTTAATAGGTTCCATATTTATTCTTTATTTTTTAAAAATGGTTGTATCTTTTTAACTGTTTCATAATCTTCTTTATCTAATGCTTTATTTAATTGATAATTAAGTTCAGCTTGACCCATATTTTTATAATTAATTTCTTTTGGTTCTTCTTCTTTAGGTGGTGTTAATGGTTCATCTGAAGCTTGTAGACCACCTACTAAATTAGGTTCATCCATTGACCCTGATGTGTCTAATGGAATTTCAAGTTTTTCTTCTGGTTCAGTAATATCATCAATTGCATTTTTAACAATTTTACTTTTTTCAATTAAGTCATCAGCTAAATCTTCATCATCACTTAAAACAGCATATATTAATTCAAGGAATTTATCTGTTGGTAATTCAACTAAATACCCATAAATAAATTCTCTTATATTAGGATTTTCTAATATATTAATTTTTGTTTTTCTTTCGATATAATTAGTGAAAAAATTTCTAATATCAGCAGCAATAAAAGGTCCAAATTTAATATCTTCTTTTTCATCTTTTAATGTGTCTGTTTCAGCCATTACTTTTCTTGCCATTTCAGCATTTTCCGGAATTGCATTTGCCATTATTAATTCATAAATACCTTTCACTGTTTCGTGAATCAACATAGGTAAATCTAATGCCCTTACTTTAATAACAGGTGATTGATTTCCTTCTTCATCTTCTTCCCATTCTACTTCTTCGGCATTAGCCATATCCGGGTTTTGTTGCATCATTTGTTCAAGGTCAGCAGCATCCATCCAATCGAATTTTCTATTTATAGTTAATAATGTTTTATACAAATCTATTAAACGATCATCTACTTCATCAATTTTATCTTTTTCGGTATGCATCATAGAATGAACATTCTGTGCTTCACCTTGCATTAAATTATTAAGAATTTTTCTTTTATCTACTTCAGTGACATCAACTGGAAATACATCAGGAACTTCAATTTCAGTTTCAGGTATTTCTGGTTGATCATCTTCCTGATTTTCATCTTGATCATCATCCATCATCTTTTGTGTCATTTCACGTTTTTCTGGGTCATCTGGTTTAACAATTTTAATATCTAATTTTACATCATCTAAAATACTACCATAATGATTTAAAATGATTTCTTTACCGATTTCAGTTAATTCACCTTCTTTACCATCTTGTATACGCATAATATTTTGCATTGCACCCATCATTTCACGCATTTCTTGTGGATTCGGTCCATTATAACCAAATTGTTCTCTACCTTTTTGTTCTACACCTTGGATGTAATCAGAAGGAATACCTGTATTGTCTTTAATATCAGCTTCAAATAACTGATTGTATCTTTTTAATGCCATCTTATTTTGAATATTTTTTATTTAGAAAATCTTTCATTTCTTTATTAGCTACCATCATTAATTTCTTAACTACTTCTTCTTCACTAGCTTTTGGTCTAGGATTTACAGATGGTTTATCTCTTCTAAGTGATGATTTTCTTCTAGTAGGTGTTTCACCTGGTTTAACACTTGGTTTAATAGTTGGTTCTGCTACTTCACCTTCGTTGATAAATTCGTTATATTGTTTAAGAATTTTTCCCATTACGATATTATTTGTTTTTATTTATATATTAAATTAATGATATGTATTTTTAATATATAATAGAAAATTAATTCGTTTCAAAATGTCAAAAAATAAAAAGGTTGATAAGGTTCTAAGTGAACAATTATTAAGAGCAAGCACTAAAAAACAAATGGCTAACTTATTTAAAGAAATTAATAAATCTGGTGGTGATATTGGTATGCAAGTCCGTAAAGGTGAAAAAACTAAAGAAGATAAAATGCCAAATTCTATTTATATGGATAATCCATTTGGAAGTTCAAGAAAAATAGAAACATATGAAGATTTTTCTACACAACAAAGAAAAACATATGAAAGTAATATTACAACTTTTGAAAAATTTGACACAGATGAAGTTGAACAAATAGACGAATCAACTGATCAACCAATAAAAATAGAATTAAAAAATGTTAGATACCACCAAGGACATGATGGTGATGGTTTAAATGCAGATTTATTTATAAATGGTATAAAATGTTTACATATTTATGATGATGCACGTGGTGGTGAATTTCAATATACACCATATACACATAACGCAAAAGACCCTGAAAAAATTAAAACACTAATTAATTTATTTGATGAATATGTAGAATCATTACCAGAAGAAACAATTACTGATTTTGGTGACAAACCTTTCCAACTTAAACCTGATAGGGATACAGTTATAGGAAAATTAGAAGAAGAATGGGCAAAAGCTAAAAACGAAAGAAAATTTAACAAACAAATGGAAACACGTATTCTATTTGGTATTCCAGGTGAAGATTCATATAGATATTTTGATATTAAAAGACCATTAAAATCTATACCAAAAGAAACATTACAAAAATTTATTATAGATAAAGTAAAACCTAAACTTGTAAATGGTATAGAAATACTTAATACAAATTTAGAAGAATTAGGTATAAGTTTAACAGAATCAATTGATACTGGAATTAATGAAAGAATCGCAACTAAACTTGAAGATTTTTATATGTGGAAAGATAGAAAAATCATTGATTTAAATGATGATAGTTGGGTTAAAGGTACTAAAGAAGATTTTTTAAGACCTATGTTCAAAAACTTACCTGATCATAAAGATAGATTCCCTTATGATATTTTAAGAAGTGGTAAATTCCTTGAAACAAAAGATGGTAAAATCGTAGGGCAAATTGACACATTAAAGGGTAAAGTTATTGTTTTAGATATTATAAACGATGAAAATAAACACGAATATAAAGAATTTAATTTAGTAAAATTAGTTGATAAAATTAAAGATAAAGAATTAAAAGTAACATCTAATACTAAATCAAAGAAAGTAAAAATTGATACACCTTGGGGTACTAAATTTGATATTAAAGAAAATGAATAATATAAAAAGTTTTGATGAATTTTTAAACGAATCGGTTCAAAATGAAGGTGTATACACTTTATATTATCATAATCCATTATTTATAAGAGATGGTGAAAATAACGAAGAAGTATATGATTTATTAGATTTTAGTAATTTAGCTTCATCAATAATGGGTGAACTTATAAGTGATTTTAATGAATCTGAATTAGAACAATATTATTCCAAATCATTTAAAGATAATATAATTTCTATTCGTGCTATAAATTATGATATTCCAGGGAATTATTTTACAATAGAAGTTAAAGTTAATTGTGAACCAACTGAAGAAATGATTGAAGAAATAAGAAGTTTTATTGAAGGACAATGTTCAGATGGTTGGGGTGAAGGTTTTGAACAAACACAGATAATGAATCGTTTTTATATTAGTACGTGGAAACAAAATAATGAAAATACAGTTTATATAAAAACAGAAAAGGTAGATTAAGTCTACCTTTTTTCATATTCAATAATTTTCTTTTCATCTTGGGGTATAATATCTACTATATCGATAACTATTTTATCAGATAAAATTAATATTTTTTCTATCAATTCATCTTTATGTTTTTTCCAATCTTTTTTATTAAAATATATTACATCTACATCGACATAAATTGGTTCAATTATTTCAAACATTTGATAATATATTTCCCAAATTAATTTTTGAAGAATATCATTAACTGATTTTTTCTTAATATAATATATTAAGTCTATCCAATTAATAATAATATCATTTTTAAATTCTTTTATATGATCTAAAATATATGATAAAATATAAAATAACTTATCTTCAAAATCAGATGTAGAAATTAAATTAGATTTCCAAATATTAGATATACATTGTGGATATAGAAAATCAATATTTAATCTTATTGCATCATTAATTTTCTGTAATTTATATTTAGAATTTATGTATATAACAGAATGAGAATGTGATTTATTATGTTTAATCACATTCTCAACTATTTTTATATTATGAAAATTTTGTCTGTATTGAAGAATAGTATAATTATTAAATTCTATTTCTCTTAATAAAAGATTTGTTATTTTAACCCATTCGTTCTTATCTAAAACTTCACTATTGCTTCTATCAAATATATTTTTTATTTCTGATATCATAATATGGTTTTTTAAGATTTACCTAAATCTTCATCAGTAACAGGATGAACTGTTACATTTTCTACATTACCACCATGTTGTTTTAAATGTTCTTCTTGCATAAGTTGAACTTGCTTTTGATATTCAGGGTCTTTAACCTTCATAACTTCATCAATTGAATTACCCCAAATTTCTCTATCAGACTTAATTCTTTCAATGATAATATTATAAGCATTGAATAACTTATTTATTTTAGCAATTTGAAATAAGATGCTTTGGAAATGTGTAAAATCATGTGTTCTACCTGTAACCTTATGTTCTTTAATAAGATGATGTAAAATCAATAATGTTTTTATTGGAACATGAAATGTATATTGGTCTGCATTTTTATCTTCTTCCATTTTATCTTGAACATTTTTCCAAAAATTATTATACATTTCAGCAAAATTAAAAATTTCATCACCATTATATGCTAATTCTTTTGTTAAAACTTTATTTAACCATTTTGCTTCAAGTTTACTTAATGTGAATACAAATTCCATTTCATTAATGAATTGAATATAAGCATTTAATAAGTAATTTGATATTGCATACACTTTATCAACATCTTGTAATTCCATATCTTGAACATCTTTAGAATTCGGATTGAATTTACGAATGTAATCTTCAACTGTCTTTCTTTTAGCATTTAGTTCATCTATATACGTGTCTACAATTATTTCTTTTGCTTGTTCAACTACAGATTCAGCTTCTTCATTTTTGAAATTTTCATTTTTCTTTGCTATTTTTACTAAAGCAGAATAGTATTCACTTACATTGAATTCACCTTGTTCTTCAAAATTTAAGGTTTCTAATTCTTTTGCTTTATCCAAAACACTTTGGAATTTTTTATCTTCTGACATATTAATTTATCTTATTTTTTTTTATTTTATATATTTGGACGAATGGGTTCAACGGTGATTAATCTTCTAATTTATTTTCTGCTAATAATCTTTGAACTTCATTTGCTCTTTCAACACTTTCATATGTAAATTTCTTTACTATACCTGCTGATGTTTTCAATGATGGTTGAACTAATTTAATAGTGCCTTTTTCAAGATTTGGAACAATCTTGTCAATTTCTTGTTCAAAAAGGACTTTTCTTATATCATCATCCATTTTATAAAAATAATCTTCATTTACTGTAACTAAAACTTCTGATTTTAGTGTTACTGCATAATTATCAGATATTTTCTTTACTGTAATTAATTGTTTTTGTTTTGTGTTAGCTTGAAATAGAAAAGGAATATCTATTGCAAATGCAAATGCTCTTTCGATGTCTTTGAAATAATCAACTATTTCTTCATCTAATTCATAATACTGTTCTGTCTTTAACATGTTTTTACTAATTGTTTTTTTAGTTTGCTGTTCTATTAACAACAAATAATCTTGATATGAGATATAGACCAAAAACTGATAATAGTCCAATAATTAATGAAATATATACAGGTTTAATTAAAAAAGCCATACCCATAGATACCAATGCTAATAATATCCATATAGTAATATTAGTTATTTTAGCAGTATCAAAATGTTTGAATCTAAAAGCTACCCCAATTTGTTTTGGGTTTAATGGTTCAATTTCCATTAATCCTACAAATTGATGAATTTTTAAATCTAATAAAGTTTCTTCAATTTTAGCTCTATCTTTTTCGAGTAATTTATCTATATAAGTGACACCATATAGATTTATTTCTTCTAAATCCTTTTCGGTTAAATTGTATGTTTTATATAATCTATTAACCCAATCTATTCTTATTCCGTGTTCTTTAAGGAATAAGAATTTGTTTCTTCTTATAGTATTCCTATAAAAGAGAAACCATCTTAATTTTTTAAACATTGAAAATGTGATTCTTTTTGTATAATTATATACAATAAAATAAATAGAGTTTGTTTTTTTATAAAAAAAATTATCCGAATGGTGATCTAACCCTATCTTTCTTACCCGCATCTTCACCTTGACTATCTTTAACCATAAGTTCTAAGACTTCATCGAATTTTTCTATTACAGTATCAAATTTTTCGGATAATACCTTTTCACCAGGTGAAAGATCTAATGCTTTTTTAATATCAAATGTTTGTACTTTTTCTTGTCTTTGTCTAATACCAGGGAATCCAATACCACCACCACTAGTTGCTTTAGTAACTTCCCCTAATTTGTCTTTATTATCAGCTAATACACCAATAATACTTGCTAATTGGTTTTTATCAACTGCTGATAATATTGTTACACTACCAGTGAATTTATTTAATTTATCTATACCAGATCTTTTTAATGAATTAAAACTACGTGATAATTCCTTAACAGCTTTAGCAAAATTTTTAATACCATCTATTTGCGATTTATTAATAGATAACGAACGCATAAGATATCTTATGTTATATAAACTTTTTTTATCAATTGATCCAAGAAGTCCTAATCTTTTATGAATTTTAATAATATCTCTTATATCTAAGGATGCTAAAGTAGCTAATGCTAATTTAAAATCTACCATATCCATAAAATTAAAGTTTTTACTATTTTTAGTTATTGTTATCATAACATCTATAGCACTACCTACACCATCACCCCATTCTTTACTTGGCCCACCTGTCCATCCTTTACTTGACCTAAGAATTCCAGAAACAGCTACCATATCCCACGCTATATCTCTAATAAAATCAGATATAATACTTTGTTTTCCTTTTTTCTTAGACTTTTTAAGGTCTTTCATTAACATTTTGGCTTTAGGTGATGAATTTAATGCTGAAAATAAATCAATAAATGGTTTTAATGATGAACCTACACCTTCACCCCATGCTTTACTTGGTCCTTCTTCCCATTTACCTCGGGATAATACTTCAGTAGCAGCTACCATACCCCAAGCTACACTTTTAATAAAATTAGGAAAATCTTTTGGACCAAATTTATTATCACTAAAAAAGTTTAATCCTTTACCACCTTCCATAGAAACTTCTAATGCATGTGTAAATGCACCTAAAGATGCACCAACACCTTTCCCCCAATCAGGGGTTGGACCAGCACCCCACTTTCCAGTTGAAAGCACTTCAGCAGCAGCTACCATACCATATGAAACATTTCTAATAAAATCTACGAATTGATCACCACCTGATTTTTTTTCCTTACCAAATAGTCTACCAATCATACCTGTAAGACCACTTGTTCCAGTAGCTTTACCAGATACTAACAATGCATTTGAAAACGCACCTAATGATAATGCTACACCTTCTGCCCATGCTTTAGTTGGTCCACCTGTATATTTTCCACCAGCTAATATAAATGATGATTCTTTTATTGCACTTGCAATTTTTAACATCATTCCTGTACCTCTATCTAATATCTTTTTACCAAATGGAATTACACCCAATAATAACATACCTACGCCAAATGTAGTAATTAATAATGCTGTTCCTATTGCCCAAAATAAAGGTGGTCCGGATTTATATTTTCCTTTTGATAATATATGTGAAACTGCTGTTATTGCAGCCGCTACTATCACAACCATACCTGCACCCGCTAATACCGCTAATGCACCAACACCTGACATTGCTATTAAACCAAGTAAAACAATGGCAGGGGTAAATAATATAATTGCTAATCCAGTACCTAATGACCATTTTAATGATGGATATTTATCATAATTACCAACAGATAGAATCCAACTAGATAACATAATTGCTGTTGCTGCTACTACTACACCAAGTCCACCAATTAACATTGCTTGTAATCCAACTTTCGATAATATCCTCATTGTTGGTGTCATAAAAAGAACAGCAAGTCCAATTGCAGCAGAAGTAATAATTAATGCTATTGGATCATCTATAGGTTTAACAAATTGTAATATTAAACTAGATAAAACGATACCTAATGCAATAACAGGTAATATTAATGGTAATAATAAAATGGATACTATATCTTTTGGTTTAAGTTTCATTTTACCAACAGCTCTTAATAATAAAAATGCTGCGATACCCATTGCACCTGCAACAACAATTATACTAAATGCTGTAAAAATATCTATACTTGGCATCATCTTTAATATGAATCCAGATGCTACAATAGCACCTGACATTATTATAATTCATAATGCAACCATTCCTGCTTTTTTAGCATCTAACCCCTTTATACTAGCCACAGCTTCGAATGCTTTAGCTATTGCATAAATTCCTAAACTTAATGCAATCACAGAAAGAAAATCAACTTTACCTATAATTTTAAATGCCATACCAATAGCTAATACACCACCAGCGATTAAAGAAATAACACCAATACCATCAACAATTTTATTTTTATTTTCAGTATCAGATACTTTACCAAATAAACCAGATTCTTTTGCTTTTCTTGTAGCTTTAACTTCTTCTAAAATCTTTTGTGTCCTATTGTCAATCTTATCTGTCTTTTTAATTAAAGATTTAATATCATCTGCAATATCAGACATTTTTGGACCATCCATAGAAGATAGCATTTGATTAATAGCATCACCACCTTTATCGGCTTGTTGCTGTAATAATTCTACTATCCCTTCTAGAGCATCTGTAAAATTCTGTAAGTTGTCTATAAATGCTTTATCAATATTTGATGGCATATTTTATAAAAATGTAATTTTATTCACCTTTTATAGATATTAATTTATCTTTTAAGGTTTCTATACTTTCTTCAAATGAAGAAATTTCTTCTTTCAATTTTTCGATTAATTCAGTAATTTCAATTTTCTTTTTTTCTACAATTTCTTGATTATCTTCTGTAAATGTTTCAACTTCTAAATTTTCTAAATTGGTTAATTGTGTATCAAGTTCTTCTTTTTTAGTTTCGATTTTATCTTTTAATTTTGTAATTTCTTCTTCGGATGCTTCTATTTGTGGGATATCTACTTCATCAACCATATTTTGCATAATATCTTCATATCTATCTTCATGGAGTTTTTTAAAAGAACTAAAATCAGTTAAATTTTTCATTTATTTATTTTTGTGTTTTTTAGATTCTGTGGTTGCTAATTCAGGTTTTTGAACTGATTCTGGTGTTCCTTCTGGTGTTTTTTCCTGTCTAATAGGATTCTTTTTAGTAACTGGTTTAGGTTTTTGGATATCAGTTTGAACTTCTTTTGCTTTTTGATCCATTTTTTCAACATCTTCTTTTTGTGTCTTTTCTTCAGGTGTTTCAGTTTTATCTTCAATTGGTTCTTCAATTGATTTCGAATTAGTATTTCCTTTAGGTTTAATGCCTTTTATTTTTCTTACTTTATTGTTAATATTACCTATAAGACCTTTAATAATAGATTTTAATTTTTCGATACTTTCTTTATTTTCACTAGAAACTTCAGTATCATTAAATTTAACATCAGTCATACGATTAAGATATGAACGTATTTTCTTTAATGATTCAAGTTTTTTAGCCATATAATTAACTTTTTCATCATCTGATTTTAATGCTAAATAATCTTTAGATTTTTCCCAATTATTTATTTTTAATTTATTAATTTTAGAATTTAAATATTTACCAACTGTTGTTATTAATTTTGGATCTTTAACATTTTTTAATTTTAAATTTGATATATCTTGTTTATTTTCAAAATCCCTTGCTGTTATTTCACCATCTTTTATACTGAGTATAATAATTTTAATCCTATCACCTTTTGATGTTGTGATTTCATATAAATTACCAACTTCAATATCTGTTCTTTGTGATTGTTTTTCATCTTCATTCGATTTCAAACCATATCTTTTTAAAATATCATTTAAACTTTTTTCAGTTTTTGGTTCTTGATATAAATAATATCCACTTACTTGATTTTCACTTAATCGTTTTCTATTTTTATCAGTTATGTATAATTTATATTGATTTAATTTTGTTCCTTGTAACATTGGATTTATATTAAGTAATTCATATTTATATACATTAATTGTTTTATCATTTTTTAATTTCTTTTGATATGCATTTGTAATTCTTACTTTACCAATCGTATAATATGGGGTTTCACCATCACCACTATCAAGTTTAAATAATGCATAATATTCATCTTTAGTTTTAACTGGATGTGCATCAGATGTCATTGTACTATAAACAACATTAGATTTAGCTTCTTCAGTTTTTTCTTTAACAGCATTAATTAAATTACTTATGTTGATATCAACTTTTTCATGAAGAGGTTTAATATCTTTATTTATTATATAATCATTATAAGACTTAATCATCTTTAATCTTTTATTTTTTTACTTCATATATGGTTTCTATACCACCCATCTTTTTAACTGATGATTCTTTACTAATATCAAATTTTTGATTCGTATCAATACCAAATGCACTATCTGGGTATGTTATTTTCCATGTTCCAAGTGCATATATTTCTAAACTATTAGTATATTCCTTTTTACTTAATGGACTATTTGGTAATTTAACTTCAGCTTTGTCTTTACCTTTCTTTTTAATAGTATAAAAAGTAGTTGCATTATCAAAATTAACACCACCTGTCGATGACGTACTATATAAATATAATAATGATACATCAGTATTATTACCAAACTGTAATGGTTTATCTCTAACAATATAAACTGCTACTATTTTTCCACCATCTCTTACTGGTTTAACTGGTCCAATAATATCACTAAACACACCTATTTTAACAGAATCAGAAAAATCTTTTTTATTTCCATTAGTATATTCTTCTTTAGATTCTATTATTTTATCAAGATCAATTAATCCTAATACCCTATAATATGATAATCCATTAATTTCTTTAACTTTTTGAACAATATAATTATTAGTTACACCATCCATTGTTAATTTAGTACATATATAATCATTATTAACTAACCCTTTACCTAAATTCTTTTGTACATCCGTATTGTCATCCCACAATGGAATAGTATCTAATTGTGACCTTACAACAACTGATTTAACATTTTGACCATCTTTACTTTTAGCATTTTCTTTTTTCAATGTTTCAACATCAGGAATTCCTTTTAAAATTTTTGCAGGATCAACTTGATCAGTATTCATATATTTAGAATACATTGCTTTAACATTTTCAACCATTTTATTCCACGCATTTTGTTGTTTTTCATTACCACCAATTATTCGTTCTGCATCTAATTGGATTTTTGCTATTGCTGGTTTATTTTTAAGAATTTCGGTTGTAACACCTGCTCTTCTTTCATCAGATTCAAATTGCTTATAAAATTCTTCATCATTTAAATCAATTACATCACCTGACTTAGCAATTTCTTGTAATTCATCACCCAATCTATTAGTTTTAATATTTAATTTACCACCTACTTTAGTTGGTGCAATATTTTGTTTTTTTAATTTCTTATCATCAACTACAACTGGTGCTTCAGCTTCATATAAATGTGATTCTTTAGTAGGAACTACTTTTACTTCACCTGTTTTTACTTCACTTGTTTTTACTTCAGGTTTTTTCAATTTACTGTTATAAGTAGCAATAATTTTACCTAAATAATCTGCTAATTTTAATAATTCGTTCATATTAGCTGTAAATACTAATTTTTGAACTCTTACATCATCATAATTAGGAACATTATCTTTACCTTTTTCTAATATACTATTAATATCTTTTATACCTTCATTAAGAATTTTAACACCACTTAATAAACTTGCTCTTTCTGTTTTAATTAATTGAATATCTTCTTCATCTATTTGTGATACATTAATTTCGATTTTAGATTTAATATTATTACATTCATCAATTACCCACTTTTCAGGTGTAACACCATTTTTTTCCATGTCAATTAAATCTTCTTTAATTTTATTCTTATATTCAGTAAATTCATCATCAGAAATATTAGTATCTACAATACCATCTTCTGTTGTTTCATCTGTTTTACCTGTTTCACCTATTTCGATATTTTTTGTTTCAAAACCTTCTTCGATTTTAATTATTTTGCCACCACTAACAGAAAATTTACCATCGTTTTCTTTTAAAATATATTCACCATCTTCTAATGGGTTATTATCTTTCTTTATTACTTCAGCACCTTTTTTAAACGCACCTAAACCATTAACACCTTCTAATTTAAATGTAACTTCATCATTGTATTCTACTGCTTTATTTTCTTCTATTTTATTAATTTCGAAAAATTTCTTTCTAGCAAAATTCCCAATACCTTCTTTATTGGCATATCTTAAAATACCATTCATATAAACCCTACCTAATCTTGGTTTAAGAACTTTTTTCATATACATTTGTAAACCTTTTCTTTTAATGAAACCGAAAAGTTTTAATGCAGCTGCACCAACTAACGTATTTTCTGCACCAGCTAAATTTCCTTTAACGTTAGCAAAATATAAATCGTTATTACCAGGTGAATCAGCACCTTTACCATAACCACCAGTGTCTATATCCATTTCTTCAGTTATTCTATTCCATTTATTTAATTTTACAAATTGATTATAATCAGTTATATTTTTCATACTTTGGTTTAATATTTTTCTATTCTTATTCCTCTATATATATAATTTTTTCCAAACAGAATAAAATCAGTATCTTGAAATATTGGAAAGTTTTTTCTAGGTTGAATTTTGCTATCAAATATCAAAACACCCCTATGATACATCCTAAACGATGAATCTTCATCAATATAAGATTGGTAAATTTCTTTATCTGTTAAAGGTTTCTTAATGGTTTTTGGTAAATTATCAATGTGTATTTGATAATCTTCTTCTGTCATTCGGTAATTTGGATCGATTTCTGTAAATACTATTTCTTTTTTTGGTTCTACCACAGGTTCTATCACAGGTTCTACCACAGGTTCTACCA
>Ga0114918_10003903_pt1 | contig 13041 bp, 19 predicted proteins | sample LantaG_FD_87015 | JGI IMG/M metagenome (GOLD analysis project Ga0114918, IMG submission 87015) | Deep subsurface microbial communities from Baltic Sea to uncover new lineages of life (NeLLi) - Landsort_02402 metaG | ecosystem: Environmental > Aquatic > Marine > Oceanic > Sediment | place...
TCTATTGGCGCAGACAATGTTAAGGTCGGGATCTATAAGTTCCCAGACAGCAAAGACTCGTCCATAGACATTAACATTGTCGCGGATCCCTCCATGAGGGAGGAGGCCCTGAGGATTGGTAGAGAGCTTGGCCAAGAGTCACTGTATGACCTAGACACAGGGCAAAACATTAAGACTGGCGCCGACGGAAAGAGCCCTAAGAAGCTAACGCCGTCTGAGTTCTTAAAGATACAGGAAAGATTGCAGCCAAACGCCAAGCGTAAGCAGAAGGAATCTAGGACCGATAAGATGCAGGCCGATTCTGACAAGAATATAAAAGACAGGGCGAAGAAGAATAAATCCTTCTGGCCTAAAATTAGAGAGATTTTCTTTGATCGCCAGACTCAAATTAAGATGCTCCTTAAAGGCATAAAAAACCCTAAGGCTCTTAGAGCAATGGCGAGACTTGTGACAAAGGCAGGGGCGACTGGATATGCTAATTTTAGATTTAAGAAGGCTGACAAAGAAATTTATGGAGGCCTAAGCAAGGAAGAGGTAAGGGACCTTAACAGTATAATATACAACAGGAGAATACGATCCATAAACGAGAACAGAAAAGAGAGAGGGATGCCTCCCTATGTTGGAAAAGATGGCTTCTCTGACAGAGATGCTCAGGATGACTTGGATCTAAAAAGAAATAATGACCCCGCTAGGTATGGCAAACTAAACAAAAGGGCGGACAGATACTTCCAAGAGTTTAGCGACAGCTTAGACAGACTATATAAATCTGGAAGGATAAGCGAGGAGGTATACGACAACCTTAAAAACGTTGAATACTCTCCAATAAAAACCATAAAGTACCTACTCCTAGAGGGTGAAGATGTGGACAAACTAGATCGGATTGCAAACCAAATAGGGATGTCAACGCAAGATATAAAGTCGCTTAGCAACGAAAATGAGAACGATATAATTTTTGACTCAAGATGGCTGCTGTTGATGAATATTTCAGCTACCGAATCAAAAGTGTTTGAGAACAATATGCTCAAGGCTTTTAATGAGGCCACCGAAAGTATGACTGAATCAGAAAAAGAAGGTGTCGATGATTTAATCTTAGAGAACCCTGCTGTCGGGAAGAAGAAGGACGGATCAAAAAAATACAAGTACGACAGCCAAAAAGTCCCTGCTGGGTATAGTAAGATTAGTTTTTATGAAGACGGAGTCAAGAAGACTATTATATTAAAGAGTGAGTTGGCTAGTCAGTTATTAGACATTAAGGAAAACAATAAACACATCCAATTTGCAGCAAAATGGAGTGGAGCAAATATTTTAAGATTCTTTGCCACAGGGGGTAATCCATTATTTATTGTAGGAAACACTGCGGTTGACTTTGCAAACATTCTTTTGCTTTCAGATGTATACTCAAACAACAAGATACTTGGCGGGGCGCAGTTAGCCTGGGACTTCGTCTCTGCCTTTGTAAGAAAGGTTGCCAGCACTAAGAAGTATAATGAGATATATCAAGACTTTATGGAGCATGGTGGAGCAATGGACTACCTGTCTATCGAGGGATTGCAGGCGCTAAGAGACCTGAAGGTTTATAGATTCCTAAAGCCAGCGCAAAAGACGTTTGTCAAGTTTGGAGAGTTTATGTCTTACCTAGGCCAAACGTCTGAGGTTGCGTTTAGGATTGCTGTATACGAAAAGACTAAAGACAACCTAATAAAGGAGTATAGAAAGGAAAACAAAGGGAAGGACCCTGTAGGTCAAGAGCTTGAGGATATAAAGTTTGAGGCGGCAAGGGAGTCTAGGGAGACGATAGACTTTAGCCAGGGGGGGACTGGAATAAAGGCGGTCGATCCAGTTATGCCATACCTAAATGCGGCCATGCAGGGGGTTCGAAAGGCGACTGATTATGCTCAAAAAAATCCTAAGCAGTTTGCGTCAAACACGCTTCAACTTATGGGTATGTCTGCCGCTGTTGCAGCGACATCTATGGCGATGTTAATAGCAAAGCTTAAGGATGATGAGGAAGACCCTGAGAAAATATTAGAAATATTAAACTCTGTCTCTGACTTTGAAAAGTCCCACTACCACATAGTATTTACAGGGAACAAAAATGAAGAGGGCGAGTATGAGTACAAGAGGTTTAAAAAGTTGCCAGTGACCGCCGCCGCCGCAACCATCGCTGAAAGCTTGATATATAAGCTAGCCTTAAAGGCTTACGGCGTTAAGGGCGAGTATCAGTCTGAAGAGTCAATCAAAGAGTCTGTTGCTCTTGCGGCTCCAATCATACCTACCGAGCTAGCTAGTAGAAACCCAGCTGTTTCGGCATCTATTGCATACTTCTTAAACTATGACACATTCAGAAAGCAAGAAATATTTAGAGGGCCAAAGAGCTTAAATGTAAACCCAGAGGTTGAAGGGCTAGAAGACGAAAGGGTCGCTGGGATTTATAAGTTTCTAGGGACAAACCTTGGGTTTTCCCCAAAAAGGTCACAGGCCGCGGTTGAAAAAATTATCACAAGCGAGTCAACAAACCCATTTGTTAGCGTTGTATACGCAGCCACTGGAGGGTTATACTCTAAAGACCATGCGGTAGGAGAAGAGGTGCAAAACGTTTTTGAAAAAATGATGGAGAGCGCTGGGAAAAAGATTACCAGATATACAAACAGAAAACTGTTGGACTATAAGGATGATGACATAATAAATGAAATAGAGGCCAACATTGAAAGCGAAATATACCTTAAGCAACAGAAGACGTATAGCGACATAAGGAGAATCACAAAGGAGACTGGGAAAAAGCCCACTCTTACTCAAATATACGAGATAGTGAAGGAAAGGTTTGACCCTATTGACCACGAAAAATACTTAAAGAAGTTTTACAGAAGCACACTGAGCAGTGAGATAAGTAGGCCCATGCTAGACCTTTTATATGAAGAAAACCCAGAGGTCCAGGCGGCGAGAATTTACCAGATGTATGGGGATAATCTTGACGCCGAAGAGCAGCGTGAGCTTATTAAGGCGATCGTGGCAACCATGGGCAAGAAGCCTAGCGCAAAGACCTGGTATCTGTATAATAAAATGAGAAGAAAATAAAAAACCCCCTCGGAATGCTGTCCCTAGCAATCACCACTTAAAATGATCTTTATTCGTCGGGGGTTTTATAGGCTATGATAGGCAAATATAAGGCTAAAAACCATTAAAACCTAGCGTGTGGAGCAATGTTTCTGCCAGGTGTGCTATTTTTCTTCTCCTTGACCTGAAGATGACGAAGTGTCTTGATATGTTCTTGCCAGCATTTTTATGCTGCCCCATCCTCCTGTCGATGTTGTTGGTCATGCCGACGTACCACTCAAACGGAAGTATGTATACCTCATAATACTTGTCCTTGCCAAAGCTCTTGCACTCCTTGCAGTCAAGGGTGGGGTTGGAGTAGGTGATTGTCGTTCCGTCCTTCTTTCTATATGGGCGGCTTTTTATTACATAAAACTCGGACTCGTCCTTGTCTTTCTTACACTGTCTACAGACCATCTTTTTCGATTTCTTTTTGGAGGTTGGCGAGGGCTCTCCACGCAACCTTTGCAGAGTGGCGTATCCCATCGGTGTCGATGGTGCCAGCCTGTATTAAGTGCCTGGCCAAGGCGTCCAGCTCGTCGCCAGACTTGGACCTGTCCCAGTGAAGGGGCTTGTCTTCGTTGTGCTGGTCATTGCCAGCGAGCGAGCACTTGGCGACCTCCTTGATTGCGTCGGGGAAGTATTTCAGCACCCCAGAATAGACTGGTATTTTTTTACGGTCCTCAGGGTGATGAGAGTGAACGTAGGCAGACTCGGTGCCTGAGATTATGTCATAGTTCATTGGTAAATGTTTGCTTGATGTCCCGAACAAGTAGGGTCAGTGTGTTGAGTTTTTTAATCGCGATCTCGTACTCGGCGTCCATTAGTGCCTCATAGATTTCATCTATAAGGTCGTGCATCTCATTAGACGCAAGCACTATGAATTTTTCTCTATTCAAACCTCAGGTCGTACATCAGCTCCTGGCCGATGGCATGGTTGATCGACTTTATCGCCTTGTATATATACCTTGACTTCCTCCGCACATCATCCTTCTCCCTCTTGGTAGAGTCGGTGCCAAGGTTGGCATACATGTAGCTGTCTATACGAAACAGCTCGTGAATTTTTTTGTTGTCGTTCCACGAAGAAAAGTTTACAACCTTGTCAACGTCTTCATAATTATATTCCATCACAGTGTGTCTTTAAAGTTAACGTAGTCTAGATACATGTCTAGGTCAATGTACTGAACGTAAAATATTGTCTGGTGGTCTAGCGCCTCTGGGTTTTTGGCTATCCAGATCTCCAGGAAGACCGACTCCTCGCCTGGGCAGTCTATCGCCATCCCAAAGAACTTTTCGTCGCCGTCGAACTCTGTGCCGACGATCCTATCAAAAAAGGTCTGTTGCTGGTCCTCTGTCAGCTCCAGGATCAGCATCGCCGCCTCTATCCCTATCTGACAATTTATTTCCTCTGTAGACCTCTGTCCTAAATCCATATCCGTTTAATTCTTTTAGCCTATACTCCTGAAGCCTCGAAAGCCTCCCTGTCTCAGTTTTTATTTCAGAGAACAGTACATCTGCATTTGGCGCTATCGCAACCACATCTGGTATCCCGTTCTTGTTTGTCTTCACCAGCTTTATCACGTAGTATCCCTCCGCCTCCAGCTGATCTATCCTCTTCTTCTGGATCTGTTGCTCCGTCATCTCTATATATTTTACCGACGTAGAAGTATGGAAGCATCCCTGTGAATGCCGTTGGTCTATACGTCTGTTCGCTCATTTGTTCTTTATCGATGTAGAAATATACATAAGGTCGATGCTCTTCACCAAAGTAATAACGTCCTTCCTCCCGTCCCTCTGGTACAGGGAGTATAGCCTCGGGGTCCTTGACCATGTTTTTTCTACGCATTTTTTTTCTATAAATCCTTGCAGCTCCTTCCTCGAGACTATGACCCAGTAATCCTCCAGCTCAAAAGCAAAAAAGTCGGACCGGCCATAGAGCCATCCCTGCTCCCCGTTAACATTCTTGAGCTCTACCCAGTGTATGTTTTCGTCTTGCTCGCCGCCCCTGTTTTTTCTTTTAAGCATCTTGACGTCGTACCTGACGCAGAAGTCCCAGTGCTCCTTCATGTCCTGCCCGTCAGAGGCCTCGGTCACCTTGTCAAAGAAGAGGGAGAACTCCCTCTCTTTATCTTTACCAATGTCCAGCATATTACAAAGTTATAGAATCTTTTTTAAAATGACTCAGTGTGTAGTCTTTTTTTTCTTTTACGGCCTTATATATCTTCCTCTCGATCCCGTTCTCAGAAAAAATCCAGTACACCTTGTTGTACCTCCTGTCCTTTGTCGTCATCCTGTCGCGAGCCTGCCAGTAGGATGTGGCGCTGAAGTCTATGTTGTAGAAGACAATAAACTCGGCATTCCTTAGGCTGAGCCCCTCACGGCCAGAGACGATCTGTAGCGCGATGCTCTTGTCTGTGGAGTCAAATACCTCGAGGTCTGTGCATATGCCGTCCCCGTATACCTTCTTAATAGCCTCAAGCTCCGCCTTGAACTTATAAAATATCCCGATCTTCTGCCCGTCAAACTTCCACTTAATAAACTCAGCCTTGGAGTAGTCAAGGACCATGGAGTTGCCGCTCTCAAACTTAACCGTCCCGCTGTACATCTGGTGCAGCTTAGACATCAGTTTAACGCCCGTGTCGGCTAGAATAACCTCGTCCCTTCCCTCGACAGCTAAATTATTTTTAAGCTCCCTACAGAGGCTGTATGTGGACGCCTTCATGGGAACCGTTAGGACCTCCTCCTCGATCTCCGAGACGAAGCCCGCCTGGTTCTGGGTGAAGGAGATCGTGTATCGGTCCATCGCCTCCAGGATAGACCTGCTCCCGCCGCTATAGTCACGAATGTTAAACCCGTTGATGGGCCTGGTCACCACCTTGACGTAGTCGTCACTGAACCTGTAGAAGTTCTTGTAGCGAGCGAATGGGTTGCCGACGATCCCATACACCTGGTGATACATCTGGCTGTAAGACTCTGGGGTCGGCGTCCCAGATAGCAGCATCACCATCGGCCTACCCGCAGCCCCTACGATCTTGTGGACCTGCTTGGCGCGCTTTGACGGCTTGGGGAATGCGCCGAGGGTGTGCGCCTCGTCACAGACGACAAGGTCCCACGAGTGGCTTGGTATCTTGTGTAGACTCTCGTAGTTTACCACATGCAAAAAAATAGGTGACGGCTGCATCATCTTGAAGTCGCTATCGATTGAGGACATCGCCTTCTTCTTGGTGATGAACAGGACGCTATTCAGGCCAAGCCTTTCGGCAATCCCCAGGCTGGTCAGCGTCTTGCCAGTACGGACCTCCATCGCTAGATACAAAAATCCGCACCGACCCAACACCTCGGAGCCGTTTACTATTATTTCCCTTTGGTAGTCTCTAAACTCAACCATACTTTTTTATTAGTTGTTTATAAAAAAACGGCAGGTAGGCCGAAAGCTCGGAGAGGGTCCTGAAGTTCATCTCCCCGACGGTCTCGACGGACTTTATGGTGACGCCATCGATGACGATGCTGTCGAGCCCGTTGGTTGTTATCCCGTTCCTCCTGACGGCGATCTTGTACCGACCGCTGGAGGCCTTGACGCTGTAGACCTGGAAGTCGTTGTAGACACACCAGTTGAAGTCCTCAGAATCGAAGGGCAATATTGGATCCTTCCTCTTCTTTGCCATAGTTTTCGTCTCTAAACATTATCCACCTCCCCATGCCATCGCGCCCCTCCACAATATCGACGCCGCTCTTAAAGGCTCCAAAGTAGCTTAGCCACTTATAAAACGAAGCCCTTGAGATTGTCATCTTGGCCTTGGGCGCAAAGTCGGGGTTGTCCTGGATGAAGTCGTTGTACAGGTCATCCTTAAACAATTTTTTGTTGTACTCCAACACATCTGTCGGCCTGCTCCCGTCTACCAGCCCGAGCCAGTCGATGAATTCATGACAGGTCTCGCTGCCAAGCTTTCGTATCGCAAGGTTACTGAAGTCAGAGATAACCAACCCGTTTGAGATGTAGTACTGGAGGTTGCCTATCATGTAGTTGTCGTAGGAGCACCACTCCTCATCGTCCCACTCGTCAAAGAACCTCTTGCCAAACTCGTCTACAGGCGTATGGTTCATGCTGTAGTGCTGGCGAAGCTCCAGCTCCCACTTACGTCGCTCGAATGAGTTACCCTTTCCGCGTATGGCGTAGTTGGTGGTGATGACAATCTTCGGGCTGCTGTGGAATGGTATCTTGATGGCGTCCTGGTTCTTCTTCTCTATGGTGATGCCCTCGGTTATTGTGCTGAATAGATTCTCAAAGTTAAAGCCCTTCTTCACGTCGTCAAACGACACAACCTGTGTGTCTGTGGTTACGGTCTGGTAGGCGAACTGGGTCTTGGGGTCAAATATCTTTCCGTTGATCTCGATCACCTTCTTCATCTTTCCGACGCCCTGGACAAACAGGCCCTTACCCGTCCCCCCCTCTGGGTTCTCGGTGATAACCTCGTCATTCAAGATAACCGCAGGGCAGTAGCCTGGGTCCTTGTATCCGCTCATAAGGAATCCGATGGTGGACTCGACAGACCTCACCCTCTTGGGGTCGTCCCCCGAGATCCTGTGGATAAACCTCCTGTAGTCGCAGTCGATAGCCTCGCAATGCTCAAAGTCTCTGTCGATCACCTGGTCGCTCCACACATACCCGTCAAGGTCAACGTAGTCGACCATCTCTATGCTCCCCCTGGTCACCAGGACGGCGCAATTTTTAAAGTATATGTAGCTAAACTCAAGGCCGTCCATGATGAAGTGGACGTTTACGGTGTCGATAAATGACAGGAACTCCTTCCTAAAGAGCTTCGTGTTCTTCGCAAACCAGTTGTATATGCCAATGTCTTCCAGCCTGGAGAGGTAGGTAAGGACAAAGTCCTTAACCGTCTCGTCGCTAACCTTTTCGATGAGGTTGTTTGTCACTCTCACGAACATGTATACCGTGCAGTTGTGCGGGTAAAACTTGTAGAAGCCGTTGTACTCAAGGAACTGCTTGAACAGGTGTGGCACCACGTCTATATGCCCCTTGTCAGATTTAGTCCAAAACTTCTTAGGGCTGGGATCTGCCGATATTTTTTCTACAACGTCCTCGATGTCCTCAACGTCAGAGTATGCCTTGATGATGTTAGACTTCAGCTCCCCCTTGTTGATTGAGTTGCGTATCCTGGAGGCGGTGTCCGTGTCCTCAAAGTACTTGGTGTTGTGCGCGGAGGTGTTTCTGTATGCCGAGGTTATTGTCGCCTGGATCTCTGACATGGGGAAGTCCTTAGACTTCATAGACCCGATGATGTACTCCGCCAGGGACTTGGTGACCCCGTACTCGTTGAAGGCGGCGGCCAGGATAAAGACGTTGTGGTTGCGCTCCCCTTGGACCAGGCCGTGCTTATTCTTCCACCACTTCATGAGTATCTCTACGATCTTGTTCTCGTTTGATATGGCTATGGTGGGGTCGTATGTATCCCTGTCCATGGGTAGGTACTCCACGTCGGCCATCTTAATCCATGGCGTAGAGTCCATGTTGATGTAGATGTCCCTGTCCGAAGACTCGTAGCACACCCTGGAGATATTCTTCGAGGTGGTGTCGAAGTATTCCGACCCGAAGTGGCTGTTGAGGCCGTCGAAATATCTCTTGTGGTTGTCCACCTCTGGCGGTATCTTAACGACAACCTTTAGGCCGTTGCCTGATGGGCTGACAAAGACAGCCATGACATACGGGTCTGAAGACATTGCCTCCTTGGCCAAAAGCATCTCCCTCTTGGTGGAGTAGCCGTCGAAGTCTAGGCATATAAATCCGCTGTGGCTGGTGATCGCATCATCGGCACGCTTGGTGAACTCGCCGCTGAAGCATATCGCTGGCAGGTCCTTCTTTAGTTCGTTTCTCTTGTGCTTGTCAGACTCCTTCCTGATCATGCTCACTAGTTCGCCGTACCTTTCGTTTTTGATTCTGTCAAAGACAAAGCCTATCTCTCTATAGAACGGAGTGGACGTCTCCTTTATGTTTTTAAATATCGTTATCATAGCTTTAAAAAAAAAGGGGCCTTGCGACCCCTATTAAATTAGAATGGCAGAGAGTCGGTCTCCACTGCCTCAACATCGGCGGCATATTCCGCCTTCACTTCCTTCTTGAAATACCCGTCGAGGTGCTGCTTAAGCACTGCCGCGGCAGAGTCTGCAGATTCAGACTGCTTGTTGGTTAGCTTCTCCCCCAGCACAAACTTTGGCGTGCTGTAGTTGATGCTTCCCTCCTTAGACTCTACAGCCTCGGGCACGGTGACCCAGGAGTCGTCGATCTGGAACTTTTTCAGGTTAAAGAAGTCGCCCCACTCACGGACGGCTGCGCCCTTGAGCGAGATGTTTACCAGTTCGCCGTCCTCAAGCATAACATAGATAGACTTGTGGTACTTCCCACCAACCGCAGATACCTGGGGCTTGATGTCCTTGTAAATACCCGTCGCCAGGATGGTGCCCTTTGGCTTATGCGCACGGACGGTAATCGGATCGTTTCCGATATAGAAGACCTCGTTGGAATAGATCTTAGACTTGTGCTGGCTGTGCCAACCCTTTACCGTGTGGTATTGCTGGATGAAGACAAACTTTAACGGTAGCGGCACGGGCACGTTGGCCAGCCGTCCGGCTTTAATGTCCTCCTTGGTCTTGCCTTCACTTAGAAGGCTCTCGTTCAAGGCCTTGTCGAAGTAATCGAACTCCTTGTCGTTTGACCTCCACTCTAAAAACTTAGTAGCGGGGTTAGAGCTATCGCTCTTCTCTGATTGGTGGCTAATTCTTGCCATAGTAAAAAAAATTTAAATTACGGTCGTCATGCCCCGACCGCTTGGGCTGTATTATTTCCATAGCTTGGCGTTGAGGTAGATCCACCCCTTTTTTGGGGCGCCGAACGCGCGGCCTTTCTTATTGTTTTTATAAAACCCAGGGGACTCATGTGTAAACACTACGACGTTTTTCCTGGCTATCTGTATCCTCCACTCGCCGTTAGGCATATAGCCAAACTTTATGTAGAACCTGGTGTCCTCTAGCTTAAACTCCCGAAAATCGTCCTGCTGGTAGCTCTCTATAACCTTCATATTTTTTGTTTTAAATTACGATCGATCTTGCCCCGACCGCTTGGGCTGTATGTGTATTATAGTGAGTCTATGTGTATGTATTGGTTTATGTCGTGCGTCGGGCTCTCACCAAAGAACTTGTTGTATATGTGGACGGCACGCTGCACCTTTTCGCGACCTCGCAGTAGGAATTCATCCGTAGACTCAAATATACCTAGCCTTAGCGTGGGCTTGTCGATGACAAAGAAGTCCATCTTTACGCCGAAGAGTACGCTGTATATGTATGCCTGGCTGTCGTAGTTATACTTGTCGGCGCTGTACTTGAACTTGTCTATGTCACCAGTGGTCTTGATGTCGATGATCCGATCCTTGCAAAGGATGTCGGCCTTCCCCTTCCATTTTAATCCAAACAGCTCACCGACCGCTGGCTCCTCGAACCTGTTGCCAGTCTCATAGATCGCCGTGTTCATGACCCTGTTGCCCTTGATCTTGTCGATCATGTACTGAAGCTGCTCGGCCTCCTTCGATAGGAGGGATATCCGCCCTGGAGATGCGTCCTTGTATATGTTTGTGTTGCGTGACGATGCGTCTACGACGTTAAACGAGCCTAGCTTCTCGGGCTCCAGCAGCGCGACGTGTAGGAATCTTCCTACAACCATCGGTACGGTCTCTTGCGTTACGGCGCCAAACATTGACGGGTTGTTTAGGAGGGCCCCTATGTTGCTGTTGGACATATACTGACGGCCAAATTCGCCGTAGTAGTGTTCGTCATCCCTTAACTTGTCTATTACATCTTTCATCGCTTAATTTTTTTATTATGTTGGTCCTTAGTTTCTTTAAATATTCGTATTTCCTTCTGTTCTTTCGGTGCGTCCACTCGTACTTGATGTATGACCCGACCATGTCTATCTGTCGGCTATACTTGTCGAAGAGGTATGTGCTTACCGCCATCTCGAACTCCATCTGGTAGAAGTTTTCAACGTGTCGGCCCTCCATCTTCTCATAGAAGTCTGTCTCTGTCGTCAGAAGGTCTAAGCCCTCTGGAGTCCTTGTGAATTTTATACCCTTGTAGATCACTGAATTGTCTCCCACCTGGGCGCCCCTCTGCAAGGCTGATGTCCATATCGAATGATTTGAATAGGTCATGTAGTATCTCTGTTGTTGATTTCATATTGGGCAAATTTAGTTTGTTTATTATTACTGTGCAAGTTTTTTCTTAAAAAAGTTCATCCTCTTGTCTAGGCCTAGCCTCATGACCGCCTTGTCGTATGCCCTCGCCGCCTCCTCGTCGGTTGGGAAGACCCCGCAGGAGTGTACCACGCCTTGGTGGCGGACCCTTGATACGAAGCATACCCTTCCCGCCTTGTGTCTCTTTGTAACCCCAATGTATTTTTTCATTTTGTGTCGATGTGTCGACTTTTTCTTTATATAGCCCTATAGAGATATATTATTTATTATTTATTTTTTTCTGATTCTGGTAGGGTAAAGTCGACATTTCGACACAAACTCAACGTTTATAAGGGCTGAGGATGTGTCGACCTTGTGTCGACTTTTCAAATTTGTGTCGACTTTTTGATAAAAGCCGTGAAATTTTTAATATTCTCTTCCGCCTCCATGTCATTTTGGTATAGATTGGTCAAGAAAAAATCTAACTCGTCATGGTTTATCTCCCAGTCTTCGGCCATGCAAATAAATAGCTTTAGCAGGGTCTCCTGTCTCTGAATTCTTAGTGCCTGAATCTGTGCGTCTCTGTAGTCCATGTTATATCATTTTTAAGATTGGGTTTACTCTTGTCTTGAATAGAAGCTGCTTCTCGGTTGGCAGGCTCCTGTATTTGATCTCGTGATCCTCTAGGGTGTCATAGCTCTCCAGCAGTTTTTTCATTCTGTGGTTGTCGTCGCGGAGTCTCTCCACCTCCAGCTCCAGCTTTAGTAGCTTTACGTCCAGGAGATTGTCGTTCTCCGTCACCAAAGCATTTTCGTACCCCTCATAGTCCTTGTAGCTGTGTCTAACGTGCTTACACACCTCCAGGTATACCTTGTGGTGGATCGGCATCTTTTCCAGCTCCTTGAACATCTTCTTGTGGTGGATGTATGTGGCGTGGTCTCTGTTGACATATGAGGCAACCTCCTTCAACGTCCCGCCGTAGTACTCGGTAGCGATCTTGAGGAATATAGTCCGACCAAATACGTTGTACTGCTTCCTTCCTCTGTCCGTGATGTCGATCCCAAGGCGTCTGTTTATCTGATAGATGACGTCCGTAAGTAGCCTACTCTTCATCCCTTAGGTATTGGTAGATTCTACTTGGGCTTAGCTTCAGTCCCTTGGCAATTATTCTTACGGGTACGCCGCCTTGCTTCATGCTTATGGCTGTCCTCGCCTTGCCTATTGTCTTGTCCCCGACTATCGGGGTGTACTCGTTTATTTTTGAGTTCCAGTTTTTCATTTCTCTTTAGTTATTAATTTGTGTATCGGATCACCATTTTTAGAAAATAAATATCCGTTGATTTTGCAAAAATCTTCAATGTATTCCACGTCCGTCGAGTGCCAATAATCGTAGCCGATGCTTCCGTCTAGCCTCTCATATTCAAGCGGCTCAAAGGTGGATGTCATCCAAAAAACTACATTTAGCTTTGCCTCATGGTTCAGCTCCTCGAATTTGTATGCGTCTATCTTGTATGTCTTCATTTTAAGTATATTTTTACGTTCATCCATTTGCCTAATTTAATCGTGTCGTGTACAAGGAAGTCTACCTTGCGCCTCCACCTCTTGTTCATGCGGTCCTCTATCGCCCATTCGCCGTTCATGGGTCCAGCGTTCTCTACGCATACCTTTGACCCTAGGGTGTAGCACAGGGCCTCTAAATCCCTTGAGA
>Ga0114918_10003906_pt1 | contig 13031 bp, 27 predicted proteins | sample LantaG_FD_87015 | JGI IMG/M metagenome (GOLD analysis project Ga0114918, IMG submission 87015) | Deep subsurface microbial communities from Baltic Sea to uncover new lineages of life (NeLLi) - Landsort_02402 metaG | ecosystem: Environmental > Aquatic > Marine > Oceanic > Sediment | place...
AAAATAATTATATAGTGAAGTGGGATAATGAAATTCGAATAATACCAAAGAATAAAGTTTATACAATTCATTCTGATTCTGCTTATTTTACTGTAGAAATAAAGGAAACAATACGTAATTATACTAAGTCCCGTCAGAGATGGTTGCCTGGCAAACAATATAATGATACTACTTACAGAGAGAACAAGTACTATCTTTACCGAAATCTTAACGAATAAAATGCGTATCGTATTATTTTTTTCTGTATATTTAAGGTATAAGAATCAAAAACTAAAAAATGGATTATAAAAAAGCAGTAGAAAATATCAGAAAAGAGTTGAAAAGCTATATCACTGATAATAAAATTAAATCCCTTGTTATGGGTATTTCCGGAGGGATGGATAGTACTTTATGTGCATTGCTTGCTAAACCCATTTGTGATGAATTAGGAATCCTTTTAATTGGAAGATCTTTACCTGCATCTTCTAACTCGATAGGAGAAAATTCCAGAGCCAAAGAGATCGGAAAATTATTTTGTACAGATTTCAAAGAAGTTAACATTGAAGAAACATTTGAAGAAACGTACAATCTTGCCTGCTATAATTTTGAAGAGGATAGCAATAATAACGATATTCTGAAAGGAAATATTAAAGCAAGAATTCGTATGATACTTCTGTATGATATTGGAGCAACTAGAGGAATGGTTTTATCCACTGATAATTACACAGAATATCTATTAGGATTCTGGACTCTTCATGGAGATGTTGGTGATTATGGTATGATTCAAAATTTATGGAAAACAGAAGTTTATGAAATGGCTGAATGGATCGCTGAAAACGAACTACGAAAATTTCAAAGATACCCTGATGGAGAAACAGCGGAAATACCGTCAGAAGCTAAAGAAGCTGTATTGAAAGTTATAGTAGCAGATGCAACTGATGGACTTGGAATTTCTAAAACAGACTTGGATCAGATTCTTCCGGAATGGAAAGGCGGGTCAAGACGAGGTTATGAAATTGTAGATTCTAGATTACAATTATATCTTGATAGAGGAGTTGCAGATTTAGACGATCCTGTAGTAGCAAGAATGTTTAGAACAGAATTTAAAAGATTAAATCCGGTTAATATACAGAGAGATCGGATTACTTAAAAACTACTAAATGAATCAAAATGAAGAATAGAAAAGCACTGATAGTAGTTGATGCCCAATATGATTTTATGCCCGCTAGTGAAGAAGATTATGCGAATGGGATGGGAGGAGCATTAGCTGTGATGGACGGGGATCAAATCATTCCTGTAATTAATGAATTACTTAAGAAATTTGATTTAGTTATTTTTACTAAAGATTGGCATCCAGTTGGAATGAAAGCTTTTGCTTCGAGTTATAAAACAAAAAAGCCATTCGATACCTATAAGGTCAATGGTGTCGAAGATACATTATGGCCTGATCATTGCTTACAGAATTCCAGAGGAGCGGATATTCATGAAGGAATTGACTTTGGCTTAATTGAAGGAGATTTCTATATCTTCAAAAAAGGTATGGATAAAAATTCCCATCCTTACTCCGGATTTGGAGCAGAAGGCTTGGAAGAATTTTTAAATGAAAGAGAAGTAGAACAGATATTTATAGTAGGCTTAGCTCTTGATTACTGTGTGAAAGACACGGCAATAGATTCGGCTATGAAGGGGTTCGAGACTATTGTAATTGAGGATGGAACGAAACCTATCGATCCTAATATTAATCCGACTTTGACCGATTTCCAGGATGCCGGAGTAAAGATGATAGAATCCTGGGAATTAGATATGTGGAATTTATTAAACTAATTATGAGAAAATTAATTTTAGCCGTATTGTTGGTATTTTTGATGGGATGCGAATCCGATGAGCCCCAAATTAAAGAAAGTACTTTACCTTCAGATGTAGAGATCACTGGTAATTATCATAATCTCAAAACCGAGGGAGGATACATTCAAAGTCTCTTAGTAGTTAATTTTGAAGGTCACGACTATATTTTTTATAGCTCAGGAAGAGCTGGCGGATTATGTCATTCTGAATCTTGTCATTGTAAAAATCAGTAAAAATGCCTGAATACAGAGAATTTCTTTCCATAGATGAAGTAGCAAAAGATTATGCTATACGAAGGCACCGTGAAGTAAATCACAATTACGATTCAATTCACAATTATGCTTTCCATTTAACTATGGTAGTAGATGTAGCTAAAAAGTATATCAATTTAATACCTGAAAGCGATCAAGCCGATGTTCTTGGGGGATGCTGGACCCATGATATTATTGAGGATGCTCGGGAAACCTATAACAATGTGATGAAAGCTACGAATCAAGTAATAGCAGAATACGCATATAGGTGTACAAATGAGAAAGGAAGAACTCGGAAAGAAAGGGCAAATGATAAGTATTATCAAGGAATAAAAGAATATAAACACTGCACATTTATAAAACTTTGCGATCGGATTGCTAATGTTTCTTTTGCAAAAGAAAACGGATCCTCAATGCTGGATATGTACAGAAAGGAATTTGATTATTTTTACAATCAGTTATACACAGGAAGATACCAGGAAATGTGGGATCATCTAAAAGAATTATTATCATGAAAGAACAGGAACAAGTAGATATTTTTACCTTTAAAAAAGGAGATCTAATAACCAGAATTCTTCCTATGCTTGATGAAGAAGATGGTCATAAAAATTATACCTTTGTAGGTAGAAAACTCATTTTCATGGGCATAGCAAATGCAACCATTTATGTTGCTCAAGAATTTGATAAATTGACTCAGTTGTTCCTTGGCTTGGATAAAACTATTATACAATTACCTGTAGATCTATGGCCAACTGGATGGTCTTATTATGTTGAGCCTGAATTCCTTGACGAAGATTCCATGCTAATAAATGATGAAAAAATGATGCAGGAACAACTGAATTTTGCAATCGAAAATCAACATTTTGAAAAAGCTGAAGATATTCGAAAAAAACTTGATGAATTAAGGAAAAAAGATGATAAAAAAGACGATAATTTAGAGTAAATATTTTTTTACTACGGATATAATTCGTATATTGCCTATGTAAATCTAATTAAAGATACACAAAATGGCTACTATCACAAAATCTCAGATCAAGGAATTCGTTCGCCACCAACTTGCTACTAACGAAGTTTGGGCTAAGGCTGGTCTCCTTAAGATTTATGATTTCCAAACAGCTGAAGAACAGCAAATAGAAGCTACCTGCGTCCATAATAACGTAGGATTCACTGGCACTGACGGAGAAATCCTTTCTTCATTTGCTAAGCAACTTACATACAAAGGTTATCTTTCCCCCAAGCAAATGGCTCTTGTATACAAGAAGATGCCTAAGTACTGGAAACAAATTATTGGTATTTCTGACCAGATCAAATTGATCTCCATGGTTCAAAAACAAAACGCTTAATATGAGTATTCAAAGTATATCGGTTGTAATACCGACCAAAGGATGCGTCAATAATTGTAAGTTCTGTGTATCCAAAATGCACGATAATCCTTACTGTGATAAGTTTGATGAAATTCAATATCGTAAAAGAATTAAGTATGCAGACCGGAATAAAGTCAATACTTTAATTTTGACTGGTACCGGAGAAGTACTTCAAAATTCAAAATTTTTACATTTACTTGAAGGCGTTTTAATAAAGGAAAATCACCCATTCCCAAATGTAGAACTCCAAACAACAGGGATTTTACTTGACCAAGTTTCTGAAAATATAAGAAGTGGAAAATCAGAATATTTCAATGTATTATTTTTGAAAGCCCTTGGTGTAAATACAATTTCCCTTTCAGTTTCTGACATTTTCGATTCTGAAAATAATTGGAATATTATAGGAACCCCTGAAAAATTAAGAAGGGATTTGCCAGAATTATGTAAATTTATAAAAGATCAAGGATTTAATCTCCGTCTTTCCCTTAACATGATAAATATCTATGATGAAAAATCTCCCGAGGAAATTTTAGATCAATGCAAATATCTGGGAGCAAACCAAATTACATTCCGGGAGCTTTATCACAGTGATGATGATTCTCCTCAAACCAGATGGGTTAAGAACAATGTCTGCAAAAAACAGACCATTTCTAAACTCCAACTTCATATTGCTGGAGAAACCCGACCAGCTGGTAAAACAACTTTTATGGCGGATCCTCATGGGGAACGTCTTTATCGTCTTCCTTTTGGCGCTATGGTTTATTCAATTAATGGTATGTCTGTAGCAATTGACGATAACTGTATGAGTAAAAATAATAACGACGATCTTAAATATGTTATTCTTAGAGAAAATGGAAAACTCTATTGTCAATGGGATGACGAAGGTTCACTTTTATTTTAGAAATTATGATTTTTCACAAAATAATGCTTTTAATATTTCTGACTACAGCTTTTGCTTATGTATTTTCCTTAGCTGAGCGTGGAGGAGTTTTTCATTCTTTGTGTAGATTTGTCTTCAAAGTTCAGTTTGGAGCATATGTCATATTCTTTGTCATATTAGGAATTAAACACTTATTAGTATGAGATTAAAAAATTGGTTGTTAGATAATTGGATTTGGATTTTGCTAGCTGTTGTTGCAATAGTAATGTTTCTGTTTGGATTATTTTTCATGACACCCGAAAGGTGTGCTGCTTTAGATGTAATTTTGAATACTCCCCTTTCTGAGGTAAAGTTCTGGCACTTTTTATTGAGCATGGGACTTATTATAGCTATATGGTCACCCAGAAATAGTTCTAAGTAATGGCAAAAAAGAACGGAAATATTTACGCAAGAGCTGTAGAAGCTTGGGGGACAGAATCTCAAATGGATCAGGCTATTGAAGAAATGGCTGAATTAATCCAAGCTATTAGTAAATTTCGTCGAGCTAAAACTTCAGAAAAGAAAACAAAAGCTTATCTTCATTTATGTGAGGAAGTAGCAGATGTTGAGAATATGATTAACCAAATGAGATATATGCTTGATGCAACTCTCATTGATAAATTCAAAGAAGAAAAATTAAAGAGAACAGAAAAAAGACTTAAAAAACCAAAAGATGCCGAATAAGAATCATCCACAAAAAGAATATTGCTGCGAAACAGCAGAACAGCAGCTCACGAATGTTTGTAAAGATCATGGCATAGCTTGCCCTGATAACGTACTAAGGGAATTCAAGAATGGATTTGGAATCCCCCATCCTGATGGCGATTCTTATTATGCTATTAAGTATTGTCCTTGGTGCGGAACCAAATTTAAAAAAGATTAAAATGAAACAAATAATTAATTCAATACTCGATAGCGACCTATATAAATTCACAATGCAAATGGCTGTTGTAAAGAAGTTTCCTTTCTCAAAAGTAAACTATCAATTTATCAATAGAGGAAAAACTCAATTTCCCGAAGGCTTTGGTGATGCTATTCGTAAGCAGATAAAGCTTATGGAAAATTTGAAAATGTCTGCAGATGAAAAGAAATGGCTCAGTGAAACTTGCCCATTTCTAGATCCTACTTATTTAGATTTTCTTGCAGGCTATCAGTATGATTCCTCAGAGGTTGGTATCATACAAAAAGGAGGCGACCTGGAGATTTTCATAGAAGGATATTGGTATCGTACCATCCTCTGGGAAGTTCCTTTAATGGCACTTATCTCAGAACTTTATTTTGAGATGACTAAACAAGAAGCAATAGGTCTTGTTGACCGAACAAAAAATAATAATTCTAAAATAATGCTTTTTCGATTGAATGGAATGCATTATGCGGATTTTGGAACTCGAAGAAGGTTTTCGTATTGGAACCAGAAGGAAGTTGTTGAACAAATGTCTGGACAAAAATCAGATCAACCCAACTTTGTTGGTACTTCCAATGTTCACTTGGCTATGAAATACAAAGTTAAACCCATCGGCACTCATGCTCATGAGTGGTTCATGTTTCATGCGGCGAAATATGGATATAAGATGGCTAACAAATTAGCTATGGAAAACTGGACGGACGTATTCAGAGGAGACTTGGGTATTGCTCTTTCTGATACTTTCACTACGGAAGTCTTCTTCAAATCATTTGACCGGAAATTTGCTAAACTTTATGATGGGGTTAGACATGATTCTGGAGATGCTATTGAGTTTGCTGATAAAGTTATTGAGCATTATAAATCTCTAGGTATTGATCCTAAGTCAAAGGTAATTGTTTTCTCTGATGGGTTAAATCCAGATAAGGCGGTGGAAATTAAAAATCATTGCAGAAGTAGGATTAAATGCTCATTTGGTATTGGTACCAACTTTTCAAATGATGTGGGCCCAATCCCTTTAAATATGGTTATCAAAATAACCGAAGCCAAACCAGAAGGAGAAGACTGGATTCATTGTATTAAGCTCTCAGACTCCAAAGGAAAGTATACAGGGGATCAAAAAGAAATTGAAATAGCAAAATATACACTAAATATTGAATAAAATGATCGAAGCTTTTCAATGGCTAATAGAACATGCATCTGGTGCTAATTGGTTTGAATACATAAGAGTTGCTCCAGCTGATGAATGGAAGGATATGATAATCATGCTTTTGGTTTTCATAGGACTAATAAATTTAGCTAGCGTAATAAACTTTATTGTTGGAGGAATTAAAGAAAGTTTAAGTTTTTTTCCATTTGTTCCCTTAGCTCTAGGATATTTTGTTGTTAATAATTTGATTAATATAGGGATTGTCCTTATAGGATTCTCTGTAGGCGGATTCATAGGGGCTATAATAGTAGGATTAATTTATCTTATTTGGATTTGTATTGCTGCTTGGGAAGATTTACAGGATTCTGTGCCATTTGAAGGGGCATTTCGTTTGGCTGCTTGGGTAATAGGGTATTCAGATAATTATAGTACTTTTAAAAGATATAAAAAAGAAATAAAAGAAAAATATAATCAATATCTAAATTTAGAATACTAATGACAACAATTGAACAAATTCATAGCGATTTCGACACAGCTGTTGAAACACTAATTGAGATCTCTGATGAGAGACAGAGAAAGGGAGATGCTATTGAAATCCCCCAAGAGGAAAAAGATTACCAGGATGGAGTATACTTGAAACAACTGGGATTTGAAAAAACTGCTTTAGCTAAAAAGGTTGATGAGTTTAATAACTTAACAGCTGATGTTAAACGTAAAAAAAGTTCCAATTTTAAAATTAGCGAATCGATAAAGCAGGTCGTTCAATTTTACCAAGATACTTTTCCATTTCACAAATTTATCTTGTATTCTCAAGTAATTAAAATCTGTGAGAAATATAATCTATATTTGAGCCCTGCTCAATTTTATAATGGAGAAATCCCTCAGAAAAATATCGGGGAAATGAGAAATTTTCCATTTAAAAAATGGGATATGACGGAGTATGATAATCGCCGGGTAAGATTAAACCCCCAAAAACCAATATGCGAACAAATTACAGCCAGTAAGAACTCTGGCTTAGCTAAAATGTATATTTGTGCTCCTCTCAATGAATTTGATATGGAAGGAAATACTTCAGTTGGGAGAGAAATCTATCAAAAGGGAAGTAGAGATAAAATGGGGATTCTTGAATTCAAACTCCCTAAAAGAGAAAAATTACCAAAAGATCCAATTATTCTTCTTCCTGTTAAAGTAGGGCCATTGATGGAAATTGGGTTTATAGTGGTAACAAAATGGGGGGAAGAAGCTAATGATCCATCTTTACAAGTGGGTATTAATAATTAAAAAACCAAAATCATGAAAAAAATAGGGAATTTTCTAAAAAAAGCAGGCAAATGGGTCATTGGAATTTTGGCGGGCGGCTTAGTGCTGGGAATACTGCTAATAGGAATATCAGCTATTCTTTCGATTGGCCAAAAAAGTATGGATAAGATTACAAGTCAAGCATATGCTGAAGGCCAATATGATGGGATCCACGGTACGGTAAATTACAAAGTTTTAATTTCGGAGTCGGATGCGGAAACTGATAAAGCAAAAAAATCAGCTTATGCTCAGGGTCATGATGATGCTGTTACCGGGGATGTTCGTATTAAGGCGGTCACTGACAGTACTTTCATTTGGATTAAATCTCCCTGGGATGATAAGAAAATTATTCCGACAGATACCATTAAAATAGTCAGAAAGAAAAAATAATCATGGAAGAAAGATTTTTTGCTTTGACCGGAAATGAGTTTGGTGTTCATATGGATGAATCTATTCCTTTAGTTTCTAGGGATCAAGCTGAGGAAGATTATGCCCGTTTTGTTGAAGAATATGGGTGTGCTTCTCTTCATGAGGTTAGAGAAGGAGGAATTGTAAGAGTTAAAATGGAGGCTGAATTTTAATGGAACCGAAGCAAGTTATAGTAATGAGAAAAGACCTCAATATGAGGAAAGGCAAGATGATTGCTCAAGGAGCGCATGCATCTTTAGCTGTTTTACTTGAATCTTTTTTCGGTGAATACGGAAATAGGAACTGGGAGGTTCAAGAGCATGGTGATATGTATAAATCTTATTCTAAAGAAGTAATATTACACAATGGAACTCCTATTTGGGATTGGATTAATTCTTCTTTCAAGAAAATTGTGGTTGGCGCTGAGAACTTAAAGGAATGTGTGGATGTTTATCAAGCTGCTAAGAAAGCTGGTATTCCATGTTCTTTAATTGAGGATAAAGGATTAACTGAGTTTGGTGGAGAGGTCACCATAACTTGCTGTGCTATTGGACCAGAAATTCCTGAAAAAATTGACAAGATTACAGGCCATTTAAAATTATTGTGAGAGGATATAGATTTCATCTGATTTTTAAAGTGAGAGTTCAGACAGGAAAAGCTCCTTGCAAAAACTGGACCCCCATAAATATTGATTTCAATTTGGCCCGGGAATGGAATAATTTAACGTTCTTTTTACGAAAATTGTTTACTATTGTCGAAATAAAAGAGTATATTTACATAGAGATGCAAAAGAATCCACCAAAATTATACTATGACTAAATTGGAAGTAAAAAAAATAGAGGATTTACGAAATAAATTTGGTCCTCTTCTGATGCACTTCAAACTAATTGAAGATCTTCAGAATCTGTATAAAAAAGATATCGTAGCTTATGAAGTTCTTAAAGAAAGATTAGATGAAATTTTTCAAAGAAACGAAAAAGAAGCTATTGATTCTATGAGAGAAATAAAACAAATTTTAGATTCATTTGGTTAAAATAGAAATCATGAAAAAAATATTACTTCTTCTAGCAGTGTTAGCTCTTACGAGTTTTACTAGTCCTCCATCTCCTCCAACTTATGGGGTAACCGTGAAGTCTGAAATTGTACAGGCAGACGGAATGACTTACCGGGTTTTTACGGGAAAAGCAACCCATGATAATTACATAGACATTGAGGTTGTAAATGTTACCAAAGAAAAACTTGAAATTGAGTTATTAAAACTTGAAATTCAAAAACAGAAACGCTTGAGAAATATGAATTAAATTATGAACGTAAAAGAATTAAAAGAATCCATCAAAAATCTCCCAGATGATATGGAAGTGATCCTACAAAAGGATTCCGAAGGAAATGGCTATTCCCCATTATACCGTGTAGATCCTGAAGCTATTTATGTTCCAGAAACTACTTGGTATGGAGATGTGTATTTTCTGGAATGGACGGCTGAAGATAATTGCATGGAAGAAGAATATTGGGAAGAATTGAAAAAGAAGCCAAGAAGCTTAATTTTATCTCCTGTTAACTAATGAGCTGGGAATCTGAAAGACCAAATATGATTTTAACTCTGGAGAATATAGATGAACTCGAAAGGATCTATACTTCCTCATCTCAAATATTCCCAGGCTGTCATCAAGATCACTATTATGTGATCAAAAGCCACGATCCAAATTATGTGTATGGTATTTGTACAGCAAAAAATATTTTCAAAGCTCTTAAAAAATTTATGAAAAAACAAGCTTTTAAGGGCGGTAAAGATAAAGAATATGTCAATCATTGGCGTTGGTTTCCCCGAAATATGAATTATGCTGGGGATGGTGAGAAATCCCATCCGGAAGGAGGGTATATCATGCATTATTACAATAGCAGAGAGCCGAATGATGATGATGTAAGTCAGAGAGAATTTACTCGCTTAGAAGAAATGAATCAGAATACTAAAGATGAATGGAACCAAATGAATTCTAATGTCATCAAACCACCATTTTATAGAGGTGGGGATCCATTAACAAAATTAGGGCTTGGCATTGGACTTGATAATCTTTGGTGGTGCGAGAGTAATAGAAGTATTGCATTCACAAAATATACAAAAGAAGAAATAATTCTAGAAATATGAGAGAAATAGATGGAAATTTAATAGTTCTAGCAAAGGAAGGTCATTTTGATGTAATTACTCATGGATGTAATTGTTTTTGTACAATGGGTGCAGGAATAGCCGTTCCAATGAAAATGGAATTTGGATGTGATAAATTCAAAATGGAAGATGCAAAGTACCGAGGAGATATGAATAAACTCGGGACGATAGATTATGAAATGCGAAGAGACTTGGCCGTAGTTAATTCATACACTCAATATAAGTATGGAAAAAACCATGAAGATGGCGACGAAATGCCAGTAAACTATAATGCTATTGCTCTTTGTATGAAAAAGATCAATCACATTTTCAGAGGCAAAACTATTGGAGTTCCACTCATCGGTTGTGGATTAGCAGGGGGAGATTGGAATGTAGTTAAAAAGATTTTTGAAATGGAACTAAATGCCATGGATGTATGGGTAGTTCACTATAAAGAATAATATGGAACGAGTCGAAATCACTAGACATATGATAGGTATTTGTCATATGCAAGTATGTGCTGTTAAAGACGCAACTCACGAAGAAATATTGGAAGTTGCTAACAGAGAAAACCCATCAGGAACATCCCAGGGATGGACGGAAGTTCTTGATGAAAATTATAAATACGAAAATGCAAGACCCGGACCTTGTGACGATGACCCGGACAGAATTCATTATTTATTAGTTTGTTAGCTATGTACAAATACGAAGATTTAAAACCAGAGCTCTTTTTAGAGGAAAACCAAGTCAAATTTCTTAGGATTCGTGATAAAACTCATCAGCTCCTAAAAGACCAGAAATTTGTTGAGATGGGAGATATTATACAAGGAATTAATGCAGGTACGTGGTTTTCTATGGCTTGTGTTGATAGATTGTTGGAAATCGGGGAAATAATGGAAAGAGGGCAAGCTGAGGGAACCGTCGGTCAGCATAGGATATTCACAAAGGTATAAATTATAATTACCATGGAAGAAAAAAGATTTAAAGAAGGAGATAAAGTATATTGGAATGCTGGCTGGAATAACAGCCCATCATATGCTTATGGCGGGACAACTCCACCTTATGGATGGATGTTAAGAGGCCCATATGATTTTGGGTATTATTCACAGACTGAAGGAAAAGTTATTTTGTATGAAGAGGGTGAAAGAAGTATGCAAGATTCTTTTTGTGTATCGGAATGTTATGTTATTTCGGAAAGGGAATACCGATATGTCAGGGGAATAGAAAAATGGGAGAAATAATATGACACGCAAACAAAAACTTAATAAAATTCTGGTAATCTGTAATAAAAGGGCGGATAAGTGCGAAGAGTTTCTGACTGATTATGAAGAAGGACCAGAAAATCCTACGACTGAGGAAACAAACGAAATGCTACGGGAAGAAGAACTTTTAGAAATTCTTGTTCAAATCATTGATATTATAGAATGAAAAATTTTCAAAAAAGAATAGATGACGTATTCAAACGCAATTTTGGGTATACTCCATTAAGTGAAAGACTGAAGGACATTCAAAATGAGTTTTTCGAACTGATGAAGTGGCAGGATGTTCCTAATCTTAAAGAAGAAGCTGGCGATTTGTTGGCTTCCCTGATTCAGCTTCACACCGAAAGCGGCTGGGATATAGAAAAAAATTTAGAAAACACTCTTCAGAAAATAGAATCCAGATATCTTCAATATAAATCCCTGGGCAGAAAAACTAAAGTAGCTATTCTTGGCGGAGCATTCGATCCCATTACTTTAGGTCATATTCAATCAGCTCAATTTGTTTTGAATACATCAGGGGAATTTGACGAAGTTTGGCTAATGCCTGCTTATAATCACATGTATGGAAAAAAGATGGCTGATGCTAATCATAGACTTAAAATGTGTGAATATGCTGCACAGGTAGATGGTAGGATTAAGGTTTTCAACTATGAAATTAAAAATGAATTAGCCGGGGAAACTTTTAATTTTTTCAAGCGGCTTAAAACTGATAAGGAATTAAATGAAATTTTTAATTTCAGTATGATAATTGGTGAGGATAATGCCAATACATTTGATAAATGGGTTAATTATAAAGAACTGGAGAGAATGGTCCGTTTCGTGGTTATTCCTCGTAAGGGCGTGCAGTTAGATCTGAATGTGAATTGGTTTTTAAAGCCCCCTCACATATACCTCAATGCAGAAACAGATATTATGAAGATTTCTTCAACTGAGGTACGAGAGAATCTTAAATCTAAATGGCCTGGGGTGGTAGAAGGATTGGACCCAAAAGTATTAAAATACATTATTGATAACAAACTATACCGATGACACGTAAAGAAAAAAATGAAGCTATTGCAAAAATATTAGGCTTTAAAAAATATCCCGTAAGAAAAGGCAGTGGTATTCATACTCCTCAGTGGAGCTATCCTGATGATTGGAAAGATGAAATCAGAACTTGTCCTAATACATCAGTTCCGGATTTTATCCAGATGATTGAGGATACTAGGAAAATTGCTGATAAGTACAAATATGGTTTCAAAAGAGTTCATGAAAAAATGGAGTTTTGATAGAACTTTTTGACGTTAGGCCCATATTATAGATATATCATTCTTAATTATATAAGATATAAGTTCTTTAAAATTTTGAAAAATTAGCTGTAGTTAGTTATTGCGGTACTTCGTAAACTAGCCTTTCGGGGCAAACCCCGCTGGAGGTTCCAGCTTACACTTGATATGCTAAAACGAAGAACGGCTCAAGGCATGAGGCTCTCGTGAGAGATCCAAAAAGGTCAGGAACCTAAGATGGCTGG
>Ga0114918_10003908_pt1 | contig 13028 bp, 8 predicted proteins | sample LantaG_FD_87015 | JGI IMG/M metagenome (GOLD analysis project Ga0114918, IMG submission 87015) | Deep subsurface microbial communities from Baltic Sea to uncover new lineages of life (NeLLi) - Landsort_02402 metaG | ecosystem: Environmental > Aquatic > Marine > Oceanic > Sediment | place: Baltic...
AACCGGAAAATCGCTCAAGAAGGTATGACCATCAAGTTGGGTGTAGGAGTAAAATTAAATGAAATGATCAATGAGGGGATAATGTCCGATAATATTATTACTCGAGCCCAGGTCTTGTGTGCTGCTGCCTCCGAAGCAAGGATGTCTGGTAGCAAGCTTCCGGTTATGAGTACAGCAGGAAGCGGGAATCATGGTATTACTGTATTTTTAACTAATTTTGCAGTAGCAAAAAAGAGAAATTTATCTAAAGAAAAATTGATAAGATCTCTTGCTTTATCTAATTTAATTGCTTTATTTATAAAATCATACACTGGTACTCTATCAGCGATGTGTGGTTGTGGAGTAGCTGCGGGAATAGGAGCAAGTGCTGGAATAGTATATTTATTAGGTGGAAATAAAGAGCAAATTTTAGGATCCCTATATAATATGGTAGGTTCAATTTCTGGTATGATTTGTGATGGGGCTAAAAATGGTTGTGCTTATAAATTAGCTCTTGCCTCAGGATGGGCAGTGCAATCTGCATTGCTTGCCCTAAAAGATGTGATTGTTAATAATACTGATGGTATTATAGATCCTGACTTTAAGCAATTATTTAAGAATTTAGGCTATTTGTGTGATCCTGGAATGATTGCTACGGACCAGGCAATACTAGATGTAATGCTAAAAAAAACAAGGTAGAAGTTTAAAGGATAAAGTATGAAAATAATTTAAATAAAGCTCGAAATAATTTTAAAATATAAAAAAATAAATAGAGCACAAAATTGTCTTTATAGGAAAACATTATACTTGTTTGATGATAAAATATAATAAATAAGGAATAAAAATAAATGGAATATAGAATTGAGAAAGATAGCTTAGGAAAAATTAAGGTTCCTAAAAATAAATTATGGGGAGCGCAAACTCAGAGAAGTTTCCAAAATTTTAAAATTGGGAAAGGTTCTATGCCTATTGAAGTTATTTATGCTTTTGCTATTTTAAAAAAGGCAGCAGCATTAACTAATATGGAATTAGCACAATTAGATGAGAAAAAGGCGATTGCAATTAGCAAAGTATGTGACGAAATTACGGAAGGTAAGTTAGACGATAATTTTCCCCTGGTTGTATGGCAGACCGGAAGTGGCACACAAACCAACATGAATGTAAACGAGGTCATTGCTCATCGAGCCAATCAAATAATTGGAGAAGATATAGTACATCCTAATGATCATGTCAATAAGGCCCAAAGTTCAAATGATACTTTTCCTACAGCCATGCATATTGCAGCAGTGACAGAATTAGAAGAAAGGTTATTACCATCAATCCAATTATTAAAAGATGCTTTAAAAGAGAAAATTAATGAAAATAAAGATGTGATAAAAACAGGACGTACCCACCTACAAGATGCTACCCCTATAACTCTGGGACAGGAAATGAGCGGCTGGTATAGAATGATTGAACGAAGTGAAGAGATGATTAGAGAAGGAATTAATAAACTTACAGATTTAGCCTTAGGTGGAACTGCTGTAGGTACTGGTTTAAATACTCATCCGGAGTTTGGCGATAGGGTAGCTAAGAAAATTGCTGAGCTTACTTTAAAAGATTTTAAATCAGCACCCAATAAATTTCATTCCTTAACCAGTTTAGACGAGTTAGTATTTGCTCACGGTGCCCTTAAAGCATTAGCAGCTGATATGATGAAAATAGCCAATGATATTCGTTGGTTGGCCAGCGGACCTCGTTGCGGAATTAGTGAATTAATTATTCCCGCCAATGAACCTGGTAGTTCTATTATGCCGGGTAAGGTAAATCCTACTCAATGTGAGTCTGTGACTATGGTAGCTATTCAAGTGATGGGAAATGATGTGACAATTGGAATAGCTGCCAGCCAAGGTAATTTTGAATTAAATGTATTTTTGCCGGTTACAATATATAATTTTCTCCAATCCGTACGATTACTGTCTGACAGTATTACTTCCTTTACAAATAATTTAGTAGTTGGAATTATGCCAAACAAAGAAAGAATTAATTATTATTTGAAGAATTCCCTTATGTTGGTTGCTGCTTTAAATCCCATTATTGGTTATGATAATTCTGCAAAAATTGCGAAAAAGGCTCACCAAGAAGGGCTTACCTTGAAAGAAGTAGCAATGAAATTAGGTTTATTAACCGAAGAGGAATTTGATAAGGCTTTAGATCCTTCGAAAATGGTTTAAGCTAAAGCAAAATAAATAAGGATTTTGATTTTTTATTCCTGTTTTGACTAAATGTAATAACTTAAATGAAAGGGAGATTAAAAAATGAATCTAAATGAAGAGGCCTTAAATAGCAGTAGATAAAGCAGCTATAGAGAGTGGTATAGCAAGAATTTAAAAATATTTTTATCATAAATAAAATTACTTTATTTTCAAAATTATTCCTTGACCATTAAAAAACACGATACAACCCGGAGAAATAAATCAATAGTTTAAGGGAGGTGATAATATATATTATTTTTTGTTTAAGTAAGTTTTTGAGTTAAATTAAAATTTAAAAAATAAAGGAGAGAAAAATGAAGAAAGTATTTTTATTAAGATTATTTTTGGTGTTAATTGCAATTAGTATGATTATTATGAATTGTAGTGCTGCTGAGGAGTTTCCAACACACAATCTAAAAATTATCGTTCCTTTTGCCCCTGGTGGGGCTGTTGATGTAACTTGTCGGATTATTGCTAAAATTGCCCCGGATTATTTAAATGGAAAGAAGATAATTGTTGAGAATATGGCTGGTGGTGGCGCGGTAATAGGACAGACATACGTTTCAAGAGCAGAACCTGACGGATATACCTTACTTGCTTATACATCGTCAGTAGTTAACAATCCTCTAACTAAGGAAACAACTTATACACATAAATCTTTCCAGCCTATAGGGATGTATTGTTTTGATCCCGAAGTTCTTCTTGTACCAGCTGATTCACAATTTAAGAATTTGAAAGAATTTATAGCCTATGCAAAAGAGAATGAAATAATTATGAATACACCTGGTATCTCTACTTCTCATCATGTTGCTGCAACAATTCTTTCCGATCTTACTGGTGCAAAATTTAATTACTTACACTGTGAAAGTGGCGCTATACAGACACAGCAACTATTAGGGGGACATGTAGACTGTGGGATGATGTCTTTTGGTGAAGCCTTAGGACAAATCCAAGCGGGTAGTATCAGGGCGTTAGCAACAATGGACAACAAAAGAAGAACTGATTTTCCAGATGTTCCCACTTTTAAGGAGGAAGGTATTGACTTAGAATTTGGACCTTGGAGAGGCCTAGCGGTACCAATAGATACTCCAAAGGGTATTGTTGAAATACTAGATAAGGCAATTAAAGGCATTGTTGAGGATCAAAGATTTATAGATGATTTGACCAAAGCAGGATATCCTATTAAGTATCGTGGTTCAGAAGAATTTGCAGTATATGTTGATAAACAGGCTGATTATACAAAAGAGATTCTTCCTTTATTACAAAGCCAAAAGTAGGAATTTAGCATATAGGGTTAAGAAATCTATTCTTTGACGGATAATTGAATAAAATAGGTGGTATATTAACATTTTTATTCTCCCTTATGACAGCAGTTTTTCCTGGGTTGTAAGGGAGAATAAGAATATCTGTTTAAAATTTTGAAAATATATTTCCTAAATCGTGACTTGAATCGATCTATATTTAATTTTTAATCTGCTGAGAATTATTTTATAAAAAAAAGGTTTATATATGATATATTGGAATACAAATATTTATCTTTCAATAACTTTAATTATATTAAGCATTATTGTATTTATCGAATCTTTAAAGTTGCCCTATATTGATGCTCAATTTCCAAAAATAATTTCGATAAGTTTATTTATTGCGGCAATAGTTTTAATGATGTCATCAATAAAAATGAAAGCACAAGAAAAAAAGAAGAAGGAGCATAATTATTGGCGGGCAGGCATAGTTGTCGCGGGTTTAATATTATATATCTTAATTTTAGGATGGTTGGGTTATCTATTTTCAACCGGGCTATTAACTGCTTATGTTATTTTTATTTTGGGTTACCACAAAAGAAAGCAAACTATAATTATTGCTACTGTAGCTACTGTTGTTTTTTATTTAATTTTTAAACTATTACTAAATGTGCCTTTACCAATGATGAGATTTTTTGTTGGTGAATAAATTAATAAAAGAAAGGTAATTTTAAATGCTAGATGAAATCTTAACAGCATTTACTCATATATTTAAACTTTATTCATTTTTAGGTTTGTCTTTTGGTGTTATTATCGGACTTGTTGTTGGTGCAATGCCCGGTGTGAATGATAGTATTACTATGGCTGTTCTAATTCCTATAACCTTTGGAATGGACCCAAAAATTGCCCTACTGATATTGGTCGGAATTTATTGTTCTGCTTGCTATGGTGGTTCTTTTTCTGCTATTTTGCTAAATATTCCAGGGACTGCTTCTTCAGTGGTTACTACAATAGATGGCTATCCTATGACTTTAAAAGGAGAGGCAGGTAAAGCCATAGGCATATCTACTTATAGTTCCGTCTTTGGCGGTTTAATGAGTTGTTTAGTCCTGATGTTTTTCGCCCCTTTTTTAGCAAACCAGGCTCTTCGTTTTGGCCCCCCCGAATATTTTTGTTTGGCAGTTTTAGGTATGGCTACAGTAGCAGGAATGGCTGGTAAATCATTGTTAAAAAATCTTATTGCAGGAATTCTTGCATTAATGATTTCTACTATTGGAATGAGTCCTCAGACGGGGTTTCCTCGCTTCTGTTTTGGTAATGCATATCTTCTTGAAGGAATTCCTTTTATACCGGCTTTAATTGGATTTTTTGGAATTACCTCACTACTGGAATTATCGGAGACTATTATAAAAGATGAAGTTCCTAGTATAAGACTACCGAAAGTGAAAAATAATTTTCTTAGTAAAAAGCTTATCAAACGACTTCTACCTACATGGTTAATTTCTGGTGGGATAGGGAATATCATTGGTGTTATACCAGGTGCTGGTATGGTGATGGCTGTTTTTTTGGCTTATAGTCAAGCTGTGAGTAGAAATAAAGACAAGAAATTTGGCACCGGTGTACCAGAAGGTATTGCAGCTCCAGAAGCTGCTAATAATGCAGTAGTGGCAAGTTCAATGGTACCTTTGTTATCATTAGGAATCCCCGGGAATTCGACTTCTGCAATCTTTTTAGGTGCATTAATGATCCAGGGATTACGACCAGGACCTCTCCTCTTCAAAGAACACCCTGACTTAGCTTATTTAATGATCGTAGGTTTTTTTGTTGCTAACATTATAATGGGTCCTATAGGACTTGCTATGGGTAAATTTTTTATAACTATTCTCCCTAAAATCCCTAGAAAGGTTCTAAGCGGTATAATTATTGCTATCTGTGTGACAGGTGCCTTTGCGATGAATAATAGCATATTTGGTATTTCAATTATGTTGATCTTTGGTGTGTTGGGCTATGTATTAAATAAACTAGAAATTCCCTATTCCCCTATAATTTTAGGTATGATATTAGGTCCTATGATGGAAAGGAACCTCTGGCAAAGTCTAATTATCTCTAAGGGTAATCCCTTTATTTTCCTTCAAAGACCTTTGAGTCTTTTTCTTTTAATTCTTGCTTTAATTTTATTCTTTGCTCCCTTCTTCGCTCTTCTTAAAAGTAAAGCAAAGAGAGAAAAGAATAGAAATATTTAATGTAAACTAAGCTAGAAAAAAAATTAACACAAGCTAAATATATAATGATTGTAACCCAAAAAGCCCAAATTTAATATAATTTTCATTGTAGCACACCATATATAGTGCCCTTTAATATTTTGCAACAAGATATACAGTGTATTGACAATGATTTTAGGCTTTTTGGGGAATAATAATATAATAATTTCTTTACTATTTGAAAGAAGTAAATTATTAGGTAAATTTTTATTTAAAAGTAAGTAGTTTTAATTTGATGAACAAAAGAAAAATACTAAATAATGAAGTTTTTTTGATAACATGAAATATGAATAAACTAAGACTAAATAAAAAAGGAGAAGAATTTTATTGATGAATATTGTTGATTTTCCTCGGGTTAGATTGGCTCAACTACCCACTCCATTAAAAAAAATGGAAAATTTATCCAAGATATTTAATGGTCCGCAATTATTTATTAAACGTGACGATATGACAGGACTTTTACTTGGTGGTAATAAAGCTCGGAAGTTAGAATTTTTAATGGGTGATGCGTGTCAAAAAAGAGCAGATTTAATTATTACTACGGGACGGGTACAGTCTAATTGGGTCGCGCAATCTGCAGCAGCAGCTCGTAAATTGGGAATGGATATATTGTTGATCCTTTGTGGTAAAGAAAGCGACTATTGTCAAGGCAACTATCTATTAGACAAAATTCTTGGAGCAAAATTTATGTTTGTTTCTTTAAAGGAATATCAAAATAACATAAACGAAATAATGAAAGATGTGGCCGAAAATTATAAAAAAAAGGGAAGAAAACCATATATAATGCCTCGAGGTGGTTCAAGCTCGTTAGCTGATATAGGGAATGTAATTACAGGTTTAGAAATAATAAATGAAGCCAATAAACGGAATTTAAAGATTGATTATGTTGTGACAAGTGTGGGATCTTGTGGTACTATTGCAGGATTACTCTCTGCCTTTAAGGGATATAATAGTAAAATAAAAACTTTTGGAATAATAGTGGGAAGGCAAAAAACTGAATGTATTTCTAGAATTTCTTCTTTTAATAAAGAAATAGCAGCTTTTTTAGGATTGCGGTATAAAATAAATAAAGAAGAAATAAATCTTTACGATGAATATATGGGCGAAGGATATGGTAAGAGAACCAAGGATAGCATTAAGGCCATTGAAATAGTAGCTCAAAGCGAAGGAATTATTCTTGATCCTGTATATACTGGTAAAGGAATGGCAGATTTAATGGATTTAATTAAAAAAGGTATCTTTAATTCAAATCAAAATATTATTTTTTTACACACTGGGGGAACTGGTACATTATTTGCAAATAATGAATATTTTTTTAATATAGAGAAAACTCTCTAATTATGAAGATTGAGACAAAAGCAATTTTCTAGTAAGTTGGGAAGATGATAGCCTATCGATGTAAATATCAAATTTATAAAGACAGTAGCATCAATTTTAATAAAAGTTTTACAAGTATATATTAACTAATACAAAAACAAAATGGTAAATTTGACGATAATAGAGATTTTAAAAAAAGAAGAGGTAAGGTGTAATGAGTTATTCTGAAAAATTAGCTAGTTATATTAGACAGTTAAATTATGATAACATACCGGAGAATATAAAAAAAAAGGTAAAATATTGTATTATAGATTGGTTAGGAGCAGTTTATGCAGCATATAAATATAATAATAAATTATCGGATGTATATATTAATTTTGCTCTAAAACAGGGTGGTATTGAAAAGTATCTTATTATTGGGTCTGAATATAAAACATCTTTGTTGTGGTCAGTGTTTGCCAATGCCGCATTAGGGCATATTGCTGAAGTTGATGATGGTCATAGGGCTTCTATAATGCATCCAGGGGCTGTGGTTATTCCAGTAGCTTTTGGATTTTCTTCCGAAGGAGAACTTACAGGTAAAAAATTTATTGAGGCAATTATAGGTGGATATGAAGTTGCAATTAGGGTGGGAGAATGTTTGGGAGAAAATCATTATTCTATATGGCATACAACTGCAACAGCCGGTACTTTTGGATCAACTGCTACGGCAGCAAAAATTATGAATTTAAATGAAAAACAGATTGTATATGCTTTAGGTCATGCTGGTACACAAGCAGCCGGTTTATGGCAGTTTTTACTTGATGGATGCGCAGAAGCTAAACCCTTACATCCAGCAAAAGCAGCTTTAAATGGTGTATTATCTGCTCAATTAGCTGAACAAAACCTAAAAGGAGCTAAGAGGATTTTTGAAGGAGATAAAGGCTTGTGCAAAGCGACTTCATCAGAATATGATTTAGATAAATTGGACTATGGATTAGGAGAAAGCTTTAAAGTTGATGAAGTAAATTTTAAAGCTTATCCTACTTGTGGCCAAACTCATACTGCTATAGATGCAATGAAAAAATTGTTGAAAAAATATAATTTTAAGTATATAGATATAGATAAAATTGATATTTTTATTTACCAAAGAGCTATTGATATTGCAGGAATTAAATGCCCTCATTCTATAGAAGAAGCGAAATTTAGTATACCCTTCTGTATTGCTACTTTATTAATAAAAGGTGATATTACTTTTCAAAATTTAAGCTATGAGGATTTAGATAATCCGGATATTCGAAAATTGATGAAAAAAGTTGAATTAAAATATGATTCTGAACTTAATCAAAAGTTTCCAAAATGCAGACCTTGTAGGGTTTATGTTTATTTAAATAATGGAAAGAAAATAGTTACTGAAAATTATTTCAGAAAGGGCGATCCAGAAAACCCAATGAATGAGGAGGAAATAATAGATAAATTTAATCAATTAACTGATAAAGTTATATCTAAATCGAGGGCAAGATCAATAATTGATAGTGTGTTGAATTTAGAACATGCTAAAAATCTTGATAATTTATGTAGCATGCTTATTTTTAAAAAGTAGATACCCAGGAAAAAAAGCCTGTAGTACTTTACCCTTTGGAGTAATAAAATTTTTGTTAAAATAAAAGGAGAAAAAAGATAATGGCTCATATTATTGATTCGGAATTTTATAAAGATGGTTGGGGAACGAAAGAGATGAGAGATGTTTTTGATGATCGAAAACGATACCAACGGTGGCTAGATGTAGAAGTTGCTTTAGCAAATGCACAAGCTAAATTAGGAATTATCCCGAAATATGCTGCAAAAGAAATTTCGAAAAATGCGAAATTGGAATTACTTAATTTAGAAAATATTAAAAGAGATTTAAAAAAAACAGGTCATTCTTTAGTCCCATTATTAAAAGAAGTTCAACGAGTATGTAATGGGGATGCAGGTGAATATATTCATTATGGACCGACTACTCAAGATATAGAAGATACCGGAGCAGCACTTGAAATAAAAGATGCCTATAAAATAATTTTACGTGATTTATATATTATTGAGAAATTAATACTTGAGTTAGCTGAAAAATATAAAAATTTACCGATGGCAGGTAGAACTCACAATCAACAAGGATTACCAATTACTTTAGGATTAAAATTTGCTACCTGGGCAGCTGAAATAAGAAGAGATATTGAACGAATGAAAGATATTAAAAAAAGAATATTTGTAGGAATGCTTCATGGTGGTACAGGGACCATGGCTGGATTGGGCGAAAAGGCTTTTGAGACAATAGATTTAGTTATGCAAGATTTAGGATTAGAAGTGCCGGAAATTGGCTGGGGTAGTTCCCGTGATTATTTTACAGAATATATTTTAGTAACCGGAATGGTAGCTGCTACTTTAGGTAAAATTTCTAATGAAATATATCAGTTGAGCCGAACAGAAATTGGAGAATTGCAGGAACCTTTCCCTAAGGACTATGTGGGAAGTAGTACTATGCCTCATAAGAAAAATGCTGAAACTTCTGAATTTGTTGTGGCAATGACACGCATTGTTATAAATAATTGCTCATTAGCTTTGCAAAGTATGATTTCTGAACATGAAAGAGATACCAGAAGTTGGCGATTAGATTGGCATACTATTCCGGAAAATAGTATTCTTATTGCAAAAATATTACAAGCAAATAATTTTCTACTAAGCGGTTTAGAAGTCAATGAAAAAAGAATTAACGAAAATTTGCATTTATTGAAGGGAATGTTATTTTCTGAGGCATTAATGTTTTATTTAGGTAAAAAAATAGGCAAACAAACTGCTCATCATGTAATTCGAGATGCGGTGATGGAATCAATGACTCAAGATGTAAGTTTTAAAGAGTTATTACTTAAAAAATCAGAAATTAATAATAATATTACTTCTCAAGAATTAGACCAGATTATGGATTACAATAAACATATTGGAAAATCTATAGAATTGGTTAAACAAGTAGTGAAAAGGCATGAGGAACTATCTATTAATGATCGAGAGTATTTATATTTTTAAGGGATTTAGTGGGAAAATACAGGTTAATACACTAAATATTTTTTAGGAATTTATCTTGCTCCTCGTCTTTTATTTCTTATCTAATTTACGATTAAAATGTTTATGGGAGGTTGTATGAAAATTACAGATATAAAAATTATTCCTGTCAACAGATTTCTTTTTGTTGAAGTACATACTGATGAAGGCATTGTAGGTCTTGGAGAATCTGGTTGTTGGGGATTTCTAGATGCTTCAGCGGAGGCGGTCAAAACATTTAAAACTTATCTTATAGGGCAGGATCCGTTGAAAATTGAGCATCACTGGCAATATATGTATCGCTGTTTCCATTTTCGTGGTGCAGCCATTATGGGTGCATTGAGTGCAATAGATATAGCACTATGGGATATTGCTGGAAAATTTTTAAACGTTCCTACCTATCAATTGCTTGGTGGAAAATGTCGCGACAAAGCAAGGGTTTATTACCACGTTGAAGGCCAAACAACAAAAGAACTTGTTAGCAATCTTGTAGAGGCAAAAAAAAGAGGATTTACTGCTGTTGGACATTTAACACCATTTTTGGATGAAGACAGAAGTGTGCCTTATTTCGAAACGTATGCACAAAAAATAGGAAATGCTATTGATAGAGTTAGAAGATATAGAGAGGCTGTTGGAGATGGAATTGATCTTTGTATTGAAATACATAGACGATTGAAGCCAGCAGAGGCAATTGCACTGGCTCGCGGGATTGAAAAGTATCATCCTTTCTTTATAGAGGATCCAACAACGCCTGACAATTTTGATTCTATGGCTTTAATTGCACAGCATATTAATATTCCTATTGCAACGGGTGAACGTTTACATACGCCTCAGGAGTTTACGCAATTATTAAATAAAAATGCTGTTCATTATGTTAGACCCGATGTATGTATGTGCGGTGGAATCACAGGTGCTAAAAAAATTGCAGCTATCGCAGAAGCGTACGATGCTATGGTGGTACCTCATAATCCTTTGAGTCCTGTAAGTACAGCTGCCTGTATCCAAATAGCTGCGAGTATACCTAATTTTGCACTTCAAGAATACGCAGGAGACGATAGAACTTCAGCGACAGAGCGATTTATTCTTGGAAAGCCTGATAATAATGATCCGTCATTCTCCCCAGGTGATGTTGTTAAACAAACATTGAAGTGTGAAAATGGATTTATTAAAATTCCTGAAACTTCAGGAATCGGAGTAGAGCTTGCTAAAAATGTTGAAGAAAAATTTCCATATTATAGACGTAAAATAGAAACACGCCTTCATATTGATGGTTCAGTAGTTGATCAATAATTTTACAAAAGTAAACAACACACCCACTAAGCAGGCGGTTTTAAGAGACCTCTAAAAGAGGCAAAATTCTTGTTGGTTACATTCTTTTCTTTTTTCTTTTTATTCTTGATATCTTACATATTTTTTAATCTCTTAGGGTTCAATTTCCCGCAGCTCTGCCACGGGGAGATTTATTTTTAATATTATCCAGACCTATGGTGCTTGTAAAATATCCCCGGCTCTAAAAATGTTTTCCCTAATAGGGCTTCTCCTTAAGGGTAGAAAAGCTTTTAAAGAGTTTTATCACCGTCTTGACTTTTAGCATTCCCATCACTTCAGATATCAATAATCTTAACCCAACTTCACCAATATTATCAGCAAAATATTGCTATATAAGCATTTACGTTTTTCTATGGTCACTACAGTATTGTACTAAACTTGAAATACGCGCTGTTTTTCCCGATAGACCAAAGAGCTTATAGATCTTTTTGTGTTCTACTTACGGAACCTTACAAGTTTTGATAAACTTTTGGGTAACCTTCCTCTCTTCATCTTTCATCCGGAATACTATGGTTACCCGTTGATGAGTAATCAATATGTTACGGATGGTAGACTATTTCCCATGGTCACCGGACATACGCAGCCGGTATTCGATAATATGGAGGATACGATAAGCTAGGACGGAATATTTAAATGTTTAAAAAAATAAAATAAGAATTATTGTTATTTTTTCCTGATTTTATCTTTTTTTAATGTTATAATTACAAGTACAAAAGGGAGTGCGATTTGCCAAAATTACGCTCCCTTTTTTATGGCTATACCGAAAGACTTAACCTGCGTTTCCCTTCCGGTTTTTTATTTTATTAGATTTAAATGTTTTTCTAGAAGTTAAAAAACACTACAAAAATCAGTAAATCATACTCAGTTTAAAACTATTCAGGCCTGGGGGTGATTATAAGCTAAACCCTTAATTCATACCACGCCAAAAAGGGTTTGAATTATATCTACAAATATAATAAATGAGTATCTAAAACACGATTATAGTCTAATACCGATTGATAAGGAAAAGAAACCTTATATATATATTGGAAATCTTACCAATATAAAAAAGCAAACATAGAAGATATTTTTGATTGGTGTAATAAATTTTCTGATGTGAATGTTGGAATAGTTACCGGGGATATAAGTAAGCTAGCAGTTATCGATGTTGATAATCTTAATCTTTTGCCGGAGTTAGAAGAATATTTACCAGAGATAAAAGAAACAACCAGAGTCAGAACGAGAAGGGGTTATCATTACTATTTTTCTCTTAACGGCGAATATGTTAAAAGCGCCGATAACTTATTCGGCAAAAGACTTGAATTAAAAAGTAATGGAACTTATGTGGTAGCTCCCCCATCAATAATAAAAGCCCATCGATACGTTTACGAAATTCCTCTTAGTGAGATGCTACCCGTACCAAAATTATTAGTCAAAAAAGACCTGTCTGCGTGCGGGCACACACAGGCAGGAAGGGAACTGGCGCCTTGTGTAGAGGAAAGAAAGCACAAAACCTTTAAAATACCAAAATACCATGGCCAAAAAGTTGACTGCATACGCCAGGTATTAAGCAGGGATTTAGAGGAAGGGGAGAGAAACAACAGCTTATTTATTCTCTATAATCTATTACT
>Ga0114918_10003909_pt1 | contig 13026 bp, 9 predicted proteins | sample LantaG_FD_87015 | JGI IMG/M metagenome (GOLD analysis project Ga0114918, IMG submission 87015) | Deep subsurface microbial communities from Baltic Sea to uncover new lineages of life (NeLLi) - Landsort_02402 metaG | ecosystem: Environmental > Aquatic > Marine > Oceanic > Sediment | place: Baltic...
ACGCGCCCAGGGAGTCGCCCCATGCTAAGGAGGCGAGGCGCCACCGGTAGTAGGCGTGGTCGGGGGCGGCCCGATCAAAGAGAAAGGCCCAGTCCGGGTCCAGGCCGGGCGGGATGCCGGCGGCGGCGGCGGCGTCCTCGTCATCATCATCCCCACCGCCACCCGCCGCGGTCACCGCCGCCGCCCGCTCCGCCGCCCGCACCATCACAGCCAACTCAAAGGCCGGTCCCTCCGCCGCGACGTAGGTGGCCAGCGTGTCAATGACGAAGGCGGCCCGCGGGTCGGCCGGGTGCGCGATCTGGACATCGGGCGGGGCGGCGGAGGGCGAGGGCGAGGGTGAAGGCGCGGCCAGTGTCCCTTCGGGCTGAGCGGCCGCCGAGGCCGCGCGCGCGGACGGTGGGGCCGGAAGTGGTTGCGGTGGGGGTGGCGGCGCGTTCCTGTCGCCGCCGCCGCGGGCCTGGCGAGCCGCCTCCAGCTCGGCCTTCAGGGCGTCGATGGCCCGGGGCGGCTTGGAGGTGCTGGCGGGCGGCGGTGGCGGAGGGTGAGGAGCGCCATCGCCGTCGCCCGCTCCATCCTCCTCCTCCTCGTCACACGCAAACGCGGCGGCGACCGCGGCCGCGGCGGGGCGGGCGGGCGCCGCGCCGCGGCCGACGGGGACGGCCGGGGCGGCGGGGGCGGAGGGCGGGGGCACGGGGGCGCCCAGGGCCGCCAGGAAGTCGGCGTACGCGTCGGACGTGGCGGTGGCGGCGGCGGCGGCGGTGTCATCGGCTGGCGGCGGCTGGGGAGGCGTCGGCTACATGAAGGAGGGTAGACGGAGGAGAGAGCGGCGGGGGGTGAGCGGGAGTTTTCGCGCTCGCTCGTTTCGCCGTGCGCATGCCTCCCGCGCCTCCTCCACGCGTCCCTCTCCCAACCTTGCGCCCGTCCGAGGGGGACGCCACCCCGCCAATCTTGAAGTTCATTGTGCGGGGCGGGGACACAGGACGCAGAGTTGGCGCGCACGCGCGCGCGCCTCAAGCCGCATTGCTAGAATGAAGTAATGAAGTGCTGCGACTGTTCTTTCGTCAACAACACTCCGCTCCGCTCCGCTCCGCACCCACACAACACACGCACACTGTACAAAAGAAAAACAAACATGCACACACACGCAAAGAGAGAGAAAGGACGCACACCACACGCGCACTGCTAAAGAGAAAAAAGGCTGCGTGGCAGACGCGGCGGCGGCACGTCCATTTTTTCCCTTCCCCGCCCGGGGGAAAGGGTGTTTGGTCCTAGGAGCGAAAGAAAACACTCACACCTCTCCCTCCCTCTCTCACGCCACCACCACCAGCCCGCCCTCGCCCGCCGGCGGGCGGACGATCAGGATGGAGGGTGCCGAGGAGGAGGAGGAGGAGGAAAAGGAGGTGGAGGTGGAGGAGGAGGAGGAGGAGGAGGGCCCGGCACCCCCCCCCGAGGAGGCGGCCCACGCGGCGGCCAGCGCCGCGCGCGCGGCCGCGAGGCCTGAAGGGTCCGGCGTCGTCGGCAGGAGGGCGTCCGACGACGCCAGGCCCGCCGGTGCGGCCCCGCTGCCGCCCACCTCCCCCGCCGCGCCCCTGAAGTTGGGGCAGGGGAAGCCGCCGTCGCCGCCGCCGCCGCCGCCGCCCGCGCCGCCGGGCACCGCCACCTGCCCACCACCACCCGCGCTGCCCAGCCCCGCCAGGCCCAGCCCCGCAAAGAGCGGGCTCTTCAGCACCCCGCCCCGCGGCCGCAGGATGACGTTGTCCACGGCGTGCTCATAGACGAAGCCCTTGGAGTCGAGCCGGAAGGTGGAGACGCCGTCGAAGACGCCGACTGTGGAGGGCGAGAAGGGCCCCCGCGGGTGGCCCACCACCGTCCACCGCACCCGCACCTCCCGCGGGTCGGGCTGCCAGATGCGGGCGACGTCGACGCGCAGGGAGGAGAAGAAGAGCTTGCCTGAAAAGGGCGTGGAAAGGGAGAAGGTTTGAGAGAGGGGGAGGAAGGGTTCCACGGGAAGGGGGCCTTGCTCTCTCTCTCTCTCTCTCTCTCTCTCTCTCTCTCCATCCTCTCCATCTCCTCTCCTCTCCTCACCGTGGAAGCGGAGCGACCAGAAGATGATCTTGTAGTTCTTCAGGCCGCGGAAGCAGTTGCGCGGGTCCCGGAAGACGACGTCATCCCGGTAGATGGACCCTGAGGGGAGAGGAGGGGGCCAGAGGTGTTCAGGGGTGGTGGTGGGCGGCGGAGGAGGAGGTGGCGGGCCGGTCGGCGTGGTGTGCTCGCGGCACAAATTGCTCTCTGTCTCCGCTCTCCGCTCTCCGCCCACCCCAACTCACAATCCATCTCCCGGGCAAACAGGGCGGGGATGTCCTCCCGCAGCGTGCGGATGGCGTGGCCGACGTTGACGAAAAAGTCCGGGTCGGGGCCGTCGGGGCGGCCCCCGCCGCCGCCGGTGCCACCGCTCGGCGACGCGCCGCCGCCGGACGCCGCGCGGTCGCCGGAGGGCCCACCGCCGCCGCCGCCGCCGCCGCCGCCCAGGCGCGGGACGGGCGGGGCCTGGCGGACGTCGGCGGCCAGGGTGGTGGCGGGGTGGGCGGGGTAGGCGCGGGCGGGCCGGGCCAGGCTGAAGGGCCGCGGCCCGGCCGCGCACTGGCCGGCCCCGGTGGGCCGGGCGGGGCGGCCGGCCCGCGCCGGGGGCAGGCCCACGCCGCCGCCGCCGCCGCCGCCGCGTGGCCGGAGAGCCGGCATGGCGGGCAGGGCTGCCATGTGTGGCAGAGAGGGGAGAGAGGCGAGGAGGTGTGCGTGCGTGCGCGCGGAGGACGGTGCTCTTCCTCTCCGACGCCGAGCAATGGTGTGGCTCGCGAGAAGAGCAGAGCCCTCGAGCGAGGAGAGCACAGCCCTCGGCTGCACTCTCCACACTTTTTCGCTCGATGACGTCCGCCACCCTCCTCCCCCCCGCCGCCACCCCTCGCGGCGGCGGCGGCGGCGGCGACGGCGGCACCAAAGACAAGCCCCCTGGCCTCCCCCCTCCAGACCCCGGCGCCTCGGGCGACGGCGGCATGGACTCCCCCTCGCCCGACGACGATGCCGCCCTGCTCAAACCGCTCGCCACCGCCGACGGCGCCGACTTTGATGCGGGCGCGTACGCGGGGCGCGTCCTGGCGGAGGCCACCAGCTCTGAAGAGGTAAGACGGGGGATGGAGAGAGCGCGCCTGCCGGAAGCGCGAGGAGAGACGAGCGCAAAAACGCGCGCGCACACCCCCATTCGATCGACCGCTCAACCCCGCGCCCTCTCTCCATCCCTCTCTCATTCAGGCCCGCGCCCACGCCGCCGCCCTCCGGGCCGCGGCGGCCCGCCTGGACGCCCGCGCGGCCGCCACCGTGCAGGCCTCCCGCCCCGCCCTCGTCGCCCACCTGGCCGCCTTGGGCCGGGCGGAGGGGGCGGTGAGGGATGTGGCCGCGCCCGCGGCCGCGCTGCGGGCGGGGCTGGCACGGGCGCGCTCCGCCGTGGCGGGGCCGGCGGCCGCCCTGCGCGCCCGGGCGGCCGCCCTGGTGAACGCCCAAGCCGCGGCGGCCGCGCTGCGGGCGGCTCTGGCCCGGGAGCGGGCGGCGGGGCGGCTGGCGGCCGCGCTGAGCGCCGGCGACGGCGGCCCGCCCCCTCCCGTCCCCGCCCTCGCGCGCCTGGTGGCCGACGCGGAGGCCGCCGCGGACGCGGCCCTGGCGGCGGGCGCGGGGCCGCCCCCGCCCGGGGCGGCCCTGCGGCCGGACGAGCTGGCGACCGCGGGCGGCCGCGCCCGGAATGCTGCGCGCGCCGCCCTGGCGGCCGCGCTGGAAGAAGACGGGGAAGGCGGGCAAGGCGGGCGCTTGGCCGACGTCGCCGCCGCCGCGGGCGCGCTGCACGCGCTAGGGGAACTGGATGCCGCCGTGTCGGAGTCCATCGCGGCGTCCGCGGGCGGCGTGGCGTCCCCGCTGGCCGCCCTGGCGAGCGGAGGGTGGGGGCGTGGGGGCAGCAGCGGTGCGACCCTCCCCGGCGTCGGGGCGGCGCCGGCCCTCCTCGACCCGGAGTCCGCCTGGGCCGCCGCGGACGCGGCCCTGGGCGCCCTGGCCGCGGGCGCGGCCCGGGCGGACCTGCTGGGCCGGGCCCTGGCCGTGGCGCGGGAGCCGGCCGGGCTGGAGACGCTCGCGTCGCGCCTGCGCCTGTGGCCGTCGCCCTCCGAGGGCGAGGAGGGCGGGGGGAAGGCGGGTTCGGGGCCGGGAGCGTCCTCGGCCTCCGTCCTCGATGCTTTCTGGGCGGCCGCCTCGGCTGCCCTGGCCCGCTCGCTGCCTGTGGGTGGCGGCGCATCCAACCCGCTCGTCGCGGGCTATCCGAGGCTGGCGGCGGGGCTGGACGCGGCCCTGGCCCGCCTGGCCGCGGCGGCGGGCGCGGGGAGCGCGGGGAGCGCAGGTGCGTCCGCCGCCGCCGCCCCGCACCCGCACCCCGCGCCCTTGACCCGGCGGCACGTGGCCGCGGCAGTGGCCGCCCTCGCGCCCGCCCGGGCGGCCTGGGCGGCGGCCGCGGCGACCCGGGCGGCGGCCGCGGCGGGGTCGGCCCTGGGCTCGCCCTCCCCCCGTACCCCGCCCCCCGCCTCCGCCGCGATCCAACGCCTCGTCGCCCGCTTGCACGACGTCCTCACGGATGCGGGCGGGGCCGCCTCGGGCGGGGCGCCGTCCCCACCAGGCCCTGCCTGCGCGTCGCTGCCGGCCCTGGCGGGCGGGGCGGCGGGCGTGGGCGTGGCGGCCGCGGCGGAGCGGTTCGCCGCGATGGCAGGCCCGGCGCCGGCCCCAGGCGCGCCCGCCGACCCGGGGTGGGCGGCCCGGGCGGCCGCCCTCGCCTCGGCCGGCTCTGAGCTGCACAGGTCCCTGGCGGCCCTGCTGCCCCGGTGCCCGCCGTCCGCGGCGGCCGCCCTGGCGGGCCCGCTGGAGAGCCTGGCCGGCGTCGTCGCCCGCACGGCCGCGCCCGCCTTTGCGGGAGCGGCCGATGCGGCGGCGGTCGCGGCAGCGCGCTCGCACGCGGGCGGACCGTACGGGGAAGGCGCGGCGGTGGCCGCCGCCGCTTCATCAACAGACCCCTCGCCCTGGGTGCGCGACCTGGCGGACGGCCTGGCCGGCTTCCGGGCGGGATTCCTGGCCCGCCTGGTGCCGCCCCTGCCGCCGGGCGAGGGAGGCAGGGGGGCTGCCCCAACCTCCTCCCCCTCCATCCCTGCTGCTCTCCTCGCCCGCCTGGCGTCCCGCGTCGCGACCCTGGCCGTCCGCCACGCCTGCCTGGCCCGGCCCGTCGCCCAGCCGGCCGGCGCCGCCCAGCTGGCCCGGGACCTGGCGGAGGTGGAGGCGGTGCTGGCGGAGGAGTGCGGGGTGGTGGTGAGGGGGGGAGGGGGAGGAGGGCGGGGGGAGGGGGGCGCCCCGGCGACCACCATCCCCGCTCCATCCCCGCTCGCCGCGCTGCGCGCGCTGCGCCGCCTGGTGCTCCTCCCCACGTCCGACCTGGCCGCCCCCCCGGGCCGGGCCCTGCTGGACGCCCTGCCCCGCCCGGACGCCGCCCACTTCCTGCTGGGGCGGGGGCCGGCAGTCATTGAGTCGCCCGGCGCGGCCGCGGGCCAGCCGCCGCCCGCGTACGGGGCGTGGCTGGACGGCGCGCGCCCCGCGGACGCCCTGGCCGGCGTGCGGGCGGCGGTGGCGGCCGCCGGGTCGGCCGCCCACCTGGACCCATCCGCGGCGGTGGTGCTGCCCCTGCTGGAGGAGGTGTGCGGTGAGTGAGTGAATGAAATGAGGGGGTTAGAAACGGGAGGACGTGTGGTGGATGTGAAGAAAGGAAAGGAAAGGAATGATGTGGGGGGGATATTTTTTTTTTTCACGCGCCCACCCCGACCCCAGCCCCTGCTGCCGCTGCCCCTTTCTTCTCCTTCTCCGCCGCCGCCCCGCCCCCCTCGACCAGCAGGCCGCAGTCCGCGATGGCGATGGGGATTCGCGGCCGGGAGAAGAAGTCGACCTCCGCGCCGTCCAGGATGGACGCCAACACCCCCGCGCTCTCGGGCCGCAGGCGCCCAAAAACGACGTGCTTGCCGTCCAGCCAGGGCGTGGGCGCCAGGGTGATGAAGAACTGGGAGCCGCCGGTGTTGGGGCCCCGGTTGGCCATGCTGACCGCGCCGGCAGGGCCGTGCGGGATGAAGGCCTCGTCCGGGAAGGAGCCGCCGTAGATGGACCGGCCGCCGGTGCCGTTGCCGCGCTCAAAGTCGCCGCCTTGGAGGACAAAGGGGCGCGGGGTCGCGACGAGGCGGTGGAAGATGGAGCCCCTGTACTTGCCGACGAGGCGCGAGCCCCGGCCGACGTCCTCGATGGGCGAGCCCGCCAGGGCGAGAAAATTGGACACGGTGCGGGGCGTGGTGGCGCCGTAGAGGTCGATCAGCAGGCGGCCGGCGGGGCGGCCAGCGACGGCCAGGTCCAGGAAGGCGGTGTGGGTGATGGGGGGGTCGGGGGGTGGCGGGGAGGGAGGGGCGGCGGCGGCAGCGGCGGCGGGCGCGGCGGCCTCGCCCTCCACTGCGGCCTGGGCGGGCGGGCAGCGGGTCGAGGCAGTGAGCGTGGCGGCGGCGGCGGACGCTGAGAGGAGGAGGTCGCGGCGCGACCGCTGCTCGTCCGTCGCCCGGACTGCCACCACCGCCCGGCGTGTCGGGCGGACCGTGGAGCACACGCCTGACGGGTGGCGCACAGGCCTGGCGGACAGCAGCATTGGCCGTGTCGTCTTGAACAGAAAGAGAGAGTGTGAGTGCATTCCGACCCTCTCATCTAACACATACCCCCTTCGGCAGGCCGCCCACCACCTCGCCCACCAGCCGCGCCGCGCCCTGGAAGTCGCTGACGACCATCCCCGCCAGGGCCAGCCGCGACCGTATCAGCGCCCTTGCCCCGGATGCCTCCTCCGGCGACAGGCCCGCCAGGAAAGCCGTAACAGGCCCGGCCCCGGACCGGGCCTCCACCAGCAGCGCCCGCACCGCCGCCCGGGCGGTCGCCTCGGCGGCGACAAGGGCGAGGACGGGCGGGGCGTCGCCCGCCAAGGCTTCCCCTCGCTCCCAGGCGTCCCGCAAGACCTCCCAGGCGGCCGCGGCGGGGCCCGCGACGGCGACCATGGGATCTGCCCCGGCCGCCCCGCCCTCCAGCCCCGCCCGGCCTGCCGCGGCCTCCCAAAAAGAGGCCACGCCCGCGCGAGCCGGGGCGGACAGGGCCCGCCCGCGCGCGTTGGAGGCCAGGACCAGGGTCGCGGCCGCCGTGCGCAGGGCCGTCACGTCGATGGGCGGCAGGCGGCGGGCGCGCGCGGCTGGGTTGGTTTTGAGGCCGCGCCGGGTGGCCAGGCCAGGCAGCCACACCCGGCCCCAGGGCGGGGAGCCGCTGCCCGCCCGGGGCGCCCACACGCACACCTCGGCCCGCGTCCAGGGGAGGGCGACCTCCAGGGCTGCCAGCGCCGCGCCGACCCGGGCGGCCGCCCGGGCGACGGCGGCGTCCAGCGCCGGCGGCAGGGCGAGCGCGCGTGGGAGGGCGGAACGTGGAGGTGGTGAGGGTGTCGCCGCCGGCCCCGCGCCCACCGCCGCGTCCAGGGCCGCCAGCGCGGCGGGACCCGTCGCGCCCACCAAGTCGGCCGTCGTCAGGGCGGCCGACCCGGCCCGGTCGCCGGCCGCCACCAGCGGGGAGGAGGCGGGCAGGAAGAGGCTGCAGTGCGGGCGCCACCACCACCGGCGTGGTGGTGGTGGCGGGGGTGGTGCGCCCGCCGGCCCATCCTCAGCCGCCGTCACCGCCGTCACGGCGCGCACCAGGTCCACCACCCCGCCCAGCGCGTCGCCCAGGTGGGACGTGGCGGCATTGGAGGCGGCCTGCGGGCACACGCACACGCCCAACAGGCCCGCGGCCAGGGAACCGACCAAGACCCCGCCGCCCCGGGCGACCGCCAGCCAGCCCGCGTCGCCCGCGCCGCCCCGGGACGCGCCCTCCACCGCCACCAGTATAAAGGACAGCACGCAGAACTGGGCGCCGTACTGGAGGCCGCAGTCCTGCCCCGCCGTGACGGCGCCCCAGGCGATGGCCGGGGTCGCAGCCGCGGCCAGGCGCGCGCCCAAGGCCGCGGGGCGGATGGCGAGCAGGCCAGCCGCCGCGCTCGAGCCCAGGGCGCCGCCCACCAGGCGCTGCAGCAGGACAACCGTCGCGTTGCCCAGGGCTTCCGGGGCAGCGAAGGCCACCGTCAGGGCGGCGACGAGGGTCGCCCGGCCGAGGACGTCGCGGGTGCGGGTGATGGGAGGAGGGGCGTCCTTGCCGCCGCCGCCGTCCGTGACCGTCAGCGGGTGCAGCGCCCACAGCCCGATGCCGGCCAGGGCGCCCACGCCGACAAAGGTGCGGACGGCGGGCTTGGCCGCCTCGGGCAGGGACCAGCGGCGGCTCCGCATTGCTTTTTTTTGCTTGAGAACGCAGCGAGTGAAAGCAATGCATTGGGAAAAAGGCTGTGCCGTTCGGGTCCCGCGCCCCCGCGCCCCCATGTGGGACCCCCTCGCCGCCCGCGTGGCGCTCTGCCTGGGCGTGCTGGCGGTGCCGGCCATCGTCATCACGGGCCCGGCCGCCCAGGCGGCCGCCCGCGACGCGGCCACAACCCGCACCGCGGCGTACCTCGCGGCGGGCGTGCACGTCGCGACGCTCTTCGCCGCCACCGTGCCGATGCAGGCGTGGCTGGGCACGGTCGGCGCGGTCTCCCACCTGGGCGCGCTCGTCGTGCCGGCGACCGCCCTGGCGGCGGGCGCGGCGGTGGCGGTCGCCTCCATCTCCACCACGCCCGCCTTCTTGGCGGCCGCGTCCGCCGCCCTGGCCGCCGCCTTCGTCGGCGCCGGCGCGGCCGCGGGGTCGCTCCTCCTGGGCGAGATCGCGGCGACCGTCCTCGTCCTCTTCCTGGTCGCCGGCTTCGCCCTCGTCCCGCCCCCGCCCATAGGGTTTTTAGCCCTCACGGGCTTCCTGGGCATGCTGGGCGGCTGCCTGGCGTACAGCCTCGCCTCCTGGGCGGTCGCGCCCCGGTGGGCGACCGACGGCGCCCTGGCGGCGGGCGGCGAGGCGGTCGACCTGGCAGTGGCCCTCCAGGCCCTGGGCGGCGGCGGGGCGTGGGCGTTTGAGGGCGACGAGGTGGCGAGCGGGCCGCTGGAGCCCCCACCTTCCCCGCCGTCGCCGCCCCCTCCCATCCTAGCCGCGGGCGGGGAGCTTTCCTCCCCGCGCCCGCCCGCCTGCCTGCGCCGGCGGCCGGGCAGGGGCGACAGCCCTGCCAGAGACCCGGAAGCCGCAGCAGGTGCAGCGGCAGCACCAGGCACGCCCGCCGCCGCCGCCGCCTGGGCGCGCGTGCACGGGGCCATGGCGGCCGCGACCGCGCTGCGGGGCGCCGCGCGGGGCGAGGGCTGCCTGGGTGTGGTGGCGGTCGGGGGTGGGGGGAAAGGAAAGGGCGCGGCCCGCCCGCGCTGGTGCCGCCTGCTCTTCCCGCAGGTGCCCCTCCTCTCCTCCCTGGCCACTCACTTTCCGACGGCCGCGGCGACCGGGCTGGCGGACGCGACGGCCGCCCACGCCCGCCTGGCCTGGACGCTGGCGTCCCTCGTGGACGGCGGGGGCGGGGCGCAGGGCCGCGGGGGCGGCCGCGTCCTGGGCGGGCCCGCGGGCGAGGCCGTGCTGGCGGTCTACGGCCGGCCCGCCCTGGCCGCGGTCGGGGACGCCGCGGCCGCGGCGGGCGCCGCCATCGCGGCGGCCGTGCCCCGGCGGTTCGAGCCGCTGGAGGGCGGCGGGCGCGGCCCTGTGGCGGCGGCCGAGCTGGCCGCGCTGGAGGCCGCGGTCGCGGCGGTGGGCGCCCTGCACGACGCGGGCGCGGGCGCGGTGGCCGACGCGTCCCGCCGCGGCAAGCGCAAGCAGACGCAGGAAGGCGACGCCGCCGACGCCGGGGACCCCCCCGGCGCTGCCCTGGCCGCTCTCATGGCGGCGGCTGCGGCGGAGGACGGCGCTTTTTTAGATGAGGTGCGCTTCGCGGCCTGGCTCAGCGGCCTGGTGCCCTTGGTGGCTGCCCTGCGGCGGGTGGCGGGCGAGGTGGAGGGGCTGCGGCGGGCGATGCCACGAGGGGTGGGGAGGAGGGTTTAGTGTGTGTGCGTGTGAGATAGTAACTCGCGGTCGGGGCTGTAGGCCTGTTGGCGTTCCTAAGAGGAGGTCCAGTCGTCAGTCAGGAGCGAGAGGTCGTTTCTTTTCGCTAGCCACGAGAGCGAGGAATGGACGGCGCCGGCCCGGCCGGCGACGGCGACGGCGGCGGCGACGACCCCACCGCCGTCGCCCTGGCCTGCTACGCCTCCCTGGCCGACGTGCAGGGCGTCTTGCAGGGCGACCCGGAGAATGCGGAGGCGCTGCAGGTGAAGAGGGGAGAGAGAGAGTTTTTGCATTTCTTACCCCCGCCCGGGCGGGCACCGCCACGCCCCGCCATCCACACCAGGGTGCGTACAAAGTGAGCCTTGTTGCGTGTCCTCGGTGCGGCGGGCGTGAAAAAAAAAATGTGCGGGCGGGAGCTCAGCGGCGTGCCCTCTCTCGCATGCGCTCGGACGGGGCCTCGCTCAACGCTCTCAACCTCGCCGGGACCTCTCTCCCCTCACTTCAGCTCCGGGCAGACCTCCAGGCCGCCGCGGCCGAGGCGCAAGCCTTGATACCGCCCCCACCCACCCCCTACACCCCCAACTGGACGGTCGACCCCCTGGACCCGCCCCCGCCCTTTGCCCACCTGGCGGCCGCCAGCCCCGCGCACGCTGACCTGGCGGCCGCCCTGGCGGCCGGCGGCGGGCGCCTGGACTTTTCCGACCCAGCGGCCGTGGCCGCCCTGTCCCGCGCCCTGCTGATGCGCCGCTTCCGCCTGGACGGCTGGACGTGCCCAGTCGGCGCCCTCGTCCCCCCCATCGCCGCCCGCGCGGCCTACCTCCGGCGCATGGGGTTGATCGTGGGGGGCGGGTCCCCCCCGCCCCGCTCGCTCGCTGTGCTTGATGTCGGGTGCGGCGCCAACCTCATTTTCCCGCTCCTGGCCGCCAGCCCGGTCTTTGGCTGGTCCGCGACGGGGCTGGACGTGACGCCCGCTGCGCTGGCCGGAGCGGCGGCGAATCTGGCCCTCAACTCGTCCCTGGCCGGGCGCGTCCGCCTGGTGGCGGGCGACCCGGCGGGGCGGCCACCCATCCTGGAGCCCGTCTTTGGCGCTGGCGCGTCATGGGCCGCCGCCGCCGCCGCCGCCGGCGATGCCCGCTTTCCATTTGACTTCTCGGTCTGCAACCCGCCCTTCTTCGAGAGCGCGGCCGCCCGGGCGGCCACGGCCAAGGACCCGGGCGCGCCCCGTGGCGGTGGCCACGCGGGGAGCGCGGCCGAGACGGTGTGGGAGGGCGGGGGTGAGGCGGGCTTCGTGTGCGCCCTGGCGGCCGAGTCGGCGGGCCACGCGCACCGGGTGACCTGGTGGTCGTCCATGCTGGGGCGCAAGGCCAGCCTGACCGCGGTGCGGGGCGTGCTGAAGGGGTTGAGCCCGGCGCCGGAGGTGAGGACGTTCACGCTGGCGGAGGGCGGGGGGCGGACGACGCGGTGGGTGGTGGCCTGGCCGCGGGTGGCGGCGGAGGCGTCGTTGGCGGGGGGGAGGAAGCGGCGGGGTGGTGAGGGTGGTGGCGGGGACGGCGGCGCGGCGGCGGGGGGCGGGAAGGAGCGGCGGGCGGGGTTAGGAAGAGAGTAGCTGAAGAATGGAGAAAACCTCGAGCGTCCTTTTTTCTCACACATCGCACCCCACACGGCACGCGCGCTCGCACGCACGCTCGCACGCACGCACGCAGCCCCTCCTAAAGCGTTCCCGCGTCGTCGTCGTGTCGGCCGACGCACGCTCCTCGTTTTCGCGCGTTCTCTCACCCACCCTCAGGCCGCCGCCACCCACCACGCGTCCGCCGCCTTGCCCTCCGCCACCTTGTCCACCACCACCGCGGGCGGCGGGCGGGGCGTCCCCCGCCGCCACACCTGGACGGGCACGCCGTCGGCCGGCTGCAGAGGCGCCCGCCAGGCGGCCACCGCGCCCGGGTCGACCGGCGCCCACTCATACCCGCGCACCAGGGCCGCCAGGACGACCCTGATCTCCGACTGGGCCAGGCCCATGCCCAGGCAGATGTGGGGGCCCGCGCCCCAGGGCATCCAGACGGGCGGGTCGCGGGCCAGGGACAGCCACCGCTCCGGGCGGAAGGAGGCCAGGTCGCCTTTGAACTCCTCAATTTCAAATTGGGTCTGGCCCAGCATGACCATGACCCGCTCGCCCGCGGGGACGCGGTACCCGCACACGTCCAGGTCGACCAGGGCTTTGCGGAAGACGCCCGACACGATGGGGAACAGGCGGTTGGTCTCTTTGATGACGGCTTCGAGGTAGGGCATGGCGGCGACCGCGGCGGGCGTCAGGTCGGGGCCATGGGACGCGGCGACGGACTCCTGCTCGGCCGCAGGGCGGCCAGGACGGCCGGGTGGTTGTCGGCGGTCACAAAGGCCATGAGGCGGGCGATGGTGGTGCCCTGTCGTTGGAGAGAGAGAGAGAGAGTGTTGAGTGAGGGGAAAACCGTCGCCGCCGCCGCCGCCCCTCTCTCTCTCCGCGCCCACCCCTCCCCGCGCCGCCGCTGACGTGCACGGGATACACAACGCGCACCGTCGTCTCGTGCCCCGCAAACAGTTGGGTGACCACCTGGTCCCGCAGCTCGCCCCGCCCGATTTTCGACCCGGGGCGCTCCGGGTCGTCCGCCGTCATCATCAGGCGCAGGGCGGTCGGGGTTGACCGGGCGGGTTCGGGGCTGGTGGCGCCGCCCGACACCGCCGCCGCCGCCGCCGCCGCCGCCGGCGCAGCCGCCTCCGCCGCCGCGATGGCCGCCGCCTCCGCATCGATGAGGGCGTCGATGCGGGCCAGGACGCGCTCCCGGGCGGCCAGGGCCCGGCGGAAGGCGGTGCCGGGCAGGGCGA
>Ga0114918_10003910_pt1 | contig 13026 bp, 13 predicted proteins | sample LantaG_FD_87015 | JGI IMG/M metagenome (GOLD analysis project Ga0114918, IMG submission 87015) | Deep subsurface microbial communities from Baltic Sea to uncover new lineages of life (NeLLi) - Landsort_02402 metaG | ecosystem: Environmental > Aquatic > Marine > Oceanic > Sediment | place...
CGCGGGGCGCGCGGTTTTTTTTTTTTTTTTTTTGGCGCGTGGGTGAGAGATGGGAAGGGGGTTGTTGAGGCCGAGGTCGACGCCAACGCGCGATGGAGTCGGGTCCTCCGCGTCCAATGAAACTGAAAAAAACGGAAAGTGAAAGCTAAGCTTGGCTCCCCGTTTTCTCCCTCTTCCGCGAGCCCATTTCGCTCTCTCTCCACTCCGGAGGCTGCGCCGAAACGATTCCAAGCCCCCCCGATGAGACAAAGTGCCCCCCCCCACAAAAAAAAAACAACAACGCAAAAGTACCCACCGAGAACCCGGCGTAAATGAAGATGACGGGCCACGGAGCAGCGCGGCCATTGGCGGCCTTCTGAGGAATCGTCATCGTCACCTTGAGCGTGGCGTTCTTGCCCCCCAGCAGCCTCTTGAACTCGTCGACGTCGGGGACCTTGACCGTGATCTTGGTGTTGACGACGGTGGGCGCCGTGCCGCAGGGGCCCGGGAGGCCGTACGCGGGCAGGTCGGGCAGGAAGTCGCTCGTCTGGACGCTCGCGTTCTTCTGCTCGGCCCTGGTGGGGCCCAGGTTGTAGTTGAGGATGTCCTTGACGGCCTGGACCTCGATGGACCCCTCCCCCCGCAGCTCCTTGGCCGTGTAGGTGGCGCCGACGAAGAAAGAGGAGGAGACCGGGGAGGAGGACAGGGAAAGGGAGAGGAACGCCGCGGCGACCATTGCGAGCGCCGCGGCGGCGGCGCCGCTGCTGCGAGCTCGACGGGGCATGGCTTCTTGTGTGCGTGTGTGCTTCTCGTGCAGACGCGCGCTGCCTGGGAGCGTGTTTCTCGCTGCTTCTGCTCTGCTCGTGCGTGCGCGCGAGGAGAAGAAGGAGAGCAAGAGAAGAGAGAGCGAAGCCAATTCTCTAATTCTTTCCGAAAAAAAGTCGACAATGAGGAAGAGTTCAACTTTCCTCTCTCTCTCTCTCTCTCTCTCTCTCTCTGACACTGATGAAAAACACCTCTCTGTCCCTCGCCCCCTTTACCCGGCGCGCGGCGCAGCCTCCCACAAACAAGCATGCATGCGGCAAGGGGGCTCGATGGCGGAGAAAGAGGCGCGAAAGCAAGCGGGTTCTCTCTCTTCTTCTCTCTCTTTCTCTCTCTCTCTCTCTCTTCTCTCTCTTTTTCTCTCGCACCCTCCCACCCCTTTCTCTCTCTCATTCTTCCCTTCAGCGGCGGTGCTTCTTGCCTCCGCCCCCACCTCCGCCGCCGCCGCTCCTCCTCTTCTTGCCCCCGCCTTTCCTCTCGTCGTCGCTGTCGTCAAACGCGCCCTCCTTCGCGCGCTCCCTGTCCTCCCTCGCGGCCTCGGCCTCCAGCTCTTCCCAGCTCTTCCCGGCCTCCTCGTCGTCGCCGTCGCTGCCGTCGTCCTCCTCGTCGTCGTCGTCGTCCTCCTCCTCGTCAAACTCCGAGTCGTCGTCCTCGTCCTCGCTCTCCTCCTCCTCCTCCTCGCCAGAATCCGACGGCGCAAACTCCTCGTCCCCGTCCTCCGAGTCCTCCCCTTCCTCGTCGTCCGAGCCGCCCTCCATGTCCAGGAAGCCCCACCCGCCGGCCTCGCGGAACGCCTCGGGGTCCTCGGTGATGCTCTTGAGGACTTGCTTCCAGTTCAGGTTCGTCTTGCTCTCGTAGAACTTGATGTCGACCGACGTCAGCCACTCGCGGATCGTGTCGAGGCTCGTCATCGGGATCGCGTCGATGCGCACCACGTCGCGCGTCGGGTCCTTGAAGACGAGCGCCATGTCGAAGTTGCGCAGGCCGAAGCCGACGCGCTCGAGGTTGACGACGACGACCTCGGAGAGCGTGATCACGGTGAAGGGCTGCTCGGTCAGTTCGACGAGGCAGTTGACCGTGGGCACGACGAAGGCCGCGGAGCGGTGCGGGACGCCCGTGAAGCCGAGCTCGCGGAAGGGGACCTCGAACTCGAGCTCGAGGTCGCTGTTGAGCAGAGTTTTTTTGGAACGGTTTTGAAGCGTCGGGTTAGTTTTTCTTTTCTTCCCCCCTCTCTCCCTCTATCTCTCTCTCGACCTCGTTCTCTCTTCTTCTTCTTCTCCGTCTCTCCCTTACCCGTAGTCCTTCTCCCAGATCTCGTGTTGCACCCTCTTGACGAACCCGGCGAACGTCTTGTTCACCCGCGCCCTCATCTCCCGCTCGCGCTGCTCCTCCTCGATCTCGTCCGGGTCGTACGCGTTCCTCCTGCCGCCGCCGGCGTCGAGCGTCTGCACGACGTCCATCACCTCGGTGTAGAACTGCACGTCCACGGCCTTCTTCGCGCCGATCATGATGGGGTGGTGCAGGTGGAAGTGCACCAGCGCGATCATCTCGCCCTCGGCGGGCTGCAGGAACGCGTGCTTGATGTTACGGTACATGACGTCGACGGACTCGCCCCGCGGGGACGAGTAGTGGAAGCCGTTGGCGTGCGCCTCGAGCGCGCCTGCGACTCGGCGGCCCTTGCCGCCCGCCGGCTGCGGCCGGACCCACACGTCCGGGAGCGTGTACGGCCTCCCCCCCGAGGCGCGGACGAGCTTCTCCTGGGCCACCAGCGTCGCGCGCTCGGCGCGCTCCTTCTCGCGGGCCGCGACGGCGGCGCGCAGGCTCTTGATCTCGGCGACGACCTTGGCGGCCGCCCGCGCGTCGGTGGCGCGGAACGAGACCTCCTTGATGGCGGCCGCAGCGGGGTGTCGCTGGCAGGGCTCGAAACCCGGGCCCGTGCCGAAGGTGATGCGGACGTAGGCGTGGTCGCCTGGTTTTTGAGGAGAGGAGAAGAGAGGGAGAGAGAGGGAGTGAGTTTTTGTTTCGAAACCTCTCTCCCTCTCTCGCTCGACCTCGAAAAACAAAAACCCGGAACAAAAAAAGGCAAAAAAGAAAGAAAATTCTCTCTCACCGTCCTGCGAGTGCATCGCGTTCTTGACCGTCAGGATGTGCAGGGGGAGCGTCGAGCCGTAGATAGGCAGCAGCAGCGACTCGGCGCGGGCGTCGACGCTGACGCGCGCCGCGGGAGGGGCGGGGACGTCGGAAGCCGTCTTGTAAGCACAGACGTTGGAGAGCTTCCGGCCCGTCTTGCCGCCGGAGCCGCCTGTTGCGAGAGAGAAGGAGAGAGGAGGAGAGAGGAGGAGGAGGCGACGGGTGAGAAAGCGAACGAGCGAGAGCGTGAGACGAAAAAAAAACCTCGACCAAAACTAAAAAAAAAAACAACTCCTCTCTCTCTCCCCCTCTCTCTCTCTCACCACTTCCGCCCTTGGAGGTCAGGGCCTCGAGCGTGATCTGGTTGATGCGCTCGAGCAGCGCGTCCTGGCCTTGCTTCGCTCTGGCTCTGTCGGCGCCGGCGGTGTCCGCCGCGGCGGCGCGGAGCGCCTTCTTCCTCGCGGCGATCCCGCCCTCGCTGTTGTCGGCGCCGTCGGCGTCGTCGAGCCCCTCGCTCTCGTCGCCGCCGTCCTCCTCGCCGCTGCCGCCGTCCAGCTCGTACGCGACGTCGCCCCACGCCCTGGAGGCCGAGGCGGTCACGACCTCGGCCGGGAGAGCAGCAGCAGCAGCAGCAGCAGAAGCGGAGGAGTCTCCCCCCTTCTTCTCCTCGTCCCCCTCCGGCGCGAGCGGCACGACGACGGTGTCGCAGACAAGCAGGGCGTACGACGCCGCCTTGCCCTTGGGCGGGTCGTCGCGCGTCAGGCCCGTGACCCCGAGCCTCACGACGAAGCACATGCCCGGCTCGACCTTCAGGGTCGAGGTTGACGACAGCGCCAGCGCCGACTCTCGGACTTCGAGCCCGACGCCGCCGCCGACGACCTTCGGCAGCATCCTCGCCAGGTGCGGCGCCTCGGACGCCTCGAGCGCGGCGACGGCGGCATCCCGCGCGGCCGAAAGCGGCGCGCCCGGCCTCAGCGCCCCCACAGCGGCGTCGAACGCGGCGCACAGGGCCTTGTATTCTTTCTCTTGCGATTCGTCGGGGTCGACGAAGTAGGTCCGGCCGACGGCGGCGCAGTAGCTCGAGGCCCTCGCGCCGAGCGAGACGACGATGACGTCGGGCGCGAGCGTGGCTTCGTCCGGCGCCGCGCCCAGCTTGAGGTCGTACCTCCCGCCGCTCTGCACGCAGGGGGTGAACGCGGCGTCCACCGCGGCCGGGTCGGGCAGGGCCCTGGCGGCCGCGGCCGCGTCGCCGCCGAAGAGCTTGGCGGGGTCGGAGAGGGCCTTGTCGAAGCGGGCGGCGAGGCGGGCGTGCGTGACCTCTCTCTCCTCGTCCACGACTTTCTCGAGCGTGGGGGCCACCGAGCGCGTGACGCAGGCCGCGGCGAGCGCGGCCGCTCCCCTGACGGCGGCGAGCTCGGAGGCGTCTTTGGGCGCCAGCACGCGCGAGAGGCCGGGGCCAGCGTCGGACGTCGCCGCGCCCGAGGCCGCGAGCCGGGAGAGCCAGAGCTCGCCCAGTGCGCCGACGGGGGGCTCCTTGGCAAGCACCGCCAGCGTCGGTTCGGGAGAGCCGGGCTCGGCTTTCACGGTCGAGAGCGCGGCAGAGGCCGCGGCGAGCAGCGCGTCGACGCCCGCGGAGCCGTCGTCGCCCTTGGCGCGCGGGTGGAGCACGAGCTCGACTCCCGCCGAGGAACTTTTCGCGGCCCCCTTCAGGGGCTCCAGGAGCGCGGCCTTTTTCGACGAGGTGAGGACGTGGAGCTGCGTCGGGGTGAAGACCATGATGGTGTCTGAGAGTTTTTTTTGTATTTGGAAGGAAAGTGAGAGAGAGAGAGCGAGAGAGAGGGCGCGTTGTTGACGATGATGATGGCCCGGAGTGAGCAATCGATTTCTCCCTCTCCCTCCGAATGCTTTTTATCCCCCCGTTCTTCTCCTCTCCGCCTCTCTCTCTTTCTTCTCACCCGGCAGCTCGTAGGTGAACAGCCAGAGGTGCATCGCGGTCGTCTTGCGGTAGCGGAGCTCGTCCGAAGAGGCGCCCGCCGCGAGCGCGAGCGCCGCTGGCGCAGAAGACGTCGAAGGAGCAGCAGCGTCGCCGCCATTGGCTGCTGGCGGAGCCCAGCCCTCGACGTTCTGTTTTTATTTTGGTTGGAGAGATAAAAACAGAGAGACAGAGACAGAGATGACAGCTTCGTGAGCGTCGAGCAAGTGACCATGCTGGCCCTCGCTTGAGGCCGAGAGAGAGGCAGAAAGGAGAAGAGGCGAAGGGGCATCGATTGCTCCGCGCGACCACCGATCGAATGCTCTCTCTTCTTTCTCTCTCCTTCGCTGCTCCTCTTCTGGAAACCGTCACGTACCCTCCATGACGAGTACAGACGCCCAAGCCTCGAGCCAAACAGCTCGGCGTCAAAGGTAACCATGTTGACGAGAAGCGCGTCTCTCTCTTTCGCCTTTTCTTCTTGTCGTCCGCCGTCAAAACTCGCCGTCGACAGTTCTGACGACGACCCGACCGAGGGAGACTCGAAAAGAAAAAAATCACTCTGACGAAGAGAATTTCGACCGAGAGAGAAATCATGTCCTTTCCGGCTCCTCGCGCTGCCGCGGCCTCTGCCCAGGCCCGCAGTCCTCGCTGCTCCGTGGTCGCGTCTCCTTCTCGTGCTGCTGCTGCGATCGAAACCAGGATCATCAACCGCAGGAAACCGCGAGAAAGAGGAGCAGCAGCGATCGTCTCGACGGCGAGAGCCACCTCGTCCACGTCTTCCGCTTCCTCTTCCTCCCCCCTCGCCCCCAGCGAGGCCAGGCTCAGGACGCTCTCGGACTGCGGCCTCCGCATCTCGGTCTACCCCCCGTTCTCCTACGATGCCAGCGGCGGCGGAGCGCCTGTGGGGACGGTCGGAGACGAAGGAGGCGAGGGAGGAAACGAAGGAGGAAGCGAAGGAGAAGGAGAAGGAGGGAGCAAGAAGAGCTCGCTCTCGTTCGACCCGACCGCCGTCTCGATCCCGGCCCTCGACTTCCGGACGACCAAGTTCCTCGGCCTGCCGCTGCCGCCCGGGCTGCGCATCGAGATCGAGCCCCTCAGGCTCTCCGGGTGGATCCGCAGGGCCACGGGCGAGGTCTCCCTCGATTTCGAGGCGAAGTTCACGTTCACCGCCTTCGGGCTCTATAGGCCGCCGTCGCTGTCCGTCTCGGCGACGCTGACGACGGGGGAGGCCACAGGCAGGAGCAGCGGAGAGGGCTCCGGCGTCCGGCTCTGCGGGCGCGGGGAGAAGCTCAGGGAAAACGGGAGGGTGGCGCTCTCGGGCGTCGCCGTCGTCGAGCCCGTCGGGGATTTCTTCCTCGACTCTTTTTTGATGCTCCCGACCGAGTGCCTCGCGGAGCTGAAGGCCGAGCTCGAGCTCGGCAGCTCCCCCGCCGCTTTGTCTTGATTCTGGAATTCATTCTGTTTTCGTTTATGCAAGTAGTGTTGAATAGATAGACAAAAAGGAAAAAAACTCACTCTCTCTTTTTCTTCTTCTCCTCGCCGCCGCCGCCGTCGCCCTCATCTTTCCGCCTCTTTTCCTTCTTCTTCTTCTCACCCCTCTCCTTCTTCTCTTCTCCTCCCGCCGCGCGGTCGCTGCCGTGGAAGAAGTCCGCGGCGCTTGCGTGGGAGACCCTCCCCCCCGAAGCTGCTGCCGCGTCGCCGCCCTCGGCGGCCTCGCTCGCGCGCTTCTTCAGCCGTGCCGCCGCCGCTTCGGCCTCCGCCTTGGCTGCTGCCTTTTCTCCGCCGACGCGTCCGGCCTCCTCCTCTCCGCTGCTCTTCTTGCTCTTCTTTTTCTTCTTCTTCTCGTTGTCCCCGTCCTCCTTGGGAGCCACGAAGCTCGCGGCCCTCGCGTCAGCCTTGGCCTCGGCTCTCAGCCTCTTCGCCTCCGTCGCGGCGTCCGCCTCGGCCGCCTCGGCCGCCGTCGCCTTGCGCTTGCGCCCGCGCGCGTCCCTCGCCAAAAAGTACTCGCCGCTCTCCAGCTGCAGGTCGATCTTGGACGGCATCTGCGGCGGAGGGAAGGGGCTCCGCTCCCCCTTTTTCCCCTCGCGGACCTTTTGCGGCTTCTTCCGCGGCACGTTTTTCTTCTTGAACGACGGCAGGAAGCGATCCCACGACTCGCCGGCGAGCTTCGGGTCCTTGGCCAATTCCCGCTTGATCATCAGGCTCTTGACGTGGTAGATGGGATGGACGTTCTTGGAGACGCAGTCCTCGATGACTCTGCGGACGGTCTTGAGGCCCTTGAAGGGGCCCATGGCCGCGACGGTGGTTCCTTAATTTTTAGTTTTTTTTTAAACGAGAAAAAATGAGGTTTTTCCCTTTCTTTCGGAAAAAAAACCTCAAAACCTCGATGAAGAAAAAAAAAACAAAAAAAACTCAAAAACTAACTCACCCTGCACGCGGACGTAGCACCCCGTCAGCAGCTCCAAGGCTTTGAGCGTCGCCCCGTTGGGGCCCAGCAGCCTCGCGCGCCGCTTCACGAACTTCTCCTTGCTACGCACGAGCCCGCCGATCTTGATCACGTCGGCCTGCGTGTCGTCGGCCAAGACTTTTAATGCTTGCGCCGCGGGCACCGAGCGCGCGAGCAGCTTGAGCGCGTCGCGGGCCTTGACGACGGCGTAGGGGTCCCAGGTCTTGCGCGTGGTCCGGACGCGCATGGAGCCGTCGACCAGGTTGAGCTCGCAGGCGAGACCGACCTTTTGTTTTCGTTTTTTGAAATGAGGAAGGGGTCGAGAGAGAAAGAGGGAGAGAAATGAGTTTTCTTCTTCTTTTCGTTTTTTCCGTCTCGCTTTCCCTTGGTCTGAAAAAAAAATCTCCTAAACAAAACACCGACGCACCTCCTTCAAGGCCTTCGTGACCGCCGGCCACGCGTCGCGAAGGTAGCGCTCGCGGTATTTGGGGAACAGCACGGCGAACGACGACTCCTCGAGGAGGCCGTTGGGGTTGTCCTCCTGTTTTTTTTTATTTGCGAGTTGTTTCGAGGTCGAGGTTGAGTTTTTGTCGTCGTCGCCGCCGTCGTCGTCGTTGGCGGCTCGAAAACAAATGTCTCTCTCTCTTTCATCTCCTTTTTTTTTTCCTCTCAAGAGGGCTCTTTACCTTTTCAAACTTCGGGATCGTCCAGTGGTCGATGCCCTCGTGGTCCCACGGCTTGGGCTTGTCGTGCTGTTATTGCGTTGAGTGAGAAAGAGAGAGGTGAAGATTTCGAGTGGAAGTTAGCGACATTTTTTGAATGCTTCCGCGTTGAGGAAGAGACATGTCGTCGCGTCACTGCAGGCACTCGAGCCCTCCATTCGCTCTCCTTAATGACTAGTCATAAAGAAACACATCTCTGCTAGCCCTAGAAAGAAAAGACAAGCAGAAAAAAGCCTCAGTTCACCTTGACCTTCTGGCGCGGAGGACGAGCATCCAACTCCGTCTCGGTCGTCGCCGTCGTCGTCTCCATTGTTTTTCTCCAATCGAAACTTGGCCTTGCTAGCTGGCTCCTTGTGGCCCTTGTCTGACTAATTTCACGCTCTGAGAGCCATATCCGAAGCTTGCTCCTTGTCTCTGCGAGAGCAAAAAAAGGAATGGAAGAGAGAGAAGAGGAGAACTCGACAACGTTGGACGCGAGCAAAAAAGGTAGCCGCCGTCGTCGTCGTCGAGAGAGAAGAGAAAAATGATTTCTGGGAGGGAGAAAAAAAACTCCGTCATTTTTGATCACACCGCAGCCAAGTCCGCCTCCTTAGCCGCCAGTGCCGCGTCCACCTTTTTCGCAAACTCGTCGGCGGCGGCCTGCACCGCCTTCTCGTTCTTCCGCCGCACGTCCTCGCTGAAGTCCTTGGAGCGCGCCGCGGAGTTGGCGTCCTTCCTCGCCGCCCGCACCGCGACGCGCGCCGCCTCGGCCTCGGCCCTCGCCAGTTTGGCCAGCGCCGCGACGGCCTCGGGCGTCGCTCGAGGCACCGGCACCACCAGCTCTCCGCTGCGCTCGAGCCGCGCGTCGAGCCTGAGCGGCGGCAGGCGCAGCGCGGCGGTGATGGAGGCCGCCGTCGAGGGGCTCGGGTCGAACGGCGTGACGACGAGGGTGTTGGCGTTGCGGGCGGTGACCGCGGCGAGGGCCTGCAGGGGCACCGTGTTGCTGCTGCTGCCCGAACTGCTGCCCTCTTCTGCCGCGCTTCCTCCGTCGGTTGCTGTTGTTACCAGCGTCACCGGGACGTGTTCGAGCATCGAGGGAGAGGCCCTCCCGACGTGCAAACCCGAGAGGGCCTTTTTCAGTCGCTCGACCGCCGCCGCCATTTTCGTTTTGGTCGCTTCGAGGTCGAAAGTGCTTCCTCCTCCGCCTCCGCCTCCTGATCCTCCTCCGCTATTGCCGCTGCTGCTCGTTAAAGAGGAAGCAGCTGCACCGGACCTTTCGTCGTCGCTGTCGGAATCGTCCCTTTTGCGACCGCCTCCGCCCTTTTTCTTGCTGTTCTCTGCGTTTTTTCCTTCCATTTTTGTTTTGTTTTCGGTGAGCAAAGAGAGGAGATAGCAGAAGGAAAAAGGCTTTCGATTCCTTTATTTCTTCTTTCCCTGCCACAAACTCACTGTGATGCTTGACGGCAAATCCTCGAGAGGCGAGAAGGCGATAAGGAGAATAAGGAGACAACGCGACAGAGGAGAAGGCGAAGAAGGAAGAAGAAGAGGAGGTCGAGGTCAAGGGCTGAGCGATGATGATTGCCGATGTCCCTTCACCGCCGCCTGGCGACGCCAGCGCTTCGAGGGCTCTGATTCCCCTTTGGCTGCGCCGAGCAGATGCTCGCGTGATCAAAGAGAGCATAGCGAGATCGCTGTTGGGCGAGACGTGCGGGATTGAGAAAGGCCAAGGGAAGATTGGGCGGAGTTTTTGAAATGTGTTTTTTTGATTTTCATTTTTTCATTTTTTTCATTTTCCGTTTTATCTTCGCTCTCGATTCTCCATGGCGACGGCCCTCCGCCCGCACTCGCGCCGGGTGGCCGAGGCCACGCCCGCGGCGATGACGGCGGCGTTCCTCTTCGAAGCGGCAGTTTGCGCGGCGACAGCAGGGACAGGAGTAGGCGCAGTAGCAGGAGGCGCTTCGGCAGCGGCTAGCATCGCCGGCGGCGACAAAGGTGATGCCGGCAACGGCGTTTCGGCGGCGGCATCGAGGAAGAAGAAGCGGCCGCGGCTCGCCCCTTCGACAGCAGCTTTGTCTCACTCTCTGGCGTTGGCAGCGGGCAAGGTAAGATAGATGGAAACGAGGGGAAACAACAGAAAGTGGAGGCAATTCGAATGCCTGTTCTTTTTCTTTCTTTTTTTACCAAGAGCTCCACGTCCCTCTCAACCTCAAACCTCCTTTCCTCCCAAAACTTCCTTCATCCAGCTCTCTCGCTCCTCTGGCGCCCCGCTGCCTCGAGGGGCCTCGAACGCGCTCTGCAGCCGCTGCGGGAAGGTCCTCGGAGCAGGAGGAAAAAATGAAATCGCGGTGAGGCCGCTCTCTCGGTCGTGCCGGCGGCGGCGTCGGCGGGCAGCGGCAACAGCGGCGGCGGCAACGGCGGCGGGAGCAACAGAACCCTCCTCCTCTTCCCGTCGCGGGAGGAACGTCTCAGCCGCCACCTCTTCCTCCAAGGAGCTCAACACGGTCGTGCTCGTCGTGAAGTGCGGGGCCTGCGGCCAGGCCAAGAGGGCCAGGGGCTTTTACACGCGGGAGCTGGGCGAGGCTGCCGCTTCGGCGTTGAGGCGGGGAGAAAACGGAGGAGGAGGAGGAGGAGGAGGAGGAGGAGGTTGAGTTTTTTTTTTGGAGCGAGACTATCTTTCGCGCTTTCCCTGTGTCCGCCAGCTGTAAACTTAGAAAAAAGCCGAGCCGTTGGCGCTGTATCTTGTAAACTACTAGGAAGCGAAGAAGAGGGCGTGAACGAGAGATAGAGAAGAGGTTGAGGGAGAGGGAGGGCCGCAAGAGCCAGGGTCGAGACCGAGGGAAGAGAAACGAGCGAAGCAACGCCCGTCGCGCTGCTTCGTCTCACTTTTTCTTCGATTTCAATCTTTCCAACTCTTCACGTCGAGTGGAAAACGAACTCTCCCGTGCTTCTTCCGTTTCTCCTAGCCCTGCGCAGCCCTCGTGCGACGCTCCTCTCAGAGTGCCCGTGACGAAGAGCCTCCTTCCTGGGAAACAAGAGGAACCGAAAAGCTGCGACTGCTCGGTCGTCGTTCGATTGCCTCCTTCTTGGACACTCGTTTCGTCTGAGAGAGAAAGAAAGGAACAGGCCCCTCCCCTCTCTTCTCTCTTCCCTTTCCCCCACCCTCCTCTTCCGAATGGGAGAAAGCGGCGCGATGAAGCCCGCCGTGTCCTCCAAGAAGGACGCACTGGCGCCGTTCGTGATCCTCATGACCGCCTACCTCTCGCTCAACTCCGTCCTTAACTTGTCCAACAAGTATGCGCTGGTAAGAGGGGTTTCTGGCCCGTTTCCCCCTGTCGCGGAGCGACCTCGGGGAGAGAGGCACTCTTGCTGCGGGAAAGGAAGGCGGAGGAATTCCGCGGAGCCAGTGCGAGAAGGAGAAAGAGAGAAAACGTCAATTGGCGGTCGCGACTCAGTTTTTTTCTTTTCGTTGCTTCGTCCTTTGTTCTTCGAGAGCTCTCTTCGCTCCATTCGCCCACGCCCTTTCCCACGCTGGCCGAGGCACGATTGCTGTTCCTTCGCCAGCCAGGAGCCAGAGGCTTGGGATCCTTCTCTTCTCTCCGTGCAAATGGAGCGGAGAAAAGAGAGAAGGCGGTGTGGCGGAGGCGTCGATTTGGGTCTCGAGTTTTTTTTTGAAAGAATCGAGCAGGGGCGCAGCTTGTCGCTGCCTCTTCTCTCCAAACCTCGACCCCGACCTCCCTCCCTTTCTCACGTTTCCCCAACCTCGACGCAACAACAAAAAAAACTCTCTCCCAGGGAATGTACGGCTTCCGCTTCCCGCTGCTCCTCACCTCGTGCCACATGCTCTTCTCCCTCCTGGCCCTTGCCCCCTTCATGCTCCGCAAGTCGCTGATGCCCCTGCACCGCGAGACCTGGGGCCGGCAGTGGAGGGGCTTTGTCGCGATCGGCCTCTTCATGGCGCTCAACATCTCGCTCAACAACTCGAGCCTGGTCGAGATGACGCTGAGCCTCAACCAGGTCATCCGCGCGTCGATCCCAGTCTTCACGTGCGTGCTCGCGGTGGCCATCGAGGGGAAGAGGCCCTCGCGGAAGGAGGCGCTGTCGCTCCTAGTGCTGACGCTAGGCGTGATGATCGCCGTCTGGGAGGGGACGGTCGCGGGCTCCCCCCGGGGCGTCGCGCTCTGCCTCGCAGGGACAGTGTCCAACGCGCTGATGATGACGACGTCGGGGCGCGTGCTCTCCGAGAGGGTCGACGCGCTGCGCCTGACGTTCTACACCGCGCCCGTGTCGCTGGCGGCGCTCGCGCCGGCGTTCCTCGCCTCGGGCGAGGCGTCCCGCTTCGCCAACGACTACGCTCCGGTCCACGGGCGAGAGGCCGCGGTCATCGCGCTCGCGACCTCGGCCGTGGCGCTGTCGTACAACGTGGTGCACTCGCTGATGATCCAGAGGACCTCCGCGGTCACGACGACCGTCCTCGGGGAGGCCAAGATCGTTGGGCTGCTGCTGCTGAGCTACGTGATCCTGGGGGAGAAGAAGGCCTTCAGCGCCAAGATGACGGTGGGGTGCCTCACCGCGATCTTCGGGTTCTGCCTCTACTCGCACGCCAAGCTGGCCTCGGCGACGGCGGGCGGCGGCGGCGCGGGCGGCGGCAGGGCGGCGGCCGAGGTCTCGGCGTCGGCGGCGGCGGGCGGCGGCGGCAAGGGCGGCGACGGCGGCGACTCGCCGGGCGACTCGGCCAAGGGCCCGACGGGCGCGGACGTGCAGCTGTCGAGGCTCGTCTCCGAGCACATGGCGAGGGGCATCAGCGGCGGGGCGCTTTCTGGAGAGGAGGAGAGGTCACCGCTGGTCAAGCCGAGGCATCACAAGAAGGAGGACGACTCGGTTTGAGATCCCCCCGCGAGTTTTTTTCGAAACAAAAAAAAAGCTCCCCAACCAGCAACAACGAAACGAAGAAGAAAAAACGAATTAGCATTCCCCCC
>Ga0114918_10003911_pt1 | contig 13023 bp, 23 predicted proteins | sample LantaG_FD_87015 | JGI IMG/M metagenome (GOLD analysis project Ga0114918, IMG submission 87015) | Deep subsurface microbial communities from Baltic Sea to uncover new lineages of life (NeLLi) - Landsort_02402 metaG | ecosystem: Environmental > Aquatic > Marine > Oceanic > Sediment | place...
AGTGAAAGGATTATGGACCCACACCAATACTAGAAAAGATAAATTTGATATGTTTCCCCAAGATGAGTTATTAAATATGTTAACAAATTTATAAAAATGAAAACTAAACTATTTATTTTGGCTATAACATCATTCAGTACATATCTTTGTACTTATTTTTTTAACTTATCAATGGAATATTCGGAGCAATATTTAGCTGTAGTAGCTGTATTGTGGTTGGATGGGATATTTGGGATTTGGTCTGGTATAAAACGGGAAGGATTTAAAACTTATAAAGCTCTAAAAATAACAAGAAATACCTTTATATGGTTATTAATACTTACAGTTATTTTAATGATAGAAGAAGGATTTCAAGGAGCTGCTTGGCTATCTGAAGTAGTTGTCATACCTTTCATGGTATTACAGTTAGTAAGTGCCCTTAAAAACGCTTCTATGGCTGGTCTAATTAAAACTAGTGAATTAAATGATATATTAGATCGTATAGATAAGCATAAGGGTTTTAGAGATTAAAACTTAAATTTATGTTTAAAAAAATACAAGAAAGAATATTCCCATTCTTTATAGCATTATCAGCTTTATCAATAAGTGTAAGTGCTGCTTTTTATTCAGTAAGTGGTCTTAGTAAATTATTTGCAGGTGCTACTTTAGCAGTTATTATTATGGCATCATCATTAGAGATAGCTAAATTAATAATAGCATCTTTACTTTACCAATATCGTAAAACTTTACCTTTAGGGTTAAAGATTTATTTAACCATAGCTACAATTGTTTTAGTATTAATTACATCCATGGGGATATATGGGTTTTTATCATCTGCATATCAAGAAACTGCTAGTAAAGCTGGGACAATTGATGCTCAAATTACTTTAATTGAAACTAAAAGAGATAATACCCAAAGTCAACTTGATGTTTATAATGGAGAAAAAGAAAATATAGACAAAGCCATTGCTGATCTAAGATCAGGATTATCAAATAATGTTATACAGTATACTAATGCTGAAGGTCAAGTAATTACTACTACATCATCTGCTACTCGAAAAGCTTTAGAAAAACAATTAGACCAAGCTATTGAACGTCAAACTGAAATTAATTCTAAAGTAGATATTTTAAATCAACAATTATTTGACTACGAAACCGAAATAGTAGAAGTATCAACTAATAATGATTTAGCTGGAGAATTAGGTCCACTTAAATATCTATCAGGATTAACAGGAATTTCTATGGATAAAATTATTAACTATCTTTTGTTAGTTATTATTTTTGTATTTGATCCTTTAGCTATATCACTTGTAATTGCAGCTAACTTTGCATTTGAACAATTAGATAAAAAATATAAAAAAAACATCTATGGTGAAAAAGTTCCAATTGATAAAGAAGAACAACATCAACATATAATTGATATAATGAAAACTGATGAAGAAAGTGGTTTATATGATAATATAGATATTAATTTAGAAAAAGAATTTGATGAAGATCATGCTTTAGATGAAGCCCTTAATGATATGGTTGAAGATTTAGAAGAAGAAGAACCACCAAAAGAAGAACCAAAACCCAACAAATCATCATATGACATTGAAAAAGATAAAATATTAAAAATGTCAGGAATCTCAGGATGGAGAAAAAGTAAAATGTTGAAAGAACTTGAGATGAAAAAAAAAGATGATGATGATTTAACAATAATATACTAAATATTTGGCTTCCGTAAATATTCATCGTATCTTTATGGTATAAGATAATTAGTTAATTAAAAATAAAGGTTATGACAGAATTAGAAACATATAAGTTTAAACAAGAGTATGATAAATTTCAAATGTTAGTAAATACCAAAGAGTATGTTACTAGAGCTGAATATGAATTTATTATCGCTTATGATCCAACTGAAAAGGATAATTTCTTTTATATTGGTGATTATTCCAAATACGGTGATTACTTAAACTTAAATGTTTACAGTGAGTATGACCACGAAAAACGTCAATACGAAATGGAAACATATGGAAATGGAAATATATGAAAGTTATAGACAAACAAGGGAAATATGCACCTTATAAAGCATATAAATTAACTGAAGACGAACAATATTACCTAAACTTTGAAAAAGATGTTGAAGTACTACCAGCTAGGTACTATGACAGTAAATCAAATAATGGAAAATTCTTTTTTCTAAGAAAACATGAACCTGGAACCCCAAATTGGGAAGATGGTGGATATGAATGTAGTCATTCTTTAGGAGGTATTTATTGTTTTTATTTTGATACTTTAATATTACATCCAAGATATTTCAAAAAGAAAAGAAAATCAACACCAAAAACAATTAACTCTCCTTCAGTAAAAGGAAAAAGAGGTAGACCTAAAAAAGATCCACAAGACTTAAAAACACCTCAAGTTTATGTTCCAACAGGTAGAAAACGAGGTAGGCCTAGAAAAGATCCAAAAAATTTAAAAACACCTAGAGTGTATGTTCCTACTGGAGGGAAGAAAGGTAGGCCTAAAAAAAAGTAATGTATTGTTAGGAGAAGCAAAAAATTATTCGTATATTTAGGGAATAATAAGTTATGGCAAAGATAAAAAAAATGTTTAATGTAGAAAATGAAGAGTTTGTTATGAAAGAAATTAACAAACTCCAACCATTAAACTACAATCAATTTAGATGGTGGCGTCGTTTCACCCAAAAGAAAAAACCACTCCATAATTCAGCTCCATTATTAGACAAAATTAAAAATGGTGATTTAGATTTTTCCCATTATTGGTGGCAAATCAAATTCACTGAAATGGAAATTAATGATAAATCAGAAATAAGTTTAGATAATGAGGATTTTATAGAACGAACCACAATGGACAGAGCTCGTCGTGGTCGTTTAATAGATGATTTTGAAAAAGATGAATTAGAAAAACTTAATTACATCCGTAAAGAATTTACACAGGAATTTAGAATGACTGAAGAAGATTATGATAATGATGTTATTGAGTTTGATGGTACATTAGAACAGTTTTATAATCATTGTTTAAGAACTTATACTAAAAAATTACGTTCACTTAAAAAACGAGGTAGACCTCGAAAATTATGATAGAATTTTTAAAACACTCTTTAGGTCTTTGTGGTGAACATTTTCACCCAAATATTTTCACATTTATTTTAAGTGGGTTTGGATCTGCTCCTATTTTTTCATACATTTATATCAAATTAAAAAGTTATGGTGAAAGTCAGTCACGAAGTACCAATGTGTCTTCTAGAGAAAAGTAAAGAATTTAATGATTACCAATATGCTTTAGTTCATTTATTAGAAGAAAATGATGAATATAGAGAGCATTTCCTATCATATAGAAAAGAAAAAGATAGTTATATTATTTTAGATAACAGTTTACATGAACTTGGTGAAGCTTATTACGATAGTGGATTATTAAAATGGGTTGAAGAATTACGTCCTGATGAATTTATTGTTCCTGATGTTTGGGAAAATAGAGATGCTTCAGTAGTAAATGCTCGTAAATGGGCTTCAATTGAATTACCTGAAGGAGTAACAAAAGTAGCGGTTGTTCAAGCAACTACATTACATGAAGCAGCTACTTGTTATCAAACCTATAAAGATTTAGGATATAAAAAGATAGCATTTTCATATGGTGCTTCTTATTATAATGACATTGTTAATCATCCTAATAAGGATTTGAGTAAAGCTTTAGGGAGAGTTTTAACAATTTCTACTTTATTAAAAATTAAAGTAATATCTCAGACAGATAGAATTCATTTATTAGGTTGTGCTTCACCATTTGAATTTTCTTTATATAAAGGATTTGATTGTATAGAATCTATTGATACATCAAATCCAGTAATGGCTGGATTAGAAGGAACTCGTTATAATTCATCTTTAACAATTGATAAACCAAAAGCAAATATGAATAATTATTTTGATGTTTCAATTGATGATGTAGATGTAGATTTAATAGAATATAATGTTAATCAATTTAAAAATTTTATAAATGGCACTAAATAAACAATCAATAAGATCTAATCATAAGATCTATATGAAAGACAACCCCACTCCAGTACCAAAAGATGAAATTATTAAATTAAGCGAATCTTGGAGTGAAAATGAAGAAATTTTATTTAGAAAACTTCTCCAACAAGGAGGAAATATGAAAATAAAAGGAGTTAGTTTTAGGGTGGAAACTGAAGAAAAAATACTTAGATTAAAAGATATGTAGTGTTTGCCTATACACTTTATAATACCTGGCATTAAATAAATAAATTAAAAAAATTATGCAATTAGAATTCGATTTTGGAAAAAAAGAAAAAAAACACGTAGTAGTATCACTTTCAGGCGGTATGGACAGTTCAACATTATTACTTAGAGCATTAAGTGAATATGATACAGTTACTGCTCTATCCTTTGATTATGGACAAAAACATAGAGTTGAGTTAGAAAGAGCTCAATCATTAATTGATTATTTAAATAAAAATGGTCATAAAGTAACATACCAACAAATTCAACTAAATGGACTTGTTGATTTATTAGATTCAGCTTTAGTAAATGGTGGAAATGATGTTCCTGAAGGACATTATGAACAAGATAATATGAAAGCAACAGTTGTTCCTAACCGAAATAAAATATTTGCTTCTATTGTTCAAGCAGTTGCTTTATCTGTAGCTAATAGAACTGAAGAAAAAACAGATATAGCTTTAGGGATTCATGCAGGTGATCATGCAATTTATCCAAATTGCAGACAAGAATTTAGAGATGCAGATGATACTGCTTTTAGAGAAGGTAATTGGGATGCTGATAGAGTTAGTTATTTTACACCTTATTTAGAAACTAATAAATTTGGAATACTTCAAGATGGTGAAGTTTTATGTAAAAAGTTAGGTATTGATTTTGATGAAGTTTATAAAAGAACAAACACATCTTACAAACCATACCCATCAGGTAATTCAGATTATAAATCAGCTTCATCAGTTGAACGTATTGAAGCATTTATCAATTTAGGAAGAAAAGACCCAGTGCAATATGAAGATGAAACAGGTCCTGTTGATTGGGAAGTAGCTAAAGCTCACGTTGTTAAATTATTAGAAGAACATAACAAACCTAACGTTTTAAAATTATTATCAAATGTTAGTATGGCTTCACTTGTATTAGATGCTAAAACATCAATAGTAAAAGCTTTAGATAAATTACACGATATAGTAAAATAAAAAATATGAAAGAAATTGAACATATGCCTAATCAAAAATGGCACAAATATATAAGTTTTATTAAATCAGGAATCCGTATCCTGGGATATAGTTTTATACCATTTAATTTGGCTACTGCAACTATTATTCTTATCTTCAGTGAAGTAATAGGGATAATAGAAGAAATGGTATGAGAAAAAAACATAAACATATTGAACCTGATCATTATATAGTTGTAAACATAGATAATCAAGTATACACAGGAATGATTAGGGGATTTTTTAATTACTCAGATGATTGGTCTAAAGCTAAACCTTTAGATCTTCAATCTACATCATATTTAACAAGAATAAAAGGAAATCAATTATTAAAATTATGAAAAAATTATTATACATAACAACAAAAACATGCGGTCCTTGTAGACAATTTGGACCCACTGTGGAAAAAGTAGCTCAAAGTGGAATACTAGTAGAAAAATTAGATGGTGAAGTAAATCAAGCTCAAGTTATAAAGTATGGAGTAAGAAGTGTTCCTACTGTAATTAAAGTTAATGCTGCTGGAGAAGAATTAGGTAGATTTACAGGAATTAGATCATTACAAGAAGTAATAGATTTTTACAATAATTAAAATCATGGAACCAATTATTCTTTATTTTTCAGCAAATTGGTGTGGGCATTGTAGAATGTTATCCCCTAAAATTGAAAAAATAAAAGCTCAAGGGATTAATGTAATAAAACTTGACACAAGTAAGGATATTCATTTTTCAAAAAGATATAAAGTTGAAAGCATTCCTACCTGTATTAAAGTAGATTCAAAGGGAAAAGAATTAAAAAGACATATTGGTGATTTTAAAAATATAGAAGAAATAAAAAAATGGTATTATAATTAAAAGAATAGAATGGGAAAGTTTCAATCAAGTAAAGTGTTTGACGGGTTTAGTACAGTGTTTCGTCAATGGAAAGCAGAAGGTACACACTGTAGGTTTTTTCATGGATATGGAGTATCATTTAAAATATGGTTTGAAGGTGATTTAGACGAAAGAAATTGGGTTTGGGATTTTGGAGGTATGAAACGTGCTAAAGGAACTATTGATGGTATGTCTCCTAAAGAATGGATGGATTATACATTTGATCACACAATGGTAATTGCTGAAGATGATCCATTTATTGAATCTCTAAAATTAATGGATCAAGCAGGTGCTGCACAAATGAGAATCCTCCCAGCTGTAGGAGCGGAAAAATTTGCTGAATATATTTTTAATAAAGTAAACGAATTTGTGCAAAATGAAACTGAAGGTAGAGTAAAAGTAGTAAAAGTAGAATTTAAAGAACACGATAAAAATAGCGCAATTTATGAAGCTTAAAAGAATAAAAGATTATGATAAAACCCTTCCTGTACTTGAACTATATACCGCAGTACAAAGTGAAGGATCTAGAGCAGGATATCCAACAATTGTAGTTAGAACATCTGGATGTACTCATCGTTGTTTTTTTGGTGAAGGTGGGTGGTGCGACAGTTGGTACACGTCAATCCATCCTGAAAAAGGAACATATTGTTTTAATGATATTGTTAAAATGTATGATGAAAACCCTCATATTAAAGAAATGATGCTTACAGGTGGTTCACCAACAATGCATGGTGCTTTAGTAAATGAATTAACCCATTTTGCAAATGAAAGAGGTATTTTTATTACAATAGAAACTGAAGGTTCACATTTTTTACCTACTGACTATCCAATTGATTTATTATCAATTTCACCTAAATTTAGTAATAGTATTCCAGTTATAGGAACTGAAACACCTAATGGAAGTATTACAGATGAAAAAATGGTTAAAACTCATAATCGTTTAAGGTTAAATAAAACTGCAATTAAATCATCTATTGAATACCATAAAGACTATCATATTAAGCCTGTATTAGATAAGGATTTATCTATTTTAAATGAAGTAGAAGAATTTTTGAAAGAATTAGAAATTCCAAATGAAAAAGTATGGGCTATGCCTGCAGGTGACACAAGGGAAGAATTGATAAAAAGTTATCCTATTGTAATGGATTTTGTAAGAGATAAAGGATGGAGATTTACAGGCAGAGCACACATTATAGCCTTTGATACCCAAAGAGAAGTGTGATAAGGTTTGGAAACACAAACATCAATTCGTATATTCAATATAAGTAAAAAGTTATAATTAATGGAAAATAAACGTAGAAAAGTACACGAAGAATTAGAAGTTGTACAAACCGGATTTGCCAATGGTGTTGCACCTGGTTTTCCTCTTAGTGATGAGGAAAAATCTAAAATGATTGACCAAGCAGAAGAAGCTTATGGCAAGTTTTTAGATGCTTTAAAATGTGATTGGAGAAATGATCCAAACTCAATGGAAACACCTAGACGTGTAGCTAAAGCTTATGTAAATGATTTATGGGCTGGAAGATATACAGCAATGTCTCCTATTACTTCTTTTCCATCAGATGGTTATGATGGTGTAATTATTGAACGTAATATTCCTCTTACATCTATGTGTTCACACCACCACCAAACAATTGGTGGAGTAGTTCATATTGGTTATATTGCAGGTGAAGAAGGTCAAGTAATTGGTTTATCTAAATTAAATCGAATTGTAGAATTATTTGGACGTAGAGGAGCAATTCAAGAACAATTAACATCAGCCATCCACAATGCTGTTGATAAAATTACTGAAGGTAATAAAGGTGTAATTGTTACTATTGTAGGAACTCACAATTGTGTAAGCTGTAGAGGTGTTAAGCATCAAGGAGCAGCAATGGTTACAACTAAAGCATCAGGTGCTTTTAGAGATGATACAAACAATGCTCGTAAAGAATTCTTTGATAGTTTAAAGATTAATAACGGCGGTCACAATATTTAATAAAACAAAAAATTTAAAATTATGCAATGTATAGAGTACGAAGTTTCCCATACTTCTAAATCAAGTGGGTTTGACAGTCAAGTATCAAAAATTAAAGCTAACAGTGAAAGCGAATTAAGACAGATACTAGAATCTAGAGGTAGAAGATTAAATTCAATTTTAAATAAAAAATCATCATCTCGATAAAATTAAAAATAAAAAGTTATGAACAATACAACACAAGAAGAAATTTACAATGAACAGTTTGTACCATTTATAGATGAAGTACAAGAATTCAATGAAGTAATGGGGAAATGTTGGCAAAATAGAACTACTCCAACTATTAACCCTGAAGATGCTAAATTTGTAATTGATTTCATCCAAGAAGAATTAGATGAGTTAAAAGAAGCTGTTGAAACCAAAAATATTGTTGAAATATTTGATGCTTTACTTGATATTACTTATGTAGGATTAGGAAATGGTGCTTTAGTATTTGGTTTGAAAGATAAAATTATAAAAGGATATAATGAAGTTCAAGCTTCAAATTTATCTAAAATCTGTAATACTTTAGAAGAAGCTGAAGAAACAGTTAAAGTACGTTCTGAACAACAAGGTACTCCTTGCCATTATGAACAAATAGGTGATAAATATGTTGTTTATAGATCACATGATAAAAAAGTAATGAAATCAATCAATTATTTCAGACCTGATCTTAAACAATTTTTCACTCAAGAAGAAATTGATTCTTGTAAAAAATAATAGGTTTTGTATAAAAAGATATTTGCTCAAAGGATAGGAGATAATAGACATCTTATTCATTTATGGGATGATTATGAGTACTCAAAAGTAGAATGGATTAACCAATCCTATATTGAATGTGATGAAGCTGATGCTACTTATATAGGTTTGAATGGAGAACCTCTTAGAAAAACATCTAAATGGAAACCAGATAATCCAAAACTACATTTTCATGATATGCCAGCCCATCAAAAATTCTTAATTGAAAAGTATGGGATTGATGATGAACCATCTATTTCCCATCGTGAATTATTTTTTGATATTGAAACTGAAATGGGGGATGCTTTAACTGAAGATTATATTAAATCAGCTCCTAAAAAAGTAACATCTATAGCTTGGTATGATAAACAAATTGATGAATGGGGAATATTAATTTTAGATAATAAATCTCAATTAAAAAGAACCAAATCAGATAACAAAGAAATCATACCTTGTTCTACTGAAAATGAATTGTTACTTAAATTTTTAGAAAAGTTTAGAGAAATTGATCCTGATATTGTAGTAGGGTGGAACAGTGATTATTTTGATATTCCTTATCTATATTATAGAATGTGTAGTGTTTTAGGAGAAGATGTTGCTCGTTATTTATCTCCAATTGGGTATGTAAGAGAAACACCTTGGTATAAAGATCAATATATTCAAATTGCAGGTGTTGAATCTTTGGATTATATGCGTTTACATAAAAAGTTTAGTTGGGCTGATGAACCATCATTTAAACTAGATGCTATTGGTGAAAAGTATGTAGGTGTAAATAAAATAGAATATGAAGGTACTCTTGATGATTTATTTAGAAATGATATAAATAAATTTATTGAGTATAACTTTGTGGACGTTGAGATTTTAAAACTATTAGATGAAAAATTAGAATATTTATCTCTTGTTAAAAATCTATCTCATAAAGGTAAACATAACTATAGTGAAGTTTATGCTAATACTAAAACACAAGATGGTGCTATCTCAGCTTATTTATTAAGTGAAGGTATAGTTCCACCAGCTAAAGAACGTAATCCTATATCAAAGAAAAATTATGCAGGTGGATATTTATTCTGTCCTAAAGCAGGTATTTACAATTATGTATTTGATGAAGATTTAACATCACTATACCCATCAATTATTATGACTATTAACATTGGTAAAGAAACTATGGTTGGTAGAATTATAGATGCTGATGATAGAAATAATCGTTTAGGGTTAAATGATTTAAAGAAAAAAGATCCTAAAGAAGAATTAATCATTGAAAATGCTAAACGAAAACGCACCAAAATAAAAGTTGGAGAATTAATCAATCTAATTCAGGACATGGAAATGTCTATTTCTGCTAATGGTGTATTTTACAGAACTGATAAAGAATCAGTATTATCTACAATTCTTAGAAAATGGTTTGATGAGAGGGTTAGATATAAAAATGAAATGAAAAAAGCATATAAATCTGGAAATAAAGGATTAGGTGATAAATTTCATATGAAACAGTACACGCAGAAAATTCTATTAAATTCACTTTATGGCGCGACAAGCTTGGGCTCATTCAGGTATGGCAATGTAATTTTATCTGAATCTATAACTTTAAGTGGTCAAAGAATTATCCAAGAATCAGCATTAACTGCTAACACTCACATAAACAAAGTTATAAGAGAAGAAATAGAACTTTAACATGGAATTAGATCTACATGGATATAAACATGCTGATGTAATAGATAAATTAGACCATTTCTTTTTTTGGGAATATCCAAATTGTGATGAATATATTATAATTACTGGAAACTCAAATAGAATGAAAAAAATAGTTATAAACTGGCTCGAAGAGCATAAATATTGTTATTATATTCCGTCTTATAATTTAGGAATAATAAAAGTAAGTGAATGAAACATATTGAAGATACTCCGTGGTTTATTTGTGACCCTGAAGATAATAATTATATAGCATATTCTGATACAGATTCAATTTATATTCATGCTGAACCTTTACTAAGACATTTATATCCTAATTTTGATGAAATGTCAAGTGAAGAAAAAGATGATAAATTAGAAGAGATTGCTTTAAAATACCAGGATATAATTACTGACTCATATACTACATTAGCTGCTGATTGTTTTAATGCTAAAGGAAAACATAGGTTAGAGATGAAGACTGAGTGTGTTATCCGTTCAGCTTATTTTAGAGCCACAAGACGTTATGCTCAATGGATTACGAAACAAGAAGGTATTGTAAAAGAATCACTTGATGTTAAAGGTTTAGAATTTAAGAAAGCAAATTTTCCACCTGTATTAGGTAAATTTTTCCATAATGCTTTAATTGATGTCTTAAAGGGTGCTAAGCAAGCTGATATAGATGCTCGTGTAAAAGAATTTAGACAACAAATATTAGATGGTAGTATATCATTAATGGAATTAGGTAATCCAACTGGAGTTAAAAAATTAAACAAATATACAGAACGTAAAGCACGAGCTGGAGAAATGTTTACAACTGTAGCTAAAGGTGCTCCTGCAGCTGTAAGGGCGGTTATTAGACATAATGATTTGTTAAGATTTTGGGGATTAAATAATAAACATAGTTTGATAACTCAAGGTGAAAAAGTTAAATGGATTTATTTAAAACCAAACCCTTATCAAATTGATGCTATTGCATTTTTAGATTATGACTTAGCAGATAAAATAAAAGATTTTATTGAAATGTATGCTGATCGGGAAAAAATATTTGATTCTATTTTATTAAATAAACTGGAAGGTTTTTACAGTGATCTAAATTGGAATCTTTCTTTAAATCCCTATCGTGAGATGTTCTTTAATTTTGATTAAAGTTTGGATATCATTAAGAAGATTCGTATATTTATAAATAAATAAGAAAATGAAAAATCAAATCAACGAATTTGCAAGAATGCAAAAATTAGCTGGGATTATAATTGAACAAGAGGTTAATAGATATGAAATAATTGATCCTCAACAAACAGAACAATCTTTAGATATGATCTTGGATGCAATTCAGCTTCTAAACCAAAGTGGGTTACAATTAACACCAGAAGATAAATCAGGACATTATTCAGGAGGTTACGATAACATAAATTCAATGTATGTAACAAGTCCAATGGAATTTCAACAATTAATAAGAAAAGCTAATGATGTATTATTCCAAAATGATATGGATTATCTAAGGATTGTTAAAGCATAAATTTAAATTCTTTAATTTTTCTTAAGGATTTGGCACTCCACCCCCCGTTTCGTATATTTACGAATAATAAAAAGTTATAAAAAAATGATAAATAAGTTAAAATTAATTTCTATAATTAATAAATACTATTTAGGAGTTAATGAATCTGTAAAATGGGAAATCAAAAACAATACTTTAAGTATTGATTTTATGACTCCTACTAAAGATGTTATTGGTAATCTAACCTGTGATAATTTTGAGTTAGAGGATAGTAAATTAGCCATCTATGATACTAAAAAATTACAAAATTTAATTAGTATATGTAGTGGAGATTTGTTACTAGAACTTGAAAAAACTAAAGAAATTTACACTAAATTAAAAATTTCAGATCTAAATTTTAACCTTAATTATGCTTTATCAGATCCTTTACTAATCAATAAGGTAGGAAGTGTTAATGAAGCTGAATGGGTTGTAGAATTAGATTTAACATCTGAAGATATTAGCAATATTATTAAAGCTAAAAGTGCATTAGCTCAAGTTGATAATATGTTAATTACTACAACAACTAATTTAGATGGAGAAGATGTTATTGAAATTATATTTGGAGATGAATCAGGACATAATAATAAAATAACATATCAAATGTTAGGTAATATTAAAGATACAAATATAAAATTACCATTCAATTCAGATATGTTTAAAACAATCCTATACGCTAATAAAGATATGGAAGATGGAAAATTATTATTAAGTAGTATGGGATTAATGAAATTAAGTTTTGAATTAGATGGAATTACTTCTAATTATTATATGGTGCGTAGAGCTGAAACAAATTTTTAAAAATAACATATGTATAACTATAACAAAACCAAAATACTTTAGGGAGATAAGTTTTGTTTTTTTTTATTTAACCGCTGATCTTAGTGACAGCACAAATTTTATTAATGATATGAGTACATTATTTTACGAAAGAACACTTTCACCATTCGATTTATTATTCAAGGATTTTTTCAATTCTGAATTAAATTTCCAACCGGCAGTTAATGCCAAAA
>Ga0114918_10003912_pt1 | contig 13022 bp, 12 predicted proteins | sample LantaG_FD_87015 | JGI IMG/M metagenome (GOLD analysis project Ga0114918, IMG submission 87015) | Deep subsurface microbial communities from Baltic Sea to uncover new lineages of life (NeLLi) - Landsort_02402 metaG | ecosystem: Environmental > Aquatic > Marine > Oceanic > Sediment | place...
ATAATGCTGATTTCCATTTTATCCGTGACGGCGGGCGACGAGGATGGCGTAAACGGCGCTTCGCCCTCGCCCGGCAAAGTCAGCTCCACGAACTGGCCGGTAGCGAAATGAAATTCCTCTTCCGGCACAACGACAAAACTTTTAATCGTCGGAGATTCGTCGATAATGTCAGCTATTTCGCCGCTTATCGGTTGGTAGAGATTCTTGTTCATTTTCCAACTTTCGCTTTTTTCTTAGCTTCGCCTTTGAGTTCTTCGTTTAGTTTTTTCAGGACCTCCCGGATATCCACGTCGCCGGCCTCGGCATCGACACATCGCCCACAGCCGACGCACATATCGACGCCGTACCGCTCCAGAAAATAGGAGAACTTGTGCATGAAACGGTGTCTGAGCCTGTCGCCGAGGACTTTGCGGGGATTGGCGCCACCGGCCACTTCGGCATACGCGATTCTCATGCAACTGTCCCACATCTTCATCTTGCTGAAGTAATCTTCTTTTTTCGTATCGTAGAGGTAGAAACAATGGCAGGTCGGGCAGACCCTTGTGCAGGCCTGGCACTCGACACAGGTTTTCGCTTCTTCGTCAAATACATCGGAATCCTGACCGTTTTCCACAATCTCGTTGACGGACACATCGAACTTGAGGTCTGCGTTGTTTTGTTCGAGCTGGTTTTGTGTCTCGGCTCTTTTTGTATCCCGCTGAGCCAGTACTTCATCACCGGCCTGGATGAAAAGCTCCGAATTTGTCTTTAGAAAATCATCGCCCTTCGGCGAACCGGCTTCGACAACAAAGCCTCCTTTTACTTTCGAAACATTCAAATCGAAACCGCTTTGAGCAAACGGCCGGCCGTTCAGGACGTTGCAGAAACAACTGTCCGCCGGGTCCGAGCAATCCGATGAGATAATGAACATTTTCTCACGACGCTTCACATAGAACGGATCCTCGAATTCATCCTCAGTAAAGACCTTGTCGAGAATCTCGATCGAGCGCAAATCGCAGCCTTTCAATCCGAAGACGGCAAAAGGCTCGATCTCCTTCGGCTCCAGCGGCTCGGGAAAAACCGCCGCAAGCTCTCGAAGCGGAAACAGGAATTCCTTCGCAGGTGTACAAACACGTATGTTATTGACCTCAACCGGGACGCTGGCCGAAGGATCGTATCTGTTATATACGTAGTGCGAGCCAGCATTCTTCGGGACATAAAGGTCCATCCGCTCGGCAACAGCATCCAATAAAGGCTTTAACTCACTTAAAAAAACAGTACGCATTTTTGCTCACCTGTAATTTGCCTATAAAATTTTATACGCCCTGTACTCGAATCGATTTGCTATTTTATTGACTTTTTAGCAACTAAAATAAATTACCCAATTTAACAAATTCAGCTTGCCGGCATATAATAGGGCAAGCGTGCCAGTTCCATTGCAATATCAATGGTTATGACCTTGACTTTTTTAGGAACCGTTATGTGACACGGAGAAAAATTCAGAATGCCTTTAATACCTGCTTTGACTAATTTATCAGCCGTATCCTGTGCCGCCTGGCGGGGTACGGCTATAATCCCAAGCATGATTTTTTGTTTCTTCAGCCTCCGCAGATTTGAAATATCCTGAACGACAACATTATCTATCTTCCGGCCGACCTTTTTAGAGTCAACGTCGAAAGCAGCCGCTATATTAAGACCGTACTTGGCAAAGCCGGTATACGCCAAAACCGCAGAGCCGATATTTCCGACGCCAACCAAAGCGGCTTTCTGTACGATAGTTATTTTTAGGATTTTCTTGGTCTGCGCTGCAAGCTTTTCTACGCTATAGCCCACTCCTCGCGTACCTAATTCTCCAAAGTACGAAAAATCTTTCCGGATTTGCCACGCATCAACGCCAACTAAATCCGCCAGATTCTGGCTCGATATGTTTTCCTGGCCCTGTTCCGATGTAAAAAGCAGACCTCGCAAATAAACAGGCAATCGCCGGACCGTTTCGTCTGGAATTCTACGGTACCTCATAAGCTTTTTGCAGCCTAATTTATTTAGTGCTTGTGTTCACATTCACAAACTACAAAACGCAATTTATCAAAAAGTCACTATAGATGTCAAGGAATATTATATTTTTTTCAATCGTGTCGAAAAAAATAAATATCACCTAACCACTTCTTATATAATCAGTTAGTCTCCATAGAAATAAAACGGCATAAAAAAATAGAAAAAAAGGTTCGAATAATATTATACGAACACACAAAACAGCAACAAACGGCAAAGTATGTCATTTGACCGTGGCAACCAGCCGATTTGAGACGGTGTGAAGATATCTGTCATAACACTCCCAACTGATACGCACGAAAGGTTATGAGTCGATATCAAGTCGTGAAAAGTGAGCGGTCGATTCGATGCCGGATGCTCGATTTAGGCATCCTGAATTTCCCTGCTGTTGCAACCGCTGCTGATTTGAAAATTATCTCCCGCTGCTATCGCTGCGGCCTGCATCTTGTGCACGGCCTGCAGTATTGGCGAGCCACGCTGAGCTTCACCGGTATTCTGGATTTTTGGAGTTCGCGGCAAGCACCACGGTGATACCACATGCCGTTCCTTGTAACAAAGACCAGGGTGTCGCCTGTGGTATCCGCTGGGCCTGCCATACTTGAGACATATGGCTGAATCGTGGGTTGCTGCCGGTTATCTCGATGCCCAAGATAAATACCCAGCGCAGCTACAAAAACATAAATTATCGCCACGACTGTTAGGATAATCTTACGTCGCATCATTTCCCCTTTCGCAAAAGCCGCCTTTTACCGATCCTTCTATGGAGTTTCCTAACTGTATCGCATAAATGGTAAAATATTTTCGAGAATTTTCCAACAAAAAGAGCCCTTCGAGCGTCTATATTTTAGAGAACAGATATTATTAATGTAAATTTAATAACGAAAGACACAAGCTATGGACGCGCAAGACTTAATCAAGATCAGCGGCAAGGCGAAAAGCGAGACCGAGGCTTTTATCAATTGTTACCTTAACGACCGGGCCAAAGGCTGGCCGAAACTCTGTTTCTGCGATTCGCTCTACGCGGGAGACCGCCGGCAGCAACAGCCGAGAAGGCATAGCGGCTATTAATACCCCGCGTGGATCGATTCAATAATCAGGTCCACATCCAGAGACAATCCTTGTCTCTAAATATATAGCGATTCTCAGCAGCAAAATGTTACCTTTATTTTTAGAAAAAAGACAAAAAAAGCGAAAATAAGTCAGGCCGATCAATATTGGGATGGGGATGGCTTTTCCCTTGCTAAACACATACAAGCAAAGGCTTTGGGGATGGTTAATACGCCGGAAGCCATCCCGGTAGGGGCAGGCCCGTGTGCCTGCCCTGGGCAACCACATAGGGTTGCCCCTACTGCCACCCTTCCAGACTATTGAGTCACATTTGACAGACTACTGTGCAACCTTACATTCCATGCTCCTTATCAACCCAATTTGAAGGTCGGCAGCCTCAAAGCCGCAGGCTTTGGGGATGGTCGAGAATATCAGAGGCCGGCTAAACATGCACCCTGCTTCCGCAGGGATGACAATATTATTTCTCTGCGTTCTCCCTGTCCCATATGGATGTAGCCTCTGTGGCAGAACTAAGAACGGCGAGTCACGGAGATTTATTTGGAATTTGCCCGCCCCTGTACGTTTAGATTCGTATAATGATTAACATATTCGTATATCGTATTTCGTATGTGGTATGTCGTAAGTGGAATTGAGAACGTTGTCATTGACTATTTACTATCGACTATTTCTCGGCGGTTAATTTGTATGTAGTATGCTTATCCTGAGTGAAATCGAAGGGAAAAAGGCGAAAATGAGAGTAAATCCGGTGTTTTTTCGTGCTTAATTTGAAAAAACAAACCCAATTTGCGGTAGGGCTAAATTGACACAAAGTCTTATATGAAAGATGATTATGAAGAATTTCATGCTTTGAGGCGGCGAAAAAACAAAGCCAATTCAAAGCCAATCAAACCCAATATTATTTAGCCCCCAGATTTATCTGGGGGTTGAAAACCCGATTTGAAAAAACAAAGCCAATTTGCCGGAGGATTAAATTATGCTAAGTCAGTAATAACAAGGGCTTATGAAGGTTTTGATGGGCCGAGGCGGCGAGAAAACAAAGCCAATTCAAAGCCAATTCAAAGCCAATCAAATCCAATTTCAAGATCCCACAATATTTTACAAAGGACCAACGAAACGAGAAAAAGTGGTAAAAAAGACGAAAAAACGCGTTCTTCTGAAAACAGGCTCTGTTGACATAAACCTTATCGATTACACAGATATATCGGATTATTAAGAGAGTCTCAATTGGCCAAATGTCCAAATGCTCAATTCACAAGCTCGTTTTTAGCCCAAAAAGAACGTTTAACTCGAAAATCAGGGATAAAATTTCCGTCAAATTCAGGATTTTTGAAGGTTTTAGGAGCAAAAAGTGCTACAAGGGTCAATTTATCGGGATAGTCAGCACGATTCGGCTGCCGATCTGAAAAACGGCTGATTATTTTATACTTAATATGAAATTCTGGAGATTTTAATGCTACAATTAGGCGTTCACGTCCGAAAATAACACTTTTACTGCCAGCAGTGAACAATGAGGAAAGCTAATGATCGAAACAAGCGTACTTTTAAAAGCGTATTACGAAGCCCTGTATGAGCGGATGGAGGCTCAAAAAGAGATTTTGGCGGCAAAAATCGACGTATTTCTCGCCGAAGAGATAGAAAAACAAGGATTCGAGGGCTTTAACGAGGAAAAATACAAGGCGTACCGTGATGCCTGCCTGGCATTTATAGATGAGCGTATAGAGGCGTACAATCCGATTGGGATTCAATATATCTATGACCGAATCAATGCCAAGGAAGTCATTGAATTGGAGTTACAGCTCAACTGGTATGACAGCAGGAATGAATTCCAATCTTTGGTGGAAACGGCACGAAGCAAAGCAGATGAGGATTTGACAGAGGAACAATTAAAGCCGGTCGCTGAGGAGATTATCACCGAAGCCGGTGTATTCCCGAACAGGAGCATCATCTCAGCTTATGAGGAGAAACCGGGCCTGAACAAGCTGCCGGATTATATCGTGGCACGAACTCTTGAAGAGGTTATTGTCTAAGCAGGGGGGCGAAAGTTTTTAACTTTTTTAGTTTGCCCTTGCCGTCAGGTTTTCATTTGTATATTCTGCTTTTGGCTTTTAACGTTGTATGTTTTATGAAAATATCGGGGCATTTTGTTGCAGGATATAGGAATAATTAATGGCATTTGTAAAATCAACAAGCCTTGTTTTTTTTGAGGAAGGAGTTAACTCATGAAAGTTTTCACACGTCGAGATTTTATGAAAAGTACGATCGCCGCCGGTGCCGGCCTGACGCTGGCCAGTCCATTTTCCCGTGCACGAGGGGCGAACGACGACATTCGAGTGGCGGTAGTCGGTATTAACGGGCGAGGCGGCTCGCACATCGGCGCATTCGATGAGATGAAAGGTGTACGGCTGGCTGCGCTGTGCGATGTGGACAGGAACGTCCTTGAGCGTCGATCCAAATCCTTTAAGGACCGCAATACGCCGGTCGAAGGTTATGTCGATATTCGCGAACTTCTGGAGAATAAGAACATCGACGCGATTTCTATTGCCACGACCAATCACTGGCACTCGCTGGCGACGATTTGGGCCTGCCAGGCGGGCAAGGACGTTTATGTCGAGAAGCCGTGCAGCCACAATGTCTTCGAAGGCCGAAAGTGCGTCGAGGCCGCCCGAAAATACAAGCGGATAGTGCAGCACGGCACACAAAGCCGTTCCAGTAGCAGTTGGGCAAAACAGGTAGCTACTATCGCCAGCGGCAAGTACGGCAAGCTGCTCGTATCCAAGGCCTGGGCCTCCAAGAATGGAAGCGGCCGATGGAGCATCGGCTTTAAACCGATAAAAGAGCCGCCAGAGAACCTCGATTTCAACATCTGGCTCGGCCCGGCACCAAAACAGCCGTATCATGAGAACATAGTCCACTACAACTGGCACTGGTTCTGGGACTTCGGAAACGGTGAGATAGGCAACCAGGGCGTGCATCAGATGGATATCGCACGCTGGGCCATCCCCGGCGGCAAGCTTCCAAAGAGTGTGATAAGCATGGGCGGACGATGGGTGAACTCGACAGAGGGCCATCCGCCTTTTACCGACCAGGCACAGACTCCCAACTGCCAGCTTACTGTGATGGACTTTGGCGGGCCGCTGCTCGTCTTCGAGGTCATCGGTTTGGTCGACAGGGCGGGACTCGACGGTAAAAAGTATCCGAAAAAAGTCGGCAACGAATTCTACCTCGAAGAAGGAGTAATCAAGGATGGGAAGTTCTACCCCAAGGGTTCGGACAAAGCCGAAGACCTGGGCGACGTCGACTTCGAGATGGGCCCCGGCGACATCTTCGAGAACTTTATCCAGTGTATGCGTACCCGCAACAGCAAAGATCTCCATGCCGGGATAAACAAGGCGCATCTGTCCGCGGCGTGCTGCCATTTGGGCAATATCTCTTACCGGCTGGGACAACAGGTTTCCGGCAAGACCAGGCCCGATGTGCTCGATAAGCACGAGGAAGTCGCCAAGTCATGGGAGACGATTGAGCAGACCGTAAACGGAACCCTGGGCCTTGATTTATCGAAGAACACTTACCAGCTTGGGCCGATGCTGAAGTTCAATCCCAGGACCGAAAAATTCGTGGGCAATGCCCAAGCCGATAAGCTGCTGACACGGCCGTATCGCAAGCCGTTCGTCGTACCTGAAAAAGTCTAAGAAGCAGCAATCGAATTGAGAATTACGTCAAAGTCTCTGTAAAACGATGCCGCCTACGATGAAAACAAGGCCGACGATCGTGGAAGGAAGAATCGTCTCGCCGACTGCAAACGAAATCAATACGAGCGAAAGGAAAGGAACCATGTAGATCAAGTTCGTGACATGTGCGGTTGTTTTCGAGAGTTTCAACGCCTTGAGCCACAGCAGGAACGTGATTCCCATTTCGAACAATCCCACATAAACCGCTCCGAGCAGGCCGGGTGGATTCGGGACGTGCACGCCCCCCAGAATCGCCATCAACAGAAACGTAAGAACCGACCCGAATACGAAGTTAAGAAAAAGCCTGACAACTTCATCGCGTTTATCGCGAACGTTGTAAATCCAGAATAATGCCCAGATGACCGAGCTGCCCGTCGCCAGGCAGACGCCTGTAATGCTGGTGAATTTGAATCCGAAAACGTCCCCTCGTGTAGAGATTACAAAAACACCCGCAAAGCAGATGAATGTCGCGAGAATGTCTTTGGGCCTGATCTTCTGCTTGAGCAGAGGTATCGACAATAACACGAGCGTTATCGGCCAGACGAAGTTAAGCGGCTGGGCCTCCTGTGCCGGGAGTATCGAGTACGCCTTGAACAGAACGGCATAGTAAAGAAATGGATTCAGAAAACCCAGCAGGGCGGAATACAGGTAGTCTTTTCGTGAGAGACCTTTGAGCAGGCTCAGCCTGTTCGAAAGCAGAATGTATATAAAGAAAGCAATGGTCGATGTGATCGACGCATAGAATAGCAGCGAGAAAACATCTATATGACGAAGGGAAATCTTAAAAGCCGACGCGGAAGTTGCCCAGAAAAGCACCGCGAAAGAGGCACACAAATAAGCTCTTGTTTGTTTTTCCATATACTCTGTATTACAGTGGCAAATCGCGTCGCCACCAGATGATGCCGCCTAAAAGGGACGAGACGACAAGCAGTGATAACAGGACACAGAAGTCGCCGAAGGGCCAGGCTCCATGGAATATCTCAGGACCGTGAACGTAATGAAAAATCGTTGCCGGCGACATCCATTTCATTCGGGGCCACCAGTCTGCGATGATCGAGACAAAATAGTTCACCGCTAAATAGGCAACCGTCAGTCCGACGGCGGTGCCTCGTCTAAAACACGCCGCTGACAGCAGTGAAACTCCACCGACGGCGCTGGCGAGCGTGCCGCCGATGATTGCTATTTTGAAGAAGGAAAACAACGGGATCGGCTGGCCGAAGTCGTATATACTGGTGGCAACGACCGTCCCGGTAAACATTACCATGACCAGTGCGAACATTCCGATGACCGTGATGAGGCCGGCGCATATGTATACGTGAATTTTTGTGGCCTGGCGGCTCAGGATCAATTCCATGGAGCCGTTTTGTACCCCACCGGCCAGCAGGGAGGTCGGGACGCCCACAGCAAAGAGCATGTACAAGGTCAAAACCAATGGATGTTGATAACCGATTGCTATGAGCCCGGATACGTTGCCGACCTGTAACGCCTCGCCCCCTAAAATCGATTTGATAAACGAAGGGAGCATGTCGACAAACTGAAGGAATGTTTTGACGCTTTCGTTGTCATTCACGATGCCGCAGATGGCTATCTGAAAAAGGAAGATTATTAGAGCAATAAAACCCCACGCAGGCAGGATTCGAAGCGTCCAGAATCGCAGCAGCGGCAATGGGAACGAGGTACGTTGCTTAGTCTCCATGGTCCGCCTCCTGCCGGTAGTATTGAATAAAGGCATTCTCCAGCGACGTTTCCGGTGTGGCGATGCGGTCGACGGGAAAACTGGCGAGCCATTTGATCACGGCCTCGGCGGTGCCGTGATATGCAAGATCGAGCGATACATCGTTTTGTTGAATCATTCGGACACCGGGCAGGCCGTCGGTTGGCAGCGGGGGGACTTTGGTTCCTTTGACAAACCAGACTTTCAGACGCCTCTCTCCCTGTTGGACTATCTTTGAAATCGGAGCCAGTTCAATCAGACGGCCCTGGCGCAATATGGCAGCCCGCCCGCAGACGGCGGCCACTTCACTGAGGTCATGAGAGGACAGCAGCACGGTTGCCCCAGCCTTTGCAGCCTCGCGAATCAGGTCCAGCACAACCTGGCGCACGAGCGGGTCGAGTCCTATCGTGGGCTCATCCAGAATGAGCACTTCGGGCTTATGTTGAAACGCAAAGACGACACCCACTTTCTGACGATTGCCCTTTGACAGGGCACGAACACGTCGATCCAGATCCAGATCGAGTCTCTCGGCCAGCTCTTGTTGCCGTTTGTCTACTTCGCTGCCGTTGCCGAGCCTTGCAAGGAGTGTCAGCGACTTTCGTGCCGTCAGCCCCTGCCATGTGCGAAAGTCGCCCGGCAGGTAGCCGATACGCGTATGCTGCGTCGCCCGTCCCGGCATGACTCGCTCGCCCAACAGGCGGCACTGGCCGCTCGTCGCCCTGAGCAGGCCCATCAGACAACGTATTGTGGTCGTCTTGCCGGAGCCGTTTGGGCCGAGATAGCCGAATATCTCGCCTTTTTCGATGTCGAAGGACAAGTCCTCGACACCTCTGGCTGAGCCGTACTGTTTCGTCAGTGTCTTGACTTCGAGTGCCTTCATAGAACCTTATTGTCTTCAATTATCTGCTTTCTGTCCAGTTGAAATCAAACCGCTAAATATGTACCGATTCGAATTTCTTCTAAAGCGTGACAAAGCATGGAGAGATACCATAGTTAATTTCCGACCGGACTGTTTAATGTGTATTCTTTGACGGCTTCGAAATAGGCCACAGTCTGCTTTCTCGCATCAGAGACAACTCCAAGTTTAGTTGCTGTCACTGACAGGTGGCGATCTCTCATATTCTACTGCCTGAGTTATACAATCACAAGCAAACAGATATGTCGGCCTCCTGCTAAGGGATTCGATATGTAGTCACGACCGGCAGATGATCGGAAAGGTCGGTCTGGATTACCCGATGCTCAAGCAACAGCCAATCCCTTGGAACGAAGATGTGGTCAATTGTGCGGTGCGGATCGTGGGAGGAGATTGTAAATGGGCCATCGAGCTTGGCGGAGAATTTTCCCGTATCGACGATCCGCCTTATCTCCAATTCGTTCGGATCAGCGTTGAAGTCGCCGGCCATAATAGCAGGCCGGTCTCCGGCGAAATCAAGGAGCTGCTCGACCTGGGGGAGTTTGACCTCGTAAAAGTCGTTAGCGTTCAGATGCACAGATGCCAGCAGAATCTCCTGTCCACCTATATCGGCTTTGCACCAGAGAGTGCTCTGGTCGTCATAACCAATCTCGTAGAATTCTTTTGTTCCCGCCATCTTTTGATTCGTCAACGGATCGATGGGCCGGCGCGACAGAATCGCATTGCCCTCAATCATACGGTAGAACGGCAATCCATCGTTTATGCATTGCCCGAACGCCCAAATGTGCATCCCTGTTTTCTCGGCCAGGACCGGCACCTGATTGAACGAGCCCGGCCCCGAATCGATTACAACCTCCTGCAGGAAGACGATATCGGGCTGCTGTTGCCAGATCAGCTCACCAATTTTCTCAATGTGCTCGGCCACCCGTTCGGGCTTCTCGAAACGCCAGCCGCCCCGGTAGGCCCCGCCCATCCAGATGTTGTAGGTCATAACTTTCAGGATAATACCGTTCGCGTCGGATACAAGCGCCGTCGGCGGACGGGAGGTCTGGCCGTAAAGTGGCGTTTCGCCAGGCCCAAGGAATCTGGCGTTGACGAACAACAAGACAAGCAACACGACCGGTATCGCGACCTGGATTGAGGATGTCAGCAACAGACAGCGAGTGGCCATCCGCCGCTGTTCACGCGGCCAGGACCTGCGCCGCCAGAGCCAACAAGCCGGGAGGATAGCGAAGATAACCAGGATTGGCCACAGTGGACCTTCCGCGTATCGAAGCCACACAGTGTTTCCAATTCTATGGGTACCACGTGCCGTGCGGAATCCCAGGAATTGCCATCGAGTACCCCCAAATTCCTGCAATCGCCGTTGCATGTTCTGCACGAAGCTCAATGGGGACCCGGATGACGACCAGCTCCAGTTTATGTCAGATTTGAAGGAACTGATTGTCTCGGGGAGGCGCATAGACACCCTTACATAGAATCGGCCCCGCGCGGAACTCAACTCGAAGTACTGGTTCTCAAGACGAATTCCGAGGCAATCGGCACGCCAGTACGATTTGGCGACGAGCATTGCCGCCAGCGCCCATAGGAGGAAGGACACCGCCACCGTAATAGTTAGCGTGATACAGCCTATTTGTCTCAGTTGTCTCGGATTCATTTATCACTTATCTGTCGAGCAGACCTGCCGGCCTCGCAACTCGAAGCCGGCAGGATATACATAATCTTTAAGGCGATAGATTTCCGCCTACTGGCCCTTGATTTTGGCGATGCACTCACGTGCATCTTTGAGAGGGAATTGGTCCGGTTTGCGGACTCCCTGCCCTGAGGCCAGACATTTCTCGAAGGCATCAAGGGCCTTTTCTTTTTGTCCGATATCCATGTATGCGCGACCGAGGTAGAACCAGGTCGACTCTATCCAGCCTTTGAGATTCGGATACTCGCCGACGGCCTTCTCGTAGGCTTCGATCTCTTTATCATTTTGTCCGAGCCGATGGTGAGACAGACCGATCATCATCAAAGCCGTCTCGGCAATATTCAGATCCGGGAACTTCTCATAGACCTGCTGGTATACTGCCATCGCTTCGGCATATTTCTTTTCCTTGTGGAATAGATCTTCGCCTCGATTGAAGAGGGCTTTGCTTTCTTCGATTTCTTTTTCGTTTACTACGGTCATTCCCGGGGGTAATTCAAATAGCTCATCGGGCATATCCTTGTTGTATATGAATGTTTGTGCATCTATGTCCGGCTCTCCTTCCTGTTTCAGGTTCTGCCAGAGCTTGGCCGTTTGTATCAACTTTGTTTTTGGATCCACCACGATTAAGAATGATGTGTTGCTCGGATGGTAGCTGCAAGTAACGACTATCTGCTCCTGGCCGGAATTGGGATCTTTTTGAGTAGTCTGATTCCAATCATCGCTGAACAATCTGAGAGTCTCCAGCATCTCGCCCGTCAACCAGGGACTCAACTCGGCCGCCTTGTACCAGTATTTCAGGTCGGAAATACCGGGGCCGTGTTTGATCCTTGCCACTTTCTCATGGGGTCGACACTCGTAAGCAATATTGCCCTGAACCACAATGATCCGTTTCTCACACTCGAAGCGCATCTTGAGGGGCTCTGAATTCTCGCCCGGGGACCGAATCCAAAAGTTGAAGTTCACAAGCTCAGGCTCGGAATCGGGGCCCCAGCGGGCCGTTCCCTTTATCTGCATACTCTTTACCTGTTCGATTGCTGCGATCGTTTGTTCCACCGACCAGGCTGTGGCGGCGGACCTGTCCAAAGTCGCTAATACAAAGGCTGCGAGAAGGACCGCCGCAGCGGTTGCTAATTTTACTGTTTTTGTTCTCATAATTCTTCTCCATTTTAAAACGGGGTAAATACGCTGATTAGCGGCCACCGCCTGTTTCATGCTTGTGGAGGCATCGCTGAGAATACGCTCATCCATCGCCGCTGAGCCGGTCTCTTCGGCAGGCTCATGAAATGTCTTGTACAGAAGTTCCTTGATTTTCTCGGCTCGATTCATAAATCCACCTCGCCATTCAATAGAGACTGTAGTTTCGTAATCCCGTAACGGTAGCGACTTTGAATAGTATTAATCGACTCGCCGGTTTGCTGAGCAATCTCGCGGAAACGCAGGGAACTGAGCACGTGCAGCACGACCACTTGACGCTGCTCTTGCGGCAGTTGAGCCAGGGCACCGGCTACAATACGTCGCTGCTCCGTAAATCCCGCAGCCTGAGAAGGTTCCGGCCGGCCCGACGATTCGGCTTCGGTTTCGATGAGTGTTTCGTGCCCATTTTGCCGGTTACTGCGATTGGTGTTCCGGGCCCGGTTCGCGACACAAATTGCCAGATAGCCTTTGAGCGAACCGTTCAGCCGGAAACGTCCAGCCTGAGACGCGAAACGAACAAACACATCGTGAAGCACGTCCTCGACGGCTGTCGCGTCGTTCAGCAGCGCGCCGGCGACACCGAGCAAATCCGGCTTGTACTTCTCGTATATACGGCGTAAAGCATCCATATCCCCTGCGTTAAACCTCCGGATTAATAGTCTGTCTTCTATCACAACGGGC
>Ga0114918_10003913_pt1 | contig 13021 bp, 16 predicted proteins | sample LantaG_FD_87015 | JGI IMG/M metagenome (GOLD analysis project Ga0114918, IMG submission 87015) | Deep subsurface microbial communities from Baltic Sea to uncover new lineages of life (NeLLi) - Landsort_02402 metaG | ecosystem: Environmental > Aquatic > Marine > Oceanic > Sediment | place...
GAGAAGTGTGAGCATCCACGTGATGAATGGGCAATAGGTGAGATTGATATTAAGTGCGATAATTGTGGTATGGTTAGACCTATGAAGTTGGGGAAATGGGAGAAAGCCGATGAGTAGAGCGGATGAGTTGATGCGAGTTTCTTTTAATGGCATAGATTTTACGCCATACAAAGAGGCAAAGAGAATCGTTCAAGGTATTGAAGTTGATTACCTTAACGCAGACCGTAAAGCGGCGAGGAATGCTAATGAGGCCGGACACCATTTGTATAGGGTAGATGTTTTGGAGGCAGAGCTTGCAAAGATGAAAGCCAGGTACGAAGGGAGCGCAGGTTGAAACGAAAAAGAAATTGCTAAGAATTGAAAGACCCATCCGATATAGTGGTGTGAGCAATGAGGCCCACACAAGCGAGGGGGTTATAATGGAACGCAAGGTACTGACAGACAGCCTATCCAAAATACTGAGCACCACACTAAGCTCGGTAGATTCATTGGTGGAAGCATATAAGCGGGATTTGCCAGAAGGGGAAGTGGATGTGGTTGATCTGGTATCTTTCCCACTCTCAACCACACTATCGGCAATGGATGCAATGGTAGCTGTTCTCAACAAAATGGAGATCATGGTGAGTGTGATAGAAGAACACAAAAATGAGAAGGAGGCAATCCAATGAGTGGGCCGTGGATCAAAATCGATATAGCAGAGTTGGAAGACGCTTTCATGAAATACTTGGAGAACGAAGTTTCAGTGGCTTCTCCGGCTATTCGGAAGGAAGAAAGTCGGGTTTTCATGAGCAAATACGTTCTTTCTGATGCAGTAAATAAGGCTCCGGGGGATCTCGTTTAGGTGCTATCCTCCCCCTGTTTAACCGCGGGGTAGCATTGGAGCAAACCGGAGTCTTCTATTTTTGGATAGGCTAGATACTCTTGACGGAGATCTAGCCTTTTTCTTATGTTCTAAATGGAAAGGAGATCGTCATGAGCCTCACTGATGAGGAAAAGGAAGCCATGCGGGAGGCCCGTAGGCTACGCAACAAAGACATCGAACGAAGAAAAGCGGAAGAGAAGGTACTGAGGACCGTCAAGGATGGAAGAGTACCACAAGAGCGCCAGGACTACGATTTAGCTAAAGAAGTCGTGGAGGTCGAGTCTCTGGAGCCTATGACGAAGATAGACACCCCATCCAAGCCACTGAATGTCCCCATGTCCGTGAATGGATCGATGGCCCCACGAAAAGGGAAGCGTCTCAGTATATCCAAGAGGCTCCAGGAGGTATTGGAGTCCCCGGCACTCCTTGTGGAAATGACTTCAGATTATTGCACTGTCTCTGGCCTCGACCCTGAAGTGGCTACTGTGGCCGATTGTGTCGTCCATAATATGCTTCACCATGCCCTGAAGGGGAGTCCTACCCACTTGAAAGAGATCATGGAGCGTATTGACGGGAAGGTTCCGAACAAGGAAGAAGAAAGAGTAAGTGGGAAGATGTCCATTTCGGAAGCCATGGGGTTTCTTGGTACAGAGGGATAGGAGAAGTTTGTTGTGGGAAAGACACGAAGGAATGAGAAGGGGATTGTGAAGCATAAATTCAAATCGAACAAAAAGAAGAGGAAAGAAGAGAAATTGAAGGGGAAGAGGGCCTGATGATTCCAAATAATGCTGTCCAGGCTTATGAAGAGCCGGATGAGGATGATGTAAGACAATCGATCCGACAATACCAGCAATACGCCACGGAATATCCTGTGGAGTATGCCGAAAAGTGCCTGGGAGTGAAGCCCTGGAGTAAACAGGAAGACATTCTACGGGCATTTGCTGACCCGGCAAATACCATGATTTCAGTTCGGTCGGGGAATGGGGTGGGGAAGACATTCCTTGCCGCCACACTGATCACACAATACCTAGACACCCACTCTCCGGGGTATGCGGTTGTAACGGGCGCTTCTTGGCAGGGTGTTCTCAAAACAGTATGGCCCACATTCCGCAGATTGCACTCCCGAGCACCTGTGAATTTAGGGGGCACCGTTCTTGGTACTGAGTGGCGCAGAGGAGAGATGTGGGGGGCCTTCTGCGTGTCCCCGGATGCTCCTGAGAACATCTCAGGCTTCCGAACCGAGAACGGTGCCCTGATCATTGTGGATGAGGCTTCATCCCTGACTCCAGAGGTTTATGAAGCCATCCTTGGTGTCTGCTCTGCCGAAGGATCAAAGCTGGTCCTCCTGGGGAACCCTCTACGACCAGAAGGCCCTTTCTTTGACTCATTCCTCTCCCATGGATGGAAGAACTTCCACATATCCAGTATAGAAGCCGCCAAGCAGAACATTAAGGGTTTGGCTTCTATGCAGTGGATTGAAGACCGGAGAAAAGAGTGGGGGGAGGACTCCATGGCCTGGAAGTCCCGTGTTCTGGGAGACTTCCCGGAGGACTCCGAGGATATTCTGATACCCCTGTCTGCGGTTGGGAGGGCTACAATACCAAGCATTCTATCTCAGAGGGGATGGCTCTATATGGGGGTTGATGTAGCTCGATTTGGGGATGACAGGACGATTATCACCATTCGCGATCAGCGATGCATCCGGTACGCCAAGGCATACCACGGACGGAATCTCATGGAAGCCTGTGGGATTGTGATCAAGACGATAAACGATTGGTCCGTGCGTCCTGAGAATGTGATCATCGATGATACTGGTTTGGGCGGTGGGGTTACTGACCGCTTACATGAGCAGGGATATTCAGTGGTCCCGGTAAACTTCGGGGAAGCGGCTTATGAAGATGACAAATTTCAGAATCGCAGATCGGAACTCTATTGGAACATGCGGAAGGCTATCATCGGAGAGGATAGCAAGAGGCTCTTTGTCCCACAGCAATTCACTGAGTTGGTTCGGGAACTCCCATGGGCACGGTACTCCATGCTCTCAGATCAGCGCATAGCGTTGGAACCAAAAGACAAAATCAAGAAGCGTCATGGGCATAGCCCTGACTGGGCTGATAGTTTGGCTTTAAGCTTTGATGTCTACGGAAACTATGATTTTGCTTGAGATAGCTATGGGTTTTTTGGTTCATAAGGGCAGGATTCTCGTATTCGGGTGTCTGAACTTTCTTTATTGAGGAGATCCGCTGATGAGGTTCCCACGAATTTTCCGAAGAGAACCGACCTACTCCGATGTGGTCAAGCACATCAATAAAATGCCAATAGAACAAGTCCAGTACCTTTCCATGCTCACAAAATCAAGTAGTTTTGGGACAAACTTTATCAGTGCTGTCCAGTCTTCAGCTTCCAATCCAGAATCTTTTTTGCGCTTGGATACAGAGAAGCAGTTGAAGGTTATCCAGAATGCCGCCCTGGTCCATGCTTGCGTGACGACCGTGGCTTCAGCGTTCCAGGAAGCCCCCCTGGTTCTGGAAGAGCGTGGAGAGGATGGGGCCTGGAGAAAGACCAGTGATGAGACCCCGAAGATACTGAGACCATTTAAATTCAATCCCGACTTATCCGAATCTGAGATCATGCAGTATTCAGCGATGAACCTCGAATTGTCCGGGCGTTGCTTCCTGTGGGTGTTGCGTAATGGATTTGGAGAAGCCAATGAGATCTGGCCGATCCCCTCCTCTTGGGTGACTATCATTCTCAAGGACAGCATGACAGATAATGGAAATGGGAGCCGGATCATTGCTGGCTATGAAGTGAGGGTAAACAATAGCTCGGCAAGCTCCAATCTGGAAGGGATCTCGGACAACGAACGCTTCTATGTAAGCAATGATGACATGATAGAGGTTAAATTCCCATCCCCATGGAATCTCGTGGATGCCTTGTCCCCAATCGCCGCTTGCGCTCCCTTCATTGATTTGGAAGGAAAAGCGACATCCTACACTGAAAACGCGCTTGAAAACCTGAATCTCCCTGGAATCCTGATCAAAACAGACCGTCAACTGTCGGAAGTTCAGAAGGGAATGCTCCGGGCCGCGATTGCTGACAAGGTGGGCATGGAGGCCGCGAAATCCACTCTGACCTTCTCAGGAAAAGATATGGCGGTGGATATGCTAAATCCCCTGGAATCCTTCGGGTGGTCAGACTTCCACCAATTAAATGAGACACGAATTTGCATGGCGTTCAAGGTTCCTCCTATTGTCATCGGGGCCTACGTGGGGCTGAAAGAGACCACGGGGTGGGCTTCAGGCGATATGAGAGAAGCCAAAAAATGGCTATATCGGAACACCGTCCACGGGTTGTGGAAGATGATGGCAGATAAGATAGGCCGGAATCTGATCAAAGAATCAGATCGTGAGCGGATGAGGATCGCGTTTGATGCCACCCAAGTCCCAGAACTCCAGGAGGAACGGGGCAAATTAGAGGAACGGGCCTCTCTTCTCTTCAATGCTTCTATGGTCACATTGAACGAGGCTCGTGAGATGATGCTCATGAAGGCCATCAACGGTGGGGACGTGATCAAAACGAATCTCAGCAATATCTACATCCCAACGGATCGACTGCCAGCGGAATTGGAGGAGATCCCCATGGATAACAATGAACAGGGAACCCCTCCAGCGGAAGAAGAGGATGACGATGAATTGGAAGTGGATGAGGCCGAAAATGAAGGGAAATGATCTGATTTGTCCAAAGTGCGAATCGAAGAAGATCTCTCGGGATGGAAATGTTTGTCACTGCAATACGTGTGACACAATATTCTGGATGGAGAAGCAACGATTTCTCTCTTCCATGACATTAAAAGGAGCGATGGACAGTGCCTTACAATTTCTCGGAGGAACAAGCGGAACAGATCGGACAGGCTCGGAACAAGCAGAATGCTCCGATGTTCAACCGGATGCAGGAAGCCCTACTCCTGGCGCTACTCCTGATCGAAGAGGAATCAGCCGGAAGGATCTTGCAAGAGATGCCTCCAGTGGCGTTGGACTCTCGCTCAAGGTGGCAGGCCAGACTCAGAGCCGCGCAGAGTACCGAAGGAAAACGCTCGGCAATGCTGGGATACAACGAGTCCCACCGACTGATGTGGGAGATGGGATTACAAACAAGTCCCCCCAATGAGGAGGAAATGTTCTCAGTCCATATGGATGCCATCGATGGTTACTTCATCTATCAGGCCCAAAAGCAGACACAGAAAATTATTGAGAACATTGACCAGATAACGGAGAAGGCAAAGAAAGCCCTGGCGGTGGGTGTCACTGTTTACACTGCAAAGGAGTTGGCAGGGGCTTACAAAAAGGAGTTCAAAGCCTTTTCCAAGAATTACGCCAGAATGGTTGCCGGGGCCGGAGCAACGTGGGCCATGAATGAGGGGGTTTTGCAGAAGTACGCTGAGAGCGGTATTTCCTTCGTTGAGTGGTACACGGCAGGGGATGAAAAGGTTTGTCCAAGCTGTTCTGCACTTGACGGACTGGTTGTAGGGGTAGGGGAGGCGTTTACAGGAGCCGGAGAAATTCTGAGGAGTGTTACCGAGGATGCAGAAGGGAATGAGAAGATCTTTGAGCGACAAATGCCGGATTGGTCAGTGACTCATCCTCCTCTTCACATTGGGTGCCGATGTTATTTACTGCCAGTAGTTTATTAAAAGTTGTTGATTCAGGTTTCGCCTTTTTGGTAAGTCTCTTCGTAGATGGAGGTCCACAAGATGAATGAAAAGATCAAAACGAAAGCAAGCAAGCCACTGTCCATTGACAAAGAGGCTCGTACCATCCAAGTTGTCATGACCACGAACGAAGTTGATCGTGACATGGATATTGTTGAGACTATGGGCATCGATACCAAGTCATTTGAGAACAATCCTGTCGTCCTCTGGGCGCACAATCCCCACGATCCCCCCATTGGGTCTGTGGTTGAGCTTTCCAAGATGGAGAACATGCTTCTTGGAACTGTGAAGTTTGCTGAGACCCCCAGGGCCGATGAGATTTTCAAGCTCTACGAGCAAGGCCACCTCAAAACGTGGTCTATCGGATTTCAGGGCACAGAGATTGACTACCGGAAGAACGAGAATGGGGATGTGATGGGTTATCACTTCCTGAAATCTGAGCTTCGTGAGCTTTCCGCTGTTCCTATCCCCGCCAACCCTTCTGCTCTGGTAAAGGCTTGCAAGGGATTGACTGATCAGGAATTGTCAGCCCAGCTTTATCAGGAAGCAGGAATGAAGCCGGAGAAGTCGGAAGGATACATCAAAACCGAATCAGGTGAGGTCTTCTTGAACAGTGAAGAGGTTATGGTCAAGGAAGACAAGATCACCATGTCCCCCAACGCCTTTTTGAAGTCCTCCCAGGAAAAAGGGAAAGACCTCAAGGTGGAAATCACCGTAGAGAAGGGCGAAGAGACCTCCACCGAGATCCATTTTGAGGTCGTGAAGGTGGCAGAAGAGGTGATCACTGAATGTAAATTGAAGTCTGTTCGTATTGTTCTTTCTGAAAAGTCAGAGAAGGCACCACTCACTCCACAGGAGCCGAGCCGGACCGAGGAAGATGATTCAGAGGAAGCGAAAGCGGAACGTGCTCTAAAGGCCAAGGAGCGCAAGGAAGCAATCGCGGCAATGCAGGAATCATTGGTCAAATCGTTGAACATTGGATAGTTCATTTTTCGTATAAGGAGTATGTGTTATGCTTATTACTGTTAAGGAGTTGCGCGAAGCCCTTGAGAAGTGCATGGGCGAAATGAAGGAGACTTCTGCTAAGATGGCAGGGGTTGAGGGTGAGGCCCTGGAGACTCTGGAAAAGAGCCATGAGGAGCTTTACACCAAGGCAAAGGATCTCCAGGAGAAGCTGGACAGCGCCATCGTTACCGCTGAGAAGGAAGCGGAAATGCAAGCAAGCATCACCAAGGCTGCTGCCATGGGTGAGACCAAGATGCCCGAGTCCCATCGCGTGGTTGAGACCGAGACCGCCGACAAGAAGCACCACAAGCACGGCGAACTCTTCATGAAGTTCCTGGGCGATGGTCCCAAGCTCATGTCCGGCAACGAACTCAAGGCCCTCCAGCCCCGCACGGGCAACGGCTTTGACGAAGGTGCTGATGGCGCATGTATGCCTCTCAGCATGAAGTTGGCCATGATGGGAACCAAGTGGGCGCTCAACGTTGGTTATTCCAAGGCGGACATCGCTTCTGCGATTAAGGCCAGCACCATGGTTTCTTCCAGCCTGACCCTCGGTGGGTATACCATTCCTGACGATTTCCGTCTTCCGGTCCTGGATCTCCCCGTGGAAGCTCCCCACATCATCGACCGCGCCACAGTCGTTCCTTGTCCGACCGGGGAGATCACCATGCCCAAGTCGAACCAGACCGATGACAACGAGTATGGTGGGATGACTGGTTCCTGGATTTCTGAGGCTGGAGAGAAGCCGAAGACTGACACCACCTTCGAGCAGGTCAAGATCGCGGCCCACGAGTATGCCATGCACACTCAGATCTCCCACCGCCTCTTGAGCCGTTCACCCATCGGGATGGAACGCTGGATCGCCACCAAGGGTCGCCAAGTCTGTCTTGACGCTCTCGATACTGCTTTCACCAATGGTGATGGCAACGGGAAGCCCCTCGGCATTCTCCAGACTTCTGGCATCCGGGAAGTGACTCGGGCCGGAGCCGGAGCCGTATCCAATGCGGATCTGGTTAAGCTGAAGTACGCTCTGCGTCCTCAGCACCGCGCTCGTGGCGTTTACCTCTTGGAGGATGGCGTTCTGGAAGCTCTGGAACTGCTTGAGGACACTCAGAACCGTCCTCTCTTCAAGAACAGCATCGCCAATGGCCCCTACGACATGATCGCAGGGTATCCGTATGTCTCTTCTACCCGTATGCCAACCATTGGCAATGACGGGGACGTGGCCTTCGTTGACCTCAGCGAATACTACGTTGCCATGGAAGAGGACATCGTGGTCAAGCGGAGTGACGATTTCGCCTTCACCAACAACGTGGCTACCATCGCCATCTTCGTTGTTGTTGGCGGTCGTCTGGTTCAGCCTCGCGTTGCCTCCTTCCTTGGAGATGGCGTAAGCTGAAGCTAGTACCAACAATCTAAAGGGAGGGTGCGCCTACCCCGGACACCCTCCCTTTTTTGTTTCCCTGAAGAGGAAGAGGAGGAAGTTATGCGAGTCAACGTGTTGGATAGTGGTGTCGAGTACATGAATCAGGTAGGGCAACTGGTTGTGGCCCAGGTTGGGACATCGGTTTACATGGTTCGGCGCTTGGACGTGAAGAAGTATCTGAAAGAGGAAAAGATTTCTGTGGATTCGGCTGAGATTAAGTCAGCCAAGGTCATGACATCGGTGAACATCGACGGTGAAAAGATCATGGAAGCCGAAGTCAAATACGAAGTGGGTGATTTGGTCGGGTTCTCACGAGGAGAAGAAGAGTACACTGGCGAAATCATGAGCATCACCGCCGGGGGCCGTCTTACGGTGGACGTGGGCGTTGAGAAGGAAGAGAAGTTGATGAAGGTCCATCCTCGGAAAACTGCTGTGGAGAAACTGGCATGATGTTTCGTGTATTAGATGACCGGAAGTTGTCCAATCATGCAGGGGTTCTAGTCGATGTAAAGGCTGGAACCCTTTTTGATATTACAAATCGTCTGGTCTCAAAAAAACTACTGGCTCTGGGGGTAATTGAATCACCTGATGCCAATCGCATGGACAATGAATTGAATCCTAGAGCCTACGGAGACACGACCCTGCGTGTTGGATTCTTTGCTTTTACCTCTCCAGGTTATTCCGGCGGTCGTATTCACTTGTGGCAAATGGCGTGGACTCTCGCAAAACAGGGGGCCAATGTTTGGTTTGTCACAAATAGAATGCCCAGGTGGGCGGGGGACTATCCCACTCTCCCGAATTTGTTTATTGTAACAGAGAACAATGCCCCGCTTCCTCCTGATCTCGATTATGCCGTGACCGATGGGAAGCGCGGGGAAGGCAAGGGAGCTATTCGGTACAAGTCAAAGTACCCCCGAACAAAGTTGACGGTGATCAATTTCGAGACTCCTAAGTGGGTAGCGAAGTACGATCCGAAATCAGCTTCCAATATGGAGGACACTGTTCCGGTTCTGAAAAAAGCTGACGTGCTTTTGGCCAACAGTGATGACTCCTGTACGGACGTTCGGGAGAATCTGGGAGATGTGAAAGTCACCCCCATCCCTCCGGCAGTGAACACCTATGCCATTGAGAAGGCAACGAAGAAGGTGACGGACAGGCCCTACGTGGTCTGGGCGGCGCGGGGGAGTGCATACAAGGGCTATAGAGTGGCCCTGGATGCTGTGATGTCCTATGATGGGGTTCTCGATCTCGTGGCCATAGGAAGCCCAGGAAAGGTTCCCACCGGGACGGATAAGCATAAGATCATCACTTTTGGAGGCCCTATCACGGATGATGAGAAGATGGCCTACATGAAAGGTGCCGTCTGCGTGATTGCTCCATCTCTTTTTGAAGGTTTCGGCATGGTCCCAGGGGAGGCTCTTTGTTGTGGAACGCCCGTGGTGGCTTATGATCTCCCAGTCCTCCGGGCGAATTATGGTGATCGACTCACCTACGCCAAGTGGGATGACAAGGCTGATTTTGCCAGGAAAACCCACGCCATGGTACGCTCTCCGAAGGAAGTTGACATTGTTGATGCTGAGAAGACCTTCGGGATGACCAAGATGGCTGAGAGAATGAAGCCTGTCTTTGTCTCTGCAAACCTCAAGCCCCGTGTGAGCGCCCAAATGATCTGCTATTATGGCCCCACCGTGTCGGAGGCCCTTGAGTCGGTTTATCCTCATGTGGATGAGATTCGGATTGCCTATGGGCCGATCGAACTGTGGAAGGGTGGAGAACCTGGAGATGCCCTGGATCAGATTAAGGCTTTTCCTGACTCAGAAAATAAGATCCTCCTTGAAGTCCGAGAAAAGTGGCGTGACAAGACTGAGATGAGACAGTGGTGTGCCGATAATTCCACCGGAGACAGAATGCTCATTGTTGATGCTGATGAGATCTATGTGGGTTTGGAGAATCTTGTTAAAAGAGATCCACAGGCTTCTTGCCCCCGGTGGATTCATTTTTGGCATGGCGAAGATCATTTTGTTGCTGATAAAGACGGCGATGCCCGTTGGGGCAATCTCTCAAAGGGAAAGATAGGCACCTTCCATCCCCACTATCGCTGGAGCCACTGGCATCCATCCTTCCGGTTCAAAGGGACTCGGGGCGTACAGGCTGTTGATTCCAAGGGTAATGTGGTAGCGAATAGCGCCACCATGCGGAAGGAAGACAAGGGAGACTGCTTTATCTACCACCTCGGCCATGCCCTGGAAGCGGAGTTGATGAAGGCAAAGCATGATTTCTATCTGAAGCGAGACGGCTCCGATAAGGGTCGAAGGGACAGGAAAAAGGCTTGGGCCTCTTGGGAAGGCAAAACGGGGGACCAAGGAGACGGCATTATCCATGAAGTGGATTGGGAATTACCAGACATCGTGAAGAGAGCGTTCAACAAGCTGAAGAGGAAGAAATAATGCTGACAGGATCAATAGAGTGGTGGAACCATATTGCCTCCGTTTGGGAGGAGAAGGGTGATTACCGAGACAGGCCCGATGAGTATACCATGATAGCTTCAATGTTATCAGGGAGTGTTTTGGAGATCGGTTGTGGGTTTGGGACATTCGCCAAGTATCTGCCAGAGGATTGCTACTATACCGGAGTGGATATTAGCGTGGCCATGATTTCCAAAGCCTGGACGGGCAATGAGGGCGATGAGCACAAGACTTTCCTTGTGGGAGATATTCGTCACATGGACTGGCCATCAAAGTTTGACTTCACTGTCTGTATGCAGACCCTTGAGCATTTTACCGACCCGGACCTTGTGGCAGTGATGGAGAGGATTGTGTCTCTCACTGAGAAGGCTCTCCTCTTTTCAGTGCCGCGGGAACCGAAAACAGCCCACCTTGATCACCAACAGGAATGGTTGACGGAGGACTGCTTACTTGCTACGTTTTCGCAATGGGGGAAGACCACAATTCTTCCCACGCCTCCCGAAGATAAGCATTGGGTAGGAGTGATTCAATTTTCTGAGGAGACGAAATGAAAACAGATTATTTGATAGCTCTGGATGAGAAATTTCCCAAGTGTGCCGGGACAGCAAATCCAGAGAAGACACTGCTCTATTCGATCGTTCGCCACATCCAACCCGCTACCGTTCTGGAAGTGGGAGTTTCCGCAGGACATATGACTTGCTGGTTGGCTCTTGCCTTGAAGAATAACGGCAAGGGCCACCTTATCAGCGTGGACAATTTCTCTCGCGCTCATGGGGGAGAAGCCACAAGTGATGCAGTTCCCAGAGCCAGAGTAAGTCGGGCATCACTTTCTCCATGGGTGACTTTCATCACTTCCGATAGTGTGGAGTATCTGAAAGCCCAGCCTGACAAGTCCATCGACTTCGTGTGGATCGATGCCGACCATTCCTATGATGGGGCCTACGCCGACATCACAGAAGCCCTACGCATCGCCAAGATTGGGGTGGGAGTTCACGATGTCTGTCAACTATATGATGGCCCACGAAAGGCTTGCAGGGCCATTGAGCGGAAGAAGAAGATCAAAGGCGTGACTATCCCCGGATTCCGTGGGACATGGCTTTACATGAAAGAGGACTAAGCATGAGCATTGTCACTGTAGATCAGGTGAAGTCTCTTGGGAGGATTACAACGGCTTCCCACGATGTTATTTTGCAGACCATCATTGATGCAGCTGAATCCTTTATTGAAGAGTATTGTGACATCTCCCTGACCTCAGCCGAAGTGGAGGAATCATTGGATGGAAATGCTATTTGTCTCTATCCCTCCAGGAAGCCCGTAGAAGCCGTGACTTCTGTGGTAGATACGGAAGACACCACAGCAACGTTTGATTATGGATTCAAAGCGTTTGGGATCTACAAGCTGGACGAAGAGTATTGGGAGGAGGGTCTTCAGCGGTATACTGTGACCTATGATGGAGGATACACCACTCCTCCTCCGGCTCTTGTCCTGGCCATCATGACGATGGTTCTCCGGTCCTATAAGAATTTCGAGGCACGGGAATCTACCGGAGAGGCCGGGGTGTCTGTGAATTGGCAGTCACTTTGGAGTAAGAATGACGTTCTGGCTCTGATTGAGCCATTTTCGCATAAGTCAGTACTTTCTTGAAGAGGAGGATTTTGTTATGTGGGACCAAGTACAAGAACTATTGATCGCGCTACTGAACACGAGTGCCATGCAGTTGCTTATCCTGGCGCTCATTTCGTATGTCGGGGGTAAGCTCTTCGGGAAGTTCCCCAAGGTCAAGAAGTTCTATGACCAGTACAGGGGCGAAATGATCCGTATCGTTAAGCTGGTCGAAACTGAGATTCCCGATGGAACGAGCAACAAAGCTCTGCACCGCCTGGACCTCGCCTTGCAGTATACTATTCGCCTCATCGAAAAACGTGAGAACCGCGCCCTGTCCGAGAAGGAAGTGGCCGAGGTGCGTAGCAACCTAAGCGAAGTCCACCACGAAGTTGAATCAGCGGGTGTGCTCTAAGATGTGGTCCTTGCTTGCGGGGATTGCTCTCAAGGTGATCCAGATGTTTTTGAAGGGAGACGTAGATGTCAAAATCGAATCCACTGGCGAAGTCCTTGAGCCTGATCCTCGTAAGCGCGATCGCATTGTTGAGTTTTTGCGGATGCACTATAAGGACTCGGGTGGTGATCGTACCCCCGTCGATGCCTCTAATTTTAAGAGAGACGATTCCTGAAGTAAAAGTCTACGTCCTGGATAGTAAGACGGGCGAACTGCTCCCAGGGACAGCAACCATTTACGAGGGCCAACACATTTTCAGCTTGCCACCAGAGGAAGGAAGACAACCGTGACTGAACATCATTCGAGACCGGACCTCAGAGAGAATCCAGGGCTTTCTAAAAGCCCAAGTTCCCATGTATCCGAAGTGTTGGGTGACATTCTTCAACAGGTATTTCTCAGCCTAGATAAGAAGATGGATGCCATGATGAATGGACAGAATAAAATCAACCTTGAGCTTGAGTCGATCAAATCCTCGATCCCACAACAGCCCTGTAAATAC
>Ga0114918_10003914_pt1 | contig 13021 bp, 12 predicted proteins | sample LantaG_FD_87015 | JGI IMG/M metagenome (GOLD analysis project Ga0114918, IMG submission 87015) | Deep subsurface microbial communities from Baltic Sea to uncover new lineages of life (NeLLi) - Landsort_02402 metaG | ecosystem: Environmental > Aquatic > Marine > Oceanic > Sediment | place...
CGGAAAAAAAAACGGGGGGCCCCGGGGAGGGGGGGGCGGGCACCGGGTAGGGGTTGATTCCCCGGAGAGGGGGGGAGGAAAAAGAAAAGCCCCCCCCCCCCGTTCCAAAAACCCCCCCCCCCCCCCTCCCTCCTTCCGCCCTCTCCCTCCCTCCCTCCCTCCCCCAAACCGGACCATACAGCTCACCGAAAAGGACGTCATCCTTGGCGGCGTCCTCGGCCGGGGGGCCTCCTCCGTCGTCCACTCCGGCACGATAGCCTCGACGGGGGAGAAGGTCGCCGTCAAGAGGCTGCGCGCCGCCGACGGCGCGACCGCGAGGAGCATCGTCAACGAGCTCTGCGCCCTGGCCCCTCGGAGCAGCTCTGTTTCTTTTTCTTCTTCTGCTTCTTCTTCTTCTTCTGCTGATGCTGCTGCCGTTCCTTCTTCCTCTTCTTCCTCGTCTGGTTTAGTCGAGCTCCGAGGGGCCTACGCCGAGGCCGGCGGGGCCAGGCTCGCTGTCGTGCTGGAGCTGATGCCCGGCGGCTCGCTCGCGGACGCGATAGCGAGGAGGGGCGCTGCCGTCAGGCGGAGGGCCAGGAGGAAGGGGAGGGAGGCCGAGAAGGAGAGGAGGAGGAGGAAGCGGGTCGAGGAGGAAGGGAGAGGGGAAGGAGAGGCGTCGTTGTCGCCTCCGTCCCCGCAGCAGCGGCCGCAGCGGCCCTCCTCCTCCGTCCCCCTCGGCCTCCCCGAGCGCGCCGTCGCGCGCGTCGCCTTGGGGGCCCTCACGGGCCTGGCCCGCATCCGCGAGCTGGGGCTCGTGCACAGGGACGTCAAGCCCGCCAACATCCTACTCGACGGCGACGTCGTGGCGCTGTGCGAGAAGCTGGAGGAGCAGGAGGAGGAGAGGCGGAGGGAGAGGGGGGCCGGCGGGGGCGCCGAGAGCGACGCCTCGGACGCCTCGGACGCCGCCGCCGCCGCCGCCGAAGGAGCCGCCGACGACCCCTTCTCCTCCCTCAACGCCAAGGTCGCCGACTTCGGCCTCGCCTCCGCCGGCGCCGCCGGGGGCGGAGCGGCATGCGACGGCTCCATCGCGGCCTGCACCACCTTCGTCGGGACGGTGACCTACATGTCCCCGGAGAGGGCGACGAGCGGGGGAGGGAGCCCAGACGGCGACGGCGGCGGCGGCGGCGGCGAGAGCGGCGGCGGCGGAGCCGCAAAAGGCAGGAAGCAAAAGGCTGCCGGCTACTCAGCCCCGGCCGACGTCTGGGCCCTCGGGCTGACGCTGATGGAGGCAGCGACCGGGATCTACCCCTACGCCCTCGTGGGAGGAGGAGGAGGGGGAGGAGGAGGAGGAGGCGGGAGGGGACAGGCCGACGACGAGGCCACCTTCGACTCCAACCCGGCCGCCGCCGCCGCTCGCGCGATCGCCGCCGCGGGTCCCTTGGCCCTCCTGATGCAGGTCGTCACCGATCCCGCCCCGGTCCTTCCCCTCGGCGGCGCCGGATTCACGCCGGGGTTCGCCGATTTCCTGGCCAGGTGCCTGCAGAAGGACCCGCGCAGGAGGGCGACGGCGAGGGAGCTGCTGTCGCACCCGTGGGTCGTCTCTGGCGGGCGGGGGAGGAGGGCTGGGGTCGCTCCCTCTCTCTCGTCTTCTCCTCGGCGGCTTCCTGCTCCTGCTGCCGCCGCCGCTGCCGCCCCGGCTGCTCCTCCTGCTGCCCCTGCCCCTCTCCGCCTCCCTTCGGCCTCCTTCTCCTCGTCCTCGCCTTCCGGTTCCGCTCCTCCGTCGCCCGCCGCCGCCGCCGCTGGCGCCGCTTCCTCTCCTCGAGGCGCCCGTGGGGCCTCTGCCTCCCCTCCCCCGCGGCCTCCTTCAGCAGCTGCCTGCTTCTCCTCGCCGGAGCGCGCGAGCTCCCCTCCGACGCTGCCGAGGAGCGGAGGCGGCGAGGGTGGAGGCGGAGGAGGCGTCGGAGCCCGAGCGAGGGCGCCGACGGCGCAGGCTCCTCCTCTCCTCCCGCCCCCGTTCCCGCTTGCCTCCTCCGCGACCGCGGCCGACGCCCGCGCCCTGGCCCTCGCGACCGTGCGGGCCCGCTTCTCCTCCTCTCTGACGGCGGCGGCGGCGGCCCCGGGCGCGAGGCGGGCGGCGCTGGCCCCGCTCTACGACCGGGGGGTCACCCTCAGGCTCGAGGGCAGGCCCGCCGTGCTCCGCGGGGCCAGGGCGGCGCTGGACGCCTGGGACGCGGAGAGTTCCGGGAGGGAGAGCCTGGGGGCGAGCGGGGAGGCGGAGGTGATCGGGGTGGACGTCCTGGCGGTTGGGGGCGTCGCGGCGAGGGAGGCGCTGTCGGAGGCGGAGGCGGCGGCAGAGGAGAGAGAGGGGGGGGAGGAGGAGGACAGCGGCGGCGGCAGGGGCAACAGGGGCGGCGCCGCCGCCGCCGCCGCCGCCGCCACTGCTCCGACGACCGCAAGAAGCTGCTGCTACCTCATCCACGTCACGGGGACCGTCCCCGGCCCCGCCCTCGGGCCCTTTGCTGCTGCAGCAGCAGCAGCTGCTGCAGCTGCAGCTAGCGCCGGCGGAGGTGGAGGCGCCTTTGCGCCGCAGCGAGGAGGAGGAGGAGGAGGAGGGAGAAGGCTCGCCTTTGCCGAGGCGCTCGTCGCCGTCTGCTCCGGGAAAGCAAGCGGGAGCGGAGGAGGAGTTGCTGCTCCTGCTGCTGCTGCTGCTGCTGTGAGCGACGTCCCGGCATCGTCGTCGTCTCTGCCATTTGGAGGGCTCAGGATCACGTCGCACACGTTCCGGACGCTGCGGTGAAGATGGACGGATGAGGAGAAAGAAAGAAAGAGAGAGAGGTCCTCAGGAGGTTTTGCCTTTTTTTGTATCTTTTGCCACAATCCACGCTTTTTTCGAAGTCCAGCTGAGTCTATTCGCTTCTCTTTCCGAAACTACGAGAGGCGCTGATCTCTCGTTGTCGTCGTCGTCGCTCTCTCACGCTAGCCCCCCCCCCTCCCTCCGGGTCTCGAATCCTCCAATCCAAAGGAGAAGGAAAAACTAGAACTTTCAACCAATTCTAGCCATGCTCGCATCGGCCGTCGTCGCTCCTCGCCCGGCGGCATCGCCCCGCGCCATCTCGTCCTCCTCCTCGCCGTCGTTGTCGTTGTCGCGCCGCTCTCTTCGACCGGTGAGCGCGCAGATCGCGACGCGCCCCCTGATCCGCGTGCAGGGCCACATGAAGAAGACTGCGCAGCCCTCTTCCGTCGCCGCTGCTGCGGCATCTTCCGGCGGCGGCGGCGAATCGACCACCACCTCTGTCGCCCCTGTTTCTTCCCTCGCCGACGCCAAGCCCTTCCCCGTCGCCGAGGAGGCCACCCTCTCCCTCCTCCCGGCCACGTCCCCCTGCGTCTACGCCGTCTGCGACGCCACGGGAGCTGTCCAGTACGTCGGGATGTCCCGCCGCCTCCCCGCGACCGTCGCCTGTCACGCCGCCTCGGTCAAGCCTTCGACAAGGGCCTCGAGCGTGAAGTTCGCCGCCCTGCCCGCCGCGGCCACGAGAGAAGAGCTGACCGACGCGTGGAGGTCGTGGGTCCAGCAGGTGGTCGATGACTCCGGGGCTCCCCCTCCCGGAAACCTCCCGGACCAGCAGGCGACGTGGGCCCCCAAGGCGCGGGCCGCTGCCGCGCCTCCCCCAGAAATCAAGCTCACCCCCGGGAAAGGCGTCCAGGACTTGACGGTCCCCGTGGAGACGCTGATCGCGCAGGTCGTGGCGGACCACCACGTCGTGGCGTTCGTGAAAGGGACGAGGAGGGAGCCGCAGTGCGGGTTCTCGCACTCGGTGCTGACGATGCTGACCGCGGCGTGCTCGAAGAGTTCTTTAAACTTTCAGGTCGTCAACGTGCTCGACGAGCAGTTCAACCCGGGGCTCAGGGACGCGATCAAGGCCTTCTCGCAGTGGCCGACGATCCCGCAGGTTTATATTGGAGGGGAGTTTGTTGGAGGGGCGGACATTCTGGCGGAACTGGCGTCGAACGGGGAGCTGGCCAAGATGGTTGCGTTGGGGAAGAAGTGAGTGAGTGAGAGAGCGGGAGGGAGAGAGAGAAAAGGGGCTGCTTTTTTTCTGTTTCTTCCTTCGGTTTCTTCCTTCTCCAAACGAAAACAAAAAAACGTCACTTCTTGTAACGAGGAAACGGAGAAAAAACGGTTCTTAGTGGGAGTCCTTTTCTTTTTACTAGTAGTTTCGGCAACGTAAAGGGTTTCATCTCTCGATGGGCACCAGGAGTCACAAAAGCAAAACCGTCGCTCCCTCTCCCCTTGCGCACGCGTACCTCTCCCAATTCGCCGCAACAGCAGCCTCCGCCTTCGCCAAGCTCTCGAGCCCTCCCCTCTCGGCCCGTCCAGAAAAAAAACCATGGCTGCGATGAAAACCTCCCCGCTCTCTCGGTCGTCGTCGACGTCGAGCAATAGCCGAATTGCAGCATGCGGCCGCGCCCCTTCTGCCGCTTACCGTGCCGCGTCCGTGAGGAGGGTTTGTTTCTTTAGAAGTAAACAGAGAGTGAGCGAGAGTTTTGATGGAGATATTGACTTTGTTTGTATTGGGGTCGCTGTTTTGGGGAAAGGCAAGCATGGACTTTTTTCTTTTTTTCCTTCTCTTTTCCTCAAACAAGAAGTAAAAAAAGACAGAAAGCGAGGGAGCAGCGGATGAAAGGGGAACGGGAATAGAGCTAAGCTAATCCCCTCCCTCTTTAGTGTCACGCAATCGCCTCCTCCAAGTTTTATTGGTTTTTTATTTTAAATCACGAGGAAAGGCGGGGGAAAAGGTGTGGAAAGAAAATCACGATTTTGTTTCTTTTAAGTTTTTCTCTTCGAGGAAGGAAAGAAGCGACAATGAGGGAGAAAGGAGAGAGAGCAGCCTCCCTCCTCTGATCTTTTTTCCGTTTTAAGGCGCCGCGGGCGTCAGCTGAGTGCAGGTCCCGGCCGCCGAGGGCAGACCCCCGTTGACTCCGTTCAGGCAGAACGCGACCGAGTCGAACCCTTTCCCGGGGGGATCAGCGTCAAGTTGAAGGGCGAGATGATGACCTCCGTCGAGGTCGGCATGATGACGCCGCCGACGCCCGTCGCGGTGAAGCCGTTGCCCGTGAAGAGCTCGTTGAGGTTGCCCATGTTGCTCTGGATGAACAGCGCGCGGGTCAGCAGCGCCTGCTTCTCGACGGTCGGGGCCGCGGTGGCGAGGAGCTCCTGGTACTTCTGTACGGTGGCGATGGGGCCCTTCAGCGTTGCTCGCGTGGAGGGCGGATAGCACGTCTCGGCGTCGACCCTCTTGCCGGCGTAGACGAGGCTGGGGAAGCACGACGAAGGCGCCAAGACCGACTGCGCGAAGGAGCACTGGGCGCCGCAGCCGGTGAGGTCCGCGAAGGTGGTGTTGCAGATCATGTCCATGGCGGCCTGCGGGATCTGGAGGTTGCAGCTGAGTTTTTTTGTGTGTTGAAAGAAATCGAGGAGGGAGGGTCGAGTGCAAGTTTTTTCTTTTTGAGCAAAAAACGAGGAAAATAAAAATGAAGAAAAAAAGCATCTCTTTTCTCTGCCTTTCCCTCTTCTCCCACTTTTTATACTCACGCCGCGAACTCGATCTCGAACATGTTTTTCATGTTTGGTCAGAAGGCCTGGAGGCCGACGGTGTTCAGCGTGATGTTGTATTTCTTTTTTGTTTTCCAGTTTTTGTTTGGGGGGAAGGAAAAAACAAGAGACGAAGCAACGCGATGCTCACGACACGGAAATTGACCAGGAAACAGAGAGCGTTTTTATTTACAGTGCCCTCTTCAAGATGGACAATTTCCTTTGGGTAACCTAAGGGAAAAGGGGGCAGTGGGAGTGAAGTTAGCGTTTTGTTTGTCAAAATGAATGGGAGAGAAAGAGAGAGGGAGGGAGGGAGGTGTTGCGAGTAGTGAAGGGTGAGCGGGTGACAGAAGGAAAAGAAAGAATAGAACGACGACGACGCCAGGCGGAAGACCCCCCACCCACCCAAAAAAAAAGAAACCCTTCCTTACCAGTTCCGGGTTGGCCGCGTTCCTCGGGGGGGACTGTCCGGCCTGCAGGAGGCTGCGGCGCTTCTTGCCCATGGCCTGCAGGGTCATCGGGATGCAGCCGACGTCGACGGAAGTCGCAACTGAGGTCGATTGTTTTTCGAAAAGAATCGAGAAAAGAGAGTTTCGGTGAGGAAAAGAAGCCTTACTTCTCCTTTCTCTCCAAAAAAGAAAACCAAAAGGCTTCACACATCTTACCGTATCCGGCCGGGAACAGCGAGATCGCCTCCCCACCCGCGAAACCACACGTGTAGACTTTGGGCTTCGAATCCAGGGTGTCCCGGACGTGGAAGACGAAGCGCCCTACGAGGGGAAGGTCCTTGTCGACCGCCATCTCGAGCTTCGTGACAAACTTCCCGGCAGTCGGGATCACGACGCGCTGGCCTCCGGCCGTGCAGGCGATTTTGGAGGCCTGCTGGAGTTTTGTCACGATGCCCGTCGAAGGGTCGATGAAGCAGGTGATGTTGGCGACGGCAGCAATGACGGCACCTCCGTCAAAGGAAGGAACGGCGGAGGTGGTCGTGAAGGCGTAGCCTTTTGTTGAGATGGTTGAGAGTGGAGAAGGAAGGCGAAGAAGAAAGGGAAGTGCGTGAGAAGGACAGGTGGTGCGGAAGAGATTCCGGAGATGAGGAGATGGAGGCGAGAAATCGCGAGGGAAAAAACCGGAGAAACAGGGACGAAACACGAAGCGAAAGAAGCAAGTTCAACGCCGAGCGCCGCCGACGACGCCGGGGGAGGTCACAGGGGAAAAAAAAAGCTCTCTTCCCTCTTTCATCATTTTCTCTTTCCTCACCTTGCTTCAGGAGGCTCTCAAACTGGAGCCTCCTGTACGTGTAGGTCGCCAGCGCCTTGACCTGCGTGCCGTTGGTCGGGTTGTAGGCGATGGTCCTGTTCAAGAACCAGTACGCGCGAGCCAAGATCTTAAAGGCGTTTTTCGCCGACCGCACCGAACCGGCGGCGCCCGAGGCCGCGGTGACGGCCTGGTTGACGACCTGTGACGGCTGCGAGTTGATTGCGGCCACTTTCGAGGCGTTGAAGCGGTTGATGAGCTGTTAGTTGGTCGATTGATTGTTTGACGATTGTAATGATGATGGTGACGAGAGTGCGCGAGTAGCGCGCGGGTTTGGAGAGGGGAGAGAGAGGGGCAGAAGGGGCGCGCGCGCAAGAGAGCAAAGAAGAGCAGAGCGAAAGAAGAAGAAGAAAATTCGAAAAAAAACTCGCCAGTGTCTTGTTGACGTTGAGCACGTTGAGCTTTCCGAGGACGGTCGACGACTGCGGTTTGTTGTTTTTGGTACGTTGTAGTTGTTTTCAGTGAGTGACGTCTTTAGGTTTCAGTGAGCGACGTCTTTAGGTTTCAGGAGCGGAGCGAGCGGCGGGGAGGTCAATGGCGAGGGAAGAAAGAAGGAAAGGAGTATCTTTTCTTTCTTTCCGAGGTTGCTCGTCGCTCGACGATGTACTCTCGTCGACGATGCTTCGGTGCGTGCAGCCTTCTTCCCGCATTTCTCCCCTTTCCGCCGAGCAATTCTTAAAACAAACGCCCTCGACGCCTCCCTCGTATACAGACAATCCACAAAGGCGCAAAGGAGGAGGATATTAAGCAAGGCGCGAGGAGCGACGCGAGGGCGAGCAGCGGAAATGACTCACGTTTTTAGTCGTCGGCGTCGCCGCTGCGACGGCGCAGGCGCTCAAAATCAGCGCCGCGCAAACGGCCAGCACCGCGGCCACGCGCCTCCACGTAGGGGAGAGCATGGCAGCGTCGCTTCCGCGGAGAGTCGTGTGTCGGGAGACGGGTTTACTTTCTTCTCTCTGCCCTCCTGCGAGCGCACGAGAGACTGGAATGGCAGTTGTCTGTTCGGAGATTGATTTCGAAAAAAAAGAATGGCGACTAGCAGGCTAGTTGCCCTTTTTCTTTCTTCTTCTTCTTCTTCTTCCCTTCCTCTCTTCTTCTTCCTTCTTCTGCTTCAACCCCGAGACGTCTGTACCGCCCCCCCCTCAGCGATTGAGAGGGACTGTGAAAGTCCGTCTCGTTGAGCAAGCGAGCAAGAGCAAGCGAGCGAGAGTAAGAGCGGAGCTCCTCGACCTCTCTCCACCCGGAGGAGAAAAGAGGCGACAGGAGGTGGAGAAGAAGAGAAGAAGACGAGAGAGCAAATGAGGCGAGAAGCAGAAAGTGAAAGTGAAGACGAAGTTTCGCTCTTGGGCAGAGCTCGAGCATGAAGTTTCAAAGTTGGTCAGGCAATAACCAGAGGTGGTTGGTCGAGGTGGAAAGAGAGAGGCGAGCGAGGAGGAGCTTTTTTTGAAAAAAGAGATAGGGAAAAAAAAAGAAAGGGTTTCATCTCCCCATGGGCACCAGGAGTCACAAAAGCAAAACCGTCGCTCCCTCCCCCTTGCGCACGCGCCCTCTCCTAATTCGCCGCAACAGCAGCCTCCGCCTTCGCCAAGCTCTCGATCCCTCCCCTCTCGGCCCGTCCCGAAAAAAAAACCATGGCCTTTGCGATGAAAACCTCTTCGCTCTCTCGGTCGTCGTCGACGTCGAGCAACAGCCGAATCGCAGCATGCGGCCGCGACCCTTCCGCCGCTCGCCGCGCCGCGGCCGTGCGCACGTCGTCCTCGGGCCGCCAGCCCGATGAGGAGTTACTCGCCGATGCTTTCGTCTCAAAGCAGGAAAAGAACAACAACAGCGCCACCGCCGCTGCCGCCGTCGCCGCGGGAGCCTCTCTCCTGCTCAATGCCGGCGCCGCTGTCGCGGCGACGCGCGTTCAGTCCGCGACCGGCGCTGCTGTGGACCCCGAGGCCGTCGCAGCGGTCGTCCAGTCCGTGGCCGCGGGCCTCGCCTGGTCGGGCCTGGTGTCCAGCGCGGCCTTCCAGGTCACGTCCGGGGGCAAGCTCCCGGGATTCGAGGGCCTGCTGGCCAAGGGCAAGGAAGCAGCGGTGTCGGCGATGAAGAAAGCGTCTGCCGGCGAATCGATTTCGATTGCTGCTGCTGTTGAGGAGAGGGCCGCGTCGACCGTCGCCGCCGCCGCTGCTGCCTCTTCCTCTGCTGCTGCCCCGGTCGTCAAGGCGGCGATCCAGTCCGCGGCCAAGGTCGTGTCCTCCGCGGTCGAGAAGGCCGTCGCCGCCTCGGCCAAGTCGACCTTTGCCACAGCCTCCTCCTCCTCCGAGCAGAAGAAGGCAGTCGGCTCTGCCTCCGTGCCCAAGGTCGCACCCGTCGCCGTCGCTTCCTCCTCCTCCTCCTCCTCCTCTTCGCCCGTCGCTCTGACGGCCAAGCTCACCGCGGTCATCAAGGCCGAGCCCCTGCCCCCTCGCGGGCCCAAGCCTGCCCCTCTTGAGTACGTCGACCCCGCCGCCGCGAAAAAGGGCGCGTTGGCGGCCGTCGACGTCGCCGAGGCTGCTGCTCCCGCTGCCGCTCCCGCCGCTGTCGTCGAGGCCGCCGCCGTCGCCTCCTACGCCGCCGCCGTCGCCGTCGCCGCCCCGCCGCCGCAGCAGGACGCCGCAAAGTACGAGGCGACGATCGCCAAGGTCAGGAAGGAGGCCGCGGCCCGCGCCAAGGCCGACGAGCAGGCCCTGGCCCGCCGCTCGGCGGCCCTGCAGGGCGCGCTCGCCGAGCTGTCCGCCGCGGCCGGCGCCGCCGCTGCCACGGGCGCCGCGCTCGCGACCGAGGCCGAGGCGGCCGTCGCCAAGGCCGAGGAGGCGAAGGGGGCCTCCTGGTGGGCGCAGCTCGTCGCGTGGGTTCGCGAGGTGTTTGCTGCCGTCGTCGCGGTCATCGTGGCCAAGTTTGGCGGAGGCTCGGGCGCTGCGACTGCTTAGAGAGAGAGAGAGAGAGAGAGAGGGAGAGAGAGAGAAAACGAACGACGACCGAAAAGAAAGAAAGACGATGAAAAAAACAATAAACTAACGCGCGCGCGTTTCCCTCGCCTTGCTTTCCCGCGCGATCAGTAGGAGAGAGAGAGGATGTGAGGACGCGAAAGGTTTGGTTCTGATTTGTTTTCCCGTAAAAAGAAAAATGCAAAACAACGATACGAAAAAAAAAAACAGAAAAAATATCAGAAGATTCTTTCTCAAGTAAGAATAACACGGCTCTCTTGTTTTCTCTCGCGCCCTCGATAGGTAGCGTGCGCGCGCGTGTGTCTCGGAATGAGCGTTTGTTTGTCTGTGCGTGCGTAGAAGTTGTTGCTGCCCAGCAAGAAGAAATTTCCCTCTCTCTCGCTTCTCTCTTTTGCTGTCTCTCTCTCTCTCTCTCGTTCACTGTCGCTTTCGACCTCTCATACTGTCTCTGCTCTCTCACTGCCTGTCTCTTCTCAATCTCTTCTCTCTCTCTAACAACAACGTGAAAACGCCAACAACAATTGAAAAAATTCAGAAAAGAATTTGGAAATCAAGAAAAAGGAGAACAGAAAAAAAAAAAAACATTTTTTTGGCAGTCGTTTTTTTGCCCGCTGTTGCCCGCTGCTGCCGGATCTCGACCCCCTTGGGTAACGATCAATGATCTCTCTCCCCCCCCCCCTCTCCCTCGACGGCGATAGTTATCGAACTCGTACGAGACAAGGGAATAAATTGAAAGAAGAAGAAAAGAAAAAGAAGAAGGAAAAAAGAAAAAGAAGAAAGAAAGAAAAATGAGTTTTCTCTCTCCTTCTTCTTTTTCCCCAACCTCTATCGGAAAAAAGTCTCTACCTCTTCTTCCCCGCGGAGGAGGGCCTCCACGTCGTCCTCGCCCTCACAAGCTCGTAGCAGCCCTCGTCGTCGCATCTCCTGAGCTGGTGCACGAACGCCCTCGCGCCGGGAGCGTCGGCGGGGGCCTTTCTGTCGCTGGTCGACGTCCCCTTTTCCCTCGTCGTCGGCGCCGCGAGGCACTCGACCGTCTGCCCGGCCAGGCACTCGCTCTTGTAGTCGATCTCGACCTCGGACAGCGACATCCCGTCGTAGACGTCCGAGGGGACCGTCTCGAGGGCCCAGGCGAGGTAGGTGACGTTGTTTATGTGGCCGTTCATGTCCATGTCCGCCCTGCGGGCGACCTGCTTGGGCCCCTCGATGATGGAAGAGGAGCAGGAGGACGACGACGCTTCGCCGCCGCTGCTGCTGCTGCTGCTGCCGCTTCCGCTGCTGCCGCTGCTCCTCTCCTCCTCTTCTTCCTCCCCTTCCAGGAACGACAGGTCCGGGATCTTCAGCCGCGCCTGCGGCCCAGGCACCGATTCCCTCGGCGGCCTGGGCGCCAGCAGGTCCATCTTCGCCTTCATCTCGTCGGGCATCTTGGCCAGCCTTCGCGTCTTCGTGTTGACCATCACCCATGTCGACGTCGCCCGCCCGAGCGGCCTGCCCGACAGCGCGTCGCGCAGCAGCCAGTTCCTCGTCGCCGCCACCCTCCCTTCCTCCTGGAACCACGTCTCGACCTGGACCATGTCCCCCCACCGCGGGTACTCGTCCATCTGGATCTGGATGCGCGTGGCGGCGAAGATCAGGTTGCGCGCGACCATGATAGGGTCGGTCGCGTACCCGGCGTCGGTGCGGCCCCACAGCGCGACGGCATGGTTCCCGGCGACCTCCTGGAGGAGGTTGGCGATCGTGGTGATCGAGGACCCGCGGTCGGGCCCGACCTCGTAGCCTCGGACGCGGTGCTCCTCGATGAACGAGGTGGCCTTGTTGGCGAGGCGGCCTGGGGCGGGACCTGGAGGAAGGGGGAAGAGTTTTGTTTTTGTTGTTTTTGTTTAAAGTTTCGAGAGAGAGAGGGGGGGGGAGAGAAGGTGAGCTTTGTCCGTTCCTTGGTCAAGCCTCTCCTTGAGTTCTCGAGAGCTCCTCGAAAAGCTCGCGACGCCGCGCGGCGAAAGAGAGAGAGAGAGAGAGAGAGAGAGAGAAGAGAAGGGGGCGCTGGCGAAAAAGGGAGAGAGAGTAGAGGGAGAGAGGGCGAACAACGGAGACTGCTGTCCGCGTCTTGGAAGCGCGCCTCGTCCTCCCTTCGTTGAGCAGCGCCCCGCTGCTTCAAGAGAGAGAGAAAAAAAAACTCCCGTTCCTTTTCTCCCTCTTTCCAACATTCGCGATCGACGCCGCCATCTCGCCTTTTTCGTCGAGCCCACAACCCGATTAAGGCACGGTACCTAGCTCTGGGGCGCAATGCGGTAAAAAGCAGAGGTCCTGTGACGCTTGCGAGAGAAAACCGGGCGTCGCCATCTCGAGCTTCGCCGAGGGCCTCGCGTTTTTTTGCCTTGGTTGCCCTCTCTCATCTCCCAAAACCCCATCACCGTACCTGCCAGCACCTCCTGGGCAAACAGCCTGGGCTGCGGTCCCGAGGCGTGCACCGACGTCGCGGAGACGACGTTGGAGCGGACGCTCGCAGCTCCTCCAGCCGAGGAGCTCGTCGACGACGACGAAGAGCTCGAAGGGCTCGCTGTCGTGGTCGTCGTCGCCGCCGATGATGTCGAAACGCCCTTTCTCATCGCCGACGTTTTCCGACGCGGCGCCGCGACCGCTTGTGCGACCATCGTGCCGCGTCGCGCGGGGAGCGGCGCCGCGGCCTTGCCGCTCGTCGTGGCCACGGTCATGAAGCAGCTGTGCGAGCTCGTGCGCGCGAAAGACGCCATCTTGGAGAGAGACAAGAAGAAACGGGTGAAAAAGAGAGCGTCTTGTTTTCTTTGCTCTCTTTTCTCGCGTGGAAGAAAGAGGGAAAGTGGGAGAAAAAGAGAAAGAGAGAGAGAGAGAGAGCGAGAAAACTCCTCGTTCTCTTCATCAACTTCCACCACCTCCGCGACCTCCTCCACCACCGCAACCTCTTGAATCGATTTCCATTGCTCTCTCTTTCTCTCTTTCTCGGCAACACAAAAATCAACCTCTCTCACGAGCAAAAACAAGAACAAGAACAAGGGAAGAAAACCACGAAAACCAAAATCATCATCACCTCTCCCTCTCCCCCCCCCTCTTTCTCTTTTTTTGTTGTTTCTTCAAAACGTTCTCTCTTTTCTCTCTCTCTTTTCTCTCTCTCTCCCCCTCCCCCCCC
>Ga0114918_10003915_pt1 | contig 13020 bp, 19 predicted proteins | sample LantaG_FD_87015 | JGI IMG/M metagenome (GOLD analysis project Ga0114918, IMG submission 87015) | Deep subsurface microbial communities from Baltic Sea to uncover new lineages of life (NeLLi) - Landsort_02402 metaG | ecosystem: Environmental > Aquatic > Marine > Oceanic > Sediment | place...
CTCTACCAGACCAACCCCAAAGAGATGCTTCGCGCCAAGTGCGTCATGGAACTCTGCCGCATCGCGTTTCCCGACGTGCTGCTGGGTATGGACTACAGCGTCGAGGAACTGACTCTCATTGACGGTGTGAGCATCCAGCGGCCAGTGAAGAAGCGGGGACCGGCAGCGTTGCGGGAGCTTGCCGAGCAGGCCCCCAGCGTCGGTGAGAACACGCCGCCGGTTGAGGAACAGGCACCAACCACCGCCAAGCACAAGCATGACCCGAAAATGCTCAAGGCTGTGGAGCAAGCCGCGAAGGGTAATGGGCTGGCGACTGCTGAGGCGGTCTTTGCCGACCTTTCGGAGGTTATGGGTATGGCGGTGACTTCCTGGAACGAAGTCTCGCCGCAGGAGTTGGAATCGTATCTTGACCTGCTGGTTGGCAATCAGGACAATTCAGCCGATTAGCCGTGGGTGCCTGCTAAAGTGGGACCGCCACCGCCCCCAGCAAGGGCGGTGGCGGTCAACACACACAGCAGCAATGAAAGGTTAGCACCCAGTGGCCCCACCAAACCAGCTAATGATGCAGATAGCGATTCTGCTTACCAGTGCCGATGTAAAAGACCGCAACGACAGGCTTCACGCGCTGTCCAGCATGTGCGGCAGGACGATCCGCTCCATGAAGGAAATGGATCAGGACGAAGCGGTGAACGCGCTCGCCACCCTCCAAGCGTGGAAGCGCAACAGCACGCTGTTCGACAGCGTCACCCAACTGCTTGAGTCCTTCCCCAGCGACGGGGAGTGACATGTCCATAGCCAACATTCCTGGCGGCTGGCTGTTTAGCTCACGCATGTTGCGTCTACCCATCACAGCTAGGTGGTCATATGTGGCCGCGCTGCTGTGGTGTCACAACGAGGAGTCGGATGGTTTCATCCGCAGTGATGACCTACATGTCATTCCAGGCTTCGATATGGATTGCATTCCCAGGCTGCAAGATCAGGACATTCTTGTAGCTGTAGAGGGGGGCTGGAAGCTTCGGCCGAATGGTGAAGCTTGGGAGAACTCCCAATCCACTAAGGAGCAGGTAGACCAAGCCCGATTGCGAAATCGTGAGCGTCAGGCCAAGTTGCGTGAGCGGCGTAACGGCGTTACGCCGCCCGTTACTACCGAAGTTACTAACGAAGTTAGTAATGAAGGTAGTAAACAAAACAAAACAAAACCAAACCAAACTTCTTTAGTTGTTACTAAGTCGGGTACGGAGACAGAGAAGGGGCCGAAGCGCGCATCCAGATTGCCGGAAGGCTGGCAGCCGCCGGAATCGACAATCCGCAAGATGCGCGAGAGGTTCCCGCATCTTGACCTTCGCAGCGAGCATGAGAAGTTCTGCAATTACTGGCTGTCCAAATCGGGACGGGATGCCACCAAGGTTGACTGAGCAAGGACGTGGATCAACTGGATCATCACGGCAGCGGAGCGTTCTCCCAATGGCCACCGTGCGGAAGCCGTGGCCCAGTCTGCGACGGATCGCAAGATCGCGTTCCTCCAGTCCATGAAGGTCAATCCCAATGGCCAACAGGAGCTTGAGTGAAATCCGCTGTGTTCCCTTTTGCGGCCACGGCAACCCTTCTCGGCCACTACCACCTACGCACGGCGCAAACTCCCGGCAGCGTGGACGCTGGCCTAGGAAGGCTCCTACCGCACGGCTGGGGTGCTGCGCTACCGTTAACCGTGGCGGCAAACACCTGCTCCAAGTCCAGTTAGGAGATACAGATGATTACCCAGAACGACGTTATGGATGCGTTGATGGTCCTTACCGGCAACGCATCCGACAAAACCCCGAACAGCCGCGCTGCCGCAATTGTGTGGGTTGACCACTTCAGCCACTACCCGCACCTGAACCGGCAGCAGTTGATGGATGCGGTGAACATGTACTGCGAGACACCACGCGAGCGACTGGTACAGCCGCAGGACATCTCGCAGATCGCGCGCAAGCTCCACCAGGATTCCGTAATGCGGAACCCACTGGGGTCCGACATGGAGACGGTGACCATCTGGTCGCCGCAAGGCCGCGAGCATGACGGCTCGTACTACGGCAAGGAACGACACTCGCAAGAAATCTCCATTGAGACGAAGTTCCTGGAAAGCGGCCAGGAGCAGTTCCGGTTCTGCTGGGACGGTCCAGTCCACCAGCCCTTTGTTGGCCTCTGGTACGACACCAAACAGCAAGCGATCAACGACGGCATTGACTGGTGTGAGCGCAACTCCGTAAAACCCGGTGAGGACATTACGCAGAAACGTCTCACGGGTGTTGAGCACTCGCCAGGCGCGACATGCGCTCACCACTCCTGTCCACAGCCATCCACCTTCAACGAGTTCTGCGCCAAGCACTACTGCATCACCAAAGGTGGAGCAATGGGTCTGTCGTTCGAAGGTTCCTAATGCGTATGTGGATGGTCGATCCAGAGAACATGTGCCGCCAGCATCTACTGGGTGAGCATGTCGAGACACACATGCTGGCCGCGATAATCCGACTCGGTAAGCGGCTGGACGGCTACGTCGCCAACAACCTGATCGACACGTCTCAACTCCAGACGCGGCATGACGCGCTGGCAGCGGAGATGAAAGCGCGGGGCTACAACCACCGCAGCCCCCTGGACTACACAGACACGCTGGCCACCGGACAAGTGGACGTAGATGCCAGCCGCAGAGAACTTCTCAGTCGTTGTGGCGACTGCCGAAGAAGGACATACGGATCACCAACCGAAAGGACGGCATGACATGACAGACCAACCCCAGGAAGAAGCTCCCAACCCGCTCGGCAATCTACTGGCCGCGCTGCTCACCAAGGCGGCAGAGGCCAAGGCGGCTGCACCGGAAGAGGACGCGGCAAAGCTGTCCAAGCCCAACAGCCAGACCATCGACTCCGACTGGATCATGTGGACGTGGGAAAGTCCGCTGGACATACAGGCTTCCGTTTCACGTGGAACCGGCGACTACACGGTGGTCATCGGTGACAACAAGGTCAGCCTGGATGACGTAGCCGCTCTCGCCAAGACCCTGGAATCCGTCGTGAAGTGGAAGAAAATCTGGAAGCTGTTCGTGGCAGACATGCTGCTGGAATCCGATTCCCAGCCGTCAGAGGTCGCGGAACCGAATCAGCCGGTGGTCATCGACAAGCGCGGCTCGGTCAGGCACACCAAGAACAGCGATCCGGCCAACGTCGCCATCCCCGTCTATGTGGATGAGGCGTAGATGCGGGAGTGGCTTAAGCACCCTTGCCGTCACTGCGGCGCAAGCGAGGGGAGCGACTGCGTAGCGGTGGGTAGCAACCAGCCGCTACGTCTCGTTCCGGCGCATCCCACCCGCATGGAAGCTGCCGGTGTGCAGATCAACTACCAGGCCGTTATCGACAAAATCCGCGGAGTGCTGGAATGAAGTTCTTCGACAGGAACGGCAAGCCCATCACGCGCGACGAATGGGGCAAGCTGTGCGAAGACGATGACTACCGCCGCGTTGCGATAGTGAACTTGGGTGAGCGGCTCATCAGCACCGTATGGATGGGCATCGACCACAACTTCGGCAAGGGCAAGCCGATCATCTTTGAAACGATGGTCTTTGGTGACGCTTTTGCCGACGACGTGTACTGCGAGCGGTACTCCACGCTAGAGGAAGCCAAGGCAGGCCACGACAGGATCGTCAGCCAGGTTCGGAGTGATCTGAATGGCTAAAACGGTCGGCGCGCAAGGCACAGAGATTAGCGAGGCGTGGATCGAAGAATACGAAGCCCTGGTGCAGATGGGTTGCTCGTACTGGGAAATCATTCGCGCCTTCGGTCTTAGGGAGGACGCTTTTAAGAAGCGCATGGAGCGCATGAAACGGGCCAAGGCTGTGCGGCAAAGCCGTCCAGACCTGTCGGCCACACAGCTACCGAACACCAGCCGGTCTGGGGTTAACTGGTAGCGGCAGTAGGGGTACCCCTCCGGCCACCCCGGTCAGCAACCGTTGGCCAGGGACACACACACAGTAGGAGATACAGAAGTTATGACCGCAACTCTCAAAGGCAACGGCCACGCGAACATCTCGGGTGACGCTCTCATGGCGGCACTGGTGGCCAATGCAACGATCAGCCAGGCCGACCTCCCGGCAAGCGCGATCATCGTCGGTGACGAAATCAGCTACACCGACGAACCCAAGATCAGCCTGCCGCGCGACATGAGCCTGCGCCGCGCACGCGAGATTCTGCTGCGGGTGGAGCGGGATCAGCACACCGAGGTCGCGCAAACCAAGGTGTTCCAGTACCGGCCCAACGATGGCGCGGTGGCCACCGCTCGCGTGATGAAGCGGCGGTACGGGATCACGTTCGGCGAGAAAATCCAGAGCTTCTTCGGTGACCGTCCCCCGCAGACCCTCTCGGTTCCGGTCTCGGTTACCGAGACGGTGGAGGTCCCGTGGGGAGCCATGTCCATTCCCGCGCTGCCGGGTGTGGAGTTGCACCTGGGTGAGAAGCGGGATCGTGAACTCGGCAAGGTGTACCAGATCGAAGCCACCTACGAGAAGCGGTACACCAAGGAGATCAAGTCCTTGTTCGCGGAGATCAACACGGAGTTGAAAACGAACTCCATCTACCGTGGCAAGGCGATCCTGGGCACCGACGACCCCGAGTTCCTGGACTTCAGCGCGTTCCGCAGCAACGAGATTGTGTTTGCGGAGGACGTTGAGGAAGTGCTGGACGGCACCATCTGGTCCGTCCTGCGCTACACCGACGCTCTCAAGCGGGAAGGCGTGAGGATCAAGCGCGCCGCCCTGCTGGAAGGCATGTACGGCTGCGGCAAGACCAGCGCAGGGATGCTCACCGCCGAGCTTGCGGTGGCGAACGGCTGGACGTACTGCAAGGCGCGGCCCGGTGAGGACGTGAACGACGTGATGAAGCTGGCACGGCTGTACGCCCCGGCTGTGGTGTTCGTGGAGGACATCGACAACGAGGCCAGTACCGCTGACGGCGGCGAGGTTAGCCGCCTGCTGGAAACCTTCGACGGCGTTACCAGCAAGGGAGCCGAACTGGTGGTGATGATGACCACCAACCACCTGGAACGCATCCACAAGGGGATGCTGCGTCCTGGCCGCTTGGATGCTGTGATCCACGTTGGCGACTTGGATCGTGGCGGCGTGGAGCGTCTGATCCGCGCGGTGGTGGCCCCCGACAAGCTGGCCCACGATCTGGACTTCGACGCGGTGTACGAGTCGATGCACGTCATGATCGACGGCCACGACGGTCCGGTTCGCCACGGCTTCTTCCCCGCGTTCGTCAGGGAGACGCTGGAGCGCGCCAAGACGGTGGCCATTGGCCGACAGTCCGGTGGTACCAAGTACGTCTTGGACACCGAATCGCTGCGGGTGGCTGCTTCCTCATTGAGGCCGCAGTTGAAGGTGATGCTGGAAGCCGAAGAAGGCGAGCGCAAGCCCGTCCTCGACACCGTGTTGCAGGAAGCGATCCAGCGCGCAGTGGACGGCATCCGTGTGGTGGACTCGGATGGCGATTACGCATTTGAGTTGGAGAAGCAAGGCGCGTAGGCCGTGCCCTGGCGCGTAGGACGTAGGTAGCGTTCTGCGCGCCAGGCCCCCCGACCGCCGCCCACCCGCTTCGTTGGCCTCTACCTCCTGCCAGTGTGGCGAGGCGGGTGGGCGGCCAAGAGACGAACCCCCGCCGGGATGGTAACCCCCCCCCCTTCCCCCGGCGGGGGTTCCCTTTCTCCGTCGCCCCTATGGTTTATCCTGAACAGCGTGGATGCAGAAGAATGGCGGTTCATCCCCGGCTACGACACGTACATCGTGTCCACTTATGGCAACGTCAAGTCACTGCCGAGGGTGGTTAAAGGGAAGCTCGGAAGCAGCAGGAAGCTGGCCGGTAAGACGCTGACCCCGTACTGGCGCAGGGATGCCACGGTGGTCAACCTGTGGAAAGACAATCGCTACAAGCAGCGCACCGTCCACCAGCTAGTCCTAGAGACTTTCATCGGACCACGGCCACCCGGCGCGGTGGCGAGCCACAAAGACGGCGACGTACACAACAACGAAGTCAGCAATCTGGAATGGCGGAAAGTGGAGTCTACCTGTGGTGTGTGAAGTGCTCATCGCGCATTGACTCCGCAGCGCAGACGGCTTCTTCCATGCTGGGAAAGTATCGCCGTAATCGCTGCTGACCAGCATTAACGCTGGCACACCAGAGTCCTTCCCTTTTGAGGTAGTAAACGCCACGATGGCCGGATTTGCTATTCCGGTTAGCACCACGGCGGTTCTGAAGATTCTGCTTCTGGCCTTCAACTGCGCGAAGGTGTGACGGATTCACGCACAGGCCGTTGTGACACTTATGGTCGATTACTTGGCCATCCTTGATGGGTCCAACACACCACTCGTACGAGACGCGATAGGCATAGCGATTTCTTCCGTTCACAAAAAACTGACCACGCGGTCCACCGCGATTTGGCCGACACGATGCAGTCCAGTTCCAGCATTGTCCAAGCGCATCACTGGCTAGGGGTCCAGACTTATCAATCTTGGCCCAAAATCGCTCTTGCGGGTTCATACCCGTAACCTACCATGCATAACACCATGACCAGCACCGATGCCCAGATTTCGCTCGGAGTTCCTAGGTGTAGAGCAGGCTCGCTAGTCCCGCGCCGCTGGTTGCAGTCATGATGTGCGGCAGCGACGTTGTTGTGATCCAGCGCAAGATTCGGTGCTTCGGACACCGGGATGATGTGATCCATTTCCCACGCGAACGGGTGCGGCCTGCGTAGCCGGTAGTCAATGGGTTCCGAACATAGCCAGCACGGCGCACCACGGTCACCAGCCATGCTGATGGCGTTCTGGCATTGCAGTCGAAAAGCCTTGCGGAACTTCTTGTACTCAGTGGTCTGCCGGATTCCACTACGAGACTTCTGGCTCCCCGGCTGCCGGGTCGGGGCACCGTCAGGTGTGTCGTCCCAATCGTCTACTTCGGCCACGACAGTCTCGGCAACGCCGGATCGGTAATACAGACCGTCCAACCTGTCCCACCGCCGGTAGGCGCGGTGAAGGCGAAGTTCTGGATGCGCTGGTCGGAGGCGTTGTACCGAATGTTGCTGAACAGCACGTCGTACACCAGCGGGTCGGTAAGGTTCAACGCTGCCGAATTGGCGACAAGCTGGACACCAGGGCTGTCAACGGCGTTGATGGTGCAAAGCTGGCCGTTCCAAATCCTTGCCTTGCGCGGCGCAAGCAGGATGGCCGCATCGCGCGTCTGGCCTTCCAGATCAAAGTCGGAAATGTTGATCGCGTAACCAGACGGCAGGCGTGGGATGAAATCCACAAACCCCGACACCACCTGGACGCGCGGGGTGTTGGCCGTACTCGACGCCATTGGGTCCTCGCTGGAACGCCAGTCACCGGAGACGGTGAAATACGTCAGCGTTGCCATGACTACAACCTAGCTGGCCTGAAGGCCGTGTTCGTCAAGTGCGCCAAGGTCCACAGCAAATCCGGAGACCGGCGAACTGTTTGCATCTGGCCCAAGGACGGGCGGCTGTCCCTGGGGCGCAGCCCGGTTTCCGCCGATGTGCTTGGTGACAAGTGCCGCACCTTGAACCTTGCCGCCTGCATACCAAGAGTTCAGGTGGTCACAGGGGAGGTAGCAGGCCAGTTGGCCCTGGTAGCGAATTTCGACACGACCGCCTGCCGCTTCCGGTATCTCAGCGTCGACACCGCCAAGCACATTGGTCGCACCAGCGGTGGCTGTCACCGAAAACTCAATCTTGTTCAGCGGCTGAACTGTGAACGTCACACCGCCAGTTGCCGTGCCGACGAACAGGACGGTTTTCTTTTCGCCCTGGTAGTAGGCGACCTCCACCGTGTTCGGTGCCACCGCCTTGGGGGCCGGGGCTGGCTCGTCTGAACTGTCCCCCAGTGGGGCCGACTTCTTAACCGCCACCGTTTTCCTAGCCATAAGACACCTCCATTGGACACTCTAGACAGTCTTGGGTGGTTTTCCCGGTTTTCCTGGGCGTAGCGCATCGCGCCGCACCATGTTGTGTTGAAGAAGCTCCATGCGCTGAACCCTGTCATCTTTGGACAGGTTGGCGGCTTTCTTCTTGTTCTCATCCATTTGCTTGGCGGCGACAGGCTTGGCGGCGAGGATCGCGGTGACGAAATCGTCCACGTCCTCAAGCCGTACCAACTGCGGAAGCCTGATGTTCCCATCCGGCCCCACTGTCACACACCAGTCCCCACACGTCACGGAGTGCCAGTTAGCCGGAAAGTCCTGCACCACCGGGTCAGACATTGCGCTTCTCCTTTCTGGCCCTGGCCAGGTCAAAGTCTGGCCTAGAGGCTAGCTCTACATGAGCATCACACACGGCATAGCCACCAACGATTGTGGAGGCAGCAACCTTGTCGCCCGTCCTGTTGAGGCAGATGGCGCAATGAATGGGAATGTTCGGATTCGCTTTCCAGGGACGTTTCATACGGCGGTCAACGGAGCAGCTACGCTCTCGCCTGATAGGTCAGGGTCATGGAACGTGCTTGGCCAGGAGATACAGAAAAGTCGACTTTGACTCCTGTTGACCGCCATGCACCCATGTTAGACCCACGGGGTCGCTTTCAGGTTCAACCGAACGCAAATACCGAACCGTAGCTGGTCTGCGGTAACCTTGGTGGTACCAGCAACCAACCGAAAGGAGATACAACATGGCGCAGCACCAAGGCGCACCGCCGGAAGTGGTGGACGAACACGTCGAAATCGTAATCGCCGCAGTCCACAAAGTTCGTGTGCAGGAGGAAGCATTGGAGCAGTCCAGGGCCGATCTTCGCGCATCCATCCAGGCAGCGTTCGCCAACAAGGTCAAAGTCGGCGCGCTGATGAAAGCCACCAACCTGTCCGAGACTCGCGTGTACCAACTCAGAGATAGCAAGTAGCCATGCACATCGAAAATCGCAGCCACGCAGTCCGCATCCTCGACGCGCTACAGGAAGTCCTGCTGACCACGGACGTAGGGATGATCGTGGACGACGACACCAGAGAAGTCCTGGCCAGGCATCACGCAGTTCTCGGCAACCTCATCAACTGTGTCGCCATCCTGACCGGCGGCGACGAGCTTGCCACCAGCGATGCCTGCCCCCGCTGCAAGACAAAGCTGGACATGGAACGGCCTGCGCTAAACGCCGTGTCCAGACTGGATAACAAGACCTACATCTGCTCGCCATGCGGCAGCTTGGAAGCAATGTGGGACTACACCAAGCCGGGTAAGGACTTACCCCCGCTCGACCAACAGATCATTCTGTCGTAGACGCGTCGCGGATCGCTGACCACAGCTGCACAATCATCCGCACGTTCCCGATCTGAATCAGCCCACCCATGCCCCCGGCCAGCGTCCACTGTTCGATGAGCGGCCTGTCAACATGCCCCGCCAGATAGCCGAGGACCAGGAAGTTAATGACCAGACCGACGATCTGCATCTTGTAGGCCGTGATGCGTTGCGAAATCATCACGCCAATCAGGCACAGCGATGAACTGAATATCGTGATGATTGCAAGGCTGGCTTCAATCCGCAGGTCGAGCGTCGAGTGAAGACCCGGCCGCCACAGCACATAAAGTGCGGTGAGCAATAACCCCGCCCAGATCGGGATGGTGTACATCCCTTCCCGGTCAAGCCTCGTCATCGTCGTCATCGGCTTTCTTCTTGCTCGGCGCGAAAAACACACCTAACGCGGCGATGAACATCTGGTCGATAAAGTGCGGCGGGTCGATTCTGCGGGCAGCGCAGTAGATGTTGACGACGCCCCCAACGGCCAGCGCGGCCAACGCACTCATCCGCCGACGATTCAACATTAGCCCTACAGGTGAATGTTTCTGAGGATCGCCTGGAGCGGGTCGTCGGGCTGCCCATCGCCGGTTACGGCATCCACCACCGCGCCGGTCACGACCCCGGTTGTACCTGCCAGGATGCTGGTCGCCATGTTCTTGAGCCGGTCCATGTCCGCGTTGGCCTGCTCCTGCTGACTGGCTACTTTCTTCAACGATTCGATGGCCTGGTCGGCTGGCGGCAACGGCGGATCGTGCAATCCTTCCTTCTGCTGCTTGTGTACCGCCCCGGCGGCGACAGTCGCACCGCCAGCGCCGAGCAGCGACGACAAGGACAGCATCAGGTTGTTGGCGCTTTCGCCCTGCCCGGTGTCGATAAGGCCCACGGCGATCAGGATGGAGATGACACCCGCCGCCAGCCCGGTAAAGAGGTAAATCCATTTACGAACCTCAGCAGTCATCGTTAGCCTTTCAGTGCCTGCGCCACGGCTTGCAGCGCATCCTTGGGAACCACCTTCAACACTCTGATCGCCCTGTTCTTCGTCGCCACGTCAGTGGACAGCGCGGCTCGCAGCACCGCAAGGATTGCGTCGGTGTCCCCCAGGAAGGCGTTCCATTCGACCTCCATACCCAAGTGGGCAGGCGGCTGCGCCTGTACCGGCTGCACGGAAGGCTGGGCTGGCGGCTGCACCGGCGGCTGTACCGGCGGCTGCACGACAGGCTTCTCTTTGAACGCCGCCGCCCACACATAACCCTTCGGAGTGAGCAGGCTGACGTTTTGCTCCAATGTCACCCAGTATTCATTGGGCCTACCGCCAGGGTCACCGATCCTGACAAACCGCTGTCCGTTCTCCTCGGCATAGCCGGTCGCCGCGATGTAGTGGTAGATCGTTGTGCCGCGCTTGTAGAAGCCAGGAATGTCCGTGGAGCCGTGAACCGGACGCGGCGTGTTCGACGGCGGGGCCACCCAGTTCTGCGCGACACCGTAACCGTTGTCGATGCTGACCTTCAGGTGCCGCCAAAAAGTCTCCACCTGATCGTGGGTCGGTGGGTCTTGCGGAAGCCACACCGTCGTGTACTGCGCCTCGGGGCAGTAGCGGTCAAGTGCCTTGAGTTCGATCTGCGAGATGGCATCTGTGCCGTTCACGGTGGCACCAACAACCCGCACCAACTCGTCCTCTGACACCGCAATGCCACGGATGGACAGCAGGATTTGCGTGGTCGCGGGGCCACACGACCAGTAATACTGCTGGCTGGTGATCGACTTGTCCCAGTTTAGAACCTTCTCCACGGCTGGCCTTTCCTCTTTGGGCTTTGCTTCTACTGGCGCAAGGAGGCCCAGAAGCTGATCCCCCATCGACAACGCTTTGTTATAGCGGCTGCGCCGGTCAGCCAGACCGTTCAAACCGCCGTTGACATAGCGAGTGGCGCGCTCTAAGTCACGAGCATCCGCTGCTTCATTCATAGGCCGCTGAGTAACCCAGTACCACGTCACCCCAATGAAGCCGTACCGATCCGAAGCCAACTGATCGGGGTCGTCAACAAAGAACGTAGGCGACGAAACCAGCCCCTTCTCAAACGCCCACTCGGAACACTTTGCGTGTCCATATCTACCCGTCACCTGGATGGGGCCGTGGCCCTTAAACCGCCTGCCGTCACCAGGCTGCGTATTACCAAGATCGGAGCGCCCCTCGTAGGCAGACCCATCTGCAATCTCCTGCATGTATCGCAGACCCGCTGACTCATGCCCGATCTGAGCGCACCACATGGCAATGCGTTCTGCGGTAGTACAGCCACACTCCCGTAAGCACTGCGACACAGCAGGGGCCAATGCTGCGTACCTGTCTAGTGACAGGCTGCCACCCATCGCCTCCGACAACAGCGCGGCGGTATCCACAGCGGGCATGTCGCCGCGCCGGAACTTCGACAACCCATCCGGCCTGATCTTCCGGTCGATGAAATCCTGCGCCTTGGGGCTGTTGTAGGTGTTGCCGCCCATCTGGATGTGCATTGCGTCGAACGGGCCAATGCCCTGTTCGCCCCACTCCTGCCCCCAGAACACGGTGCCCTCGTAGTAGGCCAGCAGTTCTTTCATCGTGCCGATCTGCTGCTGATCGAACCCGGCGTTAGACACCTGGAACGGATGCTTGGTGTGGTTGACATCAACAGCGGTGCCGGAACGATGGTTGGAGTTGTGCACCGAATCCTGCGCGCGGAACCCGCCCGTGGTGGCGTCATCGACCGGCTCAATGTAAGCGTTCCAGTCGGCAACAAAAGCCCGAAGGATGGTTGACGGAGCACCTTTCGCTACCTGCACGGTGACCTTCGGTGTGCAGCCGGAGACGCGTGCCCACTCCAATCGGTCGGCAGAAACCGGCAGGCCAGGCCAACCGTTCTCCGACAATTCCATGACCTCAGAGTAACTGGGCTTACCCTCAATAGGCCCTTGCGCGGCGAGTGTCCCGCTGTAAGCCACGACGTGATACGCAGAGTTGTTGGCCGTCAACCACTGCGACACCCAAAACTTCATGCCGTCAGGCTCGTTGAGCTTGCTGCCAGGAGCGATGTAGCCGCCGTACAACTGGGGCAGTTCCTGACCCGTAACGTAGTCCAGCCGGTTACCCGACTCCCAACTTCCGTCAGGTGACGAAACAGAGATAGCCGATTGCCTGTAGCCACCCGCATCAAAGAACGACAACACCGCGTTGTCCTGGACGTTACGTAGGCAGAGTTCCCCGTACCTGCCGTCAAGGATTGGCCGTCCACTATTCACCGGCTCCCACGTCGCCTGGTTGGGGAAGGCGGCTGCCGGTGTGCGCCACATCTTGATCGGACCGTCCCGGCGCAGACCGTGGGTTCCGGCAATGTAAACGTCGTCCCCAAACTGGTCGAACGACAGCATTGTCGTACAAGGGTCGGTACCAGGGTGTGCGAAGCCGAACCCGGTAAGCGTCCAGTTCACCAAGTCCGTGCTGTGCCAGAACTCGGTCATCGTCTCTTTACCCAAGCCCTGCGTAAACATGACCGCGACATGCCACACGTTGCCAATGCGGATGAAGTCGCACGGCAGCACAGTGCTGTAGTCGGGATTGTTGTGCCCGTAGTCCCAAAGCTGCCTGGCAGGTTGAGTGGCAATGCCACCCTCGACGGGCACGCCGAGGCAGTTGAAGTCCGCGTCGAAGCACGCCAGGGTCGGGGACCGCCA
>Ga0114918_10003916_pt1 | contig 13020 bp, 10 predicted proteins | sample LantaG_FD_87015 | JGI IMG/M metagenome (GOLD analysis project Ga0114918, IMG submission 87015) | Deep subsurface microbial communities from Baltic Sea to uncover new lineages of life (NeLLi) - Landsort_02402 metaG | ecosystem: Environmental > Aquatic > Marine > Oceanic > Sediment | place...
CAGCGCCACCGTCGGCGTGGTACGGCCGTCGCGCCGCCGCACGGCCGCCGCAATTTGCGTGATACCCGAATCGTTCCCATGATACGCGTCGGTCAGTGCCAGGAGGCCAGCGACCTCCACGAGCGACAGGTCCGCCATGACCGTGTCGCTGCTCGCCCCGGGCGGCAGCGTCCCGCGTTCCTGTTCGGCCGGCCCGATGAGCCACACCACGCCGCGCGACGTCTCTTGCCGCACACGGCGCGCAACGGCCCGAAAACGATCCAGCGGCCAGTTCTTCGTCGTCGAGCCGCTGCCGGGATGGATGGCGACGAAACGCTCCCCCACGCCGCGCGACGCCAGCAGCGTGCGCGCCGCGTCTTCGGCCGCTTGCGGAAGGCGGATACACGGCGTCTCGCATGATGCATCCAGACCCAGGGCCTCACACACTTGGCCCAGAACCCACGCCGCCGCGCTCCGGTCCCATCCCTCCGGCGGCAAAGGATCGACCGAGACGATTCTCAGCCCGGAGTGCCACGGGTCGCCGCGGCGATCCGTGCTTGTCTCCAGCCCTGCCGCCAGCGCTCCCTTCGTCAGCAGATCGACCACCAGGTCCGCACCGTCCAGGACGAGCAGGGCAGGGGTGTCTGCGGTATCACCCATCAGCCGCCATAGGCCGCACGTCTCCAGGTCCACGATCCTTTCGGCCGCCCCCGCCAGGACCGCGAGCGCCGCACGCTCGGGCCGGCCGACCAGCGTGACCGTCGCCTCCGGCCGCGCCGCCCGCACGGCCGCCATCGCCGGCAGCGCCTGCACCAGGTCGCCGACGGCCCCCGCGTGGATGATGACGATGTGCTCGGGCGTCGCCAAGGCTCACCCCCGTGCCTCGCGTATCCATCCCCCGCCGAGCACGCGATCGTCGCGATAGAACACGGCGGCCTGGCCGGGCGTGACGGCGGTCTGCGGCTCGTCGAACGTGACCTCGGCCCGGCCGCCCCCGTCGGTCTCCCCATCCGGCCGCGCGATCCACGCCGGCGCCGCCGGATGCCGATAGCGTATCTGCACGTCCGCGCGAATCGGCTCGGCCGGCGCCGTCTCGTGCCAGACCACCTCCTCGGCCGCCAGGCCACGCGACCGCAGCGCCTCGGCCGGTCCCACGATCACCGCCGCGTCCTCGGCGCGTATCGCGACGACGTATCGCGGCTCGCCGACCGCGATGCCGAGCCCGCGACGCTGGCCGATCGTGAAATGCACGATGCCCTCGTGCCGCCCGAGTTCGTTGCCATCGAGGTCGAGGATCGGCCCCGGCCGCACCAGGTCCGGCCGCCGCTGCCGCACCAGGTTGCCGACGCCGCCGCCGGCAAAACAGATGTCCTGGCTCTCCGGACGGTTGTGGACCGGCAGACCCAGGTCGCGTGCCAGGCGGCGTGTCGCATCCTTGGTCATCTCGCCGAGCGGCAGCCGCACCCGTTCCAGGCGCTGCGGCGGAATCGGAAAGAGGAAGTACGACTGGTCCTTCGCACGGTCCAGGGCTCGCTTCAGCCGCCATTGGCCCGCTTCCCACTCGACGCGGGCGTAGTGGCCCGTTGCCACGCACCGCGCCCCCATGGCGTCGGCGTACTCGAAGAGGCGGCCGAACTTCAGGTCGCGGTTGCACAGGATGCACGGGTTGGGCGTGCGGCCGCGACCGTACTCGGCGCAGAAATGGTCGATGAGACGGTTGAAGTCCGGGGCGAAGTCGAGCACCGCGAAGGGAAAGCCCAACTGCCCCGCCACCGCCCGTACGCACGCGCTGTCTTCGGCCGAGCGGCATCGCGGCGGGCCGCCCGCCGGCAACTCGACCCCAGGGCCGGCGCACATGAAGACGCCCAGCACCTCGTATCCCTGTTCCTTCAGCAGATGCGCCGCCACCGACGAATCCACACCCCCCGACATCGCCACCACCACCTTCTCGCCGTTCATGGCGGTATTGTACCGGCTCGCGCCGTTGCACGGAAGGGCAGTGACGCGGCCCGTGTTGGTGATCGGAAACGGATTATGCTTGAAAAGCCCGGGACGCCAGGGTATTATGAACGGGTCGGAAGTTCGGCCCCGGGAGGGCATTTCCGGTTGGCTGCATATCGTGCGGCTGGGCGCACAAGGAGCGTTCGTGTGGCTACCTTATCCGAACGCCGTAAACATCGCCGCTTCGATCTTCCCTGCCGGCTGCGCATCGAGTCGCCCGGTGGGGATGACGTGCGGGCCCGGACGGTCAACGTCTGCGACGGGGGCGTTTATTTCGTCGTTGACAGGCGACTGGAAATCGGACGCGAAGTGTACGTTCAGTTGACCGTCCCGCGCGACACGGCCAACACGTTCTTCCTGGAACAGTTCGCCGCCCACGCCCAGGTCTTGCGTTGCGACCATCCGGCGCCGGGGGAAATGGGTATAGGCGTGGCCCTGAAGTTCGAGAAGGAACTGGCGCTGGATCTGTTGTAGGCAGCCGGGGATAAACCCCGGCGCTACGGCTGTTCGGAAACACTTTCTCGCTCCTGCTTAGCCGACCGGCGCTACTGTGCCGATTCGTAGACTACCCGTCCGCCGACAAGCGTCCGCACCACCCGCCCTTTGACCTCGCGGCCGGCGAACGGGCAGTTCCGCGCCTTCGATGCGAACCGCTCGGGGTCGATCGTCCACCGCGCTGCCGGATCGATGACCGTTACGTCGGCGCGCGCGCCGGGGGCCAGCGTGCCGGCGTCGATGCCCAGGACGCGCGCCGGGGCCGCCGTCATGCGCTGGATGAGTTCCGGCCACGTCATCAGCGGCGTCTCGACGAGTGCGGTGGCGTAAACGCCCAGGGCCGACTCCAGGCCGATCATGCCGAATGCGGCTTCCCCCAGATGTCGGGCCTTCGCCTCGGCCGTGTGGGGAGCGTGGTCGGTCGCCAGGCAATCGATGGTGCCGTCGCGGACGGCGGCCAGCACGGCGCCGGTGTCGTGGGCGCTGCGAAGCGGCGGGTTGACCTTGAAAACGGTGTTGCGGCCGGCGAGGGCGTCCACCGTAAGCGTCAGATGGTGCGGCGTGGCCTCGGCCGTGACGGGCGCCCCGTCGGCCTTGGCCCGTCGGACGGTCTCGACCGCCCCCTCGGTCGAGACGTGCTGGATGTGGACGCGACAGCCTGTGCGGCTTGCGGCCTCGCAGGCCCGCGCGACGGCCACGTCCTCGGCGTCGCGCGCGAGGCCGGGCAGCCCGAGGGCCGTTGCGAGGGGTGAATCGTGAATGACGCCGCCCGCCGCCAGCGCCGCGTTTTCGCAGTGGCAGAAGACGGGCATCTCGATCCGCGCGGCCTCGCGAAGGGCCTCCTCGAACACCTCGTCGTCGGCCACGTCGGAGCCGTCGTCGCTGAAAGCGCACGCGCCGGCGTCGCGCATGGCAACAAGGTTGGCCACGACGCGGCCGCAGCGGCCGCGCGTCATGCACCCGACCGGCAGCACGCGGGCGAGGTTGGCTTCGCGGGCGCGCTCGACGTACCAAGCGACGGCGTCGGCCGAGTCGAGGGGCGGTGTGGTGTTGGGCATGGCGCAGACGGTCGTGAACCCGCCGGCCACCGCCGCCGCCGCCCCGTCGGCCACGGTCTCGGCGAAATCGTCCGGGTTTTCAGAAAACGGGGCCTCCCGCAGATGGACGTGCAGGTCGATCAGCCCCGGCACCACGAGCAGGCCCGCGCAGTCCAGAACCGTGCCGGCCTCGGTGCCGGCGCCCACGTCGCCGACGGCGGCGATGCGGTCGTCTTCGATGAGCAGGTCGCCGGGCGAATCGCGTCCGCAAGCGGGGTCGATGATGCGGCCGCCGGTCAGGAGTATGCGGGTCATTGGGTGGCACCTGTGTTGTCTGAAGCGCGGCGGGTCGGGAGACCTGCCGCGCAAGCGCGGCGGCTAACTGGCGTCGCGTTCGGCGTCGAGTGCGGCGATGCACAGGCTCAGTGCCGCCATCCGCACGGCCACGCCGCACGTCGCCTGGTACAGGATGAGGCTCTGCGGCCCGTCGGCGACCTCGTTGACGAGTTCGATGCCGCGGTTGATGGGCCCCGGATGCAGGACCAGCGCCCCCGGTTTGGCCTTCGCCAGCCGCGCGGTCGTCAACTGGTAGCCGCGGATGTAGTCGTCGATGTCGAACGCCAGGTGCTCGTGCCGCTCGAACTGGACGCGGAGCATCATGATGACGTCGCACTCGGGCAGGACGGCGTCGAAATCCTCCGTGACCTCCACCTCCACGTCCAGGTCGTGGGTGAAGACCTGCGGCCCGACGAAGACGACGCGGTTTCCGAACTTCGACCAGCCGAACAGGTTCGACCGTGCGACGCGGCTGTGCCGCACGTCGCCGACGAAGGCAAGGGTCAGGCCCTCGAACCTTCCGGTCTTGCGGCGGACGGCGAGCATGTCCAGGAGCGCCTGGGTGGGGTGCTCGTAGGCGTCGTCGCCGGCGTTCAGGACCGAGCACTGAACCGCCTCGGCTAGGTCGTGCGGCGCCCCGCGCTGCTGGTGGCGGATGACGATGGCGTCCAGGCCCATCGCCTCGATGTTGCGGACCGTGTCGGCGAGCGATTCCTTCTTGTTGAGGCTGCTGGTGGCGGCGTGGAACTGGCAGACGCGGGCGCCGAGGCGTTCGGCGGCGAACGTGAAGGAGGTCCGCGTCCGCGTGGAATCCTCGCAGAAGAGGTTCAGGATGGTCCGGCCTTCGAGCAGGCGCGGCGCGGGCCGGCGGCCGGTGCAGCACGGGAAAAACTCGTCGGCCGTATCGAGGACGGCCAGGAGCTCGTCGGCCGTGGCGTCCTCGAGGCCTAAAAGGTGCTTGCGCGCCCACCTGTCGCTTGCCAGTTTGGTCATGACGTGCCCCCACCCAAGAGAGGTCTGTGGCGCCTCGCTCCGGCGGGAAACTATAGGCCGGCAAGCGTGCGGCGGCAATGAAAAACGGAGGAGTCGCATCTGTGCGAGGTACCACCGCTCTAGCCGCCGGACTTGTCCGGCGCGTTGTTGTTGGAGGCCGGTGTGCGCCTCGGCCTATCTACGTTGGCAACGGGTTGCCGTTTTGGGTAATCTGGTGGGTGGTCTGGGGTCGAAAACAAGGACACAGCCGGGAGGCCCAGCGGATGTTCGAGGCGGCGGCGCATGTTTTTCGCTGACCTGCGTCAAAGGCTGTGCAGGGTTCTGCTGAGCCGCCTCCAGGACCGACTCGGTTGCCGACCTGCGGAGAGGACGATACGATGAATGACATGCGGTGCTTGATGATGCGCTTGGCGGCGGCCTTCTTGCTGGCGTCGGTGGCGGAGGCGGTGGGCGCCGAAACGGCGCCGGCCGCTCCGGCGGCGCCCGCACCGGCGTCATCGGCGGCGCCCGCACCGGCGGCGACCGCGCCGACTCCCGCCAAGCCGTCCCAGGAAAGCGTTTGGGCCGGTCACATGTCGGCCGCCGAGGTGGCGTTCAAGAGCCGGGATTATGCCAAGGCTGAAGCGGAACTCATGGCAGCCGTCAAGGTGGCTGAAGGGTTCGGCGAAAAGAACGAGCGACTCGCCGCCTCGCTTCTCAAACTGATTCAGATGTATACCACTCAGGACAAGCATGCCGATGCCATCGGGCCGGGCAAACGGTTGGTGGCCGTCCAAGAGAAGGCTTACGGGCCCGACCACATCGCGGTGGGCGCCGCGCTGAACGACCTGGCAGGCCAGTACAAGGACCTGGAGAAGTTTGACGAGGCCGTCCCCCTCTACATGCGGTCTCTGGCCATTGCTGAAAAGGCAGGTGCCAACGCCTTGCACCTGGTAGCGATCGTCCTGAATAACCTGGCTGAGATCTACCGGGACCAGGGCAAACTGGACAATGCCGAGAACAGCGCCACCCGCGCCCTTGCTATCCGCAAGCAGATGTTCGGTACGCGGCGTGACTGGTACGCCGACAGTCTGCGGATCCTCGGCACCGTCTATGCCGCCCAGGGCAAGCACGCCGAGTCGGAGACGCTGTTTCGCCAGGTCCTCGGGATCCGTCGCAAGACCCAGATCTGGAACCGGCCGGAGATGATCAAAGCCATGGCCGACGTCGCCGACGCCTGCAGGGCGCAAGAGAAGTTCGAGAACGCCGAGACGTTGTACAAGGCGGCGCTGAGGACCGGCGCGGACGGGCTCGGCAAGAACGACGGCATCCGGGCCGACGTCTATAAGGCGTACGCCGACCTGCTGAAGAAACTGAAGCGCGACGACGAGGCCAACCAGATGGCCGAGCAGGCCCGGATCATCCGCAGCCGCCTGGCCGCACCGGGCGGTGCACCGTCCGGCGCACCGTCCGGCGAGAGCGAGTGACGGAGCGTTGGCGTCGGCGCGGCGCGTGGGGTCGGCGCGGCATGTCTTAGCGTGCGGCGTTTCTTGCCGCAGCGTCCACCAGCAGGATCGGCAGGGCGCTGGCCGCGCCTCTGAGCGTGTAGAGGGCCTCGACCTCTCCGCGGCAATTGTACCAGCACGCGCGGCAGTGGTTGTTGCGCCAGCGGTCGCGCAGGCGTCTGACGAGCAGCGGCATCGGCGTCTCGATGATCGAGCCGACGGGCCGGCCGCGGTCTTCGACGCACTTCGCCACGAGCCCTTTCTGGTCGATGTTGAAGGTGGCGCGTCCGGCGCGGCAGCCTGGCACGCCGCCGTCGAGGGCGGCATCGAAGCGCGACAGGAAGTACGGGTTCGAGAGAAAGCCGCGGTACCGGCGGTGCAGGTCCAGCAGCCGCGCCGAAACGGGCGGCCGGGGCCGATGCGACGCGTCGCCCGTCTTCAGCACGCCGTACGGCTGGACCATGAAGTTGGCCCCCAGGTGCTGGGCCAGCGCCACCACGCCTTCGAGGTCGTCCTGGTTGTCGGCCGTCAGGACTGCCATCACGTTGACGCGCTGGTGCGCGGCGGTGCGGGTATCGCGGAAGACCTCGACGGCCCTGACGGCCTCGCGAAACGCGCCGCGGATGCCGCGCTGCGCGTCGTGGCGTGCGGCGTCGGGGTAGTCGATGGAGATGCTGACGCCCCAGAGTCCGGCGTCCCACAGTTCGCGGGCGCGGTCGGGGCGGACGCGCCAGCCGTTGGTCGTCAGGAACGGGAAGTGCCACTGCGCGACGGCCGCGACGACCTGGGCGAGGTCGCGCCTCAGCATCGGTTCGCCGCCCGCCAGGTTCACCAGCAGCGAGCCGCAGCGAGCCAGGTTGCTTGCACCCCGCTCGAACTGGCGGACCGAGAGTTCTTCGTCCGCCGAGTGCGACTCCTTCCAGTAGGAGCAGATGCGGCAGCGGAAGTTGCATCGGTATGTGACCTGCCACGCGCACCAGACGGGGTGGCGGGCGAGGTAGGCGCGCACCAGCCGCACTTTCTTCTGGAGGTTGGTCGGGGCGTTGGTGGCGCTCATCGGTTCTTCCGGCGTACGGGCGGCGCGAGGAACGGCTTCACGATCAGGTCGTACGCTGTGCCTCGGCGTCCGATCTTGACGCGCCGGGCCAGTCTCAGCAATGGGACAATTCGCGGTCGGTGGACGACGTACGGCAGAAACTCGCAGGCGGCGGCGATCGCATCGGCCGAAAGCGACGGCGGAACCACCGCCGCCTCACCCGCCAGGTGCGCCGCCGCGGGGTCCGGCGCCAGCCACCCGTTTTCCCTGGCGATTCGTTCGGCCCTCGACCCCGGCGCGGGATAATGCAGGACGGCCTCGACGCGGTCCGCTTCGAGACGGCCGAGCAGGGCGGCCGTCTCGTCGAGCGTCACGGCGGTCTCGTAGGGCGCGCCGACCTGGACGCGTGCGACCGTCCGGACGCCCGCGCGGCGGAGGGCCGCAAAGGCCTTCACAACGGCTCCTTCCGGCACGTCCATGCCGAGGACTTCGTTGCGGATAAGGTTCGAGGCGCTGCCGACCGGGACGGTGACCTCTTCGCAACCGGCGCGGGCGAGCAGCCGTGCCGCCTGGTCCTTGACGTCGGGGGCGTGGAGCGTGGTCCGAATCGGCAGGCCGATCTCCTTGCGGTAGCGGTCGGCGAAGTCCGAGAGCCACCCAGGTAACGAGGCCCATCGTGAGTTGCCGATGCGCCAGCCGCCCAGGTCGAGTTGCGCCTCGGCCACCCGGCGCATTTCATCGAGGCAGGCGTCCACCGGGCGATGGCGCAGCGGCCAGGCGGCGACCGTCGGCCGTTGCGGCCTTTCCGGAGCGGGCCGTCCGGCGGTTGGCGCCTCGCCCCCTCGCGCGACGGTCACCGGTGCAAAGCCGGCCGAGTCGAGCATCTGTTCCGACGGGTAGAGGTCGCGGGCGGGCATCGGGGCGGCGGCCAGGTCGTCGGGCGGCGGCGGCGGGTTCCGCATCACGCCCGTCTCGCACTTGATCCAGAAGCCCGGCGTGCGGAGCGAATCCACGCTGCTGCCGCGAGCCTCAATGTAAGATGGGATCGTGAAGTCTGCCGGCCCGATCGCCACGGCCTCCGCGCCCGGCAGGCTCAGACAGCGGTCGGGGCACAGGCGGGCGTGCGGCCCGAACGGAATCAGCGGTGCGCCGAGGGCCGACGCCACCGCCCCGGCGGCGCGGGCGGCCACGTCGGCGGCCAACGCCTCGATGTAAATCAGGACCAGGTCGGGCCGGACTTCGGCCATGGCGGCCGCCAGGTCGGCCTCGTCGTCAGGCGTGACCACCGCGAGCGAAACGGCGTGGCCGCGCTCCCGAAGCGCCGCCGCCAGAACCGCCGCCTCGTAGCGGTACGCCCTTTTCGCGGCGCGGGCGTCGGCGACGGGTTGCAGGATGACCAGGTCCATCTGCTACTCCACGTTCTCCGGCGACTCGGCCGTCAGAGGCTGCCAAAGTGGACCGTCGGGCGAGAGGGCGCACACCTCACGCAAGCGCCGCGGTTAACGGCCGCCTGCTCCGTGGGCGGTTGCCGTGCTGCGGGCGGCGGTCGGGTTGCACAGGCGATGGACCAGGGCCTCCATGGCAAGGCGGTCGTTGGGTGTCGTCTTGGCCTCCAGGTCGGCATCGACCAGGGCCTGGTACGCATCGGCCAGGTTCGCTTCGGAGAACGCGTCGGCGGCGCGGCGAACGCGGTTGAACGCCGCCCGGGGCACGCCGGCCCGGTCCATGGCGGCCTCCAGACTCATCCCGCGTGCAAAGGCACGGACGCGAACGAGTTGCCGGAACGTAGTCCGCAGCAGCCCGACGACCTGGGGGGCTACCATCCCCTCGGTCCAGAACGCGTCCAGCAGTTCGAGGGCCCGGGGCGCCTGGCGTGCGGCTACGGCGTTGCACAGGTCCCAGACCCGTTCGTGGTGTCCGCGTGCGATCAGGGCATCTACCTCGGGGGTGTCGATACGTGGCGCGTCGCCGACAAAGAGGGCGAGCATGTTGAGGGCGTGGGTTAGTGCGGCGAAATCGTTTCCGAGATAGTCCTGGAGCATGTGGGCGGCAGGGTCCGAGAGCGTCTTGCCGTAGAGGTCCCTCGCCTGGCTCTTGAGCCAGGGCGGAACCTGGTACGGTTTGTCGGCCTCGCATTGAACGACCAGGCCGACCTCGGCCACGCGCTTGGCGAGCCGGGTGGATGCGTTCCAGGTGGCCGTTTCGAGGCACAGGACGCCGGTCGGGCAGGGGGCCTCGAGGTACTTGAGGATGGCCTCGCGGTTGCGCTGGCCCTGGTTCTTGGGGCTGAAGAAGGCGTCGGCTTCGCGGATGAGGACGAGCCGCCGCGGCGCCAGGAAAGGCATGGTTCGCAGGGCGTCGAGGACGTCGGCGAGTTGGGCGCCTGCGCCGTCGAGTTCGAGGATGGCCATGCCCGGTTCGGCGCCGCCGATGGCCCGCTCTCGGACGATGTGGCGGCCTTTGTCCAACAGGTAGGGGTCGGCGCCGCGCAGAACGTAGATCGGCAGTGGTTCGCCGTGGGCTTTGTGTTCTGCAAAGTCGCTCAGGCGTTTGACTTTCGAGTCCTTCCTGGGCCTGCGTTGCGCCATGCCGTATGCGCCTTTCGGGCGTGGGCGTGCTGTGCCGACGAAGCGTCTTTGTACGCGATGTCGGCCCGGGTTGTCCAGAGTAGTTTTGCCGAGGCCCGGCGGGGCCTGTGCTGTTTACCGTGAGGCGGGCAGGACGATGCGGAAGGTGGCGCCTTTGTTTGCCTCGCTGGCAAGGGTGATGCGACCGCCGTGCTGGGCAACGATGGCGTAAACGGTCGAGAGGCCGAGGCCGGTGCCTTCCGTCTCGGGCTTCGTCGTGAAGAACGGCTCGAAGATGTGCGGCCGGTTCTCCGGCGGGATGCCGTGGCCGGTGTCGGCGACGGTCAGGGCGACGCAGGGGCCGGCCTTCAGCCCTTCGGCGAAGGGGTCGTCGGTGTCGAGACTGACGTTCTCGGTGGTAATGGTGAGTGTGTCGCCGGCGTCCATGGCGTCGCGGGCGTTGACGGCGAGGTTCATGATGACCTGGTGCATCCGGGTGGGGTCGCCCTGAATGGTGTGGAGGTCGGGGGCCGGGTTCGTGACGAGCGTTCTGTCGTGGGGGAAGGTGCGCTGGATGAGTTCGGCGGCTTCGTGGACGATGTCATTGAGGTTCACCGGTTCGCGTCGTGTGGTCCGGCGGTGGCTGAACGTCATGAGTTGGCGGACGAGTTGGGCGCCGCGCCGGCCCGCCTGCTCGATGCTGACGGCAGCCTCGTGGTCCTCGGTGCCCTCGGGCAGAGCGTTGCGAAGGAGTTCGGCGGCGCCGAGGATGGCGGTCAGCAGGTTGCTGAAATCGTGGGCGATGCCGCCGGCCAGCGTTCCGAGGGTTTCCATCTTCTGGGCCTGGAACAGTTGCTCGCGGAGTTGGACGAGTTCGGTCACGTCGCTCGCGATGGCGAGCGTGCAGGTGACGTTGCCCTTGGCATCGAGAACCCGCGCCATACTGAGGAAGGCCGTGAAGCGCGACCCGTCCTTTCGGACCGCCGGGTACTCGCCGGACCAGGCCCCCCCGCGCTGGAGGGCGGGCAGGATCGTTTGGACGACGTCGGCCCGCCGGTCTTCCGGATAGATGAACTCCACGTGGTGGCCGCGGATCTCCTCGGCGGTCCATCCGAAGAGTTGCTCGGCGCCGCGGTTCCAGAAAGTGACGTTCCTGTACGCGTCCACGACGATGATGGCGGCCTGAGCGTTCTCGACGAGGACGCGGTACTTGGCCTCGCTCTCGACCGCGCGTTCGTAGAGGCTGGCGTTCTGGATGGCGACGGCGGCGTGAGCGCAGAGGGTCTGCAGCAGTTGCACGTCGTCGCCGGTGAACGCCTGGTCCCCCGCCCGGCCGGCGCTGAGGACGCCGACGGCCTCGTCCCGGAACAGGAGCGGCACGGCGACGGCGTGGGTGATGCCAAGCCGCTTGGCCGCCGCTGTGCCCGACGGGGCGAGGTCCTGGGCCGGGTCGCCGGTCTGATACGGGATGCGATGAAGAAAGGCGCTGCCGGTCAGCCCCTGGCCGATGGCGACATTCGGCGCTTCGGCCTCGGTGGGCGAGAGTCCCCGGTGGGACCGGACGACGAGTTCCCGGCGCTGGGGGTCGGGTGTCGAGATGGCCACTATCGGCAGGCCGAGGAGGTGGCCGGCGGCCTCGACGACTTCCGCCATGATGGTCTGTGGCTCCATCGAGACGGTCAGTTTGAGCGCGAGTTCGTGGACGGTGGTCATCCGCTCGTAACTTCGGCGGAGCCGGTCGCGGTCGGATCGCTCGAGCGCCACGACGAACAGGAACAGCCACAGGATCGGCAGCAGAGGGCCGAGGAAGTCCTCGGCCATGTCGGCCTCCGGGAGGATGCCGGACCATTCCAGCAGGTTCGCCGCGCCGTCGAACAGAGAGACGACGATGACCGCAATCAGCAGAACCCGCACGGCCCCGCCGAACGGCCGCGGGCGGGACAGAACCAGCACGAGGCCGACGAGCAGGGCCGCAGCCCCGATCGCATCCACCAGGATGATGATCTGTTGCGGAATCATGAGACGGTCTCCGGGGGTGACCGGAAGGCACGCCACAGGATTACGAGGAGCCAGAGGCCGGCGGCCATGTAGCAGAGGTGTTCGAGGAGGTTCAAGAGTTCGCTGACGATTCCGCCCGCGCGCGCCGCGCTGGGGCTCTGCTCCCAGAAGATGATGGTTGGGGTGCTGGCGCCGCTCGGGATGCCTTCCAGGACGGTGGCGGTCCAGGCGATGGCCAACAGGAAGAACGGAACGACAAAGGGCCGCAGCCCACGAAGCGCTCGGATGGGCTGCCGGTTGGTCAGCAGATAGGCCGCGGTGACGGCGCAAATGCCAAGCGTAAGGATCTCGCCGAACTGGAACTTCATGGTTCCCCCCGTTCAACAGTCAGAGCCGGTGCATCGAAACCCCTGGCGGTCGGACGGGCCTTGCGGCCGAGCAGGGGCACATCTCATGAGATGGCGTCACTGCCTGACTTACAAGTATACCGCGCCGGCGCGGCCGAGACAACCGGGTTTTCGGCGCGATGCGTTCGAAGGTGTGCGAGAACCGCGCTCAGCCGCGCGGCCCGATGCGATCGAAGCCGGTCAGCGGCCGCAGGACCTCCGGCACCACGACCGAGCCGTCGGCTTGCTGGTAGTTTTCGAGAATGGCAATGATGGTGCGGCTGGCGGCGATGGCGGTGCCGTTGAGGGTGTGGACGAGTTCGGGCTTCTTGCCGGGAGCGCGGCGGAATCGGATGGCCAGCCGCCGGGCCTGGTAGTCGGTGCAGTTGGAGGTGGAGGTGATCTCGCCCCACTGGCCGCCGTCGCCGCGGCCGGGCATCCAGGCCTCCAGGTCGAACTTGCGATACGCCGGACCGCCGAGGTCGCCCGTGCATACATCGACCACGCGGTACGGGATGCCGAGCCGCTGGTAGATGTTCTCTTCGATCCGCAGCATCCCGGCGTGCATCGCGTCGGAGTCCTCCGGCGCCGTGAAGGCGAACATCTCGACCTTCGTAAACTGGTGGACGCGGTACAGCCCCCTGGATGCGCGGCCGTAGGCGCCCGCCTCGACGCGGAAACAGTGGCTGACGCCGCCGACTTTCAGGG
>Ga0114918_10003919_pt1 | contig 13017 bp, 12 predicted proteins | sample LantaG_FD_87015 | JGI IMG/M metagenome (GOLD analysis project Ga0114918, IMG submission 87015) | Deep subsurface microbial communities from Baltic Sea to uncover new lineages of life (NeLLi) - Landsort_02402 metaG | ecosystem: Environmental > Aquatic > Marine > Oceanic > Sediment | place...
ATCCGAGGCAGGGGAAGCGAACACGCCTTGCATCGATTCCCCGGCGTGTTGTCACAAAGGCTCATATCCGCAAGTGGCAGGCTTCTTCGAGAGTACGAAGCCAACGCCGAAAACATCTGGCCGGATGGGATGCAGGTCGCTGAGGTTATTGACCGTCTGGATGCATTCGACGGGATAGGGCAAAAAATCGCGCGCATGATGGCCCGCCTCCTCGTCTCGTATTTCGGCGTGCGGCTTACTCATTGGGCGAAACTCGACATCGCGGTCGACAGGCACGTCGCCCGATTCTTCCTTCGCGCAGGATTAGTGGTACGTGACCCCGGCACATATGGCGTTGCCGAAGTCGCAGACGAGGTAACGCTCAGCGCAAGACGGCTCTGCCCCTCTTTTCCGGCCGCCCTTGATGAACCCGCCATGGACATTGCCAGAAACTGGTGCACGGCGGAAGAAGCCTACTGCAGTTGGGCAGGAGAGCCATGCCCCATGCGGAAGGTTTGCCCAAAGAAGGTGGCCGTGCGTGTTGAGTGATTCCCGCCGAACGAGTGCCAACTGTGGCTTTGCGGCGCGCGTCTAACTCAAGACCTCCTCAAGCGCTTGGGGGCTGAGCATGCCGCGCAGTTTGTTGAGCGCGCGGGTTTCGATCTGGCGGATGCGTTCCTTGGTGACGCCGAAGTGCCTGCCGACCTCTTCGAGGGTCTGCGGTCCGGGCATGTCGCCGAGTCCGAACCGCCGCATCACGATCTCGCGTTCGCGCGGCTGCAACTCATCGAGCACCCGCTCGATGTTCTGGCGAACGGTGACGTCGGGCTCGCGGTACGGTTCCTCGCCTTCGAACCGCAGGTCGTGACTCATTTCCAGAAGTTCGTCGCGCCCGGTCATGAACCGCTCGCGGCGGACGCCGGCCTTCGGCACGGTGCGGGCGAAATTCTTCATGATCGCCCAGGAGGCATATGTCGAGAACTTGAAGCCTCTGGTGTAATCGAATTTGTCCACGGCTCGGATAAGGCTCATGTTGCCGTCGGAGATCAACTCGAAGAAACTGACCTGCGTCCCGACGTGCCGCTTGGCGATGTTCACGACCAGGCGCAGATTCGATTGGATGATGCGGTTTTTTACGCGGTTCGCCCGGTCAAGGAGTTTCTCGATGTCCTCGATGTCCTGAACTTTGGGTACACGGCTTTTCTTGAGCCGCTCCTGAACGCGCACCGCCTTGCACTTCAGATAGTTGTACAGACGGAACAGCGCCTGCTCTTCCTCCTTCTTCAGAAGGGGCGTCTTATACAAGTTCTTGAGATAGATCGGCAGGCCTTTCGGCGGGCTGGCCGCACGCCGGCCATCTCCGTCCATGACCGAAGCGGCCGCGGCATCTTTCAGAATTACGTCGTCGGCGTCCGGCCGCTCGAACTCCGGGCTCCGCATGTAATCGATGGGCTCGCCCAGCAGTTCCTTGGCGCGCTCCTCCGTGATGATGCGGTAAATGCTGGACCGCGTGCGGCAGAAGCGCTTGGCCAAGGCGTGGATGCCGACGCCTCGTTGATGCGACTGGTACATGAGCCGGCGGTCCCGATCCTGAAGCGGCTCGCCGGCATCGGGGAAAAGCCTGGTGCCCGGGTGCTCGCGGTCGTAGTCCTTGATGCTCAGGCGAACCGTTTCAACGGCCCGCCCGAGTTTGCGCGAGATGCGTTTCGAGACCTCGAACAGGCAGCAGTGGCAGAACAGGCTGAGTCTCCTGGCCCGCCGAATGATCTCCCGGCGCTCTTCGGGGGCCAGGCGGCTGAACTTTCCCGCCGCCTTCACCTGCTCGGGGTTACGCGTCGCGAAGCGTTCAAGGCTGGATTTGCGGAAGCCGATGCGCAGTCGGCCCCCGGGGCCCATGAACTTCCAGGAAACCAAACCCGCCTTCCGCCAACGTTGGATCGTTTTCTCCGAAACGTTGAAGTGTGCCGAGGCCTCTTCGAGCGAGAAGACCGGCTCGCCCACATCCTCGGGGTTCAGTTTCAGGCTCCCGGAGACCTCCTCGACCAACCGGATAAGGTCCTCGCGCAGGGTTTTGCCAGGGAATGCCGTGCCGACATCCCCCCGCGGACGATAGCCCGTGATCTGGTAGCAGACGAATTCGTACGGGTAGGATCTGGCGGGTTCGGTGAGGCAAACAAGCCTTTCGGCCCGGGTAATCTGGCCCAGGCGCACCTTCGGGGCCAGGTATGTCAACTGCCTGGCGAGATCCGCCATTTCGCCATGGTGGAACTTGGCCATCGGCAGCCCCAGCCTCGCCGGTGTGACCGGCCCCCAACCCTGCTTATATATTACCTCACGCCGGCCCCGCTGTCAACCCGAAAACACAAAAGTCTTATTCCCTAAGTGTCCACCTTCCCAGACGGCCGTTCGCCGGTCACTTGGTGCGGTTTTCATCCTTTTTTCACCGATAAAACCACGCCGACGCCCGCGAGGTGCCTGCCTTGTTTCGCAGGGGTCCACGGTTAACGTCTGACGGCAGGAAATCCTGAACATGCCGCAGCAGACTCAACTCGCGGGAACTGTGCTACGGGGCCATGCCACCGGCGAAAAGGGGCTTGTGTCGCTAAACACGTACTACGGGGGTGGGGGAAGGAGCCATCGTGTGCCGGAAATGCACCAAGGCGGCCGGAAGGAGGGCCTCACGACCTCACAGAACCACGTCCTTGGAGCGGTCAAGGACCCCAACCGCCGTCGTCATGCTGCTGAGGCGATTGGCGGGGGTTTTCTCAATCGCCCGCATAACAAGATTGGCCAAGTCCTCGGGAAGATCGGGCATCCGCCTGCCCAAGGGCACGGCGCGAACGTTCAGGATTTTGTTCAGCGCCTGATGATGCTCCGGGCTCTCAAACGGCCAGTGCCCCGACAGAACCTGGTAGGCCACGACACCCCAGGCGAACACGTCCACGCGGTAATCACACGGTTCGCGGCGGAACACCTCCGGGGCGAGCGTCTCGACCGTCCCCATACGCGTGCCGGCAGTCGGCTTGTCCAGCAAGGGCGTCGCCAACCCAAAATCAATCAGTTTGACCTGATTCTGGTTGGTCACGAAGAGGTTCTTCGGGCAGAAGTCGTGATGCACGAAACGCCTGGAATGCACGTGCTCCAGGGCCGCAGCCGCTTGACGCACGAAAGAAAGCCGGTGGCCCTCCAAACGCTTGCTGCCGCCGGTCATCAGGCCTGCCAGCATCACGCCCTCAAGATACTCAAGGACCAAGTACGGCGTATCGCCGAGTTTGCCGTGATCGTAGCACTTGACGACATTCGGATGGTCAAAGGCAGCCGTGATCTGCCCTTCGGTGAAATCCCGGTACTGCGACTCCAGTTTGTCAACGGCCTTCCGGGCCTCCGGCTTGTGAACCTTGACGGCGACGATGCGCCCGGTCGCCTGGTCCCTGGCCTTGAAGATCGTGGACATGCTGCCTTCACGGACCACGCCCAAGGGGGTATAGCCGGGCAACTCGTTCGGGTGAGCCCCCCGCAGTTTCCGAAGAAGTCGCTTTAGCACGCTCCCCTCCTCGAAGTCCGGAAACCTAAACCTAAGGTCGCCAACAGCGCGCGCTGCGAAAAGACATGATGCTTTATTCTAGGAGCCTACCGGTCCCGCGCCAATAGTTTGCCAATAAATCTTCGCGCGCGGCCGGCACCCGCCCCCGTCAATCGCAGTAATCGACGAGCGACGCAATCTCGCTCCGAAGGTCACGCCGGGGAACGATTCGATCCACGAAGCCATGCTCAAGCATGAACTCGGCCGTCTGGAAGCCCTCGGGCAGATCCTGCTTCATCGTCTGGCGGATAACCCGCGGTCCCGTGAAACCGATCATGGCCCCCGGCTCTGCCAGAATGATGTCGCCGAGTGAACCGAAACTCGCCAGGACACCCGCCGTCGTCGGGTGGGTCATGACGGCTATGTACAGTCCTCCCGCCCGGTCAAACCTGGCCAGCGCCGCACTGGTCTTGGCCATCTGGGCCAGACTGAGTATGCCTTCCATCATCCTGGCCCCGCCGGAGGCACAGCAGATGACGAGCGGCAAAGCCAGTTCCGTAGCCCTCTCGACGGCCGCCGTAATCTTCTCGCCGACGACCGAGCCCATCGACCCCATGATGAAATTCGCATCCATCGCGCCCAGGACGACCGGTCTGCCCCTGATGTACGCCCTGCCCACGACGGCGGCGTCGTAGAGGTTTGTTTGTCGCTGCGCGTCTGCCAGCCGCTCGATGTAACTCTTTCGGTCGCCAAACCCGAGCGGGTCGGGAGACATGAGGTTCGGTAGATACTCCTCGAAACTATCGGTGTCGGCAAGCATGGCAACCCGCTGCCTCGCACCCACCCGGAAATGGTACGCGCACTCGGGGCACACGTGGAGGTTCTCTTCCACCCGTTTGCGGAAGACCATTTCCTCACAGCCGGGGCACCGCAGCCACAGGCCTTCGGGAATATCCTTTTTCTTCGTTCTGCCGTTGATCGCCATACAACACGTCCCACGACGAGGCGCCCGCCACGGCGCCTACGATTCCAACACTGCTGCGGCCGCCTGGCGAAGGTCGGCGATGCTGCGGCCGTAATCGCGGTCGGCGGCGCCGAAGACGGCCGTTCCGGCCACGAACACGTCGGCTCCGGCCGCAGACGCTTCTGCAATGGTGTCGGTATAGATGCCGCCGTCCACTTCGAGCCGCTGCTCGTCGGTCAGCCAGCCTCTTACTTGCCGAATCGTCGGCAGGACCTCGGGCAGGAACCTCTGTCCGCCGAAGCCTGCGTAGATGGTCATCAGCAATACCATCTCGACATGCGGCACGGCGCGCTTCACCAGGTCCAGCGGTCCATCCGGATTGATCGTGATCCCGGCCGCGCAGCCCAGTTCATGGATGCGGTCGGCCAGCGCCTCCGGCTCACTCGCGACCTCCGCATGGAACGTAATGTTGTCTGCCCCCGCTTCGGCAAACGCCTGGATGTACCGGGCAGGTTCGCTGAGCATGAGGTGCACGTCGAGAAACAGTTCCGTCACGGCCCGCATCTTCTCGACAACCACAGGGCCGATGGTCAGGTTCGGCACGAAGTGGCCGTCCATGCAATCGACGTGGAGCAGGTCGGCGCCGCCCTGCTCGACCCGGGCGATCTCGTCGGCCAGGTGAGCGAAATCCGACGCCAGCACCGACGGGGCAATCGCCGGCCGCGCCAACTGATGGAGCGAGCGTTTCACGCGGCACCCCCGTTCGGCGCCAAACCGCCTGGCCGCCAACTTTTTCGGAATCGCTTCACCGCAGGCGCTGAGGCGGAACCTCAGGCCTCGTCGATGAGTTCAATCGTCTCGAAGGGCTTGCCTTCGAGAAACTCGAGGCTTGCACCGCCGCCGGTCGAGATGTGCGTCATCTGCTCGGCCAGTCCGAACTTCTCAACAGCGGCAGCCGTGTCGCCGCCGCCCACCACAGCCGTCCCCACCTCGTCGACCTGGGCAAGAGCGTCGCAGATGGCCCGGGTGCCCTCGGCAAACGGCGCCATTTCAAAGACGCCCATCGGACCGTTCCACATGACCGTCTTGGCGTCGGCGAGTTTCTCGCGGTAGATCTGGACCGTCTCGGGGCCGATGTCGAGGCCCATCCAACCGTCCTCGATCTCGGGGCCCTGGACGTCGGTCTCAGCATCCGCCGTGGGCTCCCGGGCCACCAGGTGGTCGCCCGGGAAAAGGACCTCGGCCTTGCTGTCTCGGATCGTCTCAAGGAGTTTCGCGGCAACAGCCACCATGTCCTTTTTCTTGCCCTTCTTTTCGAGTTCTCGCTCAACCTTCGACTTGCCCACCTTCTCGCCGCGGGCCACCATGAACACGTAGGCCATGGCGCCGCCGATGAGCAGCCTGTCCACCTTGCCGAGGAGATGCTCGATAACCCCGATCTTGTCCGAGACCTTTACCCCTCCCAGCACGGCCACAAACGGACGGTCAGGATTCTCAAGGGCGCTGCCCAGGAACCTCAGTTCCCTTTCGATGAGGAACCCGATGGCCCGTGTGCCCTGCGGCATGAGCGACGGCACGCCGTAGGTTGACGCATGCTTGCGGTGAGCCGTTCCGAAGGCGTCGTTGACGTACAGGTCCGCCAGGTTGCGTAGCGCCTGTGCGAAGTCGCGGTCGTTTTTCTCCTCGCCGCCGTGGAACCGAAGATTCTCCAGAAGCAGCATCCGGCCGTCGGGCAGGTCTGCGGCCGCCTTCTCGGCCTCGGGCCCCACGCAGTCGGGCGTAAAGCCGATGTCGCATTCGAGCAGTTCGCCGAGCCGGACGGCCGCCGGCTTCAGGCTGAGTTTCGGATCAACCTTGCCCTTCGGCCGTCCGAGATGGCTCATCAGCATCACGCGGGCGCCGGCGTCGGTCGCGCAACGGATCGTCGGCAGTGCCATGCGGATGCGGCGGTCATCGGTAATGGCCAGGTCATCGTCGAGCGGCACGTTGAAATCGACCCGCAGGAGAACCCGTTTCCCCTTCATGTCGAGTTGGTCGAGCGTTTTTTTCGCCATGACAGACCTCCTGTCGGCCTGACACTGATTGGGGGCGAGCCAAACGCCCGCCCCCGTGTTCACCCATAGCCCGCGTCTCAGACTGCGGCCAACATGGTTGCAAGGTCGGCCATCCGGTTCGAGAACCCCCATTCGTTGTCGTACCAGGAGCAAACCTTCGCGAGCGTCTCGCCGAGTACCATCGTCACGCCCGCGTCGAAGAGGCTGGAGACGGTCGTGCCGATGACGTCGCTCGAGACGATCGGATCTTCGGTGTAGCCGAGAATGCCCTTCAGGTTGCCCTCGCTGGCCTTCTTCATGGCGGCATTGATCTGGTCGGCCGACGCCGGCTTCTCAAGTTCCACCGTCAGGTCCACGATGCTTCCGACCGGGGTCGGCACGCGCAGGGCAAAGCCGTTCAGTTTGCCGTCCAGTTCCGGAATAACCTTGCCGACGGCCTTGGCAGCGCCGGTCGTCGTCGGGATGATGTTGAGCCCTGCCGCCCGCGCCCGGCGCAAGTCCTTGTGGATCATGTCCAGGATCTTCTGATCGTTCGTGTAGGCATGGCACGTTGTCATCAGGCCGCGCTTGAGGCCGAAGGTATCATGCAGCACCTTGGCAACCGGCGCGAGGCAGTTCGTTGTGCAGGAGGCGTTCGAGACGATCTTGTGCTCCGGCGCCAGCGTCTCGTCGTTGACGCCGATGACGATAACGGCATCGACCTCGTCCTTGGGCGGGGCCGACATGATGACCTTCTTCGCCCCGGCCGCCAAGTGCTTCTCGCATCCCTCGCGGGTCCTGAAAACGCCGGTGCACTCGAGCACCACATCGGCCTGGCGGTCGGCCCACGGCAGGTTCGCCGGGTCCTTCTCCGAGGTGACGGGGATGCTCGTCCCATCGACGACCAGCGCCCCGCCGTCGGCTTTGACATCGCCCTCGAACCGACGGTACACGCTGTCATACTTCAGCAGGCATGCCAGCGTTTCGGCATCCGCCAGGTCGTTGATGCCGACGATGTTGAACTCGTCCTTTCGCGCCCACATCGTCCGGAAGACGATGCGGCCGATGCGGCCAAATCCGTTGATGCCGATGTTGCTTGCCATCCACACAGCCTCCTTATCCGGGAACACGTCCGCGTGTTAAACCGCATCCTGCCGCGCGCGACGACCGCCGGCACGGCAGATGCGGAGACCAATCGTTCACCTCTTATATTGTTGGGTTTCGGTCCTGTCAAGGCATTTCCGGCCCGGACCCGAGTAGCCGCACGCAATGCCGAAACGCCACCTTGACGCGCTTGGAGAAATCGGCCATAGTAGGTGTATGGCAGTGCTGGCCGCCCGCGAGAAAGTCTCTGACGTGAAGCCAATTGCTTCCGTTTCGGTCCTGGTGAAGCAGGCCGGCTCGGCGGTCGCCGAGGCGCTTCACCAAGGTCTTCGTGACACCGGCTTTCAGGTGATTGCCGTCCCTACGGCCTACGATGTCGTCGTGGAAGCGGAACGGGCCGCCGGCGCCGTCGAGCACGTGCTCCTGGGTGTTGACCACTTCGGTCCGGGTGAATTCCGGCTGATTCCCCTCGTGCGTCGCGAATGGCCTGAGACACTCCTCGTCGCGTACCACTCTCCCGGCTTCGAGCACAAAGGGCGCATCGCCGAACTTGTGGGAGCCGACACCGTTCTTTCAACGGCCGACGATGTATCGCGTTTCCTGGCGCCTCTGGCCTCACGCAACGGGGCGCAGCCTGCCGTCCCGTCGCCGGTCCCCCCTGCCCCGCCTCGCGCTACACCGCCTGCCGCGCCGCCGCACCGTCCGCCATCCCCCGCCGCGGCGCCGACATCCCCGCCGCCTGCGCCCGCTGCAAAGCCCGAAGCGACCGAACCCGCGTCCGCTGCGGCGCCGCCAACGCCACCGCTGGTCGAATCGTATCTCGCAAGCGCTCGAAAGGCAGAAAAGACCCCGGCGCCACAACACGAGTCGCATCCTGAAACGCAGCAGCCGACAGATGCTGTCGAGAACCTCGACGGCGACGAGGAACTTACACAGGGCAAGATCCTCGGAACGATCGAATTGACCGACGAGGAACTGCGCACCTTGCTCGGTGAGGAAAACGAGACGTGACCCGGCAACAGAGCGCGACTCACGTGGCCGATTCGAACGGCGCGATCGTTTTCGTCTGCCGCGACCCCGGCCGCCGTGGGCTCGTCGAACGTCTCGTTCAGCCTCTCCGGACGCACGCTGCGGCGGTGGACGCGCTGCTGGCTGTTGCAAGGACGGCGCCGAAGGCCGTCCTTCTGAATCTTGAAGATGTCGCAGGATCGGAGCACGACGTGCTGGCGGCCCTGCAACGCTGCCGGCCGCACATGCCCGTCTATGTCCTCGTCGCGCCCCAGGACGAGCCACTTGCCCGCAAACTCGTGGCCGAGGGCGCCACCGACTACTTCGTCCTGCCGAGCGACATCAGGCGCCTGCCGGCCCTCCTGAAACCGGAGGCCAAGACGGCCTCGCGCGCCTCCTCGGCACCTGTTGCGGACCAACGGGCGGCCGGGTTGTTCCGCGCCGCGTGTGACCTGGCGGAACTGGCCGTCTCCCAACCGCAGCCGCTGTTTCGCGACGGCGCGATGCTGATCCTTCGTGCGCTGGGCGCACGGCAGGGGTGTGTCTTTTCATGCGGCGCAGAGGCGGGCGGCCTGGAGCGCGTCGTGACGTTCGGCAACATCGGCCCTGACGGTTCGGCGGGTGTGGAGGTCGAACGCGCCGCTGCCGAACGGGTGCTTCGAACCGGCGAGGCCCTCCTGCTGGAAGCCAGAACCGCAGGGGCCGCGCCGCCTGGATTGCTCTGTGTGCCCGTCCGCCATGCCGACACAACGTTCGGCATCCTCTGCCTTTCCGGCAAGACCGACGGAACCCATCTCGACCAGAACGACTGCCATGCCGCGACGGCCCTGGTGGATGCGCTTGCCCACTTGTACCGGTCCGCCCTTCTGAGGAACGAGCACGCGCGGCTCGCTTTGCGCGACGTCGGCACAGGGCTGCTCAAGGCCGACCCGTTTCTGACGTGTCTGGAAGCCCAGATATCGCGAGCCGAGGACCTACGTGCGGAAGTCGGCCTCCTGCTGCTCGAGCCTCAACCCGGTGTCCCGGCGCAAGAGGTCCGGGTCCTGCAGCGGCTGGGCGTCGCCATTCGAGGCGCCCTGGCAAAAGGCTGGGAGGCCGGCTGCCTTGGCGCCGCTCTCTACGCCGTGGCCGTGCCGCGCGCGTCGCAGAACGAATCGCGTGACGAGACAAAAAATGATTTCTACGGCATCGCAGCGGCACGCCTGGCAGCGATCGGTCCGCGAGTCGATGCCCGGCTTCGGTTGCGTACGGCCCTGGCTGTGTTTCCGCGCGACGGTGCTACCGCCAGGGCGCTCGTGGCTGCGGCCGAGGCCCGTTTGGCTGTACCCGCCTGATCTTGCGTCCGCGACCCGTCCATACGGACCCGTACCGGGTACGGGCCGCGCCAAATCGATCGCAGCGTGCGGTGCTATTCTGCCCGTTTCGTATGGTGGTGTTCAACAAGCCCCTTGACCGCCTTGCCGACCCCATCGGCCAGTTCCCCGGAGCCTGTTCGGACGGCGCTCTTGATGGTTCCGGTGACCATCGCCACCCCCAGCACACGGTTCGAGGCGGTATCGATGCATTGAATCTGTGCCGTCAGGAACGGATTGACGCCGAAGCCGACCGCTCTGAGGGAAGACCCGCCGGAGTCAAAGTCCATGAACTTGCCACGGATCAGCAGTCCTCCGCGTCCCGGCGTGCCCTTTGTGACGCTTTGGAACATCTTCGTCTCGGTCAGTTTTCTGACGATCGCCGTCTGCACCGGGCCGACAAAACTCGACGGAACCGCACCAAGCATAGGCGACGTGTCGAAGCCTTCCACGCCAACCACCGTGAACCGGTCGAGGGCGCTCGAACCACCCAGGCTTTGCACCTCGTAGTACCGCGCGCTGGCTCCCGCCGCGGTGTGGTAAACCTGCTTGACCCCCGTCATGCAGCCCGTCGCCGCCACAGCCGCCAGCACTGCCACTAGAAGCATCCGTTTCATGCGTGTCTCCCTTTCTCGAACGCGGTCCGTGAACCCACACCCATCATAGTACCCACCCTGGGTCCGATGCAAGGAAATGCAAGGTCATTGGACTACCCCGCCGCCGGCGTATACAATAGTTCAGTTGACGTTGAACTGTTGGAGGCTATTGCGCGGTGGGTCTCCCGACCCGCCGCGCAATGTGCTACAAGCAATCGCGAATTGCTCCAGCCACGTCGCACGGGCAGAGACAGCCGCATGGCCGAGATAAACCAGAGCAAGTACGTTACGCGCTCCGGGCTGAAACTCCAGCATGCCCTCGAGACGTTCGCCATCGACCCTTCGGGCAAGACGTGTGCCGACCTGGGCAGCCACCAGGGCGGCTTCGTCGATTGTCTGCTCTCTCGCGGCGCCGCCCGCGTGTACTCCGTCGATACCTCCTACGGTACGCTGGCGTGGAAACTGCGCAAGGATCCGCGCGTCATCGTCATGGAGCGCACAAACGCCATGCACGTCACCGTGCCCGAACCCGTGGACCTCGTGACGATCGACGTCGGCTGGACACGGCAGCGGCACGTCCTGCCGGCAGCGCGGCGTCTGCTCAAAGCCGACGGCCGCATCATCTCGCTTGTCAAACCTCAATACGAGGCCGCCGAGACACAGCGTGAGGCCGGCGTCGTTCCGGAGCGCAACCTCCAGCCGGTTCTTGCTGGCGTGCGCATCGACGTTCAGGGGGCCGGCCTTGAGTTGCTTGGGGAAACACGGTCACCACTTCGAGGAGGCGGCGGCAACGCCGAGTTCCTGTTCCTCCTTGCGCTGCCGACGTGAAGCCGAAGCGCGCCGACGGGGCCGCCGACGTCCTATCCTCCATAAGACGGCAGCGGAACGTACGGCTCGGCCAGCAGCCGCTCGATCCGATCCGCCAGAACCGCTTCGCGCCCCGGCGGCAGGCCTTCGAACACGTCGCGCACAACACCCTGGCGGTCCATCAGCACGATCGTGGGGACGTCGCCCATGACCGTCGCGTTCTGTCGGAGTTCCTCCCAGAGGACGTCCGGGCCGATCGCCAGGATATAGGGGATCCTGAACTCGCTCCGAAACGCCTCGGCCGCACGCTTCGCCTGCACCACATCGCGGGTCTGCTCGTAAGCGAGTCCGAGGATCTCAAAACCCTCGCCGCGATACCGTTCGTGCAAACTCACGAGCAGGGGCGCCGAACGCCGACACGGCGAAGACCACGTTGCGAACAGGTCGAGCAGCACCACCTTGCCCGCCAGGGACCGGAGGGTGACTTCGCCTTCGTCGATCCTCGGCGCCGACGTGAACCTCTCGAACCGAAACAACATCAACGGCTCCGGTCCGCCGTCCAAGTCGGGTTCCGTGTCGTCACCGCCGCACCCCACCACCAGGAATGTCAGCAGGGGCAGGAGCATCGCCCCGACGATGTGCCCGCCGGTCATGGCTGCTTCGGCTCCTCATCGTCGCGCACTTTGAAGACACAGTAATCGCCGCACATCGAGCACACGTCGCCGTGCTCCGGTCGTCGCGCCTCCCGAAGTTGCCTGGCCCGCACGGGGTCCATCGCTTCGGCAACCTGAGCCTCCCAGTCGCGCCGGCCCCGGGCCTGGCTCAGGCGACGGTCCCACGCGCGCGCCTCGTCGCGGCCGCGGGCAACGTCGGCGGCGTGGGCGGCGATGCGCGCAGCGATGACGCCCTCGCGGACGTCCTCCGGCCGCGGAAGACCCAGGTGCTCGGTCGGCGTCACGTAGCAGAGGAAGTCCGCGCCGGCCATCGCCGCCACCGCCCCGCCGATCGCGCTCGTGATGTGGTCGTAACCCGGCGCCACGTCCGTAACGATCGGCCCGAGCACGTAAAACGGCAGACCGCCTGTCAGGTCTTTCTGAAGGCGGACCTGGGCCTCGACCTGGTCAAGCGGCACGTGGCCCGGTCCTTCGATCATGACCTGCACACCGGCCTCGACGGCGCGGCGTGCCAGTTCGGCCAGAATCATCAGTTCCTCCACCTGGCAAGTGTCCATCGCGTCTGCGATGGCTCCCGGGCGCAAGCCGTCTCCCAGGCTGAGTGCCACGTCGAATTCGCGGGCCATGTCCAGCAGTTCGTCGAAGCGTTCGAGGAGCGGATTCTCCTGCCCGTGTCTGCGCATCCAGTGTGCCAGGAACATCCCCCCGCGACTCACGATGCCGCACACCCGCCGCCCAAGCGCCTCGGACTCAACGATCCGCCGCGCCACGCCGCAGTGCACCGTTACGAAGTCCACACCGTCCTGGCCGTGGCGGCGGACGCTGGCGAGGATATCGTCGGCGGTCATCCTCGCGATGTCGCCGTGGGCCCGGGCCGCCGCGGCCGCAGCCTCGTAAATCGGAACGGTGCCGACGGTCAGGTCGCATGCATCCATCAGTCGTCGGCGGATTTCGGGGATATCGCCGCCCGTCGAGAG
>Ga0114918_10003921_pt1 | contig 13015 bp, 12 predicted proteins | sample LantaG_FD_87015 | JGI IMG/M metagenome (GOLD analysis project Ga0114918, IMG submission 87015) | Deep subsurface microbial communities from Baltic Sea to uncover new lineages of life (NeLLi) - Landsort_02402 metaG | ecosystem: Environmental > Aquatic > Marine > Oceanic > Sediment | place...
TGTGAGCGAGACACAGAAAGCTCCTCTCCAAAGTGAAACGAGAAGAATCGCACCTGAACGAAGTCGGGGTGGGAGTGGGGTGGGGTGGGGTGGGGTGGGGGGTGGGGGGGAGCAGGAGGAGAAGAGAGTGAAAACGAATTCAACAATCCATTTTTTTACACCTCTGTCCAGACAGAGAGTCTCTCCTCTCTCTCCTCTCTCTCCCTCTCTCCCTCTCTTCTCTCTCTCCTTTCTCTCTCTCCTCCCTCCCTCCCTCAAGACACCGCCCCCAAGAAGTCGTGCAGCGGCCCCTTGCTCCCTTCGCCCTTCGCTAGGGCCTCCGCCGCCAGCACCACCCACGCCACCATCGCCAGCCTCCCGTGCTTCGCCTCGGCGACGCGCAGCCTCAGCTCCCTCTCGGCAGGAGAGGCCCTTTCTCCTTCTCTGTCGCCGCTGTTCCTCCCTCCGGCGAGATTCAGAGGGTCGAAGGCAGTCCCTCCCGGGTAGTTCTTGTCCTGGCCCGGGAGGAATATCCCTAGAGGCTCGAGGGCGGCGATGCCCGTCGAGCGGGCCAGCTCGGGGCCGGACATGAGGAGGAGCTGTGTAGTGGTAGTGGAGTGGAGGTGAGGAAGAGAGGTCGAGGTCGAAGAGAAGAGAAAGTGAGCATTTTTTTGCTTTCCTTCTTCCCGCCCGCGCCTTCTCAAGCCGAACACTTCCGAGCCAAATGTGCGATTCTCTCACCTGGCACCCAGCGATGATCGCGACGCCTGTTTTGAGTCGATCCAAAGAATAAGAGAAGGTAAGGTAAAGTGAGCTTTTTCTTTTCTTCTTCTTCTCCTCTCGCTCTCTCCTCCTCTCTCGTCTCTCTCAAAACTCTTCTTCTTCCTCACCTTGCTTCCCGGCCACCACCAGCCCAGGAACGCCCAGGTAATTCAGGTCCGTCCCCTGCAGCCTCGCCCTCCCGACAAACTGCCACCTGTCTTCCGGGAAGCTCGCCAGATTTGTCAAGGAAAGGATCTCGGGCACGAAGGCGCCGAGCGCGCCGAGCATGGCCCAGCGCGCGTGGAGCAGCTCAAGCTCGAAGTAGCGGTCAAAGAGGTCCTGGTCGAGCTGCGGTTGTTGTCGTTGTCGCTGCTGCTGCTTTGAGCCCGCTCTCCGCTTGATAGTGCTCCTCTTCGTCGTCGCGTCGTCCTCCTCCTCCCCCCTCTTGAGACAGAGCCCCAACGGGTCGAAGCCGCAGTCGCCGGCGACCTCGCCCGGCAAGTGAGGCGCCGTCGCCCTCTCCCCTAGGCTCTCCGATACCGATTCGGGCAGCCACCTCCCCCTAGTCGGACCGAAGAAGCGCGGCTCCCTCCCTGCCGCTTCCCTTCTCCGCCTCTCGGCCTCGGCAGAGAGCTTCATCAAAGCGGGTTTCCTCATCTCGAGGTCCTCCTTGAGCTTCTTGCCGGCGCCGCTGTCTGCGAGAGCCTGGACGCCCAGGAAGGGAAGGGCGGAGAAGGCGACGAGGGCCGCGACGTCCGCGGAGATGGACAGGGCGGCAGCGGTTGTGGCGGTGCGGCGAGGAGAGGATGAGGCTTTGGAGGTCGAGGTCGTCGTTGGTCGTCGCTGCCGGCCGAGCTGGGGCAGCTGGCGGCCCTGACTCTGCTGGGCCTCTCTGGCAACGCAAGGCGCGGCCACGATCGACGCCGACAGCGACAATGAAGGGGAGATCGAAGAAGGCTTCGCCGTCGAGGAGGTCGGCGTCGTCGCGCGCATGTCTGCTTTTCAATTACGAGATGCCAATGTCTTCTAAATGCTCGATCGAGTTAAAGAATTGAGCCAGCGAGCAGTAGAGAGAGAGAGAGAGAGAGAGAGCGGCAGTAGGAGAAGAGAGAAGAGGAGAAAGACGAAAATGATGTGATTGGAAGAAAAAAGTCTTGATTTTTTTTCCTTACTTTTTTCTCTCTTCCCCCCTTTTCCTTTCCACTACCCGCTCACGACCCCGCCGACCGTCGCCACCACCTCGCCCACGTCCCCGGCGCTCGCCACGATCTCGGCGAAGCTCTGCGTGTCCTCGTCCGCCGGCAGCGCCGCGTTCTGCCCGCCCGCAGCGTCGGCGTCGTCGAGCCTCGCTTGCAGCTCCGCGAGCGCCGCCGCGCTGCTTCCGCCGCTTCCCCCTCCTCCGCTTCCTCCGCCACTTTCCGTCGCGGTGGCGGCGCACGCCAGCCATCTGTCCGCGGCGTACCCGTGGTTGCCCACGCGCGCGTTGCGCGCCGCCGCGGCCCTGGAAAGCGCGTCGGCGTGCCTGGGCTCGAGCGGGAGGGCGGCGGCGAAGCGGGAGAGGCGCGCGGCGGCCAGGGCGTCGTCGGCCGAGGCGGCGTTGGCGGCGGCTTTTAGTAAAAGCGCGGCCGCCGCGTAACACGCCGCGGCCTTCTTGGAGGTCGTCGAGGCGTCGTTGGTGTTGTCCGATCCCTGCTTCATCGCGGTGCCGAAGGCCGCGACGGCGCCGTCCCAGTCCCCGGCCTCCATCTGGGAGATTCCCGCGGCGAGGGAGGCGGCAGGGGAGGAAGAAGAAGGGGCAGCGGCGGAGGTTTCGGTGGTGGTGTCGCCGTTGTCGTCGTCGTCTTTGACGGGAGCTGCTGTCGTTGTTGTCGCTGCTGCCGAGGGAGCTGCTGCTCCCACTGCTGCAGGAGCGGGCGCGTTCGCAGCAGCAGCAGCAACACCAGCTTGCCCTTGGCCGTATCCGAAGAGGTCCTCCGGGATCGCTGCGCGGACAGCCCCGGCGCCGGGGGCCCGAGCCAAGCTCGCCGCTGCGACAAAGCCTACTCCGCCTCCTTCGTTCGCTTCTCCTCCTGCTCCGACGCCAAAGCCCTCGGAGCTCCCCGCGGACTGCATCGAGTCCGCGCGGCGCCACATGGATCCCGAGCTGCCGCCGCCGAGGGAAGCGGGCCCGGCGAGGCGGAGGCCCGCCGCGGCGGCTCGGAGCGCCTCCGCGTCCCCCGCTGCTCCCGACGCGCCACCGCTCTTGCCCGCCTCGCCGATGACGACGCGGAACCTTTGCCCGCCGCCAGTGCCCATCGACGAAGACGCGACAGAGCGGGCGTCGTCGTCGGAGTCGTCCGAGTCGAAGCCCGAGGGCGCGTTGGCTCCGCCGCCGAAGCTGCCGCCGAAGCCGCCGCCGCCGAAGCCGCCGCCGCCGTCGGCCCAACCCGCCCTCGCCGCGGCCTGGGCCGCAGACTCCGAGGCGCCGCCGCCGGAGACCGAGCCGCCGTCCCTGCTCGGGGACGCAGAGCCGCTCTCTATAAAGAGAGAAAGTTGTTGAGAGAGAGAAAGAGAGGGAAAAAAGTGAGTGACCGTCGACATCGAAAAAGAAATGAAGAAGAAAAAATGAAAAGAAAATCAAAGCTCTCACCACTCGGGGCCTCGGAGCCGCGCCTTCGGAACGCCCTCGAGAACGCCGAGCCCGACCCCGAAGCAGCAGCAGCGCCAGCCATCGTCGCCGTCGAGGGAGCCGAGGAGCTCTCGGAGTCGAGGCTTTGGTTCATTCCGACTCCTCCAGCTCTTCCACTTCCACTTCCGCTTTCGTCCTCGAGCGCCGCCGCCGACCCCGGGGGCGGAGGGGGCCCCACGGCCGCCGCCGCCCTCGCCCCGCGCAGCGGAGGTAAAGCACCTCCGGCGTCGACTCCGCCCGGTGCCGGGGGCACTGCGGGGGGGAGACAGGTGACGTTGGCAGGGGCGAGAGAAGAAGCGGTGAAACGTGTCGCTGCTGTCGTTGAGGCATCAGCGTCGTCGTTGGCGTTTCCGCTCCCTCCTGCCCCGACGATCAGCTTGAAGTTTGCCGCGGAGCCCAGGAGCGGCGTGGCCCCCGAGGCCGCGACGGCGCGCTCCCAGGCCGCTTGCAGGCCCTCTGCGGCGGTCTCGAACGCCGTCGAAGAAGAAGAGTTCAAACTTTGGACGTCCCCGGCGGCGACGGCCAGCGCGGCAGCCGGGACAGCTTCTCCGGCGGCCTCGAACAGCTTCCGCGCCTCGCCCGTCGCGCCGGCCGCGGCAGCGAGCCGAGCCAGCTCGACCAGCGACGACCGCTGCCTCGAGCCCCGTGGAGGAGGAAGAGGCGGTCGGTTCTCCTGAGGGATTCCCGAGGAGGTCGCGGCCTCGACGACTCCCTCCCAGCAGCCCGCCGCGGCCCTGGCGCCTCGCCTCTCGGCCGGCGTCGCCGCGCCGGAAGCGGCCGGAGAGCGCCGGTGGAGGTGGCCGTCGTCGTCGCTCATCAGCGCCAGCGCTTCCTCTCTGAGACCCGCCGAACAAAGCTCGACGGCCAGCGCCGCGCGCGAGGCCCCGGCCAGGTCGTAGCTCCGGAGCAGGGAGCGCACGGCGGCGCGGGCCCTGGGGAGGCCGCCGGGGAGGATCCCGCGGGCGGCGGCCGTCGCCCAGCCGGCGACGACCTTGAGTTTTTTTTTTTTTTTTTTTTTTGTGAGATTTTTTTCGACCTCTACCTCAAAACTCGAAAAAAAGAAAACGAAATCAACAACAACAACAACTCACCGCAGCCACGACGGGCATCGCCCTGTGACCCAGCGTCGTGATCGAACTCGAAGAAGAGATCCCCCCGCCTCCTCCTCCTCCCCCTCCGCCGCCGCGCGAGCACCTCGCGAGCAGCAGCCGGTCCGGGGCCGCGGCGGCGAGCGAGCTCCTCGCCGCGGCTCCGCCGACCGAGCCCAGCGGGCGGAGCCTGCCGTCCCACCGCAGCTGCCACAGGGCCTGCGTGGCGTCGCAGGCGAGCAGGGCAGGGCCCGCCCAGAGCAGGTTGGTCAGCGGCGGCGAGGGGGAAAGAGAAGAAGAAGAAGAGGAGGAAGAAGAAGAAGAGGAGTTGCGGCTGACGACGATCGGGGTAAGGCTCGCAGAGACGATCAGCAGCCTCCTCGTGGTCAGCACGGCGCCCGCGACGGAGGCGCGGCCGGAGGCGTTGGCGTCGTCGAAAGAAGGGACGAGGGCCGGGAGCGGCGAGGAAGAGCGCGTTTTATCGTTGTCTTCTTTGTTCTCGCTTTCGCCGTTTGCGTCACCTCCTCCTCCTCCTCCCATTTCCTCCTCCTCCGGCGAGGGCGTCAGCGGCTGCCACACGACGGAGAGCACCATCTCCCCGCGCTCCATCGGCAGGACCCTGGAGGCGACGAGGGTCGAGGAAGCGTCCCTGCCGGTGCCGCCGGGCGCCGCGTCCGAGAGGCAGAGCGGCGCGCCCGGCGCCACTTGCCAGGAGAGGACCCCGTTTACTACCGAGGCCGAGGAGCTCGTCGAAGCGTTGTTTCCCGGGCCCCTGCTCTCCTCTCCGGGCCTGGGAAGGCTGGCCCACTTGGGCCCCGCAAAGAGCGCGGTCTGGGGGCCGCCTGTAAGTGTTTATTTTGTTTTTGGGGTTTTGAAAAGAAAGAGAGAGAGAGAGAAAGGAAGAAGAAAAAGTGAGCTTTTTTGTTTTGTTTTTCGTCGTCTTTGTTCTGCTCTTTCTCTCTCCAACTCTCCAAGCTCTCACCTCCGGGCAGGTCCAGCCTCCTCGCCGGCCTCGGAGGAGACGCGAAGCCGTTTTCACTGCTGCTGCTTCCAGTGCCAACTGCGTAGAGCGCGACCTGTTCTCCCCCGGGAAGCAAAACCGCCAGGGTCGCGTCGTCGGCGCCGCAGAAGGCGCCGCAGGCGGCCGGGGCTGTCCATGCGGGAGGCGCCGGGGCCAGCGGCGGGGCCTGCTGCTGCTGGGGGCCTGCAGAGGTCGCTGCCGGGGCCGGGGCCACCAGAAGGGTGAAGGCGCCGCCGTGCCTCCCTCGGCTCGAAGAAGAAGAAGTGGAGCTTTTTCCGTCGCTGACGACGATATCGAGCGGCGGCGAGTCGAAGAAGACAGCCCACGCCCTCCTCCCGGGGCTGTGCAGCAGCTCTCGCGGGACCAAGGGCAGCGAAGGGGGCGAGTTGGACGTCGGGGAAGACGGGGAATCGCCGTTGTTGTTGCTGTTGGAAGAGGAAGAAGAGGAAGCGACGACCGCGGCTCCGTCGGGCGTCGCTGCCGACGGCAGCTCGCAGAGCCTCGCCGGCCGCGGCACGCCGAAGCTGTTATTTCCTCCTCCCCCGCTCGCGTTCCCTCCCCCGCCGCTCCCCGCTGCGGCGCACAGCCAGCCCCCGTCGACCAGGTAGATGGGACAGGGCAGCGTGAGCCTCGGCGGGGGCTGCTGTGAAGAAGAAGAAGAAGAGGAAGAAGAAACCTTAATCGTCGGAGGCAGCCACCAGCCGAGCGAGGTGTGCAGCGCGGCGACGGGAGGGGGCCTCGCCGACGCCGCCCTGGGCGGCAGGGACGCCACGGCGACCCGCAGCAGGGCCGCGGCAGCCGCGGCGTCCCCGGGGCGGAGGCGGCACGCGGGCGCGCCTCTCGCAGGGAGCCACGGGTCGATTTTTTCAACCCCCTCTTCGTTTGTTGTCGTTGCTGCTGTTGTTGCCGTCGCAACGCCGCACTGCAGGGCCAGGAGCCCTCCGACGGCGGGGTGGACGTGGACGGCTCGCAGAGCTGCGCGCGAAGAGACGACGGATGACGAAGAAGAAGAAGAAGAGCGGGAGAACGCGGAGCCCCAGTCGAACGCCGACGGCGACGACGACGGAGACTGAGAAAGGTTTCCATCTTGCTTTCCACTGCTCCCGAGCGCCGCTTCGACCAGCGCCTCCCCCGAGGGGGCGAGCGGCGACCTCGCCCAGGCCACGGAGGACGCCGAGCAGAAGACATCCCAGCAGGCAGCGGTGATAGAAGACGAAACGGTGGAGGTGGAGCTGGAGAAGAGGCCCGACGGACTTGACGCCAGCAGCGCGGCGGTCGCGGCGGTGACCGACCTCTCGACCCTCCTCCCAAACCAAAGCAGCGATCCCCCGCCGCCGCCGAAGCCGAAGCCCAGGGGCTCGGCCCCGCGGGCCATGGCAGGATGCGCGTCGCTCCCTACGAGAGAAGGAGGACCGCGGCTCGAAGGGGTCGAGAGCAGCACCACGCCCCTGGGCGCGCCGCCGGCCCTGCTCGCCGCCTCGGCCGCCGCTGAGGCCGCCGGCGGCAGCGAGACAGCGATGAGGGCAGCGCCGCCGTCGCCGGTCGAGGAGGACGAAGAAGAGGAGTGACGTCCGCTGCTAGATCCTCCTCCGAACGAGCCCGCTGCCGGTTTGGCGGCGACGGAGAGGCGCGGCGTCGGGAACCCCGGAGCGGGCTCGAGCGAAGAAGGGAAGGGCGTCGAAGAAGAAGAGTTCAGAGAAGAGCCCGCCGACGGAGGAGGAGGAGGAGGCACGAGAGAGATCGTCCAAACGGCCGCCAGCGCCGCGCTCGACGCCGTTTCTGCCTCTGATGCAGACGGCGTAATAGCAGAGGCTCGTGCTGAGAGGGGAACGGGCACGGCGAGCGCCGAGAGGGTCCAGTCTGTGCCGAGCGCGAGCAGCGTCGCAGGGTCCGTGGGGTGCGCTGCGAGACCCGCCAGCGGCCTCTTCCCTTCCCATTTCACGCGCGCGCCTCGCCGCTCTCCGGCCCCGACGCCCGATGGAGCAGGCGTCGGAGCGTTCGAAGCCGATTTCGGGGGGCCGGACGAGGAGAAGCTGACAGCGGCGGCGCGGAGGTTCGCGGACCCGGGCGGGCAGTAGAAGACGAGCGGGTTGGAGCCGCAGCAGGAGACAGCGACGAGCACGCTCTGGTACCGCTTGTCCGCTGCCTTGGCCTGCGGCGGAACCAGCAGGCGACGCTTCCAGGTGGTAGTTGAGGAGGAAGAGGACGAAGAAGAAGAGGAAGAAGAGGCGGAGGAGAAGAAGCAGACGGCGCGGTCTGCCGTCACTGTCGCGAGCCCTCCCGAAGAAAAGCGACCTCTATTGTTTCCTCCGGAATTGCTCGGCATCGGAGCGTAGGCTGCTGCCACGGCGTCCCCGCCGGTCTCTCCGCTGGCTAGGAGGCCGCCCGTGTAGAGGTCGTACTCGGAGACGACGCCGGCCGCGGCCTGAGAGAGAAAGGAAGGTTGAGCAGTTTTTTGTTTTTTGTCAAGGTTGAGCGAAAAGAGCAAGAGGCGACGACGAGCGATGGAAGCAAAAAAAAACTCTCTCTCATTCTCTCTTTCTCTTTCCCAAACACTCACCACCGCGATCACGGGCCTGCTCGGGTGAATGGCCACGCAGCTGGCCTCGACACCGCCGATAAGGCGGGAGGCCTCGACCTGGAGGAGGAGAGAAGGTGGAAGAAGAGGGAGGAAACGAGAAGAGGTGAGCGTTTTTTTTCTTCCCCCATCGATGGCCATCAATCGTCGTCGTCGATCGATGGCCATCAGAGTGCTTGCGCTTTCTCTCTCTCTCTCGCGGCTACTCTTGTACAGCTGCAAATCGCATTCCCTGCTCACGTTGAACATCGCGCTGAAGTCGACCGCGCCCAGGCGGGTCAGGCCCGAGCCCAGAGAGGGGCCGGGCGTGTCGGCGACGACCATGATGCTTTCGGCGAGTGAAACGAAAAAACCAAACGAAGAGAAAAATGGTTTTTCTTTTCTGACCTCTTTTCATGTTGCAAGGGAAAAAAAAACTCCCTCTCGCTCTCTCTTCTCTCTCTCTCTACTCTCTCTCGTGCACTCAAATGGCGATCTCAATCAATCACTCAAATTTCTCATTCTCTCTACCAAGAGTCGTCGTCCGAGGCGGCCGCGGCGGTCGCGTACTTCTCCGCCGTTGCCGCCGCCTTCGAAGAGCCTCCACCTCCACCTCCGGCCCCGGCGCTCGCGAACTGCGCCCTGCCGCGCCTCGAGGCCCTGCCCCCCGCGATGATCAGCGCCGGGTCGACCTCGTCGCCCGAGAGGTTCTTGACGATCTCGACCTCGTCTTCGTCGCCGCCGCCGCCGGACCTCTTGGCCTTTTTCTTCGGCGGCGGGGCGGCGGCGGCGGCAGCGGCGGAAGAGCCTCCTCCTCCGCCGGCAGCAGGCGCCGCTTCCTCCTCCTCCTCGTCGCTCACTTCGTCGTCGCTGTCGCTGTCGTCCTCGTCGTCGCTGTCGTCGTCCGTGTCCTGGGTTTTGATTGATTTATTGATTGGGGGGCGGCAAAGAGGACGAACAAGAGAAGAAAGAGGTGAGAGAGAAAAAGAGCAAAGAGGAAAACGAAAGAAAAGTAAAAACTCTCTTTTCTCTCTCTCTTTCTTTCCCTCTCTCTTCAACCCACCACGTCCGCGTCCTCGTCGTCCTCGTCCTCGTCGTCGTCGTCGCCGTTCGCCTTGGCGGCCTTGGGCGGGCCCGTGGCGGGGGCCTTGCCCTTGTCCGCGGCGGAAGGAGGTTGAGCAGCAGCTGCAGGAGCGGCAGCAGGAGCGGCAGCAGGAGCGGCAGCGGCCGGAGCGGGAGCGGCAACGACTTCTTCGGCCTTTTTCTCCGCCGCAGGGGCTGCTGCTGCTGCTGCTGCTGCTGCTGCTTCCTTCTTTTCCACGGCGGCAGGGGCAGGAGCTGTTGTAAGAGAGTTGCGTGTGGTGTTTTGAGTATCATCGGAAGGAGGAATGAGCAGGCGAGAAAGATGAGATGGCATTGGGATTCAAAACATTGATTGCCATCAACAGTCTTCTAATCTCTTTTCCTTCCGTCGCTTCTTTTTTCCCCCTTCGCATCCAGGGATTTACAGCGACGCACCTGCTGCTCCCTCAGGGTAGTCTCCGGCGTCCATGACGTGCGGGAGGAAGGAAGGAGAGAGGGAGAGGGAGAGAGAAGGGTGGAAGAGAAAGAAGAGGACAGAGAAGATGAAAAGAAGTGACGTCAAAGAAAAAAGGTCAGATTTTCGTCGACGACGACGCTCGCTCGCTCGATCGCTCGCTCGCTCGATCTTTCTTCGGCGACCATGCCTCCTCGTCGCGTCGTCTCCTGCCTGTCGTTCAACCAGGACGGCTCCCGCCTCGCCGTGGGAGTCGACGGCGCGCTGGCGGTCTTCTCTACGGAGCCCGTGAGCCTCGAGAGCTGCTCATCGTCGGGGCCGGAAGCGACAAGGACGACGGCGACGACGACGACGGTAGCGTCAACGACGTCGAAAAAAAACTCGACCCCGATCTCGGCCGCGCTGCTCTTCCGCACCCGCGTCTCTGCCGTCGTCCTCGCCTCGCAGCCCAACGTCGTGAGCCTCCACGACGACGGCGGAAGCAAGAATTCGTCGTCGTCGAAAACCTCATCGTCTTCGTCCTCGTCGTCTCTGCTGGGAGAGCTGTCTTTCCCTGCGCCGACGAAGGTGCTCGCGGTCGCGCTCCGCAGGGACGCGGTCGCGGTCGCTCTGTCCGACGGCAGGGCCGCGGCCTACTCGCTGGAGGACTCGCTGCGGCTGCTCCGGTCGGTGGAGACGGGCCCCAACGGGCGCGGGCTGCTGGCGCTGGCGGCCGGGGGCACTAGGGCGATCTTCGCGTGCCCTTCGGTGGTGGTCGCCGAAGAGGAGGAAGAAGGAGGAGAAGAGGAGGAAGCCAGAGGCGAGAACAAGAAAGAAAAGCAGGGCCTCCCGGCGCTCTTCCGCCGGAAAGCCCAGGTCTCCTCTCGCCCGACGGTAGCAGCAGCAGGCGAAGGGACCGTCGTCCGCGTCGAGTTCGTCGACGCGGGCAGGTCCCTCTTCTTCCGCGCTGCCAGGCACAGGGTCGCGGCGCTCGCGCTCAGCCGGTCGGGGGAGCTGCTCGCGACCGCCAGCGAGCGGGGCACGCTCGTGCGCGTCTTTTCTCTCGGGGATGAAAGCAACGGCAGCTCCTCCGCTTCCGGTTCCGCTTCTTCTTCGTCTTCGTTCTCAGAATCGGCCCTGACGCCGTGCCTGTGGGAGCTGCGAAGGGGAGGGGGGCCGGCGCGGATGCTGTCGCTGGCGTTCTCGCCGTCGGTCTCAGGAAACTCTTCCTCTTCTTCTGCCGCTCCTTCCTCTTCCTCTTCCTCCTCGACGACGGTGACGAAAGAAGAAGGGGGAGAGAGGCGGCAACAGCAGCAGCAGCAGCAGCAGCAGCAGCAGCCGCGCCCGCAGTGGCTCGCCGCGGCCTCGGACAAGGGGACGGTCCACGTGTGGAGGCTCTCTCCTCCTCCTTCTCGTGCTGCGTCCGCTGCTCTGCCGGCATCGGCAAGCCACCTCCTCGCGGCCGCCGCAGCGGCGACGGGCGCGCCCTCTCCCTCGTCGCTCGCGGCAGAGCGCTCTTCGTTCCACTTCAAGCTCCCCGGCGTCTTCAACGGCGGCAACGACGGTGGCGACGACGACAATGGCGATACGATGGCGGCGCTGAGCTTCGCGCCGGGGGGAAAGGCTGTCTTCGCCACGAGCGCGACGAAAAGCGTAGAAGGAGAAAGAGGCAGCAGCCGCTGCGGGCTTGTCGCGGTGGCGCTGCCCGAAGAAGAGGAAGTGAACGCTTCTACTTCTACTTCTACTGCCGCCGCGGAGCTCGTTTGCGTGCCCGATCTCCTGGGCCTGCTTCCTCGTGTGTAAAAAAATAGAAAGGTGCCGCGGAGACACTGCGAGTTCTTGTACAGAAAAAAATTGAAAAAGCGAGAGGTTTTCATTTTTTCGAAAAGAAGCGAAAAAAGGCGAGAGAACTTTTTTTTCTTCACATTCCGCGACTCTGTCTTTGCACCTGGAACGAGTTCTTTTGCTCGATTTCGATACGTCAGAGGCTTTTTTCGAACATACTCCAAGCCAACAGATCAAAAATGCAGGGCCTCGCGAGATTGCAGGCGCACGGCGAGAGGCATCATCTCTGCCTCCCGACGACTCCTCGTCGTCGGCTTGATCGGTCAAAGAATCCCCCTCTTCCGCAGCAACAGCTGCAACACACCCAGCGCTGCTCTGTTTCCGTTAAATCCTGGTCCAGACCTCTGTCATCATCTCCTCTCGATGCCAGGAGGAAATCCGTGGTCGTCGCACGCTCCTCGGCAGCAGGAGGAGCAGCAATTGGAGCCGCTTCGTCGTCGTCTTCCTCTTTCAACAACGACAACGACAACGACGGCGACGATGGCTTGCCCGCTGTCGTTAAGGCAGCCAAGGTCGCCGCTGTCGCCGGCGCCGCGGCGGTGTTCGCGGCGTGGAAGGCTGGCTACGGCCCCGTGATCCTGGTGAGTTTGGAATGTGGGAGAGAGGCGAGGTCGTTCTTTTTTCTTCTTTTTTCTTTTTTCTTTCATCGAAGGACAGCGAAAAAATCCTCGACCTCATAACCTTCTCTCAACCTCTCGACCTCTCTCCTTCTCCCTCCCTCCCCCAACCTCCCTCCACCTCCTCCTCCACAGAGCGCCATCGACGCCTCCATCCTCTCCGGCGCCGTCCCTGCTTTCTCCCTCGTCTTCCTCTCCGAGCTCGGAGACAAGACATTTTTCCTGGCAGCGCTGCTGGCAGCCAGAGCCGGAAAGCGGGTCGCCTTCGTGGGCTCGGTGGCCGCGCTCGCAGCGATGAGCGTCGTCTCTGCCGCGATAGGCGCTGCCGCCCAAAGGGTGCCCGAGACCTTTGTTTCTTCCAGCCTTCCCGTCTCAAAATGGGCATCCGTGGCCCTGCTGGCCTATTTCGGGGTACGGACCCTCAAGGCGGCGTGGGACGCCGCCCCCGACGCCGCCGGGGAGGAGCTCGCCGCGGCGCGCGAGGAGCTTGGCGAAGGGGAAGAAGGAGCTGCTTATGCTGCTGCTGCGAATGCTTCCTCTTCTTCTTCGACCTCCTCCTCGAAGCCCAAGGGCGCCATCGACAGGGGCTCGACCTCGGCGCTGGCCAGGACGCTGGAAGTCGGCACCATCATTTTTCTCGCAGAGTGGGGCGACAGGTCCATGCTCGCGACGATCGCGCTGGCGGCCGCGCAGGGGCCGGTGGGCGTCGCCGCCGGGGCCATCGCGGGCCACGCGCTGGCCACGGCTATCGCGGTGCTGGGCGGGGCGCTCGTGAGCCGGTGGCTGAGCGAGCGGGCTATCGGGTTCATCGGCGGAGCGCTGTTCCTGGTCTTCGCGGCTCTGACGCAGGGGGGGGTGATGTGATGAAGAGGTAAGATCTTTTCTCTCTCTCTCTCTCTCTCTCTCTCTCTCTCTCTCTCTCTCTATTCTTTTTTTTTTTTTTTTTTGTTGGGTGGGGTGAA
>Ga0114918_10003923_pt1 | contig 13011 bp, 6 predicted proteins | sample LantaG_FD_87015 | JGI IMG/M metagenome (GOLD analysis project Ga0114918, IMG submission 87015) | Deep subsurface microbial communities from Baltic Sea to uncover new lineages of life (NeLLi) - Landsort_02402 metaG | ecosystem: Environmental > Aquatic > Marine > Oceanic > Sediment | place: Baltic...
GGATGGTGCATTCCGTAGCGCTGGCCGTCGGGCCCCGGGCCGCTGGTGGCGTATTGGTAGCCAAACTGGGTCAAGATCTCAGAGGGGCCCAATTGTTGCACGGTCTCGTATTCCGGCACGGTGATCCCATGGGCCAGTTGGGGCCACTGGGTCTTCAGTTGAGCCGGGCCGACTACCGGCTTGCCCGCGGCAATCAATCGGCGGGCCAGTGAATAGTCGGCGTGGTCGTGGTGGCGATGCGTAATCAGGGCCATGTCGACCAGTCGGGCCAGACGATCCCGCTGCTGGGACGTGAGGTAGAAACCGCTCTGATATTCGTCCGACTCCTCCGGTTCACCGCCGTTGTTGACGGGGCCCTGGCAGAAGTCGAGCGAGACGGTCCCTTTCGAACTCTTCAGGATCAGCGACGAGGAATAGAACTTGAAGACGTGTACGCCCTCATCGACACGGGTGTTTTGGAGGGCGTCGAGACCGCGGTCAACTCTCTGCCGATAGAAGCGAACCATCTCTTTCAGCTTGGGCTTGATCTTGGGCCGATCCTCGTCGGGTATGTGCTTGACCGAGAAACTGACCAGCCGATCCATGGACTGCATGATCTTGAGCCGCTGGTCGCCGTGGTCGAAGGACGGGGGATACGCTTCCATGGCCCGGTCGATTTGGCTCCAGGTCATGCTGTCGGAGAGTTCCGGCCGGTTGGCGGCTTGATCGGCGGCGGGGCTCGCTACGCCGATAGTGACGGTGATGATTAGAATCAAACAATAAACTCGACGGTGGCTGCCGGACATTGGTGCGAGGTCCTGCGTGGGGTTCGGGGATTTGCGGATACTGCCACCCATTTTATCGCGCCTGGTCCGTGCGTCAAGAATCGGCCCAGAGAAGAGCTACGATGAAAGTCGCGTGAGTATTCGTCCAACCCGTCTCTCCCACACCCTTGTTCCCAAGCTCCAGCTTGGGAACTCGACGATTTGCGGTGAATAGTGAGCAAAAGAGGGTTCCCAAGCTGGAGCTTGGGAACAAGGATTGACTGTGCTGACAGGTTGGACGAATACTCCCGAATTTGCGACGGTGGAGGACCGCTAGTGGTAACTTGCATCTAGATTCACCAGCAGTTCCAGCGTGCGGTCGGTGGCACCCAATTGTTGGGATACGAATTGCGTGGCCCGGTTGCCCAGAGCGTCGCGATAGGGCGTGTCCTCCAGGCAGCGGCGGACGAAGCCGGTTAGCTCGTCACCGTTTTCGACCACCACGGCGGCCCGGCGCTCGAGCATGGCGGTCACCACGTCGCGGAAGTTTCGGGTGTTGGGTCCGAAACAGACGGCCGCGCCGTAGGCAGCCGGTTCGATCATGTTCTGGCCACCGCGGCTGCCCATGCTGCCGCCCACGAAAGCGATTTGGGACGTGCCCCACCAGGCCCCCAGTTCGCCAACCACGTCGACCAGCAGAACTCTGGCAGGCGGCTGCGGGCCGGGTGCCACTGCTGGCTTGTCCAGCAGTGCCTTTTCCGTGGGTTCCGCAGAAGCACTGCTGGACAAGCCAGCAGTGGCACCCGTAACGGCCGGTGCTTCCTCCTGATGCTGAAGATCGGTTCGGCGTTGCCACGGGACTCCCGAACTGTCCAACATTTTGGCCACCGCGTCAAAACGGTCCGGGTGACGGGGTACCAGGACGAGACGCAACCGGGGCCATTTTTCCTGCAATCGTCGATACGCATCCAGGGCCAGGGATTCCTCCGGCTCCTGGGTGCTGCCGGCCAGGAAAACGATCTCATCGTCTGCAAAGCCGGCCAGTTGACGGAGGGTCTGCGTGGCCCGATTGTCGCGGTCGGTTTGAGCGCCGTCGTACTTCATCGATCCGGTCACAAAAACGGTCCGGCGGGGCGCTCCCAGGGCGAGAAACCGTTCGGCGTAGGTTTCGTTCTGCACGGCCAGGAGATCTATCCGTTCCAGCAGCCGAGACACCAACGGTCTGATCCGGCCGTAGCCTCGGGCACTCCGCTGGCTGAGCCGGCCGTTGACTACGGCCACTCGGGCGCCTGATCGCCGGGCAAAGCCGATCAGGTTTGGCCAGAGTTCCAACTCGGCCAGAACCAAGACGTGGGGCCGCACTCGGCGGACGGCCGTTTTGACCGCCCAAGTAAAGTCCAGCGGGCAATAGAAGACGTTCAGTTGGGGATATTTCTTTTTCGCCAGGGCCATGCCCGTCATGGTGGTGGTGGAGACGACGCATTGCCAGTCGGGGCGAGTTTGGGCGATCCGCTTGATGAGCGAGTCGAGCAGATTGACCTCACCCACGCTGACCGCATGGAGCCAAATGCACTTGGCGTCGGAAATCCGGCGAGGAACCAGGCCGAGGAATTTTTGGGCGTACCCCTGTCGGTACTTTCCCTTGCGAAAAGCCTGGAATACAAGCCACGGCGAGAGGGCCGCAATCAGCCCGATGTAAACGAGATTCAGCAGATAGGGCACGCGGGGGATTCCTTGCGCGACTCAACTCTTTCGCATGCAGCAGTTCTTGTGTTTCTTGCCGCTTCCACAGGGGCAGGGATCGTTGCGCCCGACGCGTTGTTGGCGATTGCGGATCGGTTCTCGCTTGTGATCGTCTTCGCTGGCGTCGATGGCGGCTTGCTGCTGGGCGGCGATGTCACTGGCACTGTCCGCCCGATCATGCCGGGCCTCGCCTTCGGTCCACGTCGATCCGATGAACCCTTCGTCGAGCTGTTCCATGCGGAAGATCAGATCGGTCACCCGCCCTCCGATGGCGGTCCACATGTTTTCGAAGGTCTTCATGCCTTCGCGTTTGTACTCGACCTTGGGATCGATCTGGGCATAGCCCCGCAGGCCCACGCTGGAACGCAAGTGGTCCATTACCAGCAGGTGGTCTTTCCAGGCGGTATCCAAGAGTTGCAGGACCAGGGCCCGCTCGACTTTTCGCATCTCGGGCCGGTACCGATCATCGATGGCAATCGATATTCGGTCCTCGATTTCCCGGCGATCCAGGCCCGTCAGTTCCTCAGGTTCGAATTCGTGATCCAGATGGGACTTGAGTCTCATGAGGAGGGAATCCACTTGTCGTTCGTCGAGCGTGAGCGGTTCGGACGATTCGGGCGATTCGTCCAACTCGCCGAAGGCCCGATCCAACTGGATCCGAACTTGGGACAGGATGGCATCGGCCTCTTTGGCGGCGCAGCGGCTCTGTTCGATGAGGATTTCGTGAATCTCGTGCCGCTGCTTGTTCTTGAGGTCATCGATCGAGAGTTCGACGCCGAATCGATCCCTGGCCCAGGCGGCCAACTTCTCGCGATCGTAGCGTTTGTGACCGCCACTGTCCCGCAGGGTGAAGTGGTAGAGCCCGGCCATGACGGGAAACTCGACTTCCTTGTCTCCGTAGACGTTCTCGGCGCGCTCACGAATGAGATCTTTGAGGCGAGGGGTTTCCAGCGAGTCGATTTCATCGAGTTCCAGTTCGATACCGAATTTTTGCCTGACCCAGGCGCGGGCCGTTTCGAGTCCGAAGCCGGGGGTAAGGAACCGCTGACCGTCGCCAAGATCAATGCCGTCGATGGCGGCTACGACTTTTTCGATCAAGAGGTCGCCGACTCCGTCGCGGCCGACTTTTTTGAGGTCGCGGTCGCGGAAGTTGAGTTGCCAACGGGTATTGACGACCTTGGCCAAGGCCGCCCAGTTCCACTCTTGCTGGTCCACGTCGTCGGGCAGATTTTCCTCGATGGAGTCGAGCACCTGACCTTCGGCCAACCGTTGTGCCTGGTCCTTGGCATAAGGTTCGGCCACATCGAAGCTCATATCGCGGAAGTCGCGCGCGTCGAGTTCGGTCGCCAGTCGACTGCCGGCCCAGCCGGCGAAGGATTCGGCACCGTAGGTTTTCGACATGAACTGATCGACGTAATGGTCGACCTCTTGGCCGATCATTTTGATGATCAGGTGTTTGCAGTTGGTGCCGTCGAGGATTCGCTGCCGGTAGCCATAGACGCGTTTTCGCTGTTCGTCCATGACCTCGTCGTATTCGAGAAGGTTCTTGCGAACCTCGAAGTTGCGCTCCTCGACTTTTTTCTGGGCTCCCTCGATTCGCCGGGAGACCATCCGGCTCTCGATCGCCTGCCCCTCTTCCATGCCGAGGCGGGTGAGGATGTTTTTGACCCATTCGCCGGCGAAGATCCGCATCAGGTCGTCTTCCAGCGAGAGGTAGAAGCGGCTGCTGCCGGGGTCACCTTGCCTGCCGCAACGGCCGCGAAGCTGGAGGTCGATTCGCCGGGCCTCGTGACGCTCGGTGCCGATGATATGGAGGCCGCCGAGGTCGACCACTTCTCGGCCCTCGACCGTCATTCCTTCACGTTCGTCGATTTCCTTTACCAGCGCGTCCCATTCGTCGGGCGGGACGTCGAGCCGGGTGGGGTATTTTTCCTGGAGTTGGGCCCAGGCCATGGCCTCGGGATTTCCGCCCAGGACGATATCCGTACCACGGCCTGCCATGTTCGTGGCGATGGTCACGGCGCCCTTGCGCCCGGCTTGGGACACGATCTCGGCTTCACGCTGGTGATGTTTGGCGTTGAGCACCTCGTGTTTAATGCCCTTCTTGTCGAGCAGGCTTGAGATCAGTTCGCTCCGCTCGATCGAGACCGTGCCCACCAGGATCGGCCGGCCCCTGCGATGGACGGAGATCAGATCCGACTGGCGGTACTGCTCGGTTTGCTTGCTGCCCTTGGGGCGAAACTCGATCTCGTCGTCGTCCGCTCTGACGATAGTCCCCCACACCTCGTCTTCCTTGCCCAGTACCAGAACGTCCCACTTATTGATGCGTTCGATTTCCTCGACGATTGCGTCGTACTTCTCTTGTCCGCTACGATAGATGGCGTCGGGGTTGTTGAGCCTGTTCAAAACTCTGTTGGTGGGTACGGCGATCACGTCGAGCTTATAAATCTTCCAGAACTCACCCGCCTCGGTCATGGCCGTACCGGTCATGCCGCAGATCTTGCCGTAGAGTTTGAAGAAGTTTTGCAGGGTGATGGTGGCCAGGGTCTGGTTTTCTTCCTTGACTTTGACGCCTTCCTTGGCCTCGACGGCCTGATGCAAACCGTCGCTCCAGTTCCTGCCGGGCATCAGTCGCCCGGTGAATTCGTCGACGATCACAACTTCGCCGTTCTGCACCACGTAGTTGACGTCTCGTTTGTAGAGGTGATGGGCCTTGAGCGAGTTGTCGATCAGGTGGGGCCACTCCATGTTGCCCGCCGTGTAGAAGCTCTCCACGCCGGCAAGCTGCTCGGCGCGGCGGACACCGTCGTCGGTCAAATGGGCCGAGTGCTCCTTCTCGTTGACCTCGAAATGAGCGTCCTTCTTCAACTGCCGCGAGATACGGTCGGCCATCCGGTAGCGGTTGACGTCGTCGTGGGCCGGACCGGAAATGATCAAGGGCGTTCGGGCTTCGTCGATGAGGATGTTGTCGACCTCGTCCACCACGGCAAAATTGAGTTTGCCTTGCGACTGTTGGGCCGATCGGGGGTATTTCGAGTCTGCCTTGGCAGCCGGACGCATGTTGTCGCGGAGGTAGTCGAAGCCGAATTCGTTATTGGTGCCGTAGGTAATGTCGCACTCATAGGCCCTTTGGCGTTCGTCCGTCGGCATGTTGCTTTGAATCGCACCCACGGTAAGACCCAACGCCATGTAGAGCGGACCCATCCATTCCATGTCGCGGCGGGCCAGGTAATCGTTGACCGTGACCACGTGGAGACCCTTGCCCTCCAGGGCGTTGAGGTAGGTCGGCAGGGTGGCCACCAGGGTCTTACCTTCACCGGTGACCATTTCGGCGATTGCCCCGCTATGAAGCACCATGCCGCCGATCAGTTGGACGTCGTAGTGACGCATTCCCAAGGTGCGGCGTCCCATTTCGCGGCAGACCGCGAAGGCGTCGATCAAGATGTCGTCCAGGGTCTCGCCGGCCGAAAGACGCTTGCGAAATTTGTCGGTCTGCTCGCGAAGCTCGTCATCCGTCATCTGCTGATAGTGCGACTCGCGAGCGTTTATGGCGTCGACTTTGGGCTGCAATCCCTTCAGATATCGGGCGTTGGATGACCCGAAGACCGATGTGACCACCCGCTCGACGGAGCGCGTGATCACGGCGAAGACGTCGGTAAGAATCTCAAAAATGCGTTCCAGCAATTCCATGGCGTATCAGATGGGGTATGTATGAGCCAACCGGCCTAAAAGGGCATGTCACCTCCCCAAAAGTGGGGAGGCAGTTCGGTCGGATGCTGTCAAGGACGTAACATTCTACAACTACACACTTTAGCTACTGTCACGCTAACGGTCAACAAGGGATGTTTCCCGATTGAACCCGGCCACCGAGTATGGATCTCCACGCCCGGGAGCCATGGGCGGCTCGTCCGCCCTTGTTTCGGGCATTGCCCGCCTCGGCAAGGACGGACAAGCCGTCCATGGCACCCGGCGACAAAGTAAGCCTGCACTGCCTCAATGTAAGCGTGCAACGTGACAAACTAAGCCTGCACTGCCTCAATGTAGGCTTACAACGTGCCAAAGGAAGCTTACATTGCCTCAATGTAAGCGTGCAACGTGCCGGATCAAGCCTACAACGTGGCAATGTAAGCATGAAATGTCGTGTTGGAAGCGTGAAATGCGACGTTTCACCCCTCCGGATGGTGGGATATTGCCGATTTTTCCTGATTTTTCGGAGGGGGGGGCAAAAAATGTATTGTTAAGCCGTTTTGTCGTGGTCATGCTGGGTGCATTGAGTCGTACCCCTCACGCTGGATGCCATGCCTTGTTACGGGCATTGGCCCCCTCGGCAAGGACGGACAAGCCGTCCATGGCACCCGGCGTGAGGAGTACAGTGGCGGATCGTATTTGTCCGCTGTCCAACTGAGGTACTTTGACACAACGAGGAGGAAGCTACCGATGATTCAACACGTTCGATTGAAGTGGTTGATTGCGATCCTGGTGCTGGCCTTGCCGGCGGCCGCCGCAGATGCGGCAATTGTGATTGACACGGTGGCGGTGGGGAACGTGGGCAACGCCGGCGAGCTTTCCGGCGCAGGTGCGGGCGGCTTTGGCCCGAATCTCGTCTGTGGGGCCGTGGGCTACGCCTACAACATCGGCACGTACGAGGTGACCGCGGGCCAGTACCGCGATTTCCTCAACGCCGTCGACCCGACAGGCGCGAACACTAATCATCTGTACAACGCCTACATGGACACCAATCAGTACGGCTGCCAGATCACGTGGAACTCCGTTTTGTCCACTTACGATTTCAGCGGCGGTAGCGGGACGGCGGCTGACTGGGAGAATCGCCCGGTGAACTACGTTTCGTGGTACGACGCGCTCCGTTTCGCTAACTGGCTTCACAACGGCCAGGGCTCAAGCGACACCGAGGACGGTGCCTACGACATGTCGCTTGGCGCAAGCGTAGTGCGGGAGCTCGGGGCGACGTGGGTGCTGCCGACCGAAGATGAGTGGTACAAGGCGGCGTATCACAAGAACGACGGTGACACGGGCAACTACTTCGACTACCCGACCGGCAGCGACACCGTGCCCAGCAACGTTCTCAATGACGGGGGCAACAACGCGACGTTCTACGATGTCGGTTACACGATCGGGAGCCCTTACTATCGCACGGAATTCGGCGCCCACGAAAACTCCGACAGCCCGTACGGAACATTCGACCAGGGCGGCAACGTGTGGGAGTGGAACGAGGCAAACATTTACGGCGACGGCTCGCATCGCGGCCTGCGGGGGGGCTCGTTCGGCGACTACGACAGCTCCCTGCAGGCCTCGTACCGCAGCGCCGGCTTCAACGCCCCGTCATCCGAGTACTACTATGTCGGGTTCCGAGTCGCAAGTAGCGCAGCGATCCCCGAGCCCGGTAGCGTCCTGGTATGGGCTGGACTGGGCATAATCGGTCTGTTTTGGTGGAGACGTCGGAGGTAGCACCCTTTATGCTTTTTCCCTTTTTCCCTTTATCTTTTGCGCCGGCGGCTATTCAGCCGGCGCGCGAGTTGCTTTTTCAGATTGAGTGCTCACCGAAACGAATTTGCCGACACTGTTCTTCTGAGCATTAGCGCTGATCAGTGTTCATTAGCGGTCTACCGTTTCAAGATCCGTGGACGGTTACCCCGTTTTCAAGCAGCGTCAGTTGCAGGGGCCTGAGCGAATAGATTCCAGGACAGCAACCGCTAATAGACGCTGATGAACGCTGATAAGGAAAAGGTGAAATACCGAATTCAGATCAACCTTTTCGGCATGGTTCAAAAAGGGGTCAGCTACAAACGAAAGGCGCGGCCCTCAATAACCGCAAGACAGGCCACGAGTGCTGGAACAGCCTCGTGGCCTGTCTGCTTGCAGCACGCGCCACAAGGACGAAATACCGTGAACGGTTCCCTTAAGTGAAACCGGATCGGACCCGGTCATGCAGCCGGATATCGAATTCGACGCCGGTTGCCCGATTCATCGATTGGGGACACAATGGACTGTGCGTTGGTAGTCCGGCCTTCCCTTCCCCCCATATGAGAGGCGTGTCTTGCCTAGAATACCGGTGACCGAAGACATACGGGGGCAACTAATATTCTTGGGAACCGGTACGTCGCACGGGGTACCGATGATTGGATGTGGCTGTGCGACGTGTACGAGCCCCAACGAGAAGAACCAGCGAATGCGATGCTCGGTCGTGGTTGGGCTTCCGCAAGGCAATCTGCTGATAGACACGCCACCGGAGTTGAGAATTCAACTGATTCGGGAGCGAATCGGGCTGATTCACTCGGTTCTGTATACTCACGCCCACGCGGACCACCTCTTTGGCCTGGACGATTTGCGGCTTTTTCCGCGATATTTGGGGCACGAGTTGCCCGTCTATTGTAGGGAGTCGGTGGAGAAGTCGATCCGGCGGTCGTTTGGTTATGCGTTCGATCCGGCCGTTCAAGCATTTCCGGCGGGCGGCATACCTAAGTTGACATTTCAGCGAATCGACTCCCTGCCGTTTGGGGTATTGGGCAGTCCGGCAGTCCCGATTCCGTTGCTGCATGGACGTGGGGGGTCATTGGGATTTCGTTTTGGCAACGTGGCCTATTGCACCGACGCGAAGGAGATTCCACCGGAGAGCATGCCGCTCTTGCAAGGCCTGGACGTGCTGATCCTGGACTGCCTCCGTTTGACTCCGCATGCCACCCACCTTAGTCTTGACGAGGCGGTCGAGACTGCTAGGCTGGTTTCGGCCAAACGGACTCTGTTTACCCACCTTAGCCATCAGTTGGAGCACGAAACTACCAACAGAGAACTTCCGCAAGGCATGGAATTGGCGTACGACGGACTGAGAATCTCCTTACGGGATGGAAATTCGTGGCAAATGGACCCCTCATGAAAGAAGAGTTGCTTGCACTCCTGACCGAGCATGGGCAGGAGCACCTGCTGGCATTCTGGGATGAACTGGAAGACACCCGGCGCGAGTCCCTTGCCGCCGAGATTCGGGAGATCGATTTTTCCACGACAAGACGGGTGTTTGAAGCAAGGGACGAGCAGGTCGAGGTCCTGAAGTCGATTGGTAGGGCCGTCGATCCGCCGGCTTTTCGGCTCGATCTCAGAAACAATCGCTTCTCTCTCGATCGGGCCCGAAAGCGAGGTGCCCAGGCTCTTGCCAACGGCGAAGTGGGCGTAATACTGGTAGCCGGGGGACAGGGTACCAGGCTCGGATTCGATCGGCCCAAAGGCATGTTTCCGATTGGCCCCGTGTCGGAGAACTCGCTTTTCCAAATTCACGTCGAAAGAATCGTGGCCGCCCGCCGCCGCTACGGCAAACCGATACCGCTCTGCTTGATGACTAGCCCCGCCACCGACGAAAAAACCCGCCGGTTCTTCGACCGTCACGACCGTTTCGGGCTGCGCGAGGACGAATTGAGGATCTTCCAGCAGGGAACGATGCCCGCGGTCGACGCCCAGACAGGCAAGGTGCTCCTGGCTCGGCGGGATCGAGTGGCCCAGAGTCCGGATGGGCACGGGGGACTGCTTCGAGCCTTGGTGGCAAGTGGAACCTTGGACTATCTGGAGGCCCGCGGAATCGAGAGCCTCTTCTACCTCCAGATCGACAATCCGTTGGTCGACATATGTTGGCCGGAATTCATCGGATATCACCTCCTGTCGGAATCGGAACTCTCCAGCCAGGTAATTGCCAAGCGGACGCCGTCGGATAGAGTAGGTAACGTGATCCAGATTGACGGCCGGCTTTGGGTGATCGAATATAGCGACCTGCCGGACAAGGTCTCCCGGCGGAGACGGCCCGACGGATCGCTGGAAATCTGGGCCGGCAGCATAGCTGTTCACGTGATCGACGTGGGCTTTCTGCGGCGGATGTCCGGCAGCACGGATGCCCTGCCATTTCACGTTGCAGACAAGAAAGTGGCCTACGTGGATTCGTCCGGTAATAGGATCCAGCCGGAGACCCCCAACGCCGTCAAGTTCGAGCGATTCATTTTCGACCTCTTGCCGTTGGCGGCTAACGCAATCGTCGTTGAGGTCGATCGGGAGCGGTGTTTCGCGCCTCTGAAGAACGCGTCCGGTGCCGCCGAGGACACACCTGAGTTGGCCAGGGCCCAAATGGTCCGTTTGGCCACCGAGCGGTTGCATCAAGCCGGCGCCGTTGTGCGGCCGGGCGTGGACGTGGAAATTAGTCCCTTGTATGCCCTGGACGCCGATGAACTGAAGAAAAAGATCAATCCGGGTACGTATGTCGACGAAAAGAAGTACTTCCACTGACTGAATTACCGTCAAAGTCGTTGATCGCTCCGCGATCAAAACGAAAGTGCCCGGACAAAACAACAACAATCATTGACCGGCCAACCATAAACCACATTCTTCGCCAACAACCAACAACTTAACAACTAACTAACAACTAACAAAAGGAATTCCACCATGGGTAAACTGGCCATCGGTCTCAATCTGGAGTACGTTCGGCATCACGACAAACCGTTCAAATGGGCAGTCGAAAAGGCAGCCGAGTTGGGCTACGAGTACATCGAGCCGATGGTCCATTTCGGACGCGAATTGATGAGCGAAGCCGGCTACTTCCACACCGTCTCGCTCTTCGACGATCCCTACCAGATGAAGCGAACGGCGGAAAAGGCCGGCGTCAAGCTCTCCGCGCTGCAAGCCCATGGACCGCTGGGATGTCCCGAGCGACACGGCGAGTACCTTAAACTGGCGATTCGCGCGGCGGCCGAGTGCGGTGCCCCCGTCGTTAATACCGACGAAGGGATCAAGGCCCCCTGGACCACCGAGGAAGAAGACCACGTATTGATCAAGTACACCCTGCAGGAGGCCGCCTTCGTGGCCGAACCGCGCAATATCCTCATCGGCCTGGAATGCCACGCCCAATACTCCAGGACTCCCGAGGGCTTGGACCGGATCTACGACCTCGTCGACTCGCCGGCCGTGGGCATCAACCTCGACACGGGCAACGCCTATCTGGCGGGCCAGGATCCATACCCGTGGCTGGAACGGGTCCTCGATCGCCTGGTGCATCTGCACGCCAAGGATATTTCCGTCGAACATTCCGACTCCGAACGCGGCAAGGTAAGCGGCACGCCGGTCGGCTGCGCCTGCGGCGACGGCGTCTTGGATTGGGCCCGTATTTCCGAAATCGTCAGCCGGGCCCCGCGCGATATCGTAATGAGCGTCGAGTGCGGCACCATCGAACAGGCCGAGAGAAGCATTAAGCACTTGAAGCAGTTTGTTTGAGGGGAGTAGCGGTTAGCATCGGTCGAGAAGTTATTGTCGTGGTTCGCTTCGCGAACCAAACGTCTTTTTCGTGGGGATAACAAGGAGTATCCGACAGTTATTTCTCGCACGATGCTTAGCTGGGTTGCGAAACCTGACGTATTGACATCATCCAGTTTTGTTCCGCCGCGGATTGCGAGCGATGTTGTGATTCTTGCTCGCAACGAACCTAAAGGTTAGCACGACGTAAGTTTTCAACATAAGACAACGAAGGCAACAAAGCTCCGTTTTCTTTGTTGTCTTCTGTTTATATCTAAGCGGAAAGTGATCTTGCAGGTCACGGATGAACTTAGCATCGTTCGAGAAATAACTGTCCTGTATGAATTCCGCCCTGGTTCCCAAGCTCCAGCTTGGGAACCAGCGGTCGACCGGAAGACGCGACAGTTATTTCTCGAACGATGCTAACAACTAACCACCAACCACCAATCGAGCACCAATCATGCCCAGACCCATAAGCAAAGTCGCCCCCAAATGGTGGGACTACACCACTCTTGACCCGGAAATCATCGCCGACGTTCCCAAACTCACTCCCCGAGCGTTGGAACGGCTCTCCCGGCCCGGCTTCAAGGTCGTGATGTACGACACGTTGGAGGATTTCTACCTGGCCGAGGCCCTCGAGTATATCACCGCCTGGCGGCAGTCGACCGACGACAACCCGACCGGCATCTGTGGGCCGATCGGTCCCACCGAGCAATTGCCCCTGGTGGCCCGCCTGGTCGGCGAATTGGAACTCGACATTCGCAGTGCCCATTTCTGGGGTATGGACGAATGGGTGGATCAAGAGGGCGTGCCCGTGCCAGCCTCGCATCCGTTGAGCTTCGCCAAGGCCGACATGGACATGTGCTTCAAGCGGATCGACAAGAAGCTCCGCATGCCGGTCGCCAACCTGCACTTCCCCACCGGAGATTTGAACGCCTACTCCAAAAGCTACGATCAGGTTCGCTGCCTCTTGATGCAAGGCGGCCAGGGCGAGGTGAAACATTGGACCTTCAACGATCCGCCCAAACGGGACGGCAAGTACAAGGACAATCCCCCACCGCCCGAAGTCTACCGCAAGCTCAAGACCCGGGTGACCGAACTGCATCCGATGACGATCATTCAAAACGCTCGGACCTCGGGCGGCGGCCAAGTAGCCCTGGTGCCTACGCATGCGGCCACGGTGGGGCCGGTCGAAACCTGGACATCCGAAAAGGTCTCGATCTGGCAGGCCGGCTGTCACGACAAC